>ERZ869909.1917-NODE-1917-length-15425-cov-7.493680_pt1 | contig 15425 bp, 15 predicted proteins | sample MGYA00520892_ERZ869909 | MGnify/ENA primary metagenome ERZ869909 (study PRJEB32215, sample SAMEA104723947) | bioreactor metagenome | biome: bioreactor; feature: anaerobic bioreactor; material: water | place: China | collected 2015-03-12 ...
GGCATTGCCGAGGAATACCATATCCTGCGGCATGCGGTGAATCTGGAAACCGTCAACACCTACGAAGGCACGCACGATATCCACGCCCTCATCATGGGCCGCGCCATCACAGGACATCAGGCCTTTGCGTAAGAGGGTTACCCTTCGCAAAATGCCGATAGCGGCGCAGGCGCGCCGGTCTGCGCGATCAGGGCCTTGCGGCGGAAGAAGCGCAAGAGCCCCGCAGCGCCCATGCGTGACGGGCCGAGGCCGGACTGCTTGAAGCTCTGCTTTTCAGCCTCATGGAAGAGCGCAGTAAGCGCGGCGTCATTGAGCGTGACCGCGCCCGCTTCCAGCTGACGGCCTACGCTTTCCGCCTCCTCGATCGTCCCGGCGATCACGGCGGCAGAAAGGCCATAGACCGTGTCATTGGCAAGACGCACCGCCTCCTCCACGCTGTCAAACGCCATCACGGGCAGGATGGGCCCGAACGTCTCCTCACGGATGACGGCCATGTCATGGGTCACATCGGTGAGGACGGTCGGCGCGATCCAGTAGCCGCCGCCATGGCGCTCGATTTTCCCGCCAGTGAGGATTTTCGCCCCGCGCGCCACCGCATCTTCCAGCTGGCCGGCAATGATGTCGGCCTGCCGGGCAAAGATCATCGGGCCCACCTCGCCCGAATTGATGTCCGGCCAGTTGAAGCGCACCGCTTCAGCCGCACTGACAAGGCGGTCGAGGAAGGCCGGGTAGAGCTTGCGGGCGACGTAGATCCGCTCGATGGACTGGCAGGCCTGCCCGGTGGAGAGCACCGAGCCGCGCAGCGCCGCCGTGACCGCGCGGTCCATATCCGCGCTTTCAAGGATGATGAGCGGGTCCTTGCCGCCCAGCTCCAGAAAGGCCGGGATAAGACGGCCCGCTGCGCGCACCGCCACCTTCTTTCCCGTAGGCACGGAGCCGGTGAAGCACACCACATCGACCTCATCGATGAGGGCCGCGCCCGTTGCGCCATCGCCGGGCGCAAACGCCAGAAGGTCAGACAGGCCTGCCTCGGCTATGGCTGCGCTCAAGGGCCCGGCAAAGCGGGGCGTGACCTCGGACGGCTTCACGATCACCGCAGAGCCCGCAATCAGCGCAGGAATGGTGTCGATGAGCGAAAGCGTCAGCGGGAAGTTCCACGGGCTGATCACGCCGGTCAGCGCATAGGGCACGTCCTGCGCCTGATGACGGATGGCGGGGTTCATCCGCCCCTCCACCCATTGCGGCTTTGGCAGAAGGTGCGGCGCGCCTGCGGCCCAGCCGCGTATCGAGGCAATCGCGCCCTCCACCTCCAGCCGGGCAATGCGGCGGCGGCCCGTATCGATCTCCAGCGCGGCGGCAATCGCGTCCTTGTGCCGCTCGATGGCATCCGCCCAGCCGAGAAGCGCCTGGCAGCGGTCTTCGATCGAGCGCACCGCCCAGCCGTTTTGCGCCGCGCGCAGGCGGGCGGCGAGCTTTGCCAGCCCTGCCTCATCGGCGGCCTCGAAACGGTAATCCACCGCGCCTGTGCGCGGATTGGCGACCTCGATTGTGCGTCCGCTCACGCTTTCGTCTCCAGACCCAGCACGCCGGGATTGATGATGTTATGAGGATCAAGCTGCGCCTTGAGACTGTCCAGCAGGGCCCGCACCGGAGCCGAGCGCGTCTGCGCGAAGGGATAAGACCGGCCGATCTGGAAGTGCGCACCGCCAAAACGGGTGAACACGTCCACTACCGCCTGACGGGCCTCAGCGACCACGGCGGTGGCCTCAGGATTCGCGCCATGGCGCGGCAGCCTGTCGAGCCAGGACTTTTCGACCGCCTCCTCGTGCAGAGCGAAAAGTGCCTCGGGCCAGAGGAAGACCGGTTCGATCAGGAAGCCCGTGGTGGAAAGCGTGGTGACGAGATAGCCGGTCTCCACGCCATGTCTGGCAAAACCCTCCGCACGCGCGGCGAACACCGCCTCAATCGCCTCCCAGCAGGCCTTTGCATCGGAGTGGCGGACAATGCCGTGGACCGGCACCCAGCGCTCGCCCTCGGGGCCTAGCATGTTGTTCAGCGGCGTGAACGGGTTGGCGCGGATCACCTTGGGGATCGTGTTCTCGATTTTTCGCGCCCCGGCCTTGAGGGCCAGCGCTTCCGCGCGGGCAAAGTCCTGCGCCACACCCGCTGCGGAGCGGCCCTCGACCACGATGTGCAGCGTGTAGTCCGCCTCGCCCACGAACGACCGGCCCGCCAGCGCCATTTTCGCGCCTTCGGCGACACCTTTGAGGAGATTGCCTTGCCCCGTGACCACCTTGGCCAGCGCCTTGGCGTCCCCGGCCAGAGACGCGCGCTTCAGGCGCACGCGGGCGAGCCCCGGATCAAAGCCGAAGACTTCGCTGGCGATATTGGCGCGCGCCACATCGCTCATCGCTTGGGTCAGCGAGGCCGCATCGGCGAAGGCATACGAACCATACGCCTCATGCTCCGGCATCGGGATCAAACGAAGAGTCGCTTCGGTCTTGAAGCCCAGCGCCCCGCAATCAGAGAGAAACAGCCCCGTCAGGTCCGGACCGTAAGTGCGGAAGAAGGGATGAGCGCCGTCCGCGCCGGCGCTGCCGGTTTTCAGCAGGCTGCCATCTGCGAGCGCTATCGTCAGCGAGAGCACGCTTTCCACGCTCGGCCCGTAAAGCCCGGCCCCGAAGAAGGCGTTGTTCTGCGAGAGCCCGCCGCCAATCGTGGAGCTAAGCCCCGATAACGGCCCCCAGAAGGGCGTGCGCAGCCCCAGCGGCTTCAGGGTGCGGTAAAGCGCATCCCACGTGCAGCCCGCCTCCACGCGCACATACATGTCATCGGCATTGATCTCGACGATGCGATTGAGCGCGGTCAGGTCCACCACCACGCCCGGCCGGTCCGGCGTATAGCCCTTGGTGTAGGACATGCCGCCACCGCGCGGAAACGCCGCCAGCCCTTCGCGCGCCAGCACGGGCAGCAGCGCCGCGACGGCGTCCTGTGTTGCCGGGCGCACGACGGCGAGCGCGGTTTCCCCCTTGGCCCACACGTCCTGCGAGAACAGGGCACGGCGTGCGGGATCGGTGCTGACACTGCCTTTGCCCGTCACCGCCTCAAGCGTGGCGGCAAGATCAGTGTGGCGGGTGATCGCATCATCCATCGCTGCCCCCTCAGACCGGCACCGCAATGCCGAGATAGGCCGCCGCGAGCAGCAGCGCCCACAAGGCGACGACCAGCATGCGCACCCGACCAATGGAGCGTGCAATCACGGCATTGGTCGCCTCATCCGCCGCCCCGCGCGCCAGTGTGCCGATGGCCGCTTCAAAGGGTTTGAGCACGATACGGATCGCGAGACCTAGGCCGACGGCGAGGCCCAGTATCGCGAGCTTCAGGGCGAGGAAGAGCGCCAGATCAATCAGGCCCGCAATGCCCGCCACGGCGATCCCCAGAAGTGCGAGCGCAAACGCGGCGCGCCACATGCGGTCAACTCTCGCTACTATCGGTGCGCGGCCATGGGCGAGGTGTATCCGCCACGCAAAGCCCGCCCAGACCAGCGCGCCCAGGAAGGCCAGCACGGTCCATAACGGCTCAAGACCGAGCCAGCCCTTGGCATTGGCCAGCGCCAGACCGGTGGGCAGGGCGAAGATAAGCGCCATGCGCGGGGCCATGTCGACATTGAGCAATATGCCGGCCGCGGCCATGCGCGCAGGCGCGGGCTTGGATGCGTCCGCCAGCACCGAGGCCGACAGGAAGGCGCCAAGGTCCGCGCCAAGCCAGTAGACCAGTATCAGAACATGCAAAAGTGTCAGCCAGCCTGCAGCATCCATCAGACGGTCCTTGGCGAAGTTGGTATAACTCTATACCATTTGCTCGCCAAAGCTCTGAAAGGTCAAGCCGCCAGGCAGTTGGCAGGTACAGCCTACGCACGGTCTACCGGCGTCCAGGCCGGGCCGTTCTCTGAATCGCGCTGGAGGTGCATGTGATAGCTGAAGCGTTCGGGCCGGTAATAAGCGGTGATGTGCTGGACGGCCCGGCCGGTCTTGTCGCGCATGATACGCACTATCTTCAGAAGCGGAGAACCGGGCGACACTTTCAGCGGAGCGGCGATATGCGGCTCGGCCGCGACCGCAGTGATGGTCTGCTCGGCTTCGGTTGCCACCTTGCCGGATCGTTCCAGGAGCGAGAGCAGAGGCTCGCGCGCCAGCTCTTCCACCGTGTAGGACTTGGCGATATCGCCCGGCACGTGCGTGAGAAGATAGGAGAATGTATCGCCTTCGAGACTCCTCAGGCGCACCGCCCTCTGCACCGGCTCGCCCTCTTCCAGCGTCATTTCAGCCGCAAGCGAGGCATCGGCCTTGATATCCGCCACGTCCAGCAGAGCAACGTTGGTTTCCAGCCCCATGCGTTTGAGGGCGTCAAACAGCGTGTCGAACCGGCCATAGACGACCGGCACGGCCGCGTTATAGGCCACAACCGTGCCGCGCCCGCGGTGACGGGTGACGAAGCCGTGCGCGGCCAGTTCGTTCATCGCGCGCTTGACCGTGATGCGCGACACATTGAACAGGCCGGTCAGCTCCTGTTCGCCAGGCATGACCGAGCCGGTCGGAAAATCGCCCGCACGGATGCGGTCGCGCAGGACCAGGAATATCTGGTGGTAAAGCGGAGTCGGCAAGGCCTCGTCGATCATGTCAGGGCCGAGCCTTACCTTTGCTTTTTTTCGAGACGGGCCGGTATTCACCGATAATTCCCCCCTTGTTTTATATTACCTTCTACCCTGTTTCGCCTGCCCCGCCAGCCTCTCATTCCACCCTCAGCCCCGCGAAGGCCCCATGACCGACACGAGCCCATCCGCACCCGCCTATATCGCCCTTGCCCTGCAATCGCTTTGCGAGGCGGTCAATGACTGCACCAGCGTGGAATCGGCGCGCGATCGCGTGCTGGCCTCCATTGCCCGCATGTCCCGCGAGATCGCCGGCTCGAAGGCCTTCATCGGCGAGGGCGTGAAGCTGGTCGTGCTGCCCGAGTACGGCCTTACCGGCTTTCCCATGGGCGAGACCGCAGAGCAGTGGCGTGCCAAGGCAGCGTTTGACCCGGACGGGCGCGAATACGGCGCGCTCGCCGAGCTGGCGGTGAAGCATCAGGTCTATCTGGGCGGCAATGCCTATGAGACCGATCCGCATTTTCCCGAGCTCTACTTCCAGGCCTGCTTCGTGATCGCACCGGACGGCCGGACCGTGCTGCGCTATCGCCGCCTGATCTCCATGTACGCGCCGAGCCCGTATGACGTACTGGACCGGTATCTGGACGCCTATGGCGCGGACGCGCTCTTTCCCGTTGCCGATACGCAGATCGGGCGTCTTGCCGCAATCGCGTCGGAAGAAATCCTCTATCCGGAGATCGCGCGCTGCCATGCCATGAAGGGCGCCGAAGTCTTCATCCATCCGACCAGCGAGGCGGCAAGCCCGATGGCTACCCCAAAAAATATCGCCAAGCAGGCCCGCGCCATCGAGAACCTCGCCTACGTGGTCTCGGCCAATACTGGCGGCATGGCCGGCACACCCATCCCGCAGAACTCTGCCGATCGCGGCTCCAAGATCGTGGACCCCAGAGGCCTCGTGATTGCAGAGGCCGCATCGGGTCCGTCCATGTGCGCCTATGGGGAGGTGGATATCGCGCTGGTGCGCCGCATGCGCCGCAGGGCGGGCATGCCGAACCTGCTCGCGCGCACGCCGGCAGCGCTCTACGCGGGCGAATACGCGAAAGCCGGCATCCACCCCGCGAACACGTTGATGGCAGACGGCACCGTGAAGACGCCGGACCGCACCTTCTACAAGGCGCGTCAGGAAAAGGTGATTGATGCCCTGGCCAAGCGCGGCGTGATCTAGGCCCTACCTCACCCGGCGTTCCTTGATAACGGTGCGCATGTACATCTCGTCATTGCGGAACCAGTGCCAGGTGCGTCCGCGCTTGTTTCCGCAATCGGAAATCTGGATCATCTCGTAGAGATATTCGCCTGGCAGGTCCTTGCGCTTCCAGGTGAGGACGACCGTCCTGGAATCGATCTCCCAGGCGCACCCCTCGATCCGGTCGGTATCCCACCAGATGCGCCCTTCGGCGTATTTCGCCGGAAAATGATGCTCCTCGGTTTTCCCGTCCGGCCACACATAGCGGTTGATCTGGTAGTAGGCGTGCTCGCCCTCGTCCGGGAAGGTGCAGGTCAGGTGCGAGCGGTGCTGGTCGAGGATTTTGTTGTCGGTATCGACATAGGTATAGGTGCCCTCCCACTCGCCCTCATGGCGGGCCAGCACCGGCATCTGCCAGGCAATCATCCGCATCGTCATCTCCTCGTGCGTGGTTGGGCAAAAGATAAGTCGATTTCGCGATGGGCAAGGCTGGGCTTTCACACGCGCATCATCATCCCGCGGCGGGATTCAAAGGCACTCGCCAGCGCCATCGTGGCGTAATCCCTGCCTGCGCCGGCCATGATCTGGAGACCCAGCGGCAAACCGTCCGCACCAGGGCCCATCGGCACATTGGTCGCAGGGATACCGGCGAAGTTGGCGAATGCCGTCAGATCGGCCTGACCGGATGGAACCGGTTCACCAAACGCGAAAGCCGTTTCCAGCGCGGTAGGCGACACCAGGAAGTCCATCTTTGAAAAGGTGCGGGCAGCCTCCACACCGCAAACATCCAGCACGGCGAGAGCCTCGCGGTAGCGCTCCCTGGTCTGCCTCGCGCCCCAGGCCAGCATGCCGGTGAAGCCCGGCGAGAACCCTTCAGGCGTCTTCTCAAGTGCGGGCGCATGAAATGCGTGCCCCTCATACTCGGAGATCAGGAGGCCTTCACGGCGCGTCCTGCCGAAATCATAGCCGCGCAGACGCGCATCAATGACGCGCGCGCCCATCGCCCGCAATGTCTCCAGCGCCTCCTCGAACGCACGCATCACCTCGCCCGGCACATCCCTCTCCAGCTCCACGCGCCATCGGCCGATGACCGCGCCTGCAAACGGCTTTTCACGTGACGGCAAGGGGATGCCAGACATCACGGAAAACGCCGGCGCCAGGTCCGTCGCGCGGGCCGCGAGCGGGCCGACATGATCGAGCGAATGGGACAGGGCCATCACACCGCCGGTCGGAATGGCGCCTCGCGACGGCTTGTGTCCGCACACGCCGCAATACGCCGCCGGGATGCGCACCGAGCCCATCGTGTCGGTGCCGAGCGTTACCGGCGCAAACCCTGCTGCCGCCGCTGCGCCCGACCCGCCGGAGGAACCGCCGGGCGTCAGCCCTTCACCCCACGGATTGTAGGCGCGTCCGAAATGGGGGTTGTCGGTGACAGCGCCCAGTGCGCCTTCTTCCATGTTGAGCGTGCCAAGGATCACCGCACCGCCCGCGCGCAGGCGGGCGACCGCCTCTGCGTCTTCTGTAGCGATCTGGTCCCGGTAAGCGCCGATTCCGGCATGCCAGGGCAGGCCGGCAACCGCGATGTTCGCCTTAACCAGCACCGGTACGCCATCAAGCGCGGAAAGGCTCCGCCCTGCCTTGCGGCGCGCATCCGCTGCCTCGGCCTCAGCGCGGGCACCGGGCGCGAGATCGAGCACGGCATTGAGCCGCCCGTTCAGCGCCGCGATATGCGCCAGCGAAGCCTCCAGCGCCTCCAGCGGCCGGGCATGGGCTTCGGCAAGGGTCGGGGCCGGGATCATTTGAACCGCGTATCGATCAGGCGGATCGGCTTCTGGCGCACTTCGGTCTGGGTGAGGTCTGCCAGCCCGCCGGGGGCGTTCAGCTCCACCTCCACCTCGATACCAATCTTGCGCTTGAGAAGATCGCCGATGGCCTCTTTCAGCCCCTGCGGCTGCTCGCGCACTTCCACCGCCACGGTGAAGATTTCCCGGCCATCGGCTTCGCGGCGCGCCTTGCAGATGAACTCGCCATTAAAGGCGCTGATCTCCTCGATCAGCGGGCCGATGGCTTGCGGGAAGATGTTGATGCCGCGGATCTTCACCATGTTATCCGATCTGCCAAGAAAGCCCTCTATCCGCTTGAAACTGCAATTGATTGCGGATTTGCCGGTGATCACGCGGGTCACGTCATGCGTGTTGAAGCGGATGATCGGATAGATGTCGTCCTTGTAGAGGCAGGTGCAGATCATGTCCCCGCTCTGGCCATCGGCGACGGGCTTTCCGGTCTCGATATCGGCGACTTCGAGATACTGCGCATCCTCCATCACGTAGAGGCCGTCCCGGTCCGGGCCTTCGCCTGCGATGATGCCGGTATCGCCGACGCCATACCAGTCAAAGCATTGCGCTCCGCCCCAGGCGCGCGACAGCGCCTCCTTGTCCTCACGGCCAAGATGGCCGGAGATCATGCGGATATTCAGATCGCGGACAGGATCAATGCCTTGTTCCACCGCCACTTGGGAGAGTTTCTTGATGTAGTCTGCAAAGCCGACAATCACCGTCGCACCGAAATCGCGCATCAGCTCAACCTGACGGGCCGAGCGGGTCTCCACGCCCGTGCCTGCGCTCATGAAGATGGCGCTCGTCCAGTGAATGACGGCTTCGCGCACATAGTGCCCGCCATTGATCATGCCGTGGCCGTAGACGGAGTGGACGACATCATCGGGCCTGAGGCCCTGAAAGCGGTAGAGCCGGCCCAGCAGCAGGTTCTGGATTTCGCGTGATTTCGCTCCGAACAGCAGGACTTGCGGCGTGCCCGTGGTGCCGGACGTGGTGTGCATCACGACCGGCGGCCGCTCGCCCTCGCCATAGCTTTCAAACCCGCCGAAATCCCCGAACGGGGGTTTGAGGGCAATCGAGTCCATGATGTCCTGCTTGTCGAAGCTCGGCAGGGAGGGGAGCGTCTCCAGCCCCCTGATGTCGCCGGGCTCAATGCCCGCTCCGCCCCAGAGGCGCTGATAGAAGGGCGTCGCCCAGGCACGGGCAACACAGCGGGCGAAGAGCTTTTCCTGACGCGCGCGCAGCTCGTCGCGGCTGATCGAGGTAACGAGGCGGGTGAAGTCATCGCCGACCGGGAAATCGGCGCGCACCGCGTTCCAGTCCACCGCGTTGAAGTAGGTATTATGCCCGTCACTCATATGCCGTCCCCGTATCGGTAGTTTGTTTATGGCTTCAGGAGCGCGGCAATCGCGCCGCCTGCCGCCTCGGTTTCCATCCCAGCGACCCGCGCGGCCAGCGTATCGGCCAGCGCCAGCGGCAGGCCCGCAAAGGCAAGACAGGCTTCCTGCTTGGCGCGCTGATCTTCCGGGCGCATCGGGTCCTGCGGCGAGCCGTAGAGCGCATGCGTCTCCACCACGACCTGCCGCCCGTCTTTGAGCCGCGCCTCGGCGATCTGCGGCGTGAAGGCCGCCGGATCGTCCGATCCGTCCTCGACAACCTCGATACGCGCGCCCAGCGCCAGCGTTTCGGCATCGTCGAACGCCCGCTGGGTAAAGTCGGAAAGCCCCACCTGCCCCGTCATCAGGGCGCGCGCGCCAACATACTGAAAACACAGCCGCGCGTGGTTGATGCCCATGCCGGCAAAGGCCTTGCGGCCCACAAGGCGCCTGATGAGTGGCGGCGCCACGAGGCGGATTGCCTCCACATCGCTGGCGGCCACGCCTTTCGCGCGCAAGGCCTGCATCAGGGCGATGCCGCCTTGTGCGGCGCGGCCCGTTGGCCAGGGTTTGTGAGATACCTCTGAAACCCTCCATATTCGCCCCAGAGAGGCGAGAACGGGTTTTGGGTCTACGGACTGCTCAAAGAGCGCGAAATAGCCGTACGGGCCTTCCAGAGCCTCTGACGGCCCTTCCAGGCCCGCCTCTGCCAGATCGCACGCGACGATGGCTGCGCGCGCCGCATGGGCGATCTGCACCGGCAAAGCGGGCTTGCCCTCGACATGCGCCTGCATGGTGCCTGCGGCTTGCGCCAGCGCGTAGCCGAGCGCATTGCGGGCAGTGGCTTCATCAAAGCCGCGCATGCGGGCAATGCCGAGCGTCGCGCCAAACAGGCCAGCCGTCGCCGGGCGGAAGAAGCGGATCGGGCTGGTGACGGCGACGCCAAGCCCTGCCGCCACATCGACAGCCACGACGATGGCGGCGAGAAGCTCCGCGCCGGAATGGCCCCTGTCGGCAGCCTCTGCGGTCAGCGCCGCGCCGATGGTGGCCATGGGATGGACCACCGCGCGTTCATGCACACAGTCATATTCCTGGCAGTGGATCTGGAAGCCGTTGACATAGGCTGCGCCTGCTGCGGGCAGCGTCTCGCCCGTGCCCCAGACGGCGACCTTGCCGCCCGCCCCCCAGCGCCGCGCGACGGAGCGCACCGGCTCGGCCAGAGGGCTCATCGCTCCGGCCGCGCCCACGCACAGCGTATCGAGGTAGAAGGTCCTGGCGGCGGCAAGCGCCTCTGCCGGGATATCCTTCCGGCGCACGCCCAGCGCATGAGTAATGAAGGCGGCCTCCGCGCTCATACGACACCCCTTATGCCGGGCGCAGGCAGCATGGCGGCGAATGATGCCAATGTGGCACCGTCAGCAAGCCCCATCGCCGCATCACACAGATGCACCGCCATGGACGGGCTGACACCGCCGGCCGCACACAGGGCGAGCGCCTTTTGTCTCAGCCGCTCCGCAGATATCGGATTTTCCGGATCACCCAGCGCGTCGGGCACATCACTCGCATGTTCCCCGCCATCCCGGGACGTCACCACAATCCGTGCGCCATAGCGCGCCGGGTAGGCACTGGCGAATGGCTCGGCTGCCTCGACGCTCACCCTTGCGGCCAGGGCACGCACCTGCAGGTCGCTGATGGTGTCCGGCTCGAAATCGGCAAGTTCCGGCGCGCCGCGCAGCAGAGTGACGGCGACCGAGTGCTGCAGGGAAAACTTTGCTTCCAGAACGGTTTGCGGCTTGGGCTTGTCGCAGAACTTCAAGGCGTCCGGATAGGTCTCTATCCGGATGCTGGAGATGTCATCCGGGTTGAGACGGCCATTGATGGCCAGCGCCGCATCGATGGCGGCATGAGCGTGGCGGCAGGCTGGCCACGGCTTGAAGCTGACTTCGTGGATGCGCCAGCCCTGGCCGTAATCGGCGAGCACGCCCGCCGGATCCGCCCCCGGACACGTGGCAGCGAAAAAGCCCTGCGGGCCTTCAAGGATCGCCAGCGGACCATCCAGTCCTTCTGCGGCCAGCCCCGCGCCCAGCAGCCCGGCATGGGCCGCGCGCGCAGTGTGCAACTGCTTGGCCATGGAAGCGGGTTCGTGGCGGGTCTGCCAGAAGCCGCTGGCCTGGGTTCCCGCCAGCGCCAGCGCATGGGCGGCCCGCCCGGGGGACAGGGACATCACGCTCGCCGCGGCCATCGCTGCGCCGAAGGGCCCGCACGTGCCGGTATTGTGCCAGTAGGCATAGTGACCAGGCCCAACCGCTCGTCCTATGCGAATAACCGCCTCATAGCCGCGCACCACCGCATCAAGAAATGCAGCCGCATCGGCGCCCGCCTCCTCGCATGCAGCCAGCGCGGCAGGGATAACCACCGGCCCCGGATGCAGGATGGCCCGCTTGTCGACGTCATCCATCTCGAGAACATTGCCGAGCGCGCCATTTATCATCACGGCTGTGAGGGCACTCGAAGGCTGTGCGCCGATGGCCGTACACCGTCCGCGTCCCTCGCCTCGAAGCGCGCTTCGCAGACCATGCGCCTGGGGCGCGACACTGCCCGCGACGACACATCCGGCCCAGTCCAGCACGTGGAGGGCAGCCCGCGCGCGGTCAGCACCACTGACCTCGCGTGCGCAAAGCGTGGCCAGTTCCCCCGACAGCGTATTGAGGATTTGTCCGGACATAACTTGGCTTGTAGCATGCGCACCGCATGCCGCAAAAGGGTATATCATTTGAGTCCGCCAGTCTGCCTTTCCGCCCGCGACGTTCTTCTTCGCCTTCGCAAATCCCACCCCTCCGGGGCGCGCATCTACGTGCCCGGCGTTGCCGCGGAGCCCAGGGCGCTGACCGCGGCGCTTGAGGCGGAGCCGGAGCTGGCGGCGGGTCACACCTTCCTTGGCATATGGATCCCCGGCGTGAACGGAACGGACTGGGCAGGACTTCACCCACAGGCGCGCTCGGAGCAGATTTTTCTAGGCAGCGAATGGCGGGAGAGCTTTGAAGCGGGCCGGGCGCGCTTTTTGGCCTTCACCTATACCCGCGCCTGGCGCTGGCTGGAGGAAACGCGCGTTGATGCGGCCTTCGTCACCGTCTCCGCGCCGGATGCCAGCGGCAAGGCAAGCCTCGGCACGGCCAGCGATTTCACCCCTGCCTTGTGGGCGCGCGCCCCGCTGAAGTTCGCCATTGTGAACCCGAACATGCCGACCATCGCGTCGGGCCCGTCAATCGACCTTGCATCCTGCGACGGCGTGATCGAGGCTGATACGCCCCTGCCCGGCTATGACGCCGGCGCGCTCGCCCCGGAATTTGCCGCCATTGCCTGCCATATCGCGGGAGTGGTGCGCGACGGCGATGCCGTGCAGTTCGGTCTCGGCAAGGTGCAACTCGCCGTCCTGCCGGCCCTGAAGGCGCATAAGGGCCTCACCATCCATTCCGGCATGGTCTCCGATCCGCTGCTGGCGCTTCTGGACGGGGATCAGCTCGCGGCCCTCCGCACCGGTGCGATCCTCGGCGGCCCGGCGCTGAATGCGCGCCTGGCCGATGATCCACGCCTTGCCATGCGCACCGTGCGGCAGACGCATTTCCCGGACTGCTTTGCCTCGCTAAATGGCTTTTGCGCCATCAACTCGCTGATCGAGGTGGATCTGTTCGGTCAGGGCAATGGCGAGTTTGTCGGCAACCGGCAGATATCCGGCGGTGGCGGGCTACTGGACTTTGCACGCGGCGCGCAGATTGCGCCCGGCGGGCGGGCGGTGTTCGCGCTGGTCTCCACGGCGAGGAATGGCGCGGTCAGCCGCATCGTGCCTCGGCTCAAATCAGGGGCGGTCACCCTCACCCGCAGCGATATCGCCATTGTGGTGACGGAGTATGGCGTGGCGCATCTGGACGGCCTTGATATCGATGCCCGCGCCGAAGCGCTGATCAGCGTGGCGGCGCCCCAGCACCGCGACGCGCTGGCAGACGAGTGGGCCGCGATGCGCCGGGAGATGTGATCAGATCACCTTGCGGGCAATGAGATCGGCGATCTCGGCCTCGCTGAAACCGGCCGCCCTTGCCAGGTCTTCCGAGTGCTCGCCAAAGCCCGGCACGGACGGGTCCGGCGCGCCCGGCTCGTCCGAAAAGCGGATCGGCATGCCGATATGGCGGTGTCCGTCAGCGTCGGGGAAGACCAGCCCGCGCGCGGCCGTGTGCGGGTCGTCAAACGCGTCTTTAAGGGTGCGCACCGGACCCCAGCAGCAATCGACGCCCTTCAGGAAAGCGGCCCATTCCTCAAGCGTGCGGCTGGCGAAAGTCTCGCGGAAGAAGGCGCGCACAGGCTCCTGTTTCGGTCCCGGCTCCTGCAGCGCGACCGCAATCAGATCGGGCCGCCCAAGGGCGGTGAGCAGGTTTTCGGTGAACTTCGCCTCCGACCCGCCGAGCACAAGGAAGCGGCCATCTTTCGTCTCGTAGACATGATACATGGCCGCGCCGCCAAAGCTGCGCATGTCCTTCACCGGCGGATGGGCATTTTCAGCGAATACAGGCCCGGTGACGTTCGGCGTCCAGCTGAGCGCGGCGTCATACATCGCCATGTCGATATAATCGCCTCGGCCCGTCTCGTGGCGGCGATAGAGCGCCATCAGAATGGCCGACATCGCCATCAGCGAGGCGGCCATGTCCGCCACAGGCAGGTTGGGGCTTGCCGGCTTGCCGTCATCCAGCCCGCGATTGAGATCCACGAGCCCCGCCAGCGCCTGCACGGTCAGGTCATGGGCGGGCTTTGCCGCATAAGCGCCCTCCTGCCCGAAGGCGGAGATCGAGCAATAGACAAGGCGCGGATTGATAGCTTTTAGCGTCTCGTAATCCACGCCCAGCCGCTTCACCACGCCGGGGCGGAAAGCCTCAACGAAGACATCGGCCTCTTTCGCCAGTTCCTGCACCAGCTTCTGCCCGGCCGGGTCTTTCAGATTCACTTTCAGCGAGCGCTTGCCGCGCGCGATGTTGCGAAACCAGACAGAGACGCCATCGCCGGTCTTCCAGCCGATCTCGCGCGTGGGCTCGCCCACCGCATTGGCGGGCTCGATCATCACCACGTCTGCACCATGGTCCGCCATCATCATGGTCATGTGCGGACCGGGCAGGAAGGCAGACAGATCAAGGACTTTGACGCCGGAAAGTTTCATGGGGTGGCTCTTCAGGAAGAAAGAGGACGGATGCGGACACGATCATCTGACACCACAATCAGATTGCCCTGAACCTGATCCAGGTGTTCCAGAATTGCGGCTGCGCAGAGGGATACGCTTACCGAGCGGAGCAGGAATGCACCCGCCCCAACCCTGCTGGCTGACAGCAGCAGCGGACCGAAATCCTTGTCGTGAGTGATCAGGATCCGCCCCGTCTCCACGGCGCGCTCCAGCACTACGGCGTCCATGATGCCTGGCTCGGTCTCAAGGATTGAAAGGACGTCATGGCCGACGGTACGCAACTGCCGCACGACGCGCATGTCGACGCACTCATCGGCAAGCAGCCTCCTCACTCGGCAGCAGGCAGAACGCTGTCGGCCGTCCGGTCCGCCGCATAGGCCAGCGCCGCGCGTACATCCTCCGCCGTCAGGTGCGGATAGGCGGACAGAACATCTGCCATTGTCTCGCCTTCGGAGAACATCATCACAATCAGATACACCGGCACACGTGTGCCCTTGATGCAGGGCTTGCCGCCCATGATCGCAGGGTCTGCGGATATCCGCGGATGGTCGTGCTCAAGGTTCATGACCGCTATCCTACCACATCATCGCCGGAAGACACTTACCCCTTCGGCCACATGTTTAGCTGGGTCTGGGTGGTCAGGGCGACCAGCTTGCCATCCTCGCGCTCAATGCGCGTCTGCCAGACCTGGCTGGTTTTTCCCTTGTGGACCGGCGTTGCCGTCGCGATGACCTTCGTGCCCACCGGCGGGCTGGAGATCATGTTGGTCTTGCTCTCGGTCGTGGTGGTACCAATGGCGCCTTCAGGCAGCGACAGGAACGCGCCGGTGGCGCCCGCAATATCGGCAAGGCTCATCATCGCGCCGCCATGCAGCGTGTTGCCGAGCGTGCATATCTCCTCGCGGACGGTCATCGCTGCGACGACACGCTCCGGCCCCGCCTCCACCATCATAATGCCGAGCGTGCGCGCCAGCGGCACCGCATGTTCATTCAGCTCATCAACCGTCAGCTTCATCCCTGTTCCCGGCCCTGCCTTGCTGGCCCCAAGAGCGCCTCCGTGTGCTCGCCAAGCTTTGGCGCACGGCGGCCTGCGGGGC
>ERZ869909.1920-NODE-1920-length-15416-cov-52.594498_pt1 | contig 15416 bp, 11 predicted proteins | sample MGYA00520892_ERZ869909 | MGnify/ENA primary metagenome ERZ869909 (study PRJEB32215, sample SAMEA104723947) | bioreactor metagenome | biome: bioreactor; feature: anaerobic bioreactor; material: water | place: China | collected 2015-03-12 ...
AGCGAGATGCCGGTCATCTCCGTGGCCCCCAACGACGAGCTGCTCGACAAGCTCAAGTCGAACCTCCAGGAGGTGCGTGCCCGGGGCGGCGAGCTCTTCGTCTTCGCCGACCAGGGTGTCAGCCTGACCGAGGAGGAGGGGGTCCGGGTGCTGCGCCTGCCCCGGGTGCACGAGGCCCTGGCGCCGATCCTCTACACCCTGCCGCTGCAGCTGCTCAGCTACCACGTGGCAGTGCTCAAGGGCACCGACGTGGACCAGCCGCGCAACCTGGCCAAGAGCGTGACGGTGGAGTGACCCCGGTCGCGGCGCCGCCGCGCCTGTGGGATGGAAATAAAGTATCATTCCTAAAAATAAAGTATCATCCTTAGAAATAAAGTTTCATCCTGAGCCAGTGTCTGCTACGTTGAGAAAACCCACATAGCAGATGCTGGCTTTATCATGTCTGGAGCATTCAAGGGGCTGACACAGTCTCAGATCGACAGAAGACTCAAGGAAGGCCGTGGCCAAGGTCAGGGGCCGGAATATAAACCATTTATTTACACAAGGGACGTGTCTTCCCTTGGGCGCTCCCATCGCTTGCCCGGCAGCAAAACACGGCGTTTGCACCATCTTCTGTCTGACCTAGAGCTTGCTATCTTTCTGACCCTGGATCGATCGCCCCTCGTCAGGGATATCCGTGAACAGTTTCCGATGCATGTAGAAGATACACTGCGGATTGCCGAAGAATGCGGTTTGCCTCATGCGCGCTATCAGGGCACTCCGCAGATACTGACCAGTGACTTCCTGGTAGATTTTAATGACCCCCAGCGTCCCTCGGTCGCGATTCAGGCGAAATACAGCACCGATCTCCAGAAACCCAATGTCATTGAGAGACTTGAGCTTGAAAGACGTTATTGGCAGGAAAAAGGTATTCCTTGGGTTATCGTCACTGAAAGAGAGGTTTCGCGCGAAGCATTTGCCAATATCCAGTGGCTATATCCTGCTCAGGCTGAGGACAGCCTTGATGAATCTCAGCTTGCGCAATACCTGCAACAGTTCACGCAAGAGTTTGAGCGTCACCCAGAGCGCAAGCTGACAGATATCGCTCAACAGTTGGATACTGCCTACCAACTGGAAACCGGTCAGTCTCTTTATTGGTTGCGCCAGTTGCTGGCTCGGCGTTACTTCCTGTTCGATCTTGATACATCGTATCGAGCGTTGACGCCGAAGGATCTGGTTATCGATCAGCAGACACCGCAGGAGCTGAACCATGCTGCCCGTTAATCAGGTTTTCGGGATGGGTGAGCTGCGCAAGCGTCTGCTTTGGTGCGGTACGGATCAGGTTGTCTGGATTGATATCGACTCCAATACAGCGCTGCCGGAGCAGATACCAACTGCCGAGCTGGAGCGTCTACTCTTGCAAGGAGAGCTGGAGCGCATTACCGATCCCTTCGAGAACATGGTGCTGCGAGAAGTGGCTGAGGGGTCTGCTGATCAGAAGAAGCGAGATCAAGCCTGGGCAATGTTGGTTGATGTGATTGATGACCCGCAGATATTCATGCCGCGTCCCCGGGGGCGCATAGTCAGAGATCTGATGGCGCACCATGGCGTTACCAAGCAGACAGTCTACAGACTTTTGAGACGCTACTGGCAACGAGGTATGTGCAAGAATGCGCTGTTGCCGGACTATGTTAACTCGGGTGCTCGGGGCAAGCGCCGAACGCCGAATCAAGCCAAGCTAGGGCGGCCCAGAATCGTGCGTGAGGGGCAAGGGGTCAACATTACGCCGGAGATTGCACGCGTTTTTCGTCGTACCATCGAAGAGCGCTTGCTGAAGGAAAAGCATTCATCCATACCGGATGCTTATGCCGCTGGCCTTAATCTGCTTCGTGCCGCCCTACCGGAAATACCATCTGCCGAATTGCCGACACTGGAGCAGTTTCGATATTTCTACAAGCGCGAATATCACTTCACGGAAACCCTGCCACGCAGAGTCTCTCCAATCGACTTTGCGAAAGACTTCCGGCCGATTAAAAGTACATCTACGACTGAAACACTGGGCCCCGGATACCGCTATCAGATTGATGCGACTATCGCTGACATCTATCTGGTCTCAGAACATGATCGCAGCCTTATCGTCGGCAGGCCCGTTGTCTACATGGTAATCGATGTGTTCAGTCGCATGGTCGTCGGCATGTATGCCGGATTTGAGGGGCCTTCGTGGGTCAGTGCCATGGTGGCCCTGGCTAATACGGTTACTGATAAGGTCGAATACTGTCGCCGGTATGGCGTTGAGATTGATGCGAGCGACTGGCCAGTCAAAGGTTTGCCCGATGTACTTCTGGCCGATAAAGGTGAGTTGAATGGCACCAAAGTGGAAGCTTTTTCCCAAGCCTTCGGGGTGCGGATAGAGAATGCGCCCGCCAGACGAGGGGATGCCAAGGGGATCGTTGAGCGTTATTTCCGTACGGTGCAACAGCGCTTCAAGCCATATGCCAGTGGCGTAGTCGAGACAACCATCAGCCGAAAGCGAGGCGGCCATGACTACAGACTGGATGCGAGCCTGACCCTGTCCGAGTTCACCCGTCTCATCATCGCCGGCGTTCTCTTCCACAACAACTTCCACACGTTGAGCAAATACGATAGGACGGCAGGAATGCCGAGCGATTTGCCAGCAGTCCCAGTGATGCTTTGGAATTGGGGGATATCCAACTTGACGGGCCGGCTGCGAACTGCGCCTGAGGAGCTTGTGCGCATTAATCTGTTACCGCATGAGCAAGCCACGGTTTCGGAGTCAGGAATAAGACTTTTTGGCTGCTTCTACACCTGCCAGGAGGCCATTACGGAAGGCTGGTTCCATCGAGGACAGAGACGCAGGCCGTCACGTGTTACGGTCGCTTACGATCCGCGTAGCGCCGATCATATTTATCTGCGGCCATCCAATAGTCTCAAGGATTATTGGGTTTGTGATCTTGCTGATCGCAGCCGCCGGTTCAGGGGTATGACTTTCTGGGACGTATGGCTGGTGCTAAGAGAGGAGCGGCGTAGTGATGCCGGTGCCACAGCGCAAGCTATGGTGGAGAGAGGCAGACTTCTGGAGCAGGTAGAGTCGATTATTGCCCAAGCCGAAGACGCCAGTCCTGTGAAGACCGGGATATCAAAAAAGGATTTGGGCACTCAGATTCGCGAGAACAAGCAACAGGAAAAGCGTCAGGAGCGTCAGCAAACGGCATTCAAACCGGCGAAAGCAAGGCAGGAAAAACCTGCTGAGGTCATTCCGCTGCGAGGAGAGAGGCAGGAAGACTATTCCTACCCGGATCTAAGCGACCTGATATTCAAGGAGGATGAGGATGACTGAGGAGCTACGAACAGGCGCTATTCCTTTGGCTCATTACCAGGAGCAACAGCTGCCGGAGTATCAGCAAAACCCCCTTATCAGCGCGCTGCCGCCGATTCCCAGCTTGGAGGAAGTGGTCAGGCTATTGCAGCTACTGCCCACTTTTGAGCCCCAGGAATCCTTTCTGGATGGCCGGCTCAGAGCTCACGCAATTGCCCGCTTGCTCAATGGTTTCTTCCAGCCGTTGAGCCATCATCTGGAGCTGGAAAGCAAGATTGGCTTGATGATCCGTCAGGGGTATATCGGCCGCAATCCTGCCAGCGGCTCATGGTATGCACACTTGCAGAATGGCTATCGCAGGATCGAAGAGGAGAGCCTGGACGCTGCGGTGTATCGGGATGTCTCTTCGACAGCGAGTAGCCTGTCAGTATTTGGCTGCTCCGGTTGTGGCAAGACGCGCACGCTGGAGCGGATTTTGAGCATGTACCCCCAGGCTCTTCATCACCCTGACTATAACATCACCCAGTTGGTTTACCTCAAGATCGATTGCCCTATCGATGGGGATCTGGATGAGCTTTGTCTGAGTTTCTTCAACGCGGTAGACAATATCCTGGGAACGCATTACAGCCGTAGTCACGGGCGCAAGAAGCTGGGAACCAAGCGCTTGCTGGCGTCAATGGGGCAGATTGCCAATGTGCATGCTCTTGGTGTACTGATCATTGACGAAGTCCAGAACCTTAACGAGGCACGCTCTGGTGGTGCTGAGAAAATGCACAATTTCTTTGTATCATTGGTGAACACTATTGGCGTGCCCATTATTCAGGTGGGAACCCATCGAGCCAGCAAGTTCTTCCAGCGTACGTTCAGGGCAGCCCGACGGGTATCGGGCTTGGGTAGCATCCGCTGGGACCGGTTGCCGCGTGACAAGCACTGGAAGCAGTTGCTGAAGCGGCTCTGGAAGTATCAGTGGCTGCAAAAAGCCGAGCCGCTGGACGATGAACTGGAAGCCACCATGTATGACCTTACCCAAGGGGTCATGGATATTGTCATCAAACTGTTCGCATTGGCACAGATTCGCGCAATTGTAACGGGCGTTGAGAGCATCAAACCGATGCTGTTGCGTAAGGTATTCGAGGATGAATTCAAACCAGTTCATCCGATGCTGGCTGCTTTGCGCAGCGGTCGACCGGAGTTGATAGCTAAATATGACGATCTGCTCATGCCAGAGATTGAGGGGCGTCTACTGACGCTAACGCAATCTCTGGATCAGATTGCGAAGGCCAAACCACCGGCTCCTCCGGCTAACGACAAGTCCAAGCGGCTGCTCGCGCTGCTGGAAGAGATGGAGATCCCCAGGGACATTGCTATCCCCATGGCCGACGATCTGTTGGCGCAGTACCCCGAAATCCCGTTGGCGGCTCTGATTCATAAAGCAACCGCCTACCTTGCGCAGGAAACGCCCAAGAAACCCAGTATTACCCGGGTGAAGCAGGCAGAGTGGGTAAATCTGTCCGAAGAGGACCTGCGCCGCTGTTATGCCGATGGGCCTGATAGTGGCGTTTATGACAGGCTCAAAAAGGCTGGCTTGATCTTCAATCTGCGGCCCTTACTGAAGGCGGTCTGATATGTATTTCCCCAAGCTATATCCGGACGAGCTACTTTACAGTGGAATTGCCCGGTGCCGGACACACTTGGGGATCAGCAATCACAAAACGTTGCTGCATATGTTGTTCGGTGACACCAAGGTCGCCGCCATTACAGATCTGCCTTCACACCTGACGGCTTTGGCAAGCCATACGGGTTTGGACACGATGAATGTGATCATGCGCCATACGCTTTTTCCACTGTATGCGCCATTCATTCCAAAGAAGCGTCGTACGGATCTGTATCAGGCCATGTTGGATACCAACCGGCCGACTATCGGTTTGGCAGGTATCTCGACTGCGCGGATCAAATGGCCTGAATGGCTGCGCTACTGCCCCGTCTGTCTGAACGAAATGGCGGCGAGCTTCGGCGAGCCTTACTGGAAGCGCAGCTGGCAAATCAAGGGAATAGATGTGTGCCCTGAGCATGGCTGCCAACTGCTGAACTCCCCCATTCCTTTTCGTCGAGCACAGCGGCACGAGTTTCACCCAGCCACCCCCTTGTTTATTCCGCACGATATTCGCGAGAGTCCGGCGAGGGAAGAGGCTATTGGTTTGGCGCAAGCGGCGGGTCAATTACTGTTTCTAGACGAGCAGCAATCGCCCGGCTATGAGCGTTGGACCTGTTTCTATCGGCACTTGGCATCGGGGTGCGGTGCCAGGCGTGGCCAGCATGTTAAGGCCGAGGCCATATGGGAGTGCATTCTGGCATCTCATCGCCGAGAATGGCTGACTGCGAATGGTCTGCTGAAGACGGAAGAACCGCCGCCATGGCTGTTAGCGATGTTCAGAAAACATCGTAAGGCATTCAGCGCACTACAGCATCTGATTGTCTGGAGCAGCCTGCGTCCCGGCCAGAGTGTTGGTGAGCTGATACGTGAGGCAAATGCTGTTCAAGCCGAATCGCAGGCAGGAAGGGCTGAGAAAGTATCCTCTGCTGGGCCTGAGGACAAGCAACATTATCGGAGTGAGTGGCTGCAACGACTGGACAGATACAAGGGCGTCAAAGCGGCCAGACAACAGGGTGGAGGGGCCTGTTACGCATGGCTTTATCGTCATGATCGAACATGGCTGATGGCTACGAATCGAGCCAGGCAGCGTAGACAGGGCAACAACAGCTGTATTGACTGGCAAGCGCGAGATCGGAAATTGGTGCATTTGTTGATTAAAATCGGTAAACAAAGCGAAGCCGATCTGAAGGCGCCACGCAGGAGCCGTAGTTGGTTTTTGCAACAGCTTCCTCATAGTGCTTCGGTAACACACCATCTCGACCAATTGCCATTATGTCGCGAGTTTCTGGGGCGCTATGCTGAGTCAGTCGGTGAGTACCAGATCCGTCGTTTGACCGCGGTGATACTGGAGGATGTACAGGCGGGTATATACTCCCGCAGCTGGGAGCTGCAAAGGCGTTGCGGGTTGGAAAAAAGCAAGCTGGCTCCACTGACCAAAGCATTCATTCAATGGATAGGATGAAGGATTGAGCAGGACCTTATTTCGTCAGATTCCCCCTGACTCCAGGCTATTAGCCGTTGGAAATTTTTTCAGATCATCTGCGCCAGAAGCGCAGTGGCGGCTGGGCGCACACTTTGATTGCAATGACAATTCACAGCAGCGACACTTCTCGCTGGAAATGTCTTGCGTCTTGGCAATCGGGCGTAAGTATCCTGGCAAGGCTGGGGTTCCATATTATTCCAATGGGTTTAGATCAGAGGTGAAGCTGCCTGTAACGAATGCATGGCAGGAGAAACCGTTGGGTGCATGTCCACGTTTGGCCACAAAACTGGCAGCGCATCCTGAGATACATGGGCAGCACTGTTTTGTGTTCGATCATGATGGGCGGACCATTTGGCTGCCGAAATTCGAGTTGGCACGCAAACTGTTTTTTCACGCGGCCTTCTTGGTTCGTGCGGCCTTTCAGCCGAATGGGTTGGATATGGCATTTACGGTTTTTCAAGAGGCCGATGAGGTACATATACATACACCCCCAAAGACGGGGGCGCCCAGTCAGCTGCTGAAAATCGCAACTTACAGAGAGCTATTCAGTTGGTTATTGCTGGATAGCGAGGCGAAGCAATCTTTCGAGTCGATCTGGCAGCACCTCAACCGAGAACAGAGTGCCTCCGGCTCAAGGTATACTCGATGGAAGTTCAACTTCACACCTCCCGCTTGTCTGGCTGGGACAAGCATCCTTGTGAGAGGGGCTTATCACCCATACCGCAATGAGCTGCTGATCTGGGAGATCGAATCGATTCAGGGACTTCAGCTTCCCAGCATCGGTGAAGTGTACTTTCATCATCCGGCGCTGAAATCGCCAACCGGTGGGAAAAGCGGCGGGGGTATCGCTGCGTCGGCAGCGGCTGGTGGGATCGCAGTGGATGCTGAAGAAGAACCGGCAGCGGCCAAGGATCAAAGGCTGATTCATCTACCTGTAGAAGGTATGGGGTTTGCCGGTGAGCTAAACACCAGAATCGCCTACATGGGGGAACGCGCCGGCGCATACGGTAATAAGGCTGATGAGGCAGCATCCCCGAGCAGCGTGAATATCCTGGGGGTGGCGGATTCCGTGAGTGATGGCACCATAGCGCCAGGAGAGTTTGAACAATTGGGGGAAGGGAATGAAGCAGCGGGAGCCCGAAAAGGTTTTGAGCTGCTCCGCCAAGTCATAGAAGAAATAATCCAGGAATCTGATATCAAGCTGCTGTCACTGAATATAAGGCCGCTTCCACTGGTCCCGCGCTGTAGTGGATACATGATGGAGGATGGGCGGCCTCGCCACTACCTTTTGGCACGTTTCAGGCTACCCAATGGCAGCGAGCGTTACCTGTTGGAAATTGATACATCCGACAACCGCAAGCGTCTCTCGACAAGAGTGGTGGAGTTGAACACGGCGATTGATCCCCAAAAGGCAATTTCCGGGATGCTGGTCGCAACGGTGAAAGGTTCATTAAGCTGGCCTCGCACAATGGCAAAGTGCAGCATCTGCGTGTATTCCGTGCATCACCCCAAGGAAATGGACACCGGGGTTGATCTGGTTAAAGTGCGCAGCTGGAAATGGAGACTACATCGCGCACTTTCATGAACCGCCCTGGCTTTACCAGAGACTCCATATCTTGAGAGGATGGAATCATGAACTTACCAAAACGATATTCCCCCCGAAGCCCGAGACCGGGCTGTTCAGTTAGTTATTGAGCAGCAAGGCGATTACTCGTCCAAGTGTGCAGCGATCTGTTCCATTGCCAGCAAGATGGGATGCACACCAGAGACCTTGAGAGCACGGTGCCCTTTTCAGAAGTGACCGCAGCAATGGGGTAGAACCCAGCGAATGGCTAACGACAATTAGGCTATTTTGTTGTAAAAATCGACACTAATCGGCACAAAACGATTGGTTTTTATAATACGCCAATGTAATTTGTGGGAATTAATTTGCGGCACTGTGTCCGGATTTCGGGTTTCCCGGAGACCTTCGGGCTTTTACCGAAAACATGATGAACGAAGGACGAAGGCTATGGATGAGAGATGGCTGACGGTCGATGACATTTGCAAATACCTGAATGTAAGCAACGAGACGGTCTACAAGTGGATCGAACAACGGGCTATGCCCGGTCATCGCGTCGGCCGTCGCTGGATGTTCAAACAAGACGAAGTGGACGAATGGGTCCGCTCCGGCGGTGCGGCTGACAAATCCGATAAGCCGGACACCGAGCAATAAGGAGCGACCATGGCCGAGCCGATTCACGACAAGATAAAACGATCCCTCCAGGCAGCCGAAGGCTTGTATCACCGTCTGGTGTTGCTGGTGGGTGAGACCGGTTCCGGCAAGACCGGCGTTCTTCGGGATATTGCCGAGGAATTCGGCTCATCTGTCGTCAACGTCAATCTGGCGCTTTCAGGCGAACTGCTTGAGCTGACGGCAAAGCAGCGGTCGCTTCGGTTGCCGGGCATCCTCGATCAGATCGCGGACCAGGCTCAAGCACCCGTGGTGCTGGATAATCTCGAGATCCTTTTCGACAAGGATCTCCAGCAGGACCCCTTGCGCCTGCTGCAGGGCATTTCAAGAAACCGGGCCGTGGTGGCTTCGTGGAACGGAATCATGAATTCCGGGAGGCTTTTGTACGCCGAAACCGGCCATCCCGAGTACCGCAGCTATGACTCGGTCGATGCGCTGATTGTGGGCATGGATGGCACGGCCACTGTCGATTCGGCAAAAAACAATAGAGAGGCAGGGCAAGCATGAAATACGGAGACCTTATCCAATTCGACCCGATTGAGTCGGTCGTTCAGTTGCGTGACGCGGACAAATCGAACGCCGCGCAGCACCTGGTGAACACCTATGTCATTTCAGATGAAATGGCCGAACGACTCACGCAGCTTGTCATTCCTCAGATGCAGTTCGACCACCCGGTCGATAACAAGGGGCTGCTGGTGGTCGGTAATTACGGCACCGGTAAGTCGCACTTGATGTCGGTGGTCTCCAGCCTTGCCGCAGATGCCTCCCTGCTGGAAGGGCTGAAGAACGATGGTGTCCGCGACGCAGCCTCTCAGATCGCCGGTCGGTTCAAGGTCATCCGTACCGAGATCGGTGCCACCACCATGTCCCTGCGCGACATCCTGGTGGCCGAACTGGAAGAGCACCTCGAAAAACTCGGCGTGGAGTATGTGTTCCCCGAAGCCGGGACCATTACCAGCCACAAGCGGGCCTTTGAAGACATGATGGCCAAGTTCGGCGAGGTCTTCCCCGAACACGGCCTGCTGCTGGTGGTCGACGAGCTGCTCGACTACCTGCGCACCCGCAAGGACCAGGAGCTGATCCTCGACCTCAACTTCCTCCGCGAGGTCGGCGAGGTCTGCAAGGACCTGCGCTTCCGCTTCATGGCCGGTGTCCAGGAAGCCATTTTCGACAGCCCGCGCTTCGCTTTTGTCGCCGACAGCATCCGCCGGGTGAAGGACCGCTTCGAGCAGATCCTTATCGCCCGCAGCGACGTAAAATTTGTCGTGGCCGAGCGCCTGCTCAAGAAGACCGCCGAGCAGCAGGCCAAGATCCGCGACTACCTGATGCCTTTTGCCAAATACTACGGCGGGCTCAATGAGCGCATGGACGAGTTCGTCCGGCTTTTCCCGGTGCATCCCGATTACATCGACACCTTCGAGCGGGTCACCGTGGTGGAAAAACGCGAGGTACTCAAGACCCTGTCCATGGGCATGAAAGGCATTCTCGACAAAGACGTGCCGCAGGACGAACCCGGCCTGATCGCCTTCGACAGCTATTGGGGTACCCTCAAGCAGAACGCTTCGTTCCGCGCCATTCCCGAAATCCGGGCAGTCATCGATTGCAGCCAGGTGCTGGAATCCCGCATCGAGAACGCCATCACCCGCAAACATTACAAGCCGATGGCGCTACGCCTGATCCATGCGCTGTCCGTCCACCGCCTCACCACCGGCGACATCTATGCCCCCATGGGCGCATCCGCCGAGGAACTGCGCGACCGTCTCTGCCTGTTCGATCCGTTGATCGCCGAGCTGGGCAGCGACGAACCCGACAAGGATCTCCAGACCCATGTGGAAACGGTCCTGCGCGAGATCCACAAGACAGTCAGCGGCCAGTTCATCTCCTTCAATGCCGACAACCGCCAGTTCTACCTCGATCTGAAGAAGACCGACGACTTCGACGCCCTGATCGACAAGCGGGCCGAAAGCCTGGGGCAGGCTCAGCTCGACCGCTTCTACTACGAGGCGCTTAAACGGGTCATGGAATGTCAGGACGCCACCTACGTGACCGGCTACAAAATCTGGCAGCATGAACTGGTCTGGCAGGAGCACAAAGCCGCCCGCTCCGGCTACCTCTTTTTCGGGGCACCGAACGAGCGCTCCACCGCCGTGCCACAGCGGGACTTCTACCTGTATTTCATCCAGCCCAACGACCCACCCCGCTTCAAGGACGACAAGGCGGGCGACGAGGTCTTCTTCCGCCTGAAAGGCACCGACGAGGAATTCCAGACCGCGCTGAAGAGCTATGCGGCGGCGCTGGATCTTGCCGCCACCTCATCGGGCCACGCCAAGGCCACCTATGAATCGAAGGCCAACGGCTTCCTGAAGAAGCTGGTCCAGTGGCTGCAGAAGCACATGAGCGATGCCTTCGAGGTCACTTACCAGGGCCGCGCCAAGTCCATGACCGAATGGGCCAAGGGCAAATCTATCCGCGATCTGTCCGGCCTGTCGCCTCACGAGACCATCAACTTCCGCGATCTGGTCAACACCATCGCCGGTGCCTGCCTGGCACCGAACTTCGAGAACCAGGCCCCGGACTACCCGTTCTTCTCGGTCCTGATCACCGGCAACAACCGCGCCCAGGCAGCGCAGGACGCCCTGCGAGCCATCGCCGGGCAGAACCGCACCAAGCAGGCCACCGCCGTGCTGGACGCCCTGGAGCTGCTCGACGGCGAGAAGATCGACCCCTACAAGTCGAAGTACACCAAGTTCATTCTCGATACCGTCAGGGCCAAGGGGCACGGCCAGGTGGTCAACCGCAGCGAGATCATCCAGGACGACCACGGGCTGGAATACATGAACCCCGGCGGTGGTCGGCTTGAGCCGGAATGGGTGGCGGTCATCCTGGCTTCGCTGGTCTATTCCGGCGACATCGTGCTCGCCATTCCGGGCAAAAAGTTTGACGCCACCGGCCTGCAGCAACTGGCCGCGACCGGCATGGACGAACTGGTCCGCTTCAAGCACCTGGAGCAGCCCAAGGAATGGAACCTGCCCGCGCTCAAAGCGCTGTTCGAACTGCTCGGCATGACGCCGGGCATGGCCCAGCTCGTCACCCAGGGCAAGGACGAGCCGGTGCAGAACCTGCAACAAGCGGTGGGCAAGATCGTCAAGCGCATCGTCATGACCCAGCAGACCCTGCGCGAAGGGCTCTCCTTCTGGGGCCTGGATTTGTTGAGTCTCAAGTCCGATGTCCAAAGTCCAAAGTCGGGAGACCTTGGACCAGAGACTTCGGACCTTGGACTTGAAAACGCCAAAGCGTTTTTCGAATCGCTCCAGGCCTACTCCTCGCCGGGTAAGCTGAAAAACTTCCGCTACAGCGCTCCCGAAGTGCTGGCCCACGAAAAGGCCGTGAAGGCCCTGGATGAGCTGGATGCCCTGCGCGAGTTCATCATGGACCACAGCCCGACGGCGTCCTGGCTCTCCACCGCCGAGGCGGTGCTGCCCGCCGAGCACGACTGGGTGGATCGCATGAAGACCACCCGGCAGGATGTGCTGGATGCCCTCAAGCAGGCCGACCTGACCGAGCTGGCCAGCCAGTCCCAGTCCATCGGGGCCAAGCTGCAAAAGCTGAAGAAGGATTACACCGTCGCCTACATCGGCCTGCACACCAAGGCCCGGCTGGGTGTGAACGATGACAAGCGCAAGGTAGCCCTGCTCAACGACCAGCGGTTGCAAACCCTGCTCAAGCTGGCCGGTATCGATCTGATGCCCCGGCAGCAGCTCACCGATTACCAGAACCGCCTGGCCGGGTTGAAGAGCTGTTTTGCCCTAACTGAGCAAAACCTCGACGCCTCGCCCATCTGCCCGCATTGTGGATTCCGGCCTTCGGTGGAAACCGGCACGGCGGCAGGCTCGCAGATGATCGACCAGATGGACGCCCAGCTCGACGCCATGGTGACGGCCTGGACCTCCACCATCCTCAGCAACCTGGAGGACCCGATTACCCAGGCCAACATGGATCTGCTGAAGATCGACGACCGCGAACCGCTGGAGGCCTTCATCAAGTCGAAGGAACTGCCGGTGCCGCTGGACAGCAACTTTGTCCACGCCCTGAAGGAGATGCTCTCCGGTCTGGTCAAGGTCACCGTCAAGGCGCAGGAGCTGCAACAGGCCCTGCAGGTTACCGACGGCCCGGCCACCCCGGCGGAGATGAAGAAACGCTTTGAGGAGTACATCGATCAGCTCACCAAGGGCAAGGACCCGGCCAAGGTGCGGATCGTCATGGAATGACGGGTCTATGGTCTGGAGTCCAAGGTCCAAAGTCGAAGGAACGATATGGCAACAATAAGCAAGTTTGAGGATATCGAGGCATGGCAACTCGCTCGTGAGATGACGAAGGCGATTTATGCCATCTCGAACGATGGTGCCTTTGCCAGAGACTTTGGGTTGCGTGACCAGATCAGACGTGCATCGGTGTCGATCATGTCCAACATCGCGGAAGGTTTCGAACGTGGTGGAGACAAAGAGTTTTTACAGTTCGTATCGCTGGCCAAAGGGTCATCTGGCGAGGTGCGGGCGCAACTATATGTGGCGTTGGATGCTGGGTATATCGACCAACAGACTTTTAGCCGGTTGTCAGATATGGCGACGCAAATCAACCGAATGCTTGCGGGGCTCATGAAATACCTGCGCAGTTCAGAATTAAAAGGAAGCAAATACAAATGAGCGACCAATCGACTTTAGACTTTGGACCAGAGACTTTGGACTCCAAAAACTCGCCGGTAACATGCCTGGGAATGACATTTCCCTCCGATGAAGAACGGCGCAAATATTTCACGGAAAAGCTCCGCGAGTTTTTGGCCGACCCGGAGTTCCGCAAGATCGAAGGCTTTCCCATCGGCAGCGACGAGGACATCCTTGCCTTAAGCGATCCGCCGTACTACACCGCCTGTCCGAACCCGTGGATTGCTGACTTCATCGCCGAGTGGGAGGCACAAAAGCCGGAACAGCCCGAAGGCTATCACTACCACCGTGAGCCATTTGCGGCCGATGTGAGCGAGGGGAAAACGACCCCATTTACAACGCGCACTCCTACCACACCAAGGTACCGCACAAGGCCATCATGCGCTACATTCTTCACTACACCGAGCCGGGAGACATTGTGTTCGACGGTTTCTGCGGAACCGGCATGACGGGCGTGGCCGCGCAGATGTGTGGCGACCGCGAAGTGGTCATGTCTCTTGGCTACCAGGTGAAGCCGGACGGGACCATTTTGCAGGAAGAGACGGATGAAGATGGCAAAAAAGTTTGGCGGCCGTTTTCAAAACTGGGCGTTCGAAGGGCAATTCTCAATGACCTGTCTCCAGCAGCGACGTTTATCTCGTACAACTACAACACGCCAGTCGATGTTGAAGCCTTCCAAAGCCAGGCAAAAAAGATCCTGAAAGAAGTAAAGGAAGAATGTGGCTGGATGTATGAAACGCTTCACACGGACGGCAAGACCAAGGGCAGAATTAACTACGTTGTTTGGTCCGATGTCTTTGTGTGCTCAGAATGCGCAGAAGAATTTGTTTTCTGGGACGTTGCCGTAAAGATCGGTGAGGGTATTGTTTTAGATGATTTTCATTGCCCAAATTGCAATCATTGGCTTAGCAAATCACCCGCAAATCAAAAAACAGAAAATTCAAAACCGGCTTCGCACAGAAGGCCAATATCCTCAAAAGTTGAAAGGGCATGGGAAACATTTTTTGACGATGCAATTGGTGAAACAATCAAACAAGCAAAACAGGTCCCTGTCCTTGTTAGTTATTTCGCAAAAGGTAAAAGGTTCAAGAAAAAGCCAACAGATTTCGACCTTGAGCTAATTAAGAAAATCGAGAGTCATTCTTCACCGAAGTGGTTTCCGACTTTTCCAATTCCAAAAGGTGACAAAACCAACGACCCATTTGCTGTTGGAATTACCCATGTGCACCATTTTTACAGTAAGCGAAATTTAATTTGCGCAGCCGAATTCTGGTCACGCCTTCCAAGAAAACTCAAATGGATTGCCACTGCCTTTCTTTCGAGAAACCTTACCAAGTGCAATAGGTATATTGTTAACTCGCATAACCTTGAAGGGCGCGTCAACGGACCATTGACTGGAACTTTCTATATTCCAAGTGAAGTGGTTGAACAGTCCGCAATTGAGCTTTTTGAAGACAAGATTATTAATGTAGGATGGAAAACTAAAGGCAATCTCGTTCAGACTTCTAGCGCTACCAATTTGCCTGAAATTCCAGACAACACACTTGATTACTTGTTTATTGATCCGCCTTTTGGGGCAAATATAATGTACTCCGAACTAAGTTTTATTTGGGAATCTTGGCTCGCATTATTAACCTGCAAAACCGAGGAGGCAATAGAGAATAAGACTCAAGAAAAATCAATTAATGATTATCGTGAGTTAATGATTTCCTGTTTTTCCGAAGCATATCGAAGCTTGAAGCCCGGGCGCTGGATGACTGTAGAATTCTCAAATACACGGGCCTCTGTTTGGAATAGCATTCAGAATGCGTTATCTGACGCAGGCTTTATCGTAGGCAATGTTTCCGTTCTTGATAAAAAACATGGCGGTGTTAAGGCCATGACAAATCCGACTAATGTCAACCTGATTCCGTGACTTAAAACTCAGCTTCACATCTCCACACACCTGTAACCACGCGGCCTGCGGCGGTAATATGGACGCCATTCTCGATTCACCCAGACAGTGATAT
>ERZ869909.1921-NODE-1921-length-15392-cov-4.932419_pt1 | contig 15392 bp, 15 predicted proteins | sample MGYA00520892_ERZ869909 | MGnify/ENA primary metagenome ERZ869909 (study PRJEB32215, sample SAMEA104723947) | bioreactor metagenome | biome: bioreactor; feature: anaerobic bioreactor; material: water | place: China | collected 2015-03-12 ...
CCAGCGCCGTCAGGATGATGGTGCCGATGATGTCGCTGCGCTTGATGAAGGCGAGCCACACGTCGATGCCGCCGAGCGAGCCGCTGCGGCCGACCAGGAAGCCATTGACCATCATCACGAACAGCACGACGCCGGCCGTGAGCGCAGCCGCGATGGCGACGTGCAGCGTTCGCTTCATGACACGGGGCATCATGGCGACCTTGCGGCTGCCGACTGCGAACTGAGTACGGTCAGACATGGCGGACTCCCTGCGTTCGAATTGGCGTTCCTGAAGCGACATGCGCTCAAATCCTGAGACGAATCAGTCTGCCCACGAGACTAATGGGCCGCTTTCCGGACGCAACGCTCGCCATGAGCATAAGAAGGCCTCGCTCAAGGCTCATGCGCAGCGTGCCGTCTCGTGAGTCTATATTTCCTGCGGAGCATGGCGCGGCCATGACATGCGGCGGGACAATTTTCCCTCAGCTATTTCCGCACCCGCACGCCGACGCGAACCTCATCGGTCTTGTAGTCGCCTTCGAGATCGCCGGAGTTGAAGTCGAGGTGGTCGTAGCGCGCGAACAGCACCAGCTCCGAGCCGTCCGCTGACGCGACGACCTGCAAGGGGCGAATCCACATGCTGTATTGCTGCGCGGGCAGCTCATCCTCGAGACGAGCCAGACACCGGTTCCAGAGTTCTTCGGACACGTCCCTGCCTTTATTACGGAAAACTTGAATGACGAAGCCCGCATTCTACTCCTTCCGGGCCTCCGTTATCCACAGCCGTCAGGTGCCTGTTTTGCTGTGGATAACCCTGGGTGCCACAGGGCGCGTAACCCCGGTACAAGACTGTGGATACCATGGTGGACAGATTCCATCCCCGGCGGTACACCGCTTTTCCCCAGGCCCCCCCCTGTTCCTGCACCGGGATACCAACGGTTTACACACAACCTAACCCATTGAATATAAATAGCTTTAATATCTTATCCACAGAAATCGCCTTGCCTATAACTAACAATTACTACCAAAAAGAAATTTAAAATATAAAAGTTATGATAGAAGCCCGCCGCCGACTCCGTAGCGCCCCTCATGACGACGACGGACGGCCTTTCGGAACACTCCCCGTCTCGCCCATCCACTGCATCCACTGATTGACAGGCCCCACCCGCTCCCCTAGAATTGCCGCCCTTTCCAGACCAGCTTAGATCCCGTGGGGATAATGCAATGAAACGTACATTTCAACCGAGCAACCTGAAGCGCAAGCGCACCCACGGCTTCCGTGCCCGCATGGCCACCAAGAATGGCCGCGCCGTACTCGCCCGCCGTCGTGCCAAAGGCCGCAAGCGTCTGACCGTCTGAGCCAGACTGCTCCCCTGGTGCTGCTGGCTCATCTTCCCTGATCGGGACAGCAGCCCATGATGTCTTTTGCCTTCCCCCGTAGTCTTCGGCTACTGACCCCCTCCGATTTCCAGCGCGTTTTCAACCAGACCGGTGTGAAGACCGGTGGCAAACACCTGCTTTTTCTGGCCCGCGAAAACGGTCTTGATATTCCGCGTCTCGGGTTGGTGATCGCTCGCAAACGTGCCCGTCGGGCTGTGGACCGCGGTCTGGTCAAGCGCCATGTGCGTGAGAGCTTTCGCCTGCGACAGGCCTCCCTGGCTGGCCTCGATGTGGTGGTGCTGTTGCGCGCCAATCTCAACCGTCCGGATTCCAGCGCATTGCGTGCCGAAATCGACCTGCTCTGGGACAAGCTGCTTGCCAAGCGCGAGCAGGCTTGAGACACTGCCCGCCGTTTTTCTCGCCGCCAGAACACCTGACTATGGAAATCCAGCGCGCTCTTATTCTCACCGCCATCGCCGTGGTGACCTATCTGATGATCCTTGCCTGGCAGGAAGATTACGGCCGGGCCCCGGAAGTGGATCAGACCACCGTTACCCGCGATGCAGACAGTGTTTTCCCGGGGGAACAGGATCTGGCCGATGCTAACGTCGGCAATGGCAATGGCGATCAGGCCGCTAACGGTGATGATGCCATCCCCTCAGTGGATGAAGCGCCCCGTGCCGCCGCCGCCGGTGATATTCCGGTAGCCCGCGAAGAAGCACCTGCTGCCACAGACGCTCGCATCGTGACGGTACGCACCGATGTCATGGAGCTGGAAATCGACCGCCTTGGCGGCGACATTGTCCGCATCGCCTTGCTGCAATACCCGCGTCAGGTGGACACCCCGGACCAGCCGTTCATCCTGCTTGAACGTTCCACTGCACGGACCTACGTCGCGCAGAGCGGCATCATTGGCGCCAACGGCACCGACAGCGCTGAAGGTCGCCCCACCTGGCAAGCCGAACGCGCCGAATTCCGGCTGGGCGAGAATGACCAGGAACTCAATGTTGATCTGTACCTGCGTCAGGAAGATGGCGCGGAGATCATCAAGCGCTTCACCTTCGAGCGTGGCAGCTACCTGATTCGCAAAGCGCATATCGTGCGCAACAACACCGACAATATCTGGCAGGGTGCCCTGTACGGCCAGATCAAGCGTGACGGCAGCGCCGACCCGGGCAAGCAGAGTGCCGGTTTTATTCCGATGCCCACCTATCTGGGCGGAGCCTACTGGACCAGCGATCGGCCCTACAACAAGCTGACCTTGTCCAACATGCGCGACGAGAACCTGCGCACCACCCAGGAAGGCGGATGGGTGGCCATGATCCAGCACTACTTCCTGTCGGCCTGGGTGCCGGATCCGGGTGAGCGGCACACCTACAGCAGCGTGTACCGCCGCAGCCAGGACGAGTACATCCTGCGCTTCGTGTCGCCCACCACCACGGTGGCACCGAACAGCGAAGGTGTGCTCTACGCCGAGTTCTACGCTGGCCCCAAACTGCAGGACAACCTGCGTGCCATCAGCCCCGGCCTGCATATGACCGTGGATTATGGCTGGCTGTGGTTTATCGCCCAGCCGATCTTCGCTGTGCTGGTGTTCCTGCAGAGCGGCCAGATCACCCTGTTCGGTAACCAGTTTGATGTCGGTTTCGGCGTGGGCAACTGGGGTATCGCGATCATCCTGCTGACTCTGTTGATCAAGCTGGTGTTCTTCAAGCTGTCGGCGACCAGCTACCGGTCCATGGCGCGCATGCGCAAGGTGGCGCCGGAGATGCAGCGCATCCGCGAACAGCACAAGAGCGATCGCCAGAAGCAGTCCATGGAGCTGATGAAGCTCTACCAGAAAGAGAAGATCAATCCGCTGGGTGGCTGTTTGCCGATCCTGGTGCAGATGCCGGTGTTCATCGCCCTCTATTATGTGCTGCTGGAATCGGTGGAGCTGCGCCAGGCCCCGTTCTTCGGCTGGATCCAGGATCTGTCGATCATGGACCCGTGGTTCATCCTGCCGCTGCTGATGGGCGCCTCCATGTGGTTCCAGATGCGCCTGAACCCGACCCCGCCGGACCCGACCCAGGCCCAGGTGATGAAGTGGATGCCGATCATCTTCACCGTCTTCTTCCTCTGGTTCCCGGCCGGCCTGGTGCTGTACTGGCTGACCAACAACATTCTCTCGATTGCCCAGCAGTGGGTGATTACCCGCCGCATCGAGAACGAATGACCCGGACCCGCGCCGGCGCCCTTCGGGCGCCGGTGGCGGCGTTGCCTGATCCTCGCTTCACCCTTCCCGCTTCGGCATAATGCGCCGATGCAGATCTCCGGTACCCAGGCACCTCAGGACACCATTGTCGCCATTGCCACCGCCCCCGGCCGTGGTGGTATCGGCGTGCTGAGGCTTTCCGGCCCGCGCGCCCTGGACATCGCCCGGCTGCTGTTGCGCCCAGACCTGACGCTGCGCCCCCGCTATGCCCATTTCAGCGAATTCCATACCCCCGAAGGCACGGTGATCGACGAAGGCCTGGCCCTTTATTTTCCGGGCCCGCGCTCCTTTACCGGCGAGGATGTGGTGGAGTTGCAGGGCCACGGCGGCCCCGTGCTGCTCGACCAGCTGGTGCAGACCTGCATTCACCATGGTGCCCGCCAGGCCCAGGCGGGTGAGTTTTCCCTGCGCGCTTTTCTGAATGATCGCCTCGACCTGGCCCAGGCCGAAGCCATTGCCGACCTGATCGACGCCGGTACCGCCAGCGCCGCCCGGGCTGCCGCCAACTCCCTGCGTGGCGCCTTCTCCCGCGCCGTGAACGACCTGGTGGAGCAGCTGATCCAGCTGCGTATCTATGTGGAAGCGGCCATCGACTTCCCCGAAGAGGAAATCGACTTTCTCAGCGACGGCCGCGTCGCCAACGATCTGACCGCCCTGATCCAGGCCACCGATGACGTGCTGGCCACCGCCCGCCGCGGCAGCCTGCTGCGCGAAGGCATGACTCTGGTGATTGCCGGCCGCCCCAACGCAGGCAAGTCCTCGTTGCTCAATGCCCTGGCCGGCGACGATATCGCCATCGTCACCGACATTGCTGGTACCACCCGCGATCTGCTGCGCGAAACCATCCAGCTTGACGGCCTGCCCCTGAACATCATCGACACCGCCGGCCTGCGCGAATCCCCCGACCAGGTGGAACAGGAAGGCATGCGCCGCGCCTGGGCCGCCATCGAACAGGCCGACCGCATCCTGCTGGTGGTGGACAGCACCACCGTCAACGGCGCCGACCTGGATCACCTCGATGCCCTGCTGCCCGAAGGCCAGAAAACGCTGTCTGCCCTCGGCATCCCAGTCACCCTGGTACTGAACAAGGCCGACCTGTCCGGCCTGACCCCCGGACCCCAGAACAGGGAAGATTGCCTCGCGATCTCCGCCAGCCACGGTGACGGCCTGCCTGCACTACGCGAACACCTGAAACAGGCCGTGGGCTACCACAGCGACCAGGCCAGCCCCTACAGCGCCCGGCGCCGACACCTCACCGCACTGGAGCAGGCGCTGGACGCCATGCACCACGGCCAGCAGCAGCTGCATGGCCAGGCGGCGGGTGAGTTACTGGCTGAAGATCTGCGTGCCGCGCAACGGGCACTGGAAGAGATCACCGGAGCGTTCAGCGCCGATGATCTGCTGGGGCGGATTTTTTCGTCGTTCTGTATAGGGAAGTAGGGCTGCGCATGGCGCAGAGGCCTGCCGTAGGACCGCTTTTACAGGGCAAGTCAAAGGGCAAGTTACAGGGCAAGTCGTCAGGCTTTTGGGGAATACCAACAGGGTATTATGAACCGAAATCTGATTGCAGGTAGCTTGGTCCTAGCCAAGTACAAATCTGGCTTCCAGATCCTGCAATAACTTAAAGGTATTTAAAAAAGGCACCTGGAACACCTGACAAATATTGGGAATTTTCAGCTTGGTGCTATTTTCGGGAACCAGGGACTCATGAGTAACAACCGTGGCTCCATTAACGGCAGCGGTTGCAATCAACCAAGGGTCGGCATGGGCCAGGAATTCGGCGATGTGTTCATGTTTCTTGCCTTCTTGCTCGGCCACGTACTGGGCAATTTCTGCAAACTTCTCCTGAATGTTATCGGAGGAAACGGCGACAAACTGAGTTTTTCTCTCCTTTACCCATGCGGCAAGTTCATCATCTCCGCTGACAAGTTCTTCATAAACAGGCTGAATGCTGGCAATAACGGATGCTTGATACTGCATATCCAGCCATTCCCAATAAGCTGGGCAGAAACTCATCTGGTAATGGAGGTTCTTCGCCTGAATGTAGGTGTTGCTGTCCAGAAGATACATTAAATGCCCAGTTCCCTGGCGTAGTCGGTAATGCGTTGGGGCTTCATGCCCAACAAGTTACCCGCGTCACGCAACAGCACCCGGCCACTGAGAGCTTCGCTGACGAGGGCGCGGGAAAAGGTTTCACTGACCCTGCCTTTTTGGGAACGGAAGTAGCTGGGGCCACCAGCATCACGTGCTCGGTCACGATAGCGTCGCTGTAGTTCAGCCGCGAAGACCTGGTATTGCTCAAGTGTGATTTTCTTCAGTGTTAGTGCTCTTCGGGCCAGTACCAGGGAGCTGACGCGAAAAAGGGCTTCCAGTGCGGGCAGGTTCTCTCGCCAATCATCCTGCTCCCGCCAGTGGGTCCGAAACTCGTCCTCCGGTACCAGAAATTCAGCAGCAACAGCGTTGCAAAATTGCTCTTCCTGGCGGTGGGATTGCGGGCTGGTATCAGAGATACCGCTTTCACCAATCCAGATATGTGCCAGCTCATGGATCAGGGTGAAAAGTCGCGCTGCGGGTGCGTCTGTCTGATTGACAAAAATTACTGGGGCCAGTGGGTCGGCAATGGCAAAACCACGAAACTCTTCTACCAGAAGTGGGCGGCTATGATGGCCGATAAACCCCTGCCGCATTACCAGCACACCCGCTTTTTCAATACGGTGAATGAGGTCGCGATAGTAGTCCTCCCAGTTGCCCCGTTGTGGATGAGGGGCGATGCCAAGCGCGCGCCGCATATCGTCCACCACGGCTATGACGCTGGCATTCGTCATATAGCGGCCCACATGCGGATTGCGTTCAACACCCTGATCACGCAGATACTCGGCGTACCACTCCTGCCTGCGAAGGACTATCTGGGTGATTTCGATCAGCTCAGGAGAAACGCGATTTACGCCTCGGCTATCAAGAGTACGTAAATCGGGCAGGGCGAGGGATTCCTCAGGCGGCTGACGCAGGAACAGGTAACCAAAGGGAATATAAGTGCGTGCGGCAAAGTTCTGTGCTTGTTTGAAGGTAGGGTGTTTTTCCCCTTTTTCCCAAGCACCCAGCTTGTCTTCAGCAACGTGCAATTTGGCAGCGAGCGCGGCAACGCTGAGCTGGGCCCGTTCACGGGCCCAGCTCAGGATATCCGGGTTCACTTTCGCGTATGCGATAGCCATGTTGCTTCTCAGGAAAAAGGGCTAGTTCAGCAGTCTAAAGGCTGAACATAAGGACAGCAATCAGCAGTCAGTCCCTCTGGGGCATCCTCACAGATGCTTCAGCACTTCTTCGGCACTGCTCTTCTCCACACCCTTCTCATCCACCCCCAGATATTCCACCTTGCCGTCATTCACAATCATGGCAAAGCGTTTGCTGCGCACGCCCATGCCGAAGCCGCTGGCGTCCAGGGTCAGGCCCAGGGCCTTGGCCAGTTCGGCGTTGCCGTCGGCCAGCATCAGGATCTTCTCGGCGTTCTGGTGTTGCTGCCAGGCGCCCATGACAAAGGCATCGTTCACGGCCATGCAGGCGATGGTGTCCACGCCCTTGGCGAGGATGTCGTCGGCCTTGACCACGAAGCCTGGCATGTGGGTGTTGGAGCAGCCGGGGGTGAAGGCACCGGGGACCGCGAACAGGACCACACGCTTGCCCTGGAACACGTCTTTCAGGGCGATGTCTTCGGGGCCGTTTGCGCCGTTGGTTTTCACGGTGATGTCGGGCAGAGTATCTCCGGTGGTGATGCTCATGGCGGTCTCCTTATGCATGGCAATATGTATCGGGTGAGACCGCATCAGACCATGATTTACCCCCGCTGTTCAAACAGCTTTTCCACAGGTTTTGCGGTTTCACACGCCTTTCACACAGGCCTGCACACAGAGTTATCCACAAGGATTTCCATTGATGGGCGAGATACTGCCATTCAAGAAACCCAGGGCACCCCGCAAGGGTTTGTGCCAGCATGGCTTCCACAAGTGGGAGGTGTGCAAGGCGAAGCAGTTTGATGTGAAGCAGGGGCGCCTGGTCACCGTATACCGCTGTGCACGCTGCGGGAAAGAGAAAGTAACCGCTCACTGACACCAGGAGGTGGAGCATGGCCGGACACCGGGTTGAACGGGATTCCATGGGCGAGATGACGCTGCCGGAATCCGCGCTCTGGGGCGCCCAGACGCAGCGGGCTGTGGAAAACTTTCCGATCCATGGGCCCTTGCCGTCGGGATTTATCCACGCCGTGGCGCGGATCAAGGCCAGCGCGGCGGCGACCAACCGGCAGCTGGGTCTGCTGGCGCCGGAACAGGCCGAAGCCATCATCCAGGCGGCACGGTCGATCATGGCCGGGGAGCACGATGACCAGTTCCCCGTGGACATCTTCCAGACCGGCTCGGGCACCAGTACCAACATGAACGTCAACGAGGTAATCAGCCATCTGTGCGCCGGGCAGGGCATGGCGGTGCACCCCAACGACCATGTGAACCTGGGCCAGAGCAGTAATGACACGATTCCGACGGCCATCCACCTGAGTGCGGTGGAAGCGGTGACCGGGCAGCTGCTGCCTGCACTGCAGCATCTGGACGCCACCCTGGCGACCCGCCAGAAAGAGCTGGATCAGGTGGTCAAAACCGGCCGCACCCATCTGATGGATGCCATGCCGGTGACGCTGGGGCAGGAAATCGGCGGCTGGCGCAGCCAGCTGGCGTTCGCCGTGCAGGGGCTGCGGCAGGCGCGGGACGGGTTGCTGGCGATTCCCCAGGGCGGTACGGCGGTGGGCAATGGCGTCAACACCCACCCGGACTTTGCGGCGATCTTTGCCCGCGACCTGAGCGAATGCACGGGCTATAACTTCGAGCCGATGGACACCGCCTTTGCCGGGCAGAGCGCCATCGACCGGCCGCTGGCGTTGTCGGCGGCGCTGCGCGGCTATGCGGTGGTGCTGATGAAGCTGGCCAACGATCTGCGCTGGATGAACAGCGGGCCCATTGATGGCCTGGCCGAAATCCAGTTGCCCGCGGTGCAGCCGGGGTCGTCCATCATGCCGGGCAAGGTGAACCCGGTGATCTGCGAGTCGGCCTGCATGGTGTCGGCACAGGTCATGGGTCTGGACCAGGCGAATGCCCTTGCCGCCCAGAGCGGCAACTTCCAGCTCAACGTCATGCTGCCGCTGGTGGCCGCAAATCTGCTCGACATGACCGGGATGCTGGCCAATGTCAGCCGTATCATGGCGGACCGCGCCCTCGCCGGATTCACGGTGAACCATGACCGGTTGGCCGCTGCGGTGGGCCGAAACCCGATTCTGGTCACGGCGCTGAACCCGGTGATCGGCTATGAAAAGGCAGCGGCGATAGCGAAACAGGCCTACGCCTCCGGGCGCGCTGTGCTGGATGTCGCGGAAGAAATGACGGATCTGCCCCGTGACGAGCTGGCGCGCTACCTCGATCCCGAGCGACTCACCCGGGGTGGGTTGCAGGATTAACTGGCATCACAACAACATGGAGTCTTGCATGACCGCAAAGATCATCGAACGTACGGCCTCCGCCGTGGACCAGCCGCTGGTCATTGGCAGCATTCTGGCGGCGGGCGTTCGCAATGCCCCGGATCAGGAAATCGTATACGCCGACAAGAAGCGCATGAGCTATCGCGAGTTCGGTGAGCGCATTCACCGTCTGGCGGGCGCCCTGACGAAAGCAGGGGTCAAACCGGGTGATACCGTCGCGGTGATGGATTGGGACAGCCACCGCTATCTGGAATGCTTCTTCGGCATTCCGATGATGGGCGCGATCCTGCACACGGTGAATGTGCGGCTGTCGCCGGAACAGATTCTCTACACCATCAATCATGCGGAAGATGACGTGATTCTGGTGAACCGGGAATTCCTGCCGCTGCTGGAAGCGATCCAGGATCGCATCGATACGGTCAAGACGTTCATTTTGCTGGATGATGGCGAGGGTCCACAGGACACCAGTCTGACGATTCAAGGGGAATACGAAGCGCTGCTGGCCGACGCCGCGCCGGAGTTCGATTTTCCCGAGCTGGATGAAAACACCCGTGCGACCACCTTTTACACCACGGGCACAACCGGGCTGCCGAAGGGCGTATATTTCAGCCATCGGCAACTGGTCCTGCACACTTTCGCCGCGCGCGCGGCCATGACCGGTGATGGCCACGGTCGTTTCAATCAGCGTGACGTCTATATGCCGATCACGCCGATGTTCCATGTGCATGCCTGGGGTGTGCCGTTCCTGGCCGTGCTGCTGGGTGTGAAGCAGGTGTATCCGGGTCGGTATCTGCCGGAAGTGCTGCTCAAGCTGCTGGTCACGGAAAAAGTGACCTTCTCCCACTGCGTGCCGACCATCATGCAGATGCTGCTGGCTTCCGAGGCAGTGAAAAAAGTCGATCTGTCCAACTGGAAAGTGATTATCGGTGGTTCGGCGCTGCCGAAGCCGATGGCGAGAGCCGCGCTGGACATGGGCATCGATATCTACACCGGCTACGGCATGAGCGAGACCTGCCCGCTGCTGACGCTGAGCTACCTGATGCCGCATATGGAAGACTGGGATCTGGACCGCCAGGCGGAAGTGCGCAGCCGTACCGGTCGCCCGGTGCCCATGGTTACTTTGCGCATTGTCGATGAAGAGATGAACGACGTGCCGCATGACGGCAAGAGCCAGGGCGAAGTCGTGGTGCGCGCGCCGTGGCTGACGCAAGGCTATCTGAAGGACAAGGAAAACTCCGAACAACTGTGGCGCGGCGGCTGGCTGCACACCGGCGATATCGGCGTGATGGACAGCGACGGCTACCTGAAGATCACCGACCGCATCAAGGATGTGATCAAGACCGGCGGTGAGTGGATATCTTCGCTGGATCTGGAAGGTCTGGTGCTGCAGCATCCAGCCGTTGCCGAATGCGCAGTGATCGGCATTCCCGATGCCAAATGGGGCGAACGTCCGCTGGCGCTGGTAGTGAAAAAGCCAGATGCCGAGGTGGAGGAAGCGGCCATTCGGGACCTGGTGGCCGAATACGCCGAGAAAGGCGTGATCTCCAAGTATGGCGTGCCGGAGCATATCCGCTTTGTCAGCGAACTGCCGCGTACCAGCGTCGGCAAGCTGGACAAGAAGGCGATGCGGGCGGAGCACGGTGAGGGATAAGCCAGGGCGGGTAATACCTCTGTCATAACCCTGCGTCACCCTGTCACCGTTTGGTGGTGGGGTGACACATGGCAGCGGTACGTAAAACACGCATCAGTGATCTGACCATGCGCGTGCATCCGATCCCTCCGGGGATGCGGGTGGCGGATGTGGCGGATCTGTTTCTGGCCGACGCCTGTCGCGATCTGCTGTGTTTGCCGGTGGTGCAGGATGGCCGGCCGCTGGGCGTGATCTCGCGTTACGCCATCATGCGTATCTTCCTGCGCCAGTATGGTCGCGAGATTTTCGGCCAGCGCCCGATCGAACGCTTCATGAACAGCGCCCCCCTGATGGTCGATATCGACGCCGACGTGGAAGCGGCCAGTGCCTGGGTGCGCCAGCACATGGTGCTGCCGGTGACCGAGGATTTCATCATTGTCGAGCAGGGCCACTACCGTGGCATGGGCATGGTGACGTCGCTGCTGGAACTGATGGAGCACCATGTCGCCCTGCGTGGTCGCGCGCTGGCGCGGGCCAACGCCAGTCTCAAGGCATCGCAGGCGCATCTGGTGCAGTCGGAAAAAATGGCGTCCCTCGGCCAGATGGTGGCCGGCGTTGCCCACGAGATCAACACGCCGCTGGGCTATGTGCGCAGCAACGTGGAGCTGGCCCGGGATTTTGTCTCGCAGACCAGCAGCGCCCTGGTCGCCAGCCGCAACCTGATTCATTGCCTGCTGGACGAGCGCGCGTCCGACGAGGAAATCAGCGGCCATCTGATGACCGCAGCCGAAGAAACGGAATCGGTATCGCAAAGCGGTATTCTGGAAGAAGTCTCGCCGCTGTTTGATGACACCTTGCACGGCCTGGAACAGATCAGCGATCTGGTGGTTAACCTGCGTAATTTCAGTCGCCTGGATCGCGCCCGTGTGGATCATGTCAACCTGAACGAAAGCCTGGACAGCGCCCTCACCATCGGCCGCAACCTGATCAAGCACAAGGCGGAGGTCATTTGTGATTACGGGGACCTGCCGAGCGTGGAATGCGCCGCATCACAGATCAACCAGGTATTCCTGAATATTCTCACCAACGCCGCTCAGGCGATCTCGGATTACGGCCGTATTACGGTGTCCACACGGGTGCTGCCTGATGGCGATCAGGTGGAGGTGCGCATCCGCGATAACGGTTGCGGTATGCCCGAGGAGGTGCGCGCCCGCATCTTCGATCCCTTCTTTACCACCAAGCCGGTAGGGCAGGGCACCGGCCTGGGCCTGTCGATTTCCTATCAGATTATCGAGCAGCACCGGGGCAGCATCGATGTGGTCTCGACACCAGGGGAGGGCACCGAGTTTGTGCTGTGCCTGCCGTGTCGCCAGACCGCTTCAGCAGCGCAGAACCCGGTGCTGGCCGAGGCCGCCGGGAGTGAAGCATGAACGCCAAACCGACGTTGTTGTTCGTCGATGATGAAGAACGGATCCTGCGTACTCTGGTGCTGGCCTTCCGGGTCCGTTACCGGGTGCTGTCGGCCAGCAGCGGTGAAGAAGCGATTGCGCTGTTACGCGAGCATCAGGTGGATGTGGTGATCAGTGATCAGCGCATGCCGCAGATGACCGGGGTGGAAGTACTGCGCGCTGCGCGCGAGATCGCTCCGCACGCGATGCGCATTCTGCTGACCGGCTATGCTGAACTGGCGAGCATTGTTGGCTCCATCAACGAAGGCGAAATTTTCCGCTACGTGCAGAAGCCCTGGCGGCTTGAGGAGCTGCGCGACACCATCGCCAAAGCGGTGGACATTGTTCGCGCGGCCCGCGACGCGCAGACAGCCCCGGTGGTGGCGAACCAGGCCAGTGCCGCCGGCATTATGGTACTTGATCGCACCCCGGCGCTGTTTGATCTGATTCGCCAGGCTCATCCTGAACATCAAGTGGATGCGGCGGACACGCTTGATGATGCGCTGGAGCGCATGGCGCGCCACCCGCCAGCCGTTCTGGTCACCGACCTGCAACTGCCGGAAGGGGACATCAGTGATGCACTGCGGTTACTCAAGGCACAACAGCCTGAACTGGTGGTGGTGGTGGTCACGGCGTTCCGCGATACCGGGCATCTGATCCGGTTGATCAACCAGGCGCAGGTCTACCGTGTACTGCCCCGGCCGGTGAGTCAGAACATGTTGCTGCGCAGCCTGGAAAGCGCCCTGAAGCATCATGACCTGTTGCGCGAACGCCCGGCGCTGCTGCGCCGCCATAGCGTGGAGGCCGTGCCGGAAGCACCGCAGCACAGTGACATCCAGCAACGGGTGCGGGGCTATCTGGATCGGCTGCGCGGGCGCACCAGCCCCGCCTGACAGCGCGCCGGAAAGGACGTAGCATGGCGGCAGTTGTTTGCGACAGGCCGCCATGACCGACGCCCAGCCCTTGCCCGAATACACCCTGATTCGCAGTGATCGTCGTTCGCTGGAACTGCGTGTGCTGACGGATCAGCGTCTGGAGATCCGTGCGCCACGGCGCACCGCGCAGTCCGATATTGACGACTTTCTGCGCAGCCGCCTGTCGTGGCTGGCACGCACCCGCGCACGCCTGGCACAACGGGCCGCGCCGCTGACCCTGCCGCTGGCGCACGGCGCCCGTCATCCGCTGCTGGGGCAGCCCGTGCAACTGCATATCCTGACCGGCGCCCGGCGCGCACCTTTCTTGCAGGGCGACCGGTTGCAGATCCAGTTGCCGACCCCCGATGAAGCGTCCATCGGTCGGGCACTGGATGACTGGTATCGTCACCAGGCGCGCACGGCCTTCAATGCCGAAATCGACCGCCAGTTCCCGTTTTATGCCGCCCGCGGGCACGCCCGCCCGACCTTGCGTATCAAGCGCATGAAAAGCCGCTGGGGCTCGCTGTCCACGCGCGGCTATATCAACCTGAATCTGGCGCTGATCCAGCTACCCCGACCGTGCCTGGAATATGTGGTGGCCCACGAGCTCTGCCACCTGGAACACATGGATCACGGCCCCGGGTTTCATCGCCTGATGGATCAGCGCATGCCGGACTGGCGTGCCCGCAAGGCGCTGCTCAACCGCTTGCCGGTGATCGCGGGCCCGTGACGGACCCACGTCATACCTTGCCCCCCGGCATGTGAAACCGCCATCATGCCCGTACACTGAATATTTCCGAGCGCCGCATCATGCAGACACTTCACGATTTTCTGGACCGCCTGACCCACCGTGATCCCCACGAAAAGGAATTTCACCAAGCGGTGGGCACCGTGTTCACCAGCCTGTGGCCCTATATCGAAAAGCACGACGTTTACGTCAGGCAGGCGCTGCTGGAGCGCATGACCGAGCCGGAGCGGGTGGTCATGTTCCGCGTGCCCTGGACCGATGACAAGGGCCAGGTCCATGTGAACCGGGGTTATCGCGTGCAGATGAACAGCGCCATCGGCCCCTACAAGGGCGGCCTGCGCTTTCATCCGAGTGTCAATCTGGGGGTGCTCAAGTTTCTCGCTTTCGAGCAGACCTTCAAGAACGCACTGACCACCCTGCCCATGGGCGGCGGCAAGGGCGGCGCCGACTTTAATCCGCGTGGTCGCAGCGATGACGAAGTGATGCGCTTCTGCCAGTCGTTCATGAACGAGCTCTACCGCCACATCGGGCCCGACCTTGATGTGCCCGCTGGCGATATCGGTGTCGGCGCCCGCGAAGTCGGCTATCTGTTTGGCCAGTACAAGCGGCTGAAGAACGAGTTTACCGGGGTCTTCACCGGCAAGGGCTATAGCTGGGGCGGTAGCCTGCTGCGCCCGGAAGCGACCGGTTACGGTCTGGTCTACTTCCTGGAAGAAATGCTGCGCGCCCGCGAGTGCGGCACGGAAGGCCAGCGTATCGCTATTTCCGGCTCCGGCAACGTGGCCCAGTTCGCCGCGAAGATCCTGATTGTTCAGGGGGCCAAAGTGGTCACCCTGTCCGACTCCGGCGGTACGGTGCATAACCCCGACGGCTTCACCCGCGAGCAGTGGGACTACCTCAGCGACCTGAAGAACAACCGCCGCGGCCGGATCAGCGAACTGGCTGAGGAATACAAGCTCGACTACGCCGAGGGCAAGACGCCCTGGCATTTTCCGTGCGATATCGCCTTGCCCTGCGCCACCCAGAATGAACTGGACGAAAAAGCCGCCCATACCCTGATCAGTAACGGCTGCTTCGCCGTGGCCGAGGGCTCCAACATGGGTTGCACCCCTCAGGCCATCAAAACCTTCCGCGACGCGAAGATCCTCTATGCGCCCAGCAAGGCCGCCAATGCGGGCGGTGTCTCCGTGTCGGGCCTGGAGATGAGCCAGAACGCCCTGCGCATCCACTGGAGCGAAGGCGAAGTAGACGACAAGCTGCACAATATCATGCATGCCATCCACACCAGCTGCTGCCAGCACGGCCGCGATGGCGACAGTGGCCATATCGACTATGTGCGCGGTGCGAATGTCGCCGGCTTCCTGAAGGTTGCCGACGCCATGCTCGCGCAGGGCGTGGTGTAGGCTTATGGAGGCGCTCGCCACCTAACGAGGCAGGCCGGGGGCGGGTACGCCTGTTCGGGACTGTGTGAGGCAGGATGCCGAACGCAAGCCCCCATGGACGGGTTCACGGCGGGTCCCG
>ERZ869909.1922-NODE-1922-length-15383-cov-6.402653_pt1 | contig 15383 bp, 17 predicted proteins | sample MGYA00520892_ERZ869909 | MGnify/ENA primary metagenome ERZ869909 (study PRJEB32215, sample SAMEA104723947) | bioreactor metagenome | biome: bioreactor; feature: anaerobic bioreactor; material: water | place: China | collected 2015-03-12 ...
AGCCGGGTTCGATCTTGAGCTCGATGGTGCTGTCCTTCGGCGCGATCAGGACGAGCGCGTTGCCGAGCAGGGTTTTGCGCGAACCCTCGGCAATCAGGTTGCGCTCTGCGAGCCAATCCATCCATCGGAGGTCGGCCGAGAAGAAGAGATCGGCAGGCGCCGCGGCTTCGATCTGTTTGGCGATGGCGGATGAGGCGGCATACGACAGCGACACGTGTGCGCGTGTTTTTTCCTGCCAGTCCGCGGCGATGCGGTCGAGCGCGGTTTTGAGGCTGGCTGCGGCGAACACGATGACCGGTTTCGTGTCGGAGGCGGTGCCGGCCGATGGCCGCTGCTGCTCGGCGTGCACAAGCGGGACTGCAAACAGGATGAGCGCGAGTGCGCACGCCGATCGGCGGGTCAAGGTCATCATGGAGGATCGCTCTTCGCTCTTATGGCTATATCCGCGTGGATATAGCATGGGTGCGGCGAGGCTCTGTCAAGGGGGCGCATCGAGGCCCACACGATTCGAAAGGGCGCGGGGCGGAGATCGCGGAGGGAGAGGCTGCTATTGCAGAAATTCAAATGATGGACGACGTCGCCGAGAGTGCGTCATCTCGTTATGCCGGCAACGGCGCCGCTCTCGCTTCCGTCCGGATCTGATTGCGGCCGTTCTGCTTGGCATCCATCAGCGCAATGTCCGCCCGCTTCAGTGCCGCACCGAGCGGTTCGCCCGGGCGCCAGCCGGAAATGCCAATGCTGCACGTGACGTTGAACGTCGCGTCTCCGCTTTTGAAAGGATACGTGGAGATGGTTTCGCGGATGACCTCGCACCAGCGGGCGGCCTCCACGCAGTCGAGCACCGGAAACGCGAGGGCGTATTCCTCGCCGCCGAGACGGGCGACGATGGGCGCTTCCTCGCCAGCAAGCTCGGCGATTTTTTTGATCACCGTGTCGCCGACGTCGTGGCCATAGGTGTCGTTGATTTTTTTGAAGCGGTCGATGTCGAGCAAACAAACGGTGAGGTCGTCGCCGGGATCAAGCTCCTTGCGCTTTTCCTCCATCAAGGACAGGAAAGCCCTGCGGTTCATCACGCCCGTCAACTCGTCGGTTTGCGCCAACGCGATGAGCTGGCGCTGCATCGTAATGATGCGATTGGCGGCGCGGAGGCGGGCCGTCAGCTCCTCCCGTCGCACGGGCTTCACCGTAAAATCGTCGGCGCCGCAGTCCAGCGCCTCAGCAAGCGCGCGCTCGCTCGAATTCGACGACATCACGATGATGTGCAGGGGGCGTTTTTCACCAACGGCGGTCCTGAGGCTCCAGCATAGTTCCAGGCCGGGGATCGGCTCGAGTTCGAGGCTGGTTAACACGACGTCAACGCTATGCGTGCGCTGAACATGCTGCAGCGCCAAGTCCGATGCCGAAAAGCAGTCGACATGGCATCCCGTCGCTTCCAGTTCGACGGCAAGCTTCTGTTGGACGACCCGGCTTGGATCGACGATGACGACATGCATCTTTTTGATCGTGGTTCCGGCTGCTTTGCCTCCAATCTGTACACGCCCGTCATGAATACATGATTACCAAACCGTGCCGCAGAGGCGTACTTTCGGAGAAGAGGGGACGAGAGAAACCTTTGTTCTCGATGGGAAGGATGGGGGTTCTCGATGGGGAGGGGTGGTGCCGGCGGCAGGATTCGGGAGGGAGCTGCCTGCCGGCACCACGAGCATGACGCCACCCGTGCTCTAGGGTCGGGGAGGGGGTGCGGACGGCGTCAGCTATGCGAACTGTTTGAGCGACCGAGAAACTCAGGGCCGCACCCCGGACACTCATGCCCATCGGGTACCGAGGTTGCGGGGTAACGCTAAAGGCGTGGGCCGGTTCCAAGGACACCGCGTTTATCACGTTCTGCGGGTCCAAACGCCCGCTGTCGCGGCCATGGAACCGGAGAGCGAGTCCCGCGTTCTTCTGGCTGGCTACGACGGCTCCATGTGCGGGGCCGGATATACGTGGCTCTCGCGTCGGGGGCCTTAGAGCATTGAATATGATGACAGTTTCCGTGGTTGGGCGTCCGATCGAGGCTGCCCCGGCATTGGACGTTGAAAGGGCGGAGGAGACACTGCTGAATTTGCGGGCCACAATCCGTCGTGTTGGGGGGAGCGCGAGCGTACTCGGACGTCTCGCGCATTTGCCTCTCGGGGCTGCCGGCCGGAAGGAACGCCGTTCCGGTTTCCTTATAACTTCATGTTATGGGCCGGCGTCATGTGCGGACGTTCTGAGGGAAACGCTACGATGACCATTCCGAAATCCGTTCAGCCGACACAGCATGTTGCCGGGGAGAGCGACGTGGACGACGAACCGGCTGCGAGCATCGATGCCGCCATCCAGGGCGCGCTCGGACGTAAGCTTCGAGAGAGCTACGAGGAGGTCGTGCGCGAGGAGGTGCCCGACAAGTTTCTCAGGCTGCTCAATGATCTGAAATTGGCCGAAAGCGGGCCGGCAGATAGTGCAGATAGCAAGGTGGGCAAAGGCTGACCATGGCAGCGCCTGACTTCGAGCATGATCTTGTCGGTGCGATTTCCCATCTTCGCGCCTTTGCGCGGTCGTTCGCCAACGATCCGGCCCGTGCCGATGACCTCGTGCAGGAAACGCTGGTCAAGGCGTGGAACAGTCGAGATTCGTTTACCCCCGGCACGAACTTTCGTGCGTGGCTGTTTACGATCCTGCGCAACGTCTACTTCTCGCAACATCGCAAGCTGCGGCGCGAGGTCGACGATCCCGACGAGCAGTATCAGAACTCCTTGTCCGTCCCGCCGGAGCAGCATGGTCACCTCGACCTTGCCGATTTCCGCACGGCGCTCGGAACGCTGCCGTCGGATCAGCGTGAGGCGCTGGTTCTCGTGGGCGCCGAGGGTTTCTCATACGAGGAAGCGGCCGAGATCTGCGGATGTGCGGTCGGCACCATCAAGAGCCGCGTCAATCGGGCGAGGAACAGGCTGGTCGAGATCCTGGGCGATCCGGAGCTCAAGAGCAGCCACGGTACGTCCGGCACGCACGCCACCGACCGGCTCGTGAAGGACGCGGTCCGAGGCTGAGAACGGGTGCGATCCGATACAGTAACATATTGATGTCGAAGATGTTTGTTTTATCTCGGAACCATAGGTGTCGGCTCCGCGTTTGTTGCCGAGGGTCGCGGCTCGTCGGCAGCGTCGATTGAGCTCGCATTGTAGGGAGAAACTTCAGATGTCACTTGCCGAAACGATTGCGCCCCATCTTCCCTATCTGCGGCGCTTCGCTCGTGCGCTCACGGGAAGTCAGGAAAGCGGCGATGCCTATGTCGTTGCCGTTCTGGAAACGCTGGTCGCGGATCCGCAGAGCTTTCCGCAGGGGCAGATGAAGCGCGTGGGGCTTTACAAGTGCTTCCTGAAAGTCTGGAACTCCATCAGCATCAACCAGGAACCCGCCGCCCCCAAGACGCAGGCCGATCGCAGCCTCGAGGCGATCACGCCGATGCCGAGGCAGGCGTTCCTTCTCGCATCGGTCGAAGGGTTCACCACGCAGCAGATCGCCGAAATTCTCGACTGCACGCCTGAGACGGTGACGCAGCTCATCGAGGAGGCCGGCAGCCAGATCGCCGAGCAAACGGCGACGGACGTGCTCATCATCGAGGACGAGCCTCTGATCTCGATGGATCTCGAAGCGCTGGTGAAGGATCTCGGGCACCGTGTCTCGGGCGTGGCCCGCACGCATCGGGAGGCGCTCGCCGAAGTCCGCAAGCGCAAGCCCGGTCTTGTCCTTGCCGATATTCATTTGGCGGACGGCAGCTCGGGGCTCGATGCGGTCAACGAAATCCTTCTCGGTTTCAATGTTCCCGTCATCTTTATCACGGCCTTCCCCGAGCGGTTGCTGACAGGCGAGCGGCCCGAGCCGACCTTCCTGATCACAAAGCCTTTCGAGCCCAATACGGTGCGGGCTTTGGTCAGTCAGGCGCTGTTCTTCGGAACCAGCGCGCGCATTCCGGAGCCGTCTGCGGAGATCGGGGATCATCAAGGCGCGCGTCTTGCCGGATCGTCTCCGCCGGGTGCGCGCGCGGCACGCCCGTGAGATAGGATGCTTTGTTGGGCGGGCTCCCACCGGCCGTCTGTCCAGATGAGCATATGGGTTCGACGATACCAAGCCGGGGTGCCTGAGCCCCCTTCGGGGTCCCGCCGCAAGCGAAGGAGAGGATCAACATGCGCCCGTTTCCGACCCCTCGGGGTTGCGGAAGCGGGTCTCAGGGCGGATCGCAGCCACACCCCACATGTCCGTCGGCGGTCAACAAAATCGTGATTCACGCGCAACGTCTTCGGCGATACGATGCGGTCGATTTCCCCTTGCGGCAGGGTGGTTATGTGCCGGTGATGTCAACAGGGTGGCCCTCGGCCAGAGAGATTGATTGCAGCATGGCGCGTGTCCTGGTGGTCGATGATGAAGCCTTGATCGCGATGATGCTCAGCGATTTGCTCGCGGAGTATGGTCATGAGACAGTGGGGCCCGCGCATTCCGAGAGCCAAGCGCTTGAGCTCGTGGCGTCGACGCCGATCGATGCGGCGATCCTGGACGTGACGCTCGGCGATCATGATTGCTTCGGCGTCGCGGAGGCGCTGGGTCAGCGCGGCATTCCCTTCGCCTTTGCGACGGGCCATGGGGCGCACGCGATGCCGGATGCCTTCCGGGAGCGCATTACGGTGTCCAAGCCGTTCGACTTCGAGGTGGTCCGGCGGATTGTCGACGAACTGGTCACGCCTCAAACCTTCTAGGCGTTCCCGGACAGACGGGATTGCTTTCTGGCGAGATGCGTTGTTCGTGTGTCCGCTCGCTCGTGGCGGTCAGTCCGCGAGCTTTCGTGGTGTGGTGAAGTGCGTGAGATGGCCGCTCAGCGGCTTCACGTCATTCCAATCCGCAACATCGAATGTGAGGACGGCAAGGGCCGCGGTGGGGAACTCACGGGCGAGAGCAGACAAAAGCTTGCGATTTCCATCGCCGACCAGCTCGAGCGCGAGAGCGTGCAGACCTGGGTTGTGCCCGACGACAAGCACATGCCGCTGCCCGCTCTCGGCGACAGCCGACAAAATGGTGTGGGGGGCTGCGAGATAGAGCGTCTCGTCGTAGATGACGCGCGGATTGGGTGTGCCGAGGTCGGCGAGAAGCAGCGCGAGCGTGGCGCGCGTGCGCATGGCGTCCGAGCATAGGACGATGTCCGGCTTGACGCCTTCCCGGCGCATGAAGTCGGCGACCAAAGGGATGGCTTTGACACCGCGCTTGGCCAGCGGGCGGTCATGATCGTCGAGCGAGGGGTCGGCCCAGCTCGACTTGGCATGGCGGAGGAGTGTGAGCGTCAGCATGCTCCGAGCATGGACAGGCGCGACCGTCCGTCAAGTGGCCTTAGGCGGACGCTGGTCAATTGTTGATGTCTCGCTTGCAAGCGATTATTGAGAGGGCGGGTCATAGGCTGCGGCCGCGTTGCGCTCTGGCCCCGTAGCTCAGCTGGATAGAGCACCAGATTCCTAATCTGGGGGTCGCAGGTTCAAATCCTGCCGGGGTCGCCATTTCCGAACAAAAGAGAGAACCGCAGGCCGGCCTCGACGGGCTCACCCCGGGCGGGCGTGCGAGGAGGTCCACGCGGCCATTACCCGAACGGACTCACCCCATAAATGAGGACCGATGGGGAGCAGGGTCACGTGCTATCGCGCTTCGCCGCGCCGTTCATTGAGGGTACCCTCGAGGTCGTCGAGAGACACGCCTTCCGGCAACCCGCTGCCGAAGATTTCGATATGACCATCTGCGTGATGAATCATGAGGTAATCGACTCCGAGCCTGCGGAAGCGGGATATGCCCGAGATCGTCGCGAACGGGACCGTCACCTTGCGGAAGCTGACAAGCCGGATAGGCGCTGTGATCGCGGACGGTGATATGACGATCGTCCAGGGACGCCACCTGGTGATGGCAAGAGCGACAAGCGGAATGGCGCCCAGGCAAAGGCTTGCAAGGCCGATCACCCAGAGCACCATCTTGGCAGTCTGTGGCTCGAGGTTCCGGATTCCACGCGCTTGCGGGTAAGGCGGGCCCTGCTCCGCAACGACAATGCACCATAGCCCCGCGAGTATAAAGACCAATCCCGCGCTCAAGATCCGCCAGTTGAACCTCGCCTTATAGGACAGGTAGATGTTTTTCGTACGCGGATCATTCGACATGGTGGGGTCCGAAGCGAGGTCGACGGCCGTCGCGCTCTAGGCTGCGTACTCATCAATGTCCCACCCATTTATGAGTACGCAGCCTAGGCTGCAAACTTGGGAAAGGTATATTTCCCACGTTCGCGGGGCGCCTCCCAAAGAAATTTGTCCGTCGGCGTCTGCCGGGCTCGCCATTTACCCATGCCGATCTCCGCAAAGATCGGGACAGAGACCGCGGGCCATACTCCAATGAAGGGTTCGGCGGCCCTGGGCATGGGCTGAATTTGTGATGGCTACTTAACGGTTGCTTTACGCTATCTGACAATTTCGTCCGTCATCGGCCTGATGCTCAGGCTGGAACGATCACGGCTGAGCATAATGGTCCGGTTCTTGCTCGGGCTCTCGCCGTCAGTCCGCCTGTCCCATCCCGGCACGAGCGCAGAAACGAAGAGAGCCCAACCATGCGGCCCGATCACACTCCTGCTGCTCGCCTTGCGTGGGTCGATGTCGCCAAGGGCGTTTGCATCATCCTTGTGGTGCTGATGCACGCGACGCTCGGTGTCGAGAAGGCGACGGGCGAGGCTCTCGGCCTCAGCCTTTTCGTCGAGTGGGCGCGGCCGTTCCGCATGCCCGACTTCTTCCTGATCTCCGGCCTGTTCCTGGCCGCGCGGATCGACCGTCCGTGGCGCAGCTACCTCGATACGAAGGTGGTGCATTTTGTCTATTTCTACGTTCTATGGCTGACCATTCAGTTTGCCCTGAAGGCGCCCGGCATGGTGAAGGATCACGGTGCCGTTGCCACGCTCGGGGATTACGCGACGAGCTTCTTCGTGCCGTTCGGCACGTTGTGGTTCATCTATCTCTTGGCTGTCTTTTTTGTCGTGTCGAAGCTGTTGCGCCCGTTGCCTCATTGGCTTGTGCTTAGCGGCGCGGTCCTCATTCACATGGCTGTACCGCCTAGCGGCGTATTCATCGTCGACGAATTTACGGCTCGCTTCGTGTTCTTCTATTCCGGTTACGCTCTGGCGCCCCAGGTGTTCGCTTTTGCCGATCGCGTACGTACCACACCGAACCTGCTCCTCGTGGTTGGCCTTGCCGTCTGGGCTGCCTTCAACACGGTAGGCGTTGCCTCTGGCCTTGCGTTCACCGTCGGCGGAGATCTCATATTTTCTTACGTCGGAATCGCCTCCGTCATCGCATTCAGCGTGCTGGTGACGACGACCTGGCTCGGACGCGTGCTCGCATACAGCGGAGAGAACTCCATTGCCGTCTATCTGGCTTTCACAGTGTTCATGGGGCCCGCGCGTATCGTGCTCTTGAAGCTCACGGGCGGAGATCATGCGACCGCGATCGCACTTGCGTCGACGTTTGCGGGGATTGTCGGAGCGCTGGTGCTCGCCCGGGCCGTGAAGGGCACGTGGGCCGGGTTTTTGTTCACCCGGCCGGCGCGGTTCCGTCTGGGGCCCGGAAGCAGCGAGGCGGCCGGGCCGCGTCTGCCTGCCTCCGCGCAAAGTGTCGCCTCGGGGAGCTAGCCTGGTTCTGGCCGATGCTCCGCTAAACCTGGAACGCCTCTAGGAGGTCTTGCGGGGCTTTCGCGAGTTTGGCCTCGGCTGCTTATCCAGAGGCGCAACGAATATTTCGAGCTTGTGGCTCACGATTTTGTATCCGTGCTTGCGCGCAATCGCTTCCTGAAGCCGCTCGATTTCCTCCGAGTGGAATTCGATGATGTCTCCGGTTTCAACATCTATGAGATGATCGTGATGGGCATGATCCGCGGATTCGTAGCGCGCGCGTCCGTCGCCGAAGGTATGGCGCTCGATGATCTTCTTGTCCTCGAGAAGCTTCACCGTGCGGTAGACGGTGGCCAGGGCAACGCTGGGATCGATCTGCGTCACGCGACGGTGGAGCTCGACGGTGTCGGGATGATCAGTCGCTTGGGCGAGAACCTGCATGATGGCGCGCCGTGGGCCGGTCACGCGTAAGCCGAGCGCGCGACAGATGTCTTCGACGCTGTCGCTCAATGTCGGCTTCGTGCTCAATGCGAGGCCTCCCGATCTGGCCTTGGCGTCGATGCGGCGGCTCCGCATCGTTCCGTGTTTGGTCTTTACCCCAAGCCGAAATCTCCGGCCACCTCTATGAGGGAGAGAATCAACACATTGGGGCTGCTGATTGGCCCGCCTGGAGGCGGCTTGGCGCTGGCGTGCGGACATCTTTGTCGCTGATCGGCTCGCTCGGCGGCGCCAGGATCCCGGCGGCTCACCCGTGGGAGGTCATTAGGAAGGTGATGAGATGAAGCGGGCCCTCAGGCGTGTTGGTGTCCGATATGCTACCCGGAACACGGGTTGCGACCTCACGGGCAAGCCCTCGTCGCCCGTGAGGTGTGGCGGCGATTATGCGATGTCGAGCACGACGCGATAGCGTGCCTTGCCGTCGAGAAGGTGCTGGATCGCGTCGTTGACCTTCGAGATCGGGAAATGTTCGGTCTGCGGCAGAATGTTGTGGCGGGCGCAGAACTCGAGCATGAGCTGCGAAGTCACGGGCGCACCGTTGGGCGAACCGGATACGCTGTTCTGCCCCATGATGATCGGAAACGCCGCGACAGGGATCGGCTCGAGCACGGCGCCGACGACGTGCAGGCGCCCCTTGGGCCGCAGCGTTGCCATCATCGCGGGCCAATCGAGCGGGACATTGACCGTGACGATCAAGAGATCGATCGTGCCTGCAATGCGCTTCAAGTCCGCTTCGTTTCGTGAGTTGACGACATGGTGGGCGCCGAAGGACCGCGCTTCGTCGGCTTTTGCATCGGTCGACGTGAATGCCGTGACCTCGCAGCCCCACGCATGCGCGAACTTGAGCGCCAGGTGTCCGAGGCCACCGATGCCGACCACGCCTACTCTATCCGTCGGCTTGATGCCGAACGCACGGAAGGGCGTGAAGACGGTTACGCCGCCGCAGAGCAGCGGGCCTGCCTCTTTCGCATCGAGGCCGTCAGGGATCGGAATGGCCCACGGCCACTGGGCGCGCACTTTTTCGGCAAACCCGCCGTGCCGACCGACGATGGTTCCAGTGTGTGTGGCGCAGAGGTTCTGATCGCCGTTGAGACACGGCTGGCAGTGCAGACAGCTCGAGGAGGCCCAGCCCACGCCCACGCGCTGGCCGATTTCGAGGCCCTTGGCATTTGCACCCAGTGCGGTGACACGCCCAATGACCTCGTGGCCAGGCACGAGGGGGTAGGCTGTCATGCCCCACTCGTTCTGCATCATGGACACGTCAGAGTGACAGACGCCGCAGGTCTCGACCGCAATCTCGACATCCTCCGCGCCAAGCGGCCCGGGGTCGTACTCGAACGGTTCAAGCGGCTTGTCGCTGGCTGCCGTGGCCCACGCTTTGATCATGCGATCGCTCTCCTGTTGCTCTCATGGGACGTGTGCTCATGGGACGCGGCGCGGGCCTGAGGATGAGCCGCTGCGGCCGTGCTTTGAGCCGCTCGCTTCGGTCTGCTTACAGGCCGTGGATATACACGAAATCTTGCGCGCCGGCGTCAAACACAGAAACCTCGGGAGAGAGGGTGAGTTCCTTGGATGTCTTCGCCCGCCTCTCGAAGGTGACGAGGATCTGGTGCGTTCCGCTCATGATTCGAGGTGGTTCAAGGAGCACCAGTGGCTGACGCCGAACCGCGGAGCCGAATGCGCTGTGCGTTTCCGCGCTCGCTACCTTCTGCCGGCGTCCAGATAGAGCTGGACACCGGGTGCGCGCGCCAGCACGCGACGCGTTCCATCCTCGTCCATAAGGGTGAGCGCCGTCGAGAAGGCATCTGCGGTCGCCGCTGTGGACGCCACGACCGTGCGATGGATTGCGGGCTGCGCACAGCGTCCCGTCGCCGGATTGAAGAGGTGATTGCAGCGTCCGTCCGCGTCGAACCGGAACCCGCTCGCGCTCGTGGTGGCCACCGCCTTGTCGACGAGATCGAGCGTGCGGACTTGTGGCGCCGGAGCCTCAATCGCCGTTTGCCATGCCCGTCCGTCCGGGTGCCGGCCGAGGGTGCGGATCTCTCCCATGTCGACAAGAGAGCTGGTGATCCCTTCCTGGCGCAGGAGCTCGACGATCCGGTCGGTGATGTAACCCTGCGCGATGCCATTGAGCGTGAGCGCCATGCCGCGCCGTGCGAACGCGATACGGTCGCGGCTGACATGGACCCCGGGCCAGCCGATAAGTTCGACCGCTTCAGCGAGCTTCTGCGGTGGCGGTCCCTTGGGATCTGCGTTCGCGGCGGAGAAGTGATTCGCGTAGCAATGCCACAGCGGCTGCACGGTTGGATCGAAGGCGCCATCGGTCATGCGCCACATCTCGCCGCACAGGTTCAGAAGGTGCACGAGGTCTCCGGGAGGTCCGGCCAGCACACCGGTGCGGTTGAGCTCGGAGAGGACCGTGTCGTCGCGGTAGAGGCTGAAAATCGCTTCCAGGCGACGGCCCTCCGTGACGGCGCGCCGTAGAAGTTCCTCGCCGATGCGGCGGTCTGGATGCGCGAGCCGGATGGTGGAGACGGAGCCGAGCGAGACGCCCGTCCATTCCAGCAAGGGGACGCTGCCGGCCTGTGCGGGCATTCCGAATGGCACGAGCGCCGTGCCGCCTGCGGCTGCGCTGAGGGCGAGCACCTTTCGTCGGCTCAGGGCGTTCTGCATGACCCCTCCTATTGATGGCCGCCAGCGCCGTGATCGTGCACGGCGCTGTTTCCGGTTTCCTCCTGGGCGGGCTCCGAGCTCAGCACATAGTCTTGAGGGACATCGGAGAATGCAACGATACGGCCGCCGTTCTCGGCCGCGAATTTCTCGGCCGCGGCCCGATCGGAGAACGGGATGGTCTCGGGTGCGCCCATGCCGCCCTGCATGCGGCTTTCGATGACGAAGAGTGCGCTGCGGGCTTCGATCCAGTTGTCGACGCCGGGGTTGTCCCAGCTCGGCGCCTGGCCCATGTCGGATACGTAGACGGCACGCACGTCCTTCGCCTCCTCGTCGAGCATCGTGTAGGAGAAGGCGTCGCGTGCCGAGGAGAACCAGACCGGCGTGCTTTGGCTTGCGAGGATGATCTGCCCTTTGGGGCCTGTGTGCTCCATCAGGCCCATGCCGCAATAGTGGCCCATGGCCTCGGTCGTGAGCGTATGGGGCGCGGGCAGCTCCACGCTCTTCTCCTCGCTGCACCCGGCGACGGAGAGAGCCGCGAGCATGAGGGCTGCAAAGGACGGCATCATTTTCATAGCTCTCTCCTCTGGAAGATCATTGCAGCCGCCGCGAGCGGGATCAAAGTCCAGGCTGCGAGGGCGCACAGGAGCTTGGCGGGTCCGAGCGCGATTGTCTCGGCGAGACCCGACATGCCGGAGAACGCGCTAACGTTCGTGGCGCCGGCAAGGTTCAAGAGGCGATAGACGTCGGTCGGGTTGAGAAGCAGCAAGGCGCTCAACGTTCCCGACGAAATCGTCCGGCCCTGGTCCACGACCAGAACGCCGAGAAGGGCCATATCGAACACCACGACAAACAGGAGCCAAACCCCGATCGCGACGCCGGCTGCCGTCGCCCGCTCGCGGACGAGCACGCTGATCAGATAGCCGATCGCGATGAAGACGGCTCCGAGCAGGATCGACGTTCCGATCATGCCTGCGAACGCCGCCCAGCTCTCCGCGTCGATGGCCGCGCCGGTGGCCGCGAGCGTGACGGCCGCGGTGCCGTAGCCGAGCACGGTCGCGAACGCGAGGATCGCGATGTGTCCGACGAACTTGCCGAGCAGCACCTGTCCGCGGCTGACGGGATAGCTGAGAAGCAAGAGCATGGTTCCCCGCTCCGCCTCGCCGACGATCGCGTCGTGGGAGATGAGAAGCGCGACGAGCGGCACGAGGAAAATGGTGAGGCTCGACAGGCTCACGATCACGACGTCGAGGGCGCGTGCGCCGACCGTTCCGGTCGGTGCGCTGCCGAGGAAGGTCAGCGACAGGGCCAGCGCGGCGAGCAGAGCCGTCATCGCCAGGACCCAGCGGTTGCGCAGGCTCTCCTGGATCTCCTTTGCCGCGATCAGGGCGATGTTTCTCATGGCGCCTCCTTCCTGAGGAAGTGGGCGTAAAGCTCGTCGAGGGATGGCGGGATGACGTCGATATCCTCGATCAGCTCGCCTGCGCCGGTCGCGCGGCGCAGCAGCTCGATCTTCTCCGCCGGCGTGGCGTCGATCTCGATCCGATGACCGTTGAACGTGCGAGCCGATGCGGGCGCCCCGAGCAGGTCTCGAACCTTTTCCATCCCGCCTTGCGCCACGGACAGGCGGACGGTGGCGGGAAGCTCGGCGATGCGCCGTAATTCGTCGAGGGTGCCGTCGGCCACGAGGCGGCCGCGATTGACGATGATCACGCGCTCCGTGCGCTCCTCGAGCTCGGTCAGAACGTGAGAGGACAGCACCACCGTCGCGCCGCGCTCGCGCAGCTCGCCCACGATTTCGTAGAACTCCATGCGCAGGCCGGGATCGAGGCCTGTGGTCGGCTCGTCGAGGAGCAGGAGCCGCGGTCTGCCGATGAGCGCCTGGGCGAGGCCGAGCCGCTGACGCATGCCTTTCGAATAGGTGCCGATCCGCCGCTCCGCAGCCTTTGCAAGACCGACGCGGTCGAGAAGGGCACGTATGCCGTCCACCGATTCCGACTTGAGGCGCGCGTAGAAGGCGAGCACCTCGCGTCCGGTCAGCGCCGTGTTGAAGGAGACGCTTTCGGGAAGGTATCCGAGGCGGCGGCGGGTCTTGCTTCCGCCGGCGGCCGGGTCTTCCCCGAACACGCGAATGCTGCCCTCGGTCGGCCGGATAAGGCCAAGCATGAGCTTGATGAGCGTCGTCTTTCCCGCCCCATTGTGTCCCACGAGGGCGACTGTCTGGCCGGGCTCCAGCGTGAACGAGATGTCGCGTACGGCTTCGATGGCGCCGTAACGCTTGTTGACGTGCGAAATATCGACCAGCGACGTCACGGGGCCGCTCCTTCTGCGTCGGACAGCGGAACGGCTGTCGGCGCCATGAGCGGGCGACTGTCGACGACGCCGCCCGGCAGGAGCGCGGGGAACTGGGACTGCGCCCACCGAATGATCTGAACGGCAGGGCTGTTGACCAGAACTTTCGCCTGAGGTGCTGTCCAGAGCACCTTGTCGATGATGTCGTTGGGCCGGTAGGCCGCGTCTCCGACACCATCGCCGTCGAGATCGAAGGCGGGATTGTCGCTCCAGTAATTTCCGCGCCCGTCCTTCGACCAATCGAGATAGCGGGTGCCGACATACTTGACCTGGTTTCGGTTGCGGATGAAGGCATTGCCCACGATGGCGTTGCCCTCGGATCCGGCCGTGAAGTGCACGCCGATCTCGCATCCTTCGAACCAGTTATTTTCAAAGGTGTTCTTGTTGGCGTTGTAAATGAAAACGCATTTCTCAGGGCCGTTCCGCATGCTGCCGGGCAGGGCCGAGGCGACCTCGTCGGCCGCGGGGAGGCCGTGCTCGCGTGCTTCGCTTCCGCGCATGCCGGGGGACGCCCACCGGCTGGCCGGCAACTGTCTGCCTCGAACCGTGTTGCCCGCGATCTCCGAGCTGTTGGCGAAGTTGAACAGGAAGCCGTGATTGAGGTCGGCATCCGAGACGTTGTCGCGCACGATCAGGCGATGCGAATACATGATGGCGAAGCCCACGGTATTGCCGATCGAGACGTTGCCTACGACCTCGGAATCGTTGGTGTACATGTAGTGAACCGCGAAGCGGAGGTCACGGAAGCGGTTTCCGCGGAAGACGTTGCTCTTGCTGGCCACGGCGAAGATGCCGTCCCGGCCGAAGCGGATATCGTTGTCCTCGACGCGCGCACCCGGCGCATTCCACACCGATACGCCGTTGCCGGCCTCGTTGACGCGGCCATCCCTGAGGCCGACGATCACGTTGCGGCGCGCAACCGAATTCTCGGCGCCGTGAAGATACACACCGTAGAGATTGCCTTCCAGGCGGTTGTTCTCGACAACGGCTCCGATGGCACTTTGCTTGACGAAGACACCGGCATCCATCGCCTCGAGATCGCGACCGGAGCCGCGGACCGTGAGACCGCGCACCACGGCGCCTGGGGCGGAGAGGGTGACAACGCTGCCGCTCCCCGATCCTTCGAGAACGGCGCCGGGCTGGCCTTCGAGAATGACTTTGCGTTCGATCCGAACCGGCCCGCGATGCACGCCCTCGGCAAGCGATACGATGTCGCCGATGGCGGCACGGTCAAGTGCGGCTTGTACGTTGCCGCCCGGCTCGAGGGTCACTTGCTCGGCATATGCGGGTTCGGAATACGTGAACCCCACGACGAGGGCGGCCAAGGCCGCCCCCCAAATCGCTCGTGTGCTGAAACGCGTCACACGTTTCCTCATGTGTTGCTGGGTTCGACCAGCATTCGCCCTTGCATCTCCATATGCATGGCGTGGCAGAACCAACTGCAATAGTACCAATGGACGCCGGCTTTGTCGGCCGTGAAGGTTACGGACGATGTCTGTAGCGGGCCGATCTCCATGTTGACGCCGTAGTTGACGATGCAGAAGCCGTGCGTCAAGTCTTCCACGTCGTCGAGGTTGGTGACGTAGACGGTGACCTCGTCTCCCTGCCGGACCGTGAATTTGTCCAGTCCGAACGCGGGCGCCGTCGAGGTCATGTAGACGCGAACCTTGTTGCCGTCGCGGATGACCTTCTCATCGCGTTCGAGGGTCACGCCATCGGCCTGGGCCTGCTTCACGGCATCGGCGAAGAACGGGTCGTCGCGCTTCCACACGTGCAGCGGGTTGATCTTCGAGTGATGCACGATGGTGGCGTCGTGCGGCTCGGCGAAGGTCGGCCCGTCGTGCACGATGACCATCTCGTCGCCGGAGATGTCGATGAGCTGGTCGTTCTCAGGCTTCAGCGGGCCGACGTTGAGGAAGCGGTCCTTCGAGAACTTATTGAGCGAGATCAGCCATTTTCCGTCGGCGTCCTTGGTTTGCCCCATGGAGGTGTGGTTGTGGCCGGGCTGATAATGCACATCGAGCTTCTGCAGGATCGGGTTGACCTGCTCGCCCTTGAAGGCGCGGATCGCGAGATCGAGGTTCCACTTCACGACTTGGCTGTCGAGGAAGAGCGTCGTATAGCAGTTGCCTTTTCCGTCGAAGGCGGTGTGAAGCGGGCCGAG
>ERZ869909.1923-NODE-1923-length-15383-cov-3.163465_pt1 | contig 15383 bp, 15 predicted proteins | sample MGYA00520892_ERZ869909 | MGnify/ENA primary metagenome ERZ869909 (study PRJEB32215, sample SAMEA104723947) | bioreactor metagenome | biome: bioreactor; feature: anaerobic bioreactor; material: water | place: China | collected 2015-03-12 ...
GGCGATCGACCTCGCCGGCCAGGTGCTCCGGCATGAGCCGGCGCAGGGCGGCGCCGACCTGCGCCAGGTGCTCATCCACCACCACGTCCGGGTTGAGCTCGATGGCGTCAAGGTTCGGCGCGAGGCGCACCGACTGCGGCCCCACGCGCCGGTTCCACAGGTGGCCGAGGTTGTGGGCCGGATCCGTGGACACCAGCAGTACGCGCCGGCCGGCATCGGCCTCGGCCAGTGCCACGGCGTTGGCCACCGTGGTCTTGCCGACGCCGCCCTTGCCGCCGAAGAACAGTACCCGGCGCCGGCGCGCGAGGTCTAGCAGCACTTGAGGTGGTCCAGCGGCGAGTGCTCCATGCCCATGCGCCGGTGCCAGTCGTGGAAATGCTCGTACAGCACCGGCATCAGCTCCATGGTGTACCAGGCGGCCGGGTTCGGCACGCCGAGCGTTTCGGCGAACACCAGCAGCATGAACAGGTCCTCTTCCTCGCGCCGGGCGCGCGCGAAAGTGCGCCGGTAGGGGGCGACGTAGAACTCCGTCAGTCCCGCCTGGAGGCGGGCCAGCCAGTCGTCCCCGTCGCCCCGTCCCGGCATCGCCTCAGTGGCTCGTGCTCGCCACCGGGGCACCCTTGCGGCCGCGGCCCATGGCGATGATCGCTTCCACCGCCACCCACAACGCCGCCACCAGGATCAGGATGCTCATGGTGAAAAGCAGCCAGTTGGAGGTGTTGTAGAAACGCATGATCTGGCCCTGCAACGCCCACAGCGTCATGGTCAGCAGGAAGGCCAGCGGGATCGCCGTGAACCAGGCCGGCCGCCCGAGGCGGATCAGCATCACCGAGATGATCGACAGCGTCAGGCCGGCCAGCAGCTGGTTGGTGGTGCCGAACAACGGCCAGATCACCATGCCGCCGGCGCCGTCCTGGCCGGCGCCGAAGGCCAGCGCCAGGCAGGCTGCCAGCGCGATCACCGTGCCGAACAACGTGTTGACCTTGATGCCCGCAAGTTCGCCGACTTCCTGCACCACGAAGCGCTGCAGGCGCAGCCCGGTGTCCATGGTGGTGGCGGCGAACAGGATGGCCATGGTGGCCAGCATGGTGGCGCCGAGGTCCGCCGGGATGCCGAGGCCGGCGACGAGAATCGCATCGCCGCCACGCACGAAGGCGGTCACGCCACCCTGGCCGAAGGCGGTGTACACGGCCTGCCAGTCCACCAGAGTGGCGAAGCCAGCCGTGCAGGCGATGATCGCCGCCAGGGCCAGGCTGCCCTCGCCGAAGGCGCCGAAGTAGCCGACGAAGCGAGCATCGGTTTCCTTGTCGAGCTGCTTCGAGGTGGTGCCGGAGGACACCAGGCCGTGGAAGCCCGAGATGGCGCCGCAGGCGATGGTGACGAACAGCAGCGGCAGCATGGACGGCGTGCCGGCAGGAACGTCATGGTTGACCATCGGCGCCACGACCTCCGGCCGGGCGATCAGTACCGCCAGGTACATCAGGCCGAGGCCGAGGAACAACTGCAGGCCGTTGATGTAGTCACGCGGCTGGAGGAGGACCCAGACCGGCAACAGCGAGGCGATGCCGGCATAGGCGAACAAGAGCACGATCCAGGTGGCACGCGGCCCGAGGCCGAGCACGTTGTCCGGCAGCACGATCGGGTACGAGTTGCCGATCCAGATCAGGAGGTAAAGCACGACCACGCCGATGACCGACGTCACCAGCAGGCTGATCTTCCAGCGGTAGATCATCTGGCCGATGACCAGGGCCACCAGGATCGCGCCCCACACCGGGATCACCGAGGTGGGCGTCGAGACCAGCAGGTTGGCGATCACCACTGCGAAGGCCGCGTTGACCATCAACAGCAGCAGGAAGATCACGACCAGGAACAGGTTCCGGGCGCGCGCGCCGATGATGTTGCCGGTCAGGGTGCCGATCGACTTGCCCTTGTTGCGCACGCTGGCCCACAGCGCGCCAAAGTCATGCACGCCGGCGAAAAAGATGGTGCCGAGCACGACCCAGGCGACGGCCGGTCCCCAGCCCCAGATGACGGCGATTGCCGGCCCTACGATCGGCGCGGCACCGGCCACCGACGTGAAGTGGTGGCCCCACAGCACGAAACGGTTGGTCGGGACGTAGTCCACGCCGTCGCGAAACTCGTGCGCCGGAGTGCGGAAGTCCGGGTCCAGGCGGTAGATCCGTTCCGCGATGAACCTCGAGTAGAACAGGTAGCCAGCGGCCATCATGCCGAGGCCCACCACCATCAATACGACCGAATTCATAGCCCCATCTCCCTGTGAGTTCCGTTGTTGCCTCAGCCGCTGGCGCCGAATCGCGCCGCATCCACCTCGATCCAGGTGGCGCGCCCCCGCGCGCAGACCGAGCCATCCGCGCGCCAGATCACCGTGCCCGAGTAATGCTTCCGGCCCTCGCGGCCGAGCTGCCAGCCGCCGACGACGTGCGGGCGCCCGGCGAGGATCGGTGCGTCGATGCTCACCGCCAGCCGTCCCAGCACCAGCGGGTTGTCCATCGTGGCCAGCCAGGCCCAGGCGCCGGGACAGTCCAGCGCCGCCCAGGTGAACTCCGTGCGCAGCCGCCCGTGCTCGTCGGCGAGTTCGGGCGCCGGCGTCCACGGACATGCCACCAGCGAGTCCTCGCCGGTGGCGCCGGCGAAGATGCGCAGTCCGTCATCGGCTGCGCGGCCGGGGCCGCAGACGAAACAGGTGGGGAAAGCGTGCCGCTCGAGGCCGGGGAAACGCGCCGCGGCCGCGGTCGCCGCGCCCAGCCCGGGGCAGGGAGGTGGCGTCAGATCGAGCCGGGTGCGCACCGCTTCGGCCACGGTGTGTCCGCCGTCGTCCAGGACCAGCCCGTCGGGCCGACGCAGCAGCGCGAGCGGCCGGTCCAGCGGTGGCGGCTGGCGCAGGGTCACTTCGACCGTGCCGCCGAAGGCAGCGGCGAGCAGGCCGCAGGTGTAGCCGCCGTTACCCGACTCGGGCGGGCCGCAGAAGCGCCCGGAGATCGTCAGGGTCGGGGGATGGGGCGCGGCGGCGGCGTGCATGCCTGAAGACTAGTCCAGATTCCGGCCGCAGCCACGGTACTCGCGCCCGTCGAGCGTCACCGAGACCGTGGCGGGAAACGTCTCGCCGCTCATGATGTCGGTGCAGGCGCGGTCCTCGACCCGTACCGCCAGGGTGTGCGACTCGGTCACGGCGTCCCAGCGTCGTACCGCCGGGTCTGCATCGGCGACCGCGCCGGGGTTCGGCGCCACCGCGCGCTCGGTGCCGTAGGCGTAGGTCATCACCAGCCGGTCGGGATGGATCTCGAGGTGCCAGCCCGGCTCCTGGCCGATGCCGCGGAAAGTCGCGCCGCGCACCTGCGCATCGACCCAGGGCGTGGCGCGGCGGTCGAGCTGGCAGGGGATGTCCTCGCCGTCGAGCGTCAGCAGGCCGCTGTTGATGCCGCGGCCCCAGAAACCGTTCTCGCCCTCGGCATAGCGTGCGCCCGAGGCGGACTCGACCTGGGGCAACACCAGCGTCCGCTCCGGCAGGATGAGGGTGAGGTTGCCGTCGCCGGGCCGCACCGCGATCTCGAGGCCGTTGCACTGGTAGGCATAGGCCTCGAACTCGTAGCTGCCGCCGCGCGCCGCTGCGTCGGTGGCTGCGTCTTGATGCGATCCGGAGTCGGTGTCCATCGCGCTGCGCGGACTCCCGGCAGCGTCACGCGCTGCGCCCGGCTCGGTCGGCGCCGCGCCGCGTCCGCAGCCCGCCAGCAGCGCGAGCAGCAGCGACAGCACGAGGATGGGCGGCGCAGCGAATGGCATCGGGCAGCTCGTAGGAGTTGGCGTCCCGCAATGCTAGCAAACGAATTGGCGCTTCAGCGAGATGCTGCGCTGCACGAGCGTGCATCAATTTTTCACAATAGGGAATTTCACTGATCGGGGCCGAGTGCTGCGTCCAGCCGGCGACGCAAGTCATCGAGCTCGCGCCGCAGCATGCCGACCTCGGATTCGAGTTGCTCCAGCCGTTCCAGCCCGTCTTCACCGGGCGTGGCGCGTGCGCTGCTGGTGGCGGAAATGGATTGAGTCTCGCTCGCGGCTGCGGGCACCTCATCGCCGGTGAACAGCTGCATCCAGCGCGACTCGCGCCGCCCCGGCTCGCGCGGCAGGCACGCGACCAGCGGCTCCTCGCGCGCCGCGAGATCCCGCAGCGCCGTTTCCACTTCGCCGACCTCGCGCAGCGGCGCCATGCGCGCCGCGCGGGCGCGCAGCTCGCCCGGTGTCTGCGGGCCGCGCAACAGCAGCTCGCAGACGATGGCCTGCTCGCGCGCCGAGAGCTGGAGCTGGGCGAACTGGGTGTTGCAGAAACGGTGGCGGTATCGCGTGACCCGCCCGCCGACACCGCCACTGCGGTCAGTGACCAGGTGCTTCTTCATCAGCCCGTCGACCGTGGCCTGGACCTCGTCCGCGGACAGCGCCAGAACCGGGTCGCGATTGCTCTTCTGGTTGCAGGCCGCAACCAGGGCGTTGAGAGACAGCGGGTACTGGTCGGGCGTGGTGATTTCCTTCTCGATCAGGGCGCCGATGACGCGGGCTTCCAGCGGGGTGAGTTCGATACGCACGACGGGCTCCAGCGGGCGGCCGCGGGAGGCGCGGCCGGGAGGGCAAGGATATTCGCATCGCGCGCGCGCCGACAGGCTAGAATGTCGCGCCCGGGCCAACCCGCCCTCACTCCCACCCGCCCGACGCCCATGCTGTTGCGCTTCGAACAGGTGTCGCTCCGATTCGGCGACCAGGTCATTCTCTCGGCGGCCGATTTCGGCATCGAGGCCGGCGAGCGCGTGTGCCTGATCGGCCGCAACGGCGCGGGCAAGACCTCGCTGTTGAAGCTGATCTCGGGCGCGCTGGCGCCGGACGAGGGCGAGGTCCGGCCGCGTGCCGACCTGCGCGTCAGCCGTCTCGAGCAGACCTTGCCGGATGCGCTGGAACTCACGGTCCGGGAGGCCGTGACCCTCGGCCTGGCGCCGGTGCGCGCGTTGGTGGAAGAGTACGAGCGCCGGTCTGCCGCGGCGCTGGATGCGCATGGGCTGCAGGCCCTGGAAGAGCTGCACCGGCGCATCGACGCCGTCGACGGCTGGAACGTCGAGCGCGCCGTGGACACCCTGCTCACGGAAATGCGCCTGCCGGGCGAGCAGCGCCTCGGCGAGCTGTCCGGCGGCTGGCGCCGGCGCGTGGCGCTGGCGCGCGCGCTGGTGAGCAGGCCGGACCTGTTGCTGCTCGACGAGCCGACCAATCACCTCGACCTGTCGTCCATCCAGTGGCTGGAGCAGCGCATCGGCGCCTGGCCCGGGGCAGTGCTGTTCATCACCCACGACCGCGCGTTCCTGCAGCGGCTCGCGACGCGCATCGTCGAGATCGACCGCGGCAAGCTGGTCAGCTGGCCGGGGGACTACCGCGATTACCTGCGGCGCAAGGCGGAGTCGATCGAGGAGGAGGAGCGCCACAACGCCGAGTTCGACCGCAAGCTGGCGGAAGAAGAAGCGTGGATCCGCCAGGGTATCAAGGCGCGGCGCACGCGCAACGAGGGCCGGGTGCGCGCGCTCGAGGAGCTGCGCGAGATCCGCGCGCAGCGCGTCTCCCGCCCCGGCACCGCGCGCATCGCCATCGGCGAGGCGGACGCGTCCGGGCGCAAGGTCATCCAGGCGAAGAACCTCGGCTTTGCCTTCGGGGAAAGGCCGCTGGTGGCCGGGCTGGACCTGAAGATCATGCGCGGCGACCGCATCGGGCTGGTCGGCAACAACGGCGTCGGCAAGAGCACGCTGTTGAAGCTGCTGCTCGGCGAGCTTGCGCCGCAGGCCGGCACGGTCAAGCACGGCACCCAGCTGGAGATCGCCTGGTTCGATCCCTTGCGCGGCGTGCTCGACGCGAACCGCAGCGTCGCCGAGAACGTCGGTGACGGCCGTGATCACGTGATCGTCAACGGCAAGTCCCAGCACGTGGTCGGCTACCTGCGTGGCTTCCTGTTCAGCGCCAAGCGGGCGCTGACGCCGGTGGGCTCTTTGTCGGGCGGCGAGCGCAACCGCGTGCTGCTGGCGAAGCTGTTCACCCAGCCGAGCAACCTGCTGGTGCTGGACGAGCCGACCAATGACCTGGACGTGGAGACGCTGGAGGTGTTGGAGGCGCGGCTGGCCGAGTACTCCGGCACCTTGCTGGTGGTGAGCCACGACCGCGAGTTCCTCGACAACGTGGTCAACAAGATCCTGGTGTTCGAGGCCGGCGGGCGCATCGTCGAATATGCGGGTGGCTACAGCGACTGGGCGCGGCGGGGTCTCGAGCTGGCGCAGATGGAGGGGTCGCTGCCGGTGCGGGGAGGCGGCCCGGGCGGTGCGGCTGCGCCACTGCCGGGGAAGGCGCCGGATGCCGCGCCACCCGCGCGAGCCGTGGCCAGGGCCACGAAGCTCGGCTATCGCGAGCAGCGCGAGCTCGACGGCTTGCCGGCAAGGATCGAGGCGCTGGAAGCGGAGATCGCGCTGATCGAGCGTGAGATTGCAGCGCCGGAGTTCTATGCCGCACCCTGGGACCGGACCCAGCCGGTCCTGGATGCCCTGGCGGCGAAGCAGGCCGAGCATGATCGCCTTGCCGGGCGCTGGCTAGAACTCGAAGAGCTCCAGGCGGCGCTGGCCGCGGGCCGCGCCGGCTGACACCCCTTCAGTAGTGGGGCGGCGACTCCTCCGCGGAGGTGTATTCGCGCGGCCCGGCCTCCAGCGCCTCCAGCCGGTCCGCCAGCCGCTCCAGTCGCCCCGCCAGCCCATCCAGCGCCTGCTGCTGCAGGTACAGCACGTCGCTCAGCTCCTGGTTGGCCCGCTCCAGGTAAGCCAGCTTCAGCTCCAGCTCCACGATCCGCGCTTCTTCTACCATGGGGACATTGCCAAAAAGGCCATTTGGGGACATTGCTCAAAAGCCACTTTTAGCAATGTCCCCCTCAGAAAAGCAAAAAGAAAGGGGCCGGTGTGCCGACCCCTTTCGCGCTCGGTGCACGGAACCCACGCTCTCGTCCGGGCCTGGTGTCGCGGGTTACCGCGGTGCGCCAGAGGCCGCTCGGCGGCTATGCTCGACGCGCTGCCCGGGTGCATGAGGATGCACCGCTGCTGCGAGGCCGATCGGCGCCGGGCGCCCCAGGTCTTGTGCGCGCGCCAGGTCCCGGTCGGGAACCTGGCTACCGGATTGAGCCGGGCTGCGCGCTGCCTTCGAATCGGTCCGCGTGCATTTCCAAAATAGGCGAGAGCACCCCGGCTTTCCCTAGGGGTTTTCCACTACGTCGGCTTCGCCTTCCGGACCGGCCTCGATGCGGCGACGCACCATCTCCAGCAAGGCCTGGACCAGGTCCGGCCGCCGGGGATCGACGTGGCCGCCCTCGGTCCAGAATAGCTCTTTCGGCTCACCCGCCGCACGGTAGAGCTTCTCCACCTTGTGCTCCGGCAGGCGCTCGTCGTCGCGAGCACCGATCACCACCACCGGCCGCGGCGCGATCCGTGCCACCCAGTCCTCGGTGTCGAAGGAGCTGCCGTAGACCAGCAGGTGGACCAGCGAGGCCGCCAGCGGGCGCAGCCAGGGCCGCGGAATCCGCTCGGCAAGGTTGTGCTCGATCCAGCCGCGATTGCCGGCGCCGCCGTGGATGATCCAGACGCGCCGGAAACGCGTATCCAGCGCACCGGCGACCGCGACGAAGGGTGCGCCGAAGCTCACGCCGACCAGTTCCGCCCGCTGCGTGTCGGCCCAGGGCTGGGTCTCCAGCCAGTCGAGCACCACCGACGCCGCCGGCGGGGTATCCAGCAGCGCCTGCTGGATGTCGCCCACGGCACGGAAGAAATTGCGCGTCGAGTCGACGGCGACCGGGCCGTGATAGGGATAGTCCAGCGCCACCATGACCACCCGCCCCGGATGGCCCACCAGCGCGACGGCGTCTCGCCCGGTGCGGTGGCCGCCCAGCAGTACCACCACCGGCAGCGGCTCGTCCTGCGGCACCGGGCGCAGCACGCGCACGTCGACCCGCAGCCCCGTGTCGGCGACGAGGTGCACGGCCTGGCTGCTGAAGCCGTCCGGCTCGGTGGCGACGGCCTCGGGCTCGGCCGTGACCGCCGTGCCGCGGCGCTCGACGAACACCTCGTGGCGTGGCCGCGCATGATCGGCCAGCCACCACGCGCCGGCGGCGAGCACGACCACCACCAGCACGGCGAAAACCCGGGCCATCCGCTTCATGAGCCGCTTCATGCAGGTGATTATCACACGCGCGGCTCGCCGATTTGCGGCCGATCCGCCTGTATTTTCCCGGCATTCCGGTCCATGCTTGGTACAGGCAGGAACGGGCGGATCGCCCCTCCGGCGATGCACCGCCCGGCTGCCGCCATGCACGGCCCGGATCGATGCGGAGGTGTCCCATGAAACTGCCGATCAAGGATCGTCGTGCCGCAGGTCGCGCGCTGGCCCAGCTGTTGCAGGACCGCTATCGCGACGAGGACGTCGTGGTACTCGCCCTGCCGCGGGGCGGCGTGCCGGTGGCGGCGGAGGTCGCCGCCGCCCTCGGGGCCCCGTTGGACGTGCTCAACGTGCGCAAGCTGGGCGTGCCGTACCGGCTGGAGCTGGCGATGGGCGCGATTGCCAGCGGCGGCATCCGCATCCTGAACCCGGAAGTCATCCGCCAGGCGGGCATCGACCACGATACGCTCGAGGAAGTCGTCTCCATGGAGACCCGCGAGCTGGAGCGGCGCGAGCGGACCTATCGCGGCGAGCGGGCGCGGCCTGCGCTCACGCATCGCTGCGTCATCCTGGTCGACGACGGCGCGGCCACCGGGGCCACGCTGTCGGCGGCGATCCATGCGGTGCGGCAGCTCGGCCCCGACCGCGTGGTGCTGGCCCTCGGGGTCGCGCCGCCGGAGGTCGTGGCGACGCTGGAAGAAGAAGCGGATGAAGTGGTCTGCCTGGCGACGCCGGCGCCGTTCTTCGCCATCTCGCCCTGGTACGCGGATTTCCGCCAGGTCGGTGACGAAGAGGTGCGGCGGGCGCTGCGCGATGCACCGGTGACCAGCTGAGCGGGCCTGGCCCGGGGCGGTGAGGCGGTGGTTTCCCATCCCGCCCCGGGCGTCTATGCTGTGCGCCCCGCAGTCCCCTCAATGGAGCATGGCCATGATCCGCAACCTCCCGTCCCTGGCCGTGCTCGCGGCCGTCGCGCTCGCCGCTGCGTCGCTCGCCGGCTGCGGCAAGTCGCCCGACGCGAAGTACGCCGGCACCTGGGAGCTCGACAAGGAAGTCATCATGGAAGCGATGATGGCGGAGATCGCCGCGGTCGAGGATCCCGCCGAGCGCCAGATGATGGAAATGGGCATGGCCATGATGGGCGCCAGCATGCTGGACACCATGAGCATGACCCTGACCCTGAATGCCGACGGCACGGTCACCAGCACCACCCACATGATGGGCGAGAGCGACACGGTGCATGGCCGTTGGTCGTCGCGCGGCCGGACGGTGACCATCGAGGTGACCCAGGACGGGGAGACCGAGTCCATCACCGCCGAGTTCGACGGGGACGCGGCGCTGGAGCTGATCCCGCCCGAGGGCGAGGACGTGCCTTTCCGCATGGTGATGCGCCGCCAGCCACGCTGACACGGCTTGACCCGGCCCGCCGCGGGCCGGGACGATGTCGGCATGAGCCGCATCCTCGCCCTCGATTTCGAGACCGCCAGCCGCGCCGCTGACAGCGCGTGCGCGCTCGGCCTCGCGCTGGTCCAGGACGGGCGGGTGGTGGCCGAGGATGCGTTCCTGATCCGCCCGCCGCAGCCGGAGTTCGAGTTCACCTACATCCACGGCCTGCGCTGGGAAGACGTGGCCGACGCGCCCTGCTTCGACCAGGCCTGGTCGAGGATCGAGCCCTGGCTGGAGGGCGTGGACTGGCTGGCGGCACACAACGCGCCCTTCGACCGCGGCGTGCTCGATGCCTGCTGCCGCACCTACCGTCTGGCGTCGGTGGACTTGCCGTTCCTCTGCACGGTGCAGGTCGCGCGACGCGTGTGGGGCATCTACCCGACCAAGCTGCCCATGGTGTGCAACGCGCTCGGCATCCCGCTGAATCACCACGACGCCGCGTCGGACGCATCGGCCTGCGCACAGATCCTGGTCCAGGCCCTGCGCCAGGGCTGGAGCCCGCAGGCGCCCACCGGGGCCTGAGCAGCGGCGCGTGCGGCGCGCTCAGTGCGAGCCCGGCGTGGCCTCGCGCGTAAACCCCGCCTCGCCGCGCCAGTAGCCATCGCAGGTACCGACCGGCGCCAGTCTCTCGAGGGCCTCGAGCTCGGCCGGGGCCGGCGACTTGCGCCGCGCCGCGTCGAAATGCGCCACGACCTCGGCCATCTGCTCGGATTGCGGGCTCAATCGCAGCACGGCGACGCCGGCCGCGCGCAGCTCGTCCATCCAGGGCAGCAGGTCCTGGGTGAGCGCCGACTGGGTCTGGATGCCGTTGAGCACCAGGAAGGGGGCATCCTCGCGCGTCCGCATGAGCCGGCCGTCCGGGTCGGCGAGGCAGGCGAGGTCGCAGTGGTCCTTGGGCAGGTCCTCGGCGCGCGCGGTGTAGCAGCGTGCCGACCAGGCCAGCGGCAGCCGGCCCCAGGCGAACACCTCGCAGGGACACTGCGCGGGGGCCGCGGCGATGAGGTCGGCGGCCGTGGTCCGCGACAGCTCGAAGGGCAGCACCCAGCGCTGCATGCCGGCCTTCGCCAGCACCTCGAGGGTGCGCGAGTTGTAGACATTGAGCGTCGGCCCGCCGACGAAGGGCAGGCCGGCGTCGGCGAGGATGGCCACCGCCGCCATGTCGTTCGCCTCGACCGTGAAGCGGCCGTTGCGGCACAACTTGCGCAGCGTGCCCAGCTCCGAGCCGGCTTCCAGCAGCGTGAGGCTGGACAGCACCACTTCCTTGCCCGAGTCGGCCAGCCAGCCGGCGATCTCCAGCCAGTCGTCGAGCCGGAGCTCGCGCCGCTTCGGGCACACCACCTCGCCGAGGTAGACGACGTCCACCGGCCAGTCGCGCACCGCGCTGTAGAACGCCAGCGCCCGCTCACGCGGCCAAAAATACTGCAGGGGACCGAGCGAGAGTTTCATTGCCAGGACCTGTGATAGGCGCCGAGAGTCGTCTGCGTGCCTTCCGAAACTGCGGCCAGCGCCTTTTGCCACGCGGCGGTGGGCTGGAAGCGGTCGGGATCGGCCTTGCAGGCATCGATCGCCGCGCGCATCACCGCGGTGACCTGCGCGACGTAGGCCGGGCTGCGCTGGCGCCCCTCGACCTTGATGGCTGCGACGCCGGCGCGGTACAGCTCCGGCAGCAGCTCGATGGAGTTCAGGCTGCTCGGCTCCTCGAGCGCATAGTAGGTGTGCTCGCCGACCTGGAAACGGCCCTTGCACAGCGTCGGGTAGGCCGCCTTCTCGCCGCGCTCGTAGCGATCGATGAGCACGCCGTTGAGCCTGGACTCGAGCCCGCGCGGCGTCTCCTGCCAGCGCACGTGGGAGCCGGGCGAGCAGGCCCCGTAGGTGTTGGGCGAGCGCCCGGTGAGGTAGCTCGACAGCAGGCAGCGTCCCTCGACCATGACGCACAGGCTGCCGAAGCCGAAGGCCTCGACCGGCACCGGCGATTGCGCCGCGACCTGCGTCACCTGGCGCACGGAGAGCACCCTGGGCAGGACCGCGCGCGTGATGCCGAACAGGCGGTGGTAGAGCCGGATGGCCTCCGGGTTGGTCGCGGAAGCCTGCACCGACAGGTGGCGCTCGAGTTCCGGCCAGCGTTCGGCGGCGTAGTCGAGCAGGCCGGTGTCGGCGAGGATCAGCGCGTCGACGCCGAGTTCCGCGGCGCGGTCCACGGCGCGTGTCCACTGGGCCCAGCCCGCCGGCTGCGGATAGGTGTTGAGCGCCACCAGCACCTTGCAGCGGTGATCGTGCGCATAGCGGACACCGCGCACGATGTCCTGGTCGCTGAAATTTAGCCCGGCGAAGTGGCGCGCGTTGGTGGCGTCGCGAAAGCCGAGATAGACCGAGTCTGCGCCGGCATCGACGGCCGCGCGCAAGGAGGGCAGGTTGCCGGCGGGGCAGAGCAGTTCCACGCGATCTCCGGAGGGGTTGGGAAGGCGCGAGGATAGCCAGCCGTCCCGGCCTCGACCTTGACCGAGGTCAATGCCGCGAGGCAGCCTTCCGGTATCGTCGCCGGGTTCAGAGGAGGACGCCGTGCTGCCCTTGCCCGATCCCTATGCCGTGATCCCGTTGCTGGCGCGCCCGCTCAGGCTGGTGCCGCACCCGCTGCAGCAGGGCGTGCTGGCGCTGGCGCTGGAGCAGGTTTTCCGGGCCAGCGTGGGCGAAGGCGACCTGGACTTCCTCGAGGGGCGTTGCCTGGCCATCGAGATCGAGGACGCCGGGTGGCGCTGGCCGATCCGCCTCGCCGGCGGGCGGCTGGAGGTGCTGGAGCGTGAGCATCCGGCCGACGTCGTGATCCGCGGCGAGTCGCCGGCCTTCCTCGCCATGGCGGGGGGCTTCGAGGACCCCGATACGCTGTTCTTCCAGCGCCGCCTGGTCATCGAGGGCGACACCGAGCTGGGTCTCGGGGTCAAGAATTTCCTCGACGGGCTCGATGAAGAGCGCTTGCCCGCTGCGATGCAGCAAGCGCTGCGGCTGGGGCGCGGCGTCCGCTCCCGGCTGTTGCAGGCGCGCTGAACCCACTCCGGGGGCTGAAGTCGAAGGCTACTCTGCCGATAACTGCTGAATGGCAGCGCGGAGGCCGGGCATGAACTCAAGCTGGACCCTGCCGCGGGAATTCCCGCGGCCCTGGACGCGCGGCATGCTCGTGCTGGCTGCGAGCCTGCTGTTGGCGGCCTGTGGCGGCGGCTCGAGTTCCGGTGGCGGTTCCGGTAACGGCTCCGGCTCCGGCCAGGACACCGGCGTCCGGCAGTTGCAGATCGATGGCGCGGGGGCCTCGAGCGGCGTGGCCGGCGCGCCCCTGGGCTCCCTGCCCGGCGTGCGCGTGGTGGACGGCCAGGGGAGCCCCGTGGCCGGCGTCGCCGTGTCCTTCGAGGTCGTGCAGGGCGGCGGCCAGGTGACCCCGGCCAGCGTCCTGAGCGGTGCCGACGGCCGCGCGCGGCCGCAGGGCTGGGTGCTGGGCACCGTCGCCGGCCCCAATGCCTTGCGCGCCAGCATCAGCGGCGCCGCGCCGCTGAGTTTCGCCGTCACCGGCACGGCCGGTCCTGCCGCCCAGTTCCAGCGCACGAGTCCCGCAAGCCAGGAAGGGACCACCGGCCAGCCGGTGGCCACCGCCCCCGGGGTGCGCGTGACCGACGCCCACGGCAACCCGGTGGCGGGGGTCGGGGTGAACTTCGCCGTCATCACGGGTGGCGGCAGCGTGGCGCCGTCCAGTGCCGTGTCGGGCCCCGATGGCGTGGCGGCCGTCGCCAGCTGGACGCTGGGCCCGACGGAGGGCTTGCAGCAGCTGCGCGCCACGGCCAGCGGGCTCGGCGAGTTGCTGTTCTCCGCCAGCGCCGTCAGTGCCGGCAATCCGCTCGAGCTGTCCATCGTCTCGGTGCAGCTCAACCAGGGCAGCCAGACCGTCGCCGGGGACATTCCCGTCGTCGCCGGCCGTCCCGGCTTGTTGCGGGTGGTGGTGAGCGCGAATCGCGACAACACCGCTGCGCCGCCGGTGCGCGTGCGCCTGTCACGCCCCGGGGTCGCGCCGCTGGAGTACCTGCTGCCGGCGCCTGGTGTCGGTGTGCCGCAGTGGCCCGACCTGGCCCGGCGCGACGACACCTGGAACCTGGAGCTCGGCGCGGACGAGGTCCGGCCCGGCCTGGCGATCGAGGTGCTCGTCGATCCGGACGAGACGCTGCCGCTGGCCTCGCGCGAGGGCACGCAGTTCCCGGCCGGCGGCGGACAGTTCGTGCTGCCCATGGAGTCGCCGGGGCTGTTCCGCGTGCGCTTCGTGCGCATCGAGGCAACGCGGCACAGCCGCAGCGGCAACATTACCGCGGGCAACATGGAAGAATTCCTCACCTCCACGCGCCGCTGGCTGCCGGTCGGCGGCCTGCACGCCGAGTTGCGCGGCGAGCCGTTCGCGACCGATCGCGACCTCGGCACGGAAAGCGGCATTTCGGGCCTGTTGAGCGACCTGCGCGCGGCGCGGACGGTCGAGGTCGGGACCTCCGACTGGTACTACCACGGCATTTTCCCTAGGGTGCAGGGCACGAGCATCGCCGGCATCGGCTACCTTCCCGGCAGCCCCGGCAACCATTCCGCTCGCGCCGCGCTTTCCTTTGACGTGCTGCCCCAGGCGGCGGGCACGGTGGCGCACGAGCTCGGCCACAACCTCGGCCGGGAACACAGTCCCTGTGGCAGCGTGGGCAGCTCGGACCCCGCATATCCCCATCCGAACGCGGACATCGGCTCGCCGGGCTTCGACATCCTCAATGGCAACCTGCTGGTCCCGGGCACGCCGCGCGACTACATGAGCTACTGCAACCCGCGCTGGACCAGCGACTACACCTACCGCGAGATCCTGGACTGGCGGAGCCGTGATCCGTATGCCGTGCCGGCCGACGTCGCGCTGATGTCGGCCGCGCCCGAGACCGCCGGGATGATCTCGGCCGGTGGCCGGTCGCCCGGCCTGCTGCTCTGGGGCCGTGTCTGGGGCGACGGGCTGGAGCTCAACCCGGCGTTCAGCCTCGACGGCCACGCGGTGCTGCCGGAGGAAGAAGGCCCGTATCGACTGCGGGGGCTGGGCGGTGACGGGAGGGTATTGTTCGAGCTCGGCTTCGCCGGCACGGCCGTACCGCACGCCACCGACCCCGACGAGCGGCATTTCGCCTGGTTCGTGCCGCTGGCGCCCGCATCCATCGCGGCGCTGGCGCGGATCGAGCTGTTCGGCCCGGCCGGCCACGTCGAGCAATCGGTGCCACGGGCGCGCGCGCTGGCCGAACCCGAGGTGGCGCGGATGGCAGCGGACGGCGCCGAGGGTGCACTGCGATTGCACTGGGACGCCGAGGTCCACCCGCTGGTGATGGTGCGGGACCCGGCCAGTGGCGAGGTCCTCGCGCTCGGTCGCAGCGGTGACCTGCGGCTGCCGGCGTCGGCGACCCGCGAGGCGGAAGTGCTGGTTTCCGATGGCGTGCGCAGCGCCGCGTCACTGCCGTTGTCGCCGCGGTGAACATGAAGGCCACGCTCGCCATGCGCACGGCGGCGCGCCGGGCCGCGTCCGCGTTCCTGGCCGCGCTCGGTCTCGGTGCACTCGCGGCCGCCTGCGTCAACTCGCCCGGGCCGGCAAGCGGGTCTGGGTCGCAAACCGCGGCGCCGGTCGGGCGCGCCTCGCCAGCCGGCGCCGAGGCGGTGCTGGTGCG
>ERZ869909.1925-NODE-1925-length-15378-cov-3.240965_pt1 | contig 15378 bp, 13 predicted proteins | sample MGYA00520892_ERZ869909 | MGnify/ENA primary metagenome ERZ869909 (study PRJEB32215, sample SAMEA104723947) | bioreactor metagenome | biome: bioreactor; feature: anaerobic bioreactor; material: water | place: China | collected 2015-03-12 ...
TGGTGCAGGTAAGTCTACGTTGATGAGTGTCCTTTTTGGTCTTTATATACCTGAAAAAGGGATCATCAAAGTACGAGGGAAAGAAGTTAAAATCACCAATCCAAATGATGCCAATGATCTAGGAATCGGTATGGTACATCAGCATTTTAAGTTGGTTCATAATTTTTCTGTTTTGGAGAATATTGTTTTAGGAGTGGAGAATGTGGATAAGGGTGTTTTGAAAATGGAAGATGCCCGTAAACGTGTTGTTGAGTTAAGTAAGAAATATAATCTACGCATTGAACCGGATTCACTGATTTCAGATATTTCTGTCGGTATGCAGCAGCGTGTAGAAATTCTGAAGATGCTCTATCGTAACAATGATATTCTTATTTTCGATGAGCCGACAGCGGTTCTTACACCTCAGGAAATCGATGAACTGATGAAAATCATGAGTCAGCTGATTGAAGAGGGTAAATCGATTATTTTTATCACACATAAGCTAAATGAGATTAAAGCGGTAGCTCATCGTGTTTCTGTACTTCGTAAAGGGAAATACATTGGCACTGTTGATGTGGCTACGACTTCCAAAGAGGAGATGTCGGAAATGATGGTCGGTCGAAAGATTAGCTTTACCGTCATTAAGGACGAACCAAAGCTCGGTGATACAGTGCTTACCGTCGAACATCTGACGGTAAAATCAAAAATCAGCCATAAGGATTTGGTCAAGAATGTTTCCTTGCAGGTTCGTGCCGGTGAAATCTTATGTGTAGCAGGTATTGAAGGGAATGGACAAACAGAACTTGTCTATGCTCTTACCGGCTTAGTCGGTGTCGATGATGGGAAAATTCTCTATAAAGGAAATGATATTACTCATTCTTCGATTCGTCATCGCAACATTATCGGCATTTCGCATATTCCCGAAGATCGTCATAAACATGGTCTGGTTCTGGATTACAATCTGGCTGAAAATCTTGTGTTACAGACATATTTTTTAAAGGACTATCAGAACAAGGGATTTATCAAGTTTAAAAACCGATTGGTGAATGCCAAAAAGCTGATTGAGCAATATGACATTCGCAGTGGTGAAGGTCCGCTGACACCGACACGTTCGATGTCTGGTGGAAATCAGCAGAAAGCAATTGTTGCGAGGGAAGTTGAGAAAAACCCGGATTTAATTATTGCGGTACAACCGACACGTGGCTTGGATGTCGGTGCCATTGAGTACATTCATCAGCAACTCATTAAGCAGCGTGATGAAGGTAAAGCTGTACTATTGATTTCACTTGAACTCAATGAAGTTCTTGAAGTGAGTGATCGCATTGTCGTTATGTATGAGGGTGAAATCGTTGGTGAAGTCTTCCCGCGTGAAACCACCCAACAGGAACTCGGTCTATATATGGCCGGTTCAAAGCGAGGTGAAGGCTATGAACATTAAGTTGAATCGTTTAATCAAAAGCCGGGGCTTTGCCAGTATCAGTGCTTCACTTGGAGCCATCCTGATTGGGTTACTCTTTGGTTATATCATTTTATTGATTTCAAATCCATCTGAGGCAGGCTTTGGTTTTATGACTATCCTACGTGGTGGATTTAACCAGGGTGTTCGCGGTGTAGGAAACGGGTTGTATATGTCGGCTCCGATTATCCTAACCGGGTTATCTGTCGGATTCGCGTTTAAAACCGGATTGTTTAATATCGGTGCCTCAGGCCAGTTTATTCTGGGTGCCTTTGCGGCCATCTATGTAGGTGTCAAATGGACGTTTTTACCGGATGGTACTGTGTGGATTGCAGCCTTGTTGGCGGGTGCTATTGCAGGTGCGCTTTGGGCAGGAATCGTAGGTGTTCTCAAAGCTTACCGTAATGTGAATGAAGTTATTACATCCATTATGCTCAACTATATTGGGATGTATCTGGTCAACTATATGGTTGTTCAGACTGTTTTCAATCCCACCCGCAATGAATCGATTACACCATCAAGAGCCATACTTCCAAAGTTGGGTCTGAATCAGATATTTACCAATTCTTCGGTGAATATCGGAATCATTCTTGCAATCGTTTTTGCCATAATTATTTACATTATTCTGGAAAAAACCACCTTTGGATTTGAACTGAAGGCGGTTGGTTACAACCGCGATGCTTCTCGTTATGCGGGAATCAATGAAAAACGCAATATTATCCTTTCGATGATGATTGCTGGTGCTCTTTCCGGTCTTGGAGGAGGTATTCTTTATCTCTCGGGTGCCGGTAAACATATTGAAATTGTGGATATGCTGGCGCCTGAAGGATTCAATGGGATCCCAGTAGCCCTGTTGGCATCCTCACATCCAATCGGGATTATTTTCTCAGGCCTGTTTATCGGTCATTTGAATATGGGTGGCTTCTATATGCAGCGTTACGACTTTGTTCCGGAAGTCATCGATATTATGATTGCCATTATTATCTACTTTAGTGCTTTCGCACTGGCTTTTAAAGCCTTTTTGGAAAAAGTCAGTAAAAAGAAGGGAGGTAAGAGTGCATGAGTACCTTTTATTTCTTGGTCCAGCAAACCATGTTTTATTCGATTCCACTTCTTATCGTCGCCCTTGGCGGCATGTTCTCTGAACGAAGTGGTGTCGTAAACATTGCTCTTGAAGGGATCATGATTGTGGGAGCCTTTATCAGTTTATACTTTATGAGATCGATGCAAGGTACCATTTCCGGTCAATTGCTGCTGGTTCTTTCCATGCTTGTGGCTGTTGGATCCGGTATGCTGATTTCTCTATTACATGCCTATGCATCCATTAATATGAAAGCCAATCAGGTCATTAGTGGGACGGCGGTTAACTTGTTTGCACCTGCCTTTGCGATTTTTACCGCAAGAGCTTTTATTGGTGTTCAGCAGGTAACCTTCATTAACCAATACCGGATTGCGGCTGTTCCTGGTCTTTCCAGTATTCCAGTACTAGGTCCACTTTTCTTTACCAACACCTATATTACGACATACATTGGTTTCGCCATTCTGGTGATTTCATGGTTTGTTTTATACAAGACACGATTTGGCTTACGTCTTCGTGCTTGTGGTGAACATCCTCAAGCAGCGGATGCGGCAGGGATTAATGTCTATCGTATGCGTTATGCCGGTGTGTTAATCTCCGGTGCACTTGCCGGTTTAGGCGGTCTTGTCCTTACAGTTCCAGTTACAACCGCATTTGACGGACAAGTGGCTGGTTATGGATTCTTGGCTTTGGCCGTACTTATTTTTGGACAATGGAAGCCTGGTAGAATTCTATTTGCGGCATTCTTCTTTGGCTTTATGAAAACCATTGCTGCTGCGTACACAGGGATTCCATGGTTACTTCAATTGGGTATTCCAGGTAACTTCTTTAAGATGACGCCATTTATCATGACAATCATTGTTTTGACTTTTACTTCGAAGAAATCCGCAGCCCCAAAAGCTGCTGGGGAACCTTACGATCCAGGAAAACGTTAAAAACCGCTTCGGCGGTTTTTTTTGAACCATTGTTTCAGGTCGTATTCTTGCTATTTGTACCTATAAATAATACAATAGTACTCGGGAAACGAGGAATCTTATGAAAGAAATAAAACGATATTTAGCTTCGCTAATTTTAATCAGTTGTGTGGGTATTGGCGCTTCTTTTGCACTGAAGGCTGCGATTGGTGTTGGCGCCTATGATGCGATGGCACAATCTTTTGCCTTTTCGACCAATATGAAGATTGGAACCTGGGCGATGATTATTAATACATCCTGTGTGGTAGGTCAGATTCTAATTCTTCGATCAAAGTTTCAAAAGGTGCAATGGTTACAACTGATTGTTGCTTTTTTATTAGGAAGCATTATTAACTTTGTCTATTATACGATTCTTAAAAATGTAACTTTTGATATTTATGCCATTCGCGTTCTTGTGCTAATCCTTGCACATGTATTTATAGCCTTTGTTATCAGTGGAATTATGCTGATCAATCGCATCACATTACCGCTTGAAGGTCTATGTATGGCTATTGCTCAGCGTACTAGATTCAGTTTTGCACAGTTAAGACAGTATGCGGATATTCTTAGTATCCTTATTGCTGTTTCGATTTCGTTACTCTTTTCGGTGCCGCTGACCATTCGTGAAGGTACAGTGATTGCCATGCTGATTTTTGGTCCGATGATTGGGTTTATGATGCCTCGGGTGCGACGGTTTTATATTCAATTTAATTTAATGGATGAATAGATCAATTTCAAAGATAGTATTTAAAAGAGTTTCTGTTGTATAATGAGGTAGATGAAAAAGGAGGTATGTTGATGGCAACAATTAACGATATCGCCCGGTTGGCAGGGGTAGCTAAGAGTACGGTATCAAGATACCTGAATGGTGGTTCTGTCAGTCAAGCTACAAAAGAAATCATTGAAAAAGTGATGAAGGACACAGGATATATACCCAATACGTTTGCTCAAAGCCTGAAGGTAAAAAAATCAAATCTCATCGGGATCATCATTCCCCGTTTGAACTCTTATGCTACCTATGAGATTCTTGAAAGCATTGATCGTTCCTTAAAGAAACATCATTACCAACTTCTCATTACCAATACAGATCAGAACATTGAACGGGAAATCGAGCAAATACTTGCATTTTCCAAACAGAAAGTCGCTGCCATTATCCTTTTAGCAACAACACTGACGAATCGACATCAGCAGCTAATTGAAGCACTGGATATTCCGGTGCTGGTCATTGGCCAACGGTGTGATTTTACGTATAACTTTATCTATGATGAAATCTTTGCAGGAAAAATGATGGCCGAGCATGCTCTGTCTTTAAACCATCATCAGATTCTTTACCTTGGAGTTAATGAACATGATGTAGCGGTTGGACAATTACGAAAGCAAGGTGTGCTTGATGTTCTAAAAGCAAACAGCCAGCTCACGCTAAAGGTGAAGGAAGTTGATTTCAATTATGAAATTACGTATCAGATGCTGCTGGAGTATTTACCTACGGTTTCGCCTTCTTATATCCTTTGTGCAACAGATAATATTGCACTGGCTGCATACAAGGCCACGCTGGCACTGGGCAAAAGAGTACCTGATGATGTATCTATCTCTGGATTCGGTGGTTATTCCATTACCAATCTGGTCACTCCAGCGATTACAACCGTTCGATATCCATACAAAGAGGTGGGTGATTTGGCTGTCTTGCAGTTACAACACATTTTAAAAGGAGAAGAAGTTGAAAGACAATCAATCTTAACCCCTGTACTTGAAGTGAAAGAATCAACTCGTAAAATATAGATAAAATCGGAATTTTCCGGTTTTTTTATTGAAACCCTTTACAAGTGAGTGAATCTACGATAGAATACTTGTAAAGGAACCGGTTCCATATATTTTTTAACAACATGTGGAACCGGTGCCAATTCTGTAGCGGTCCATCGATTCTATGCAACATTGAAGGAGGAACACAAATGAAACATGAAACATCGATTTATCAAATCTTAAAGGCATTGGGTGGTCAAGAAAATATTAAGAATTTTGAACACTGCGCGACTCGACTTAGAATTATTTTAAAGGACAATGGGCTTGTAGATAAAGCAGCCGCAGAAAGTGTTGAAGGAAGTAAAGGGTACTTTTTCAACACCGGTCAACATCAGTTTGTCTTTGGTACAGGTAAGGTTAATGAAGTTTTTAAAGAACTTTCAAATCTGATGGGGACTGCTGTGCATGCGAACTTTAAGGAAGACGTATACTCAAATATGAATCTTGGTCAAAAAATTGTTCGGATTCTGGCCGATATTCTTGTGCCTTTGATTCCTGCGTTGGTAACTACCGGTCTATTAATGGGGTTACGTGGTTTACTTCTCGAACTTGGATTTAACTTCAGTGATACCATGCTAACACTGTTTCAAATGCTTACTGATACTGCCTTTGCCTTTCTTCCTGTACTGATTGCTTACAGTGCAACCAAAAAGTTTGGTGGTAATCCGATTCTAGGAATCGTCGTTGGATTAATGATGGTCGCTCCTCAGCTTCCAAATGCGTGGGCAGTAGCACAGGGGGCTGCAACTCCAATGCCTTTTGAACTTTTGGGTCTTTCCATTCCTCTTGTTGGGTATCAGGGATCCATTATTCCTGCGATTGTGGCAGGGTATCTTGTGTCAAAAGTAGAACAAAAACTTCGCACCTTTGTGCCTTCAATCATTGATCTGGTTGTGACACCTTTCTTTACACTTACGATAACGATTGCGATGATGCTACTGGTCTTGGGTCCGTTGACTCATAGTATGGAAGTCTTTGTTTCCGGAGCCATCGTTTCCTTGATTCAAGCTCCATTTGGACTCGGATATATTGTATTTGCTGGTCTGCAACAAGTATTGGTCATAACAGGATTACATCATTCACTTGGAATTATCGAACTTCAGTTGCTAGCAGATACAGGATTTAATGCACTCAATCCACTGATTAGTGCAAGTATGGCAGGTCAGTTTGGAGCAGCGATTAGTGCCGCATTGATGATGAAAGAGCAACTAAAACGTTCCAACGCACTATCTTCAACCTCATCCACTTTATTTGGAATTACTGAACCACTTCTGTTCGGTGTTAATCTTCGCAGTATGAAAGTATTTGCTTCAGGGATTGTTGGTGGAGCTATCGGTGGCTTGTTGACCTATATCTTTGGTTTATCTGCTACAGGTATGGGCATAACCTTTATTCCAGGATTGCTTCTGTACACAAGCTCACTTGTTTCGCTTCTGCAATATCTTGTTGTAATCGTTTCAGCCTTTGCTTCAGGATTTATCTTTGTCAAGATTCAGTCAAAGGCGATTAAGAAGGAAATCAATGTCTAATCATTTTCAAGTACCGAAAACACAGGGTATCTTAAGTCAAAATCAGGCAATGCGCTATCATGTACTTCCGCCTTACGGTCTATTAAATGATCCCAATGGATTGGTATACTATAAGGGATACAATCATGTGTTCTTTCAGTGGAACCCACACAATACCAACCACAGTTACAAAGCCTGGGGTCATGCAATTACCACAGATTTTATTCACTATACCTATCTTGAGGCAGCTCTTCTTCCGGAAGAAAGCTATGAGACTCATGGTTGTTACTCTGGAAGTGCCATCGTGCATCAGGATACACTCTATCTATTCTATACAGGGAATGTCAAAGCAGAAGATGGAAGCAGAAGCAGTTATCAGTGTCTTGCCACATCTGTCGATGGATTTACTTTTAAAAAGCATGGACCCGTCATTGGTCATATTGAAGGGTATACCGGACATGTCCGTGATCCCAAAGTTTTCATGCAAGATGATGTGTTCTATATGATTCTTGGTGCCCAAAAAAACGATCTGAGTGGTGACACCCTTGTGTTTGTTTCGACAGATTTACATCAGTGGCAGCAGGTTGGGTCATTACTGTCACTACCGGGGGTAATGGGTTATATGTGGGAGTGCCCGGATATCATTCAACATGCATTCGGTGATGTGTTTATCTTTTCACCTCAAGGTCTCAATCCTATGGGAATGAAGTTTCACAATCTGCATCCAACAGGATACTATCTAGGCACATTTAATCAAGGAAGATTTATTCCGACTACAAATGAAATCGAGCAACTCGATCATGGGTTTGAGTTCTATGCACCTCAGTCATTTATCGACGCATCCAATCGAATTGTTTTATATGGTTGGATGGGTGTCATGAAGCCAGAAGCTGAATTATCACTTCCAACTTTGATTGATGGCTGGTCACATCATTTAAGCCTTCCTCGAGAAATTTCAATAAATTCATTTGGACGATTAACTCAAAGTCCACTACAAGAGATTGATCAGTCATTTGAAGTCTATGATGTTCAATGTGCACAAACGCTGGATACTGAAATTTCGTTATACAGCAGAGTCAGTGTTCAAACAATTAAAGCGATGGAGCAGTTTGAGTTGATCATTGATGGAAATGTCACATTGAACTATCAGAATCAGGTATTTTCGGTTACTAGAATCAGTTGGGTGGATTCATTACCTGAAGTGCGCTCGGCTAAACTGGCACGACCATTATCAGATATTCGAGTGTATCTTGATGGAAGTTCACTGGAGATATTTATTAATGAGGCAGAGAGTGTATTTTCCTTAAGGTTCTTTCCAGAGCAGTCGCGATTAACATTCACGATGACTTCATCAGAATTGGTTGAGATTACTCTAGCTGAATTTTGCGAATAAAAAAAGGAGCACATCCATAGGATGTGCTTGTTTTGTGTGTGGGATTATTTAACGCGATTGGCTTCAATCAACTCATTTTTTAGGTTCCATAGTTTAAGTGAAAGGTCAATGTAGTATTTATGAGGGAAGGATAGACGCTTGACTTCATCCCACATCGAAGCCATTTGCTTAGCACAATATTCTCGACTCTGTTCTGTCGTAGGAACTCGGTAAACGAGTTCTCCGTTAACAAAGATGGGTTGCTGCAACACACAGTAGTCATAATTGGTAATGGTTTTACGTTTCCATGGAGCAATCGGATCAAAGAGAGTATACTCATCTAAAGGTACGACTTCATCTGCGAGCATCACACAGTCCGCAATGGCTTGCTTTGTGTCTTTATCAAAGAATCGGATTACTTTCTTGAACCCAGGATTGGTGATTTTTTCAAGGTTGTCACTAATCTTAATCTTCGGAACAATTTCATCATCGGATTCCTGAGCGACCAGTTTGTATACGCCACCAAGAACAGGTGTCGAGCGTGATGTAATCAGATTCTCACCAACCCCAAAAATGTCGATCGCTGCATTTTGAACAATCAGATCATCTATCAGATGCTCATCCAACGAGTTGGAAGCGATGATTTTGCAATCGTCAAGACCTGCACCATCCAGAAGTTTCCGTGCTTTTTTAGAAAGATAGGATAAGTCCCCGGAATCCAATCGTATTCCTTTCAGTCGGTATCCATTGGGTATAAGAAACTCTTTGGCAACACGAATGGCATTTACCACACCGGAGTTTAAAGTGTCGTAGGTATCCATGAGTAAAACGCAGTTATCCGGCTGAATTTTTGCATAGGAAAGAAAGGCTTCATATTCACTGTCATGGGTTTGAATATAACTGTGGGCGATGGTTCCGGATACAGGCACCTGATGCATAAATCCTGCGAGGGTGTTGGAGGTTCCATGAGCCCCAGCAATATAAGCTGCTCGAGCTCCTTCAATCGAAGCATCAAACCCTTGAGCACGGCGTGCCCCAAACTCAATCACCGCTCGTCCTTTAGCTGCATGGACAATACGTGCTGCCTTCGTGGATACAAGCGTTGGATAGTTGACTGCTAAAAGTAGTAGGGTTTCGATTAACTGTGCTTCAATGACATTTCCACGTACTGTAATCAGAGGCTCGTTGGCAAAGACGATGGTTCCATCAGGGACACTCCACAGATCAATGCTTAAATGAAGGCTGAGTAAGTATTGCAGAAAATCTTCATCAAAATTACTTACTTTACGTAGGTAATCAATATCTTCCTCACTAAACTTAAAATTCTGAATCAGTTCCACAAGTCGGTGTAGACCATTGAAGACAAGGTAGCCTCCCTGATCTGGGAGTCGCCGGACGAACATATCGAAATAAGCCACTTGATGGTGGCGATTTTCTTTAAAGTAGGCGTAAGCCATGGAAAACTCATAAAAATCAGTTAATAAGGGTAGGTTGTTCATAGTGTTATTTCCTTGCTAGTGGTTATATGTATGCCACATTGCTTCATAAAAGCTAGGGCCATGGTGTGATAGGTATCTTTTGGATGAAATGGGGCATCGAAGGTTGCGATGGCATCTTCACAAACGGTCACTGTCGCATCGAGGTTGTGCTGATGAATATAGGCTTGAAGGGTAAGTGCAAACTGAAGAACACAGATGTCACTGACACACCCGGTAATCACATATTGCTGATATAGAGGTGCTTTTTCAAACCATTGCTGAAAGTCAGGAGCAAGAAATCCGTTGACACTATTCTTTTCAAAAAAAAGAACATCATTCTGGTAAGGAAGCAGTTCTTCAACCCATTCACTTTCCGATGTATTGGCAATGCAGTGAGGAACAAAAGCAGTGAATTCCTTTGCATTTTCAGGGTGCTTATCCAAAAAAGCGATGATTGGTTGATGGTTCTGGTGAAAAGACTTGATTAATTCTTCAATATTGACGATAATATTTTTAATACTTGCATCTGCCATCGGTCCTTCGTGAATGAACCCATTGACCATGTCGATGATGACTAAGCAGGCATTTGTGCTTGTTATTTCACTCATATGGCTCACCTTTCTTTCGTGTTTATTCATATTATAGGACCTTTTATGCGCTTTGTATAGATTTAGAGCAAGTATCGGAGGTAAAACATGCAATCTTATATGTATCATCCGATGTCACAATTGCACATCGAATCAACTCAGAAATTTAAGGATACAACGATTTCCGTACGGTTTTTATCTGAGTTGACAGAAAAATCCGCAACCACCTTAGCCATTTTGGCGTTAATTATGGAAGATCGGAATCAGTATGCAGCCACAAAACAGCAAATGACTCAATGGATGGATCAGCTGTATGGGGCAAAACTGGATGTTCGCAGTATTGGTTATGGTAAATCTAACAGTTTTGAAGTCCGAAGCAAAGTCATCGATGATCGCTATATCGACCGTTCCATCGCCAAGGAGCATTTTGAGTGGTTACTTACAATGATCCAATATCCACTGTTATCTGCCGAAACACTAAAGGAAGCAAAACTGATGCTCAAAGCGACATTGCTAAGAAATCAGGATTCTGCGACCAAGTATGCCATCAATCAGGCTTTTACAAGAGCAGGAGTGGGCTACCCTTTGTCCATTGACACATCAGGTTCGCTGGATGTACTCGATGACATAACTTTGGATGACGTCAAGTCTGCCCATGCAATGCTTTTATCAACGGCTCGTGTGGATGTATTTGTGATTACATCAGCGCAGCCTCAAATGTATCAGGCATTATTTGAACATAGTTATTTAAATACAACCCGTGTGGACAGCGAAACGATGTACACACTGAAGCATCGTGATATGACTCAGGAAGTGATGAAAAAAGAGTTGAAGCAGACAAATCTTGTGATGGTGTATAACGCACAAATTATTCCTTCGGATGAGCTGTACTGGCCATTGCGTGTGGCTTTAGTCGCCTTGGGTCAACTGCCTTCTTCTTTGTGCTTTACCGAAATTCGTGAAAAGCGCAGTCTTTGCTATTTCATCGGTGCGAACATGGTCACCTTTGATGGGGCTGTCTATGTATACACAGGGATTGATGCCAAGGAAAAACAACAGGTAATCCAATTGGTGGGTGAGCAAATTCAACGCATCATTGACGGTGATATTGATGAAAATCTTCTTGTTAACAGCAAGACGATGATGATTAACTCATTATATGGTATGGTAGATGACCCATTTGCGATGATTAATTTCTTATATCAGCGATTACTGATGAAATCCGATGTCCATATGGATTCAGTGATTCAAAAGATTCAACAAGTCAGTATGGCTAAGATGGGTGAAGCCATGGCATCACTCGTTTTACGAACCATTTTCTCACTTGAACCTATGGAGGAACAGGCATGAATGTAACACATCCGCGCTATAAAGAGACGCTAAGACAGTTTACAACTGAAAATGGGTTAAGATGTATCCTAGTTTTTAAGCCCGACTATCAGGGCTCCTGTGCCTTGCTGGGAACACCCTTTGGAGCTCTTGATCTTGAACAGGTAGATCAAGATGGAACAATCTATCATGTAATTCCTGGCACAGCGCATTTTCTTGAACATAAACTCTTTGAGAATCCTGAAGGGGATATCATGAATGTGTTTACCGATTTAGGAGCACAGGTGAATGCTTTTACGTCCTATCATGAAACAGTTTACTATTTCACAACATCTGCAGATGTGATTGAACCACTTAATGTTTTAATGGATTTTGTAGCAAATCCTTCCATCAGTGAGGCCAGTGTTGAAAAGGAAAAGGGCATTATTGTTCAAGAGTTAAATATGTATGAGCAAATGCCGGATGTTCGACTGATGATGGAAACCTACAAGTCCCTGTATCACAATCATCCGTTGAAATTTGATATTGGTGGTGATGAGCAAAGTGTACTATCCGTTTCAAAAGATCATCTGGACGAATGTTATCTACGTAATTATCATCCTCAGCAAATGGTTCTTGTGGTGGCTACAGGGGTTGACCTCGATGTAATTGAAGAAACCATTCGTAAGAAGCAAAGTGAACATCCGGTGCGTTCGATGCAGAAAGTGGTTCGTGCTTCTGTCAATGAACCTAAAGAGGTAGTCAATACCTATCATGCAATAACCATGGATGTTCAATCAGAGAAGGTGGCTGTCGCTTTCAAAATCACCGAATTCTTTGATTCACCATTAAAACGGTTAAAGGCCGAGTGGGCGATGCGCTTTCTTAGTGAGGCTGCGTTCAGTTCGCTCAACCCTGAGTATCAGCAATGGATGGATGATGAAATCATCACGGACTTCTTTGGGGTGGACAGTGACTTTGGGGAAGACTATGGCTTTGTGCTTTTCTTCAATGAGACATCCAATCCGAAACAGTTTGAGGATTTCGTGCTTGAGCAGTGGGAAAAGGCTACGATTTCAGAGGCAACACTTCAACAGCTGAAACGGCGTTCGCTCGGTTCTGCCATTCGTCGAATGAATCATCTGGATGATCTGGCGTTGGGAATCATGCGTTCAACCTTTGAGCAGATGGATTATTTTGATACAATTGATGTCATTGAGACCATCTCGCTGGATGAAGTGCTGGCAATCAAACCATTGGTTCACGTAGAAAACCGCAGTGTCATTACTCTTTCAAAAAAAGCGTAAACTTGTCAAATAAGCAACTTTCATCTGATGAAAGTTGCTTTTTATGTCGATTTATGCAAATTCGCTGATTTGAACATTTGACGCATTTCAGTGATAATATCGATACAAATAAAGGAGGCAATTATGCTGAATCAAATCGTCTTAGTTGGTAGAATCAAGGAAATGCCCATTGTTAAGGAAACCACGGCTGGAAATAAGGTTGCCAATCTGTTGGTGGAAGTTGATCGAAACTTCAGAAACTCACTTGGAGAGTATGAAAAAGATCTGATTATGTGTACGCTTTGGCGAGGGGTCGCAGAGTCTACGATTCAGGTGTGTGAAGTTGGGGCACTGATTGGTATTAAGGGAAGGCTTGTGGCTAACTCCTTTGAAACCAAAGAACACAAACCCTTCTACTACTGTGAAGTTGTGGCTGAGAAGGTATCGTTTCTACAGCCGAAATCCTAATCGGCTAAACCACCATTCTACGGTGGTTTTTTGTTTCATAAAATTAACCGAGATTCAAGTATCATAAAATCTGAAAAACTTGGTATAATATAGGTATCATTGGGAAGGAAGTATTTATGAAACAATATCTTGACTTAGCAAAACATGTGCTCGACGTGGGTGAAGCTCGTGCTGATCGCACATCAACAGGAACTATTTCTACTTTTGGATATCAAATGCGATTTGATTTGCGCGAAGGATTTCCGATGTTAACGACAAAGAAGGTTCATTTCAAATCAGTGGTAGAGGAATTACTCTGGTTTATTCGTGGGAACACTAATATTCGACCCCTGGTATTAAAGGGTGTTCGTATCTGGAATGAATGGCCTTATGCGGATTATCAGAAAACAGCTGACTATCAGGGTGAAACCCTTCAGCAGTTTGTGGATAAAATCAGAGATGATGAAGCGTTTGCGCAGAAACATGGGGATTTAGGACCGGTTTATGGAAAGCAGTGGCGTGATTTTTTTGGGGTGGATCAGATAGATAAACTGATTTACAACTTAAGGCACAATCCATTTTCCCGCCGACACATTATCAGTGCATGGAATCCGGCGGAAGTAGATCAGATGGCACTTCCACCTTGCCATAGCTTCATGCAATTTTATGTGAGTAGTGATCAGAAAGAGTTATCACTTCAGTTATATCAGCGCAGTGCGGATGTCTTTTTGGGTGTGCCATTCAATATCGCTTCCTATGCATTGCTTTTAATGATAGTGGCGGATGTATGCGGCTATCAGGCAAAAGAGTTTGTCCATACTTTTGGGGATGTTCATATTTACAATGATCATTTGGATCAGATTCGTCTGCAACTCACGCGCGATCCACGTCCACTTCCTAAACTGTCCATTATAAAGCACCATGCGAATATCAATGACTATCAGTATGAGGATTTTCTTCTTGAAGGTTATGACCCTCATCCGCACATTGCCGGCAAGGTCAGTGTCTAATGATTGCCTGCATTGTTGCTAAAAGTCCAAATGGTGTAATTGGCAAGGATGGGTGGATGCCATGGCATCTGCCGGAGGATTTAAGCCATTTTAAAAAGACAACTTTACACCAAACGTTGGTTATGGGGCGCAAAACCTTTGACTATATTGGAAAGCCATTGCCCAATCGTAAAACCTTTGTGCTCAGTCGAAATCAGAATCTAAGTTATCCATATCCATCGGATGTGATTGAGGTAGTAGATTCGATTGAAGCGTTGGTATCACGATATCAGAAGAGTGAGGAATGGCTGTATGTGTGTGGTGGAGCGGCTGTCTATCAGCTGTTTTTACCTTATATTGATCGTTTTATTATCAGTGAAGTGCATCAAGAGTATCCGGGCGATACGTATTTTCCATCTTTGGATTATTCATCACTAAAACTGAGGGAAATGATTTCCTATGATGATTTTGATGTAATGATTTATGATCGGAGGCGTTGTTTATGAGCAAAGTCATGATGTGGGTTAAATTATTTGTGTTTTTGCCTGCCATGTATTTTTCCGCTCTTCATGGTCAAAAACAGCCGTTTTCAGTTCGATTTGAAATGGCGAAGACCTGGTCCAGTATGGTTTTGAAGAAAGCTAAGGCGAAGCTTGTGGTTTCCGATGCTCAACATATCCCGCTTCAGGATGGGATGCTTTTTGTGGCAAATCATCAGGGTTCGTTGGATGCCTTTATGCTTTTGGCAGCGTCAACCGTTCCTTTTACGGCAGTGTCCAAAGTTGAGGGGGCAAAGATTCCGGTTCTTGGTGCCTGGTATCGCTGTATGGAAGTTATTTTATTTGATCGCAACGACATGAGAGATTCACTGAGAATGGTCAAGGAATGTGCTGAGCGTCTAAAAATAGGGCATAATATACTTATCTTTCCGGAAGGGACCCGTTCATACTCAAATAAGGTGGCACCGTTTAAGGCAGGTGCGCTCAAGTGTGCGATGATAGCGAAAGTTCCTGTTGTTCCGGTGGCTTTGATTGATGGTCATTTACCGATTGATGTAGGCAGAAAACGCGTGAAAGTGCATGTGGTTTATGGCTTGCCAATTCACTATGAAGAATATGAAACAATGAACTCTCAACA
>ERZ869909.1926-NODE-1926-length-15372-cov-87.804119_pt1 | contig 15372 bp, 12 predicted proteins | sample MGYA00520892_ERZ869909 | MGnify/ENA primary metagenome ERZ869909 (study PRJEB32215, sample SAMEA104723947) | bioreactor metagenome | biome: bioreactor; feature: anaerobic bioreactor; material: water | place: China | collected 2015-03-12 ...
CCGACAAGGATGATCAGCACGATATAGGCCGCCGTCACCGGCAGGCCCATGCCCAGGATCAGGCTGGCGATGGCCACCAGGATCAGCGCCAGCACCAGGTTCCCGCCCGAAAACGCGATCATCATCGCCGAGAATTTCAGCCCCAGCCCGGTGAGGCCCACCACGCCCACGATGATCCCCGCCACCGCGCAGGCGACCGACACCGCCACCGCGTTGCGCGCACCCAGCTCCAGCGCCTGAAGGGTCAGTTGCAGGCCACGCAGGCATAGCGCGACAAAGCGCGAAACCGTCAGCCCTGCGCGCGCGGCATCCCACAGGGCACGCGCGGCGGCGGCGGCGACAACCGCGATGATCGCGTAAAAGCCCACCCGCATCGGCGAATAGCCCATGACCAGAAGCACCACCAGCGCCACCAGCGGGAACAGGAAATGCCAGCCCTCGGCCAGCACGCCGCGCACGCTGGGCAGATCGGCCGCCTTCATGCCGGTCATGCCCTGTTTGACTGCCGCGATATGCACCAGCAGATAGACCGCGCCGAAGTAAAGGAATGCCGGAAAGATCGAGATCAGCACGATATGCACATAGGGCACCTGCGTGAACTCGGACATCAGGAAGGCACCCGCACCCATCAGCGGCGGCATGATCTGCCCGCCGGTCGAGGCCGCGGCCTCGATCCCGCCGGCCTGCGCGGGGCGATAGCCCAGCCGTTTCATCAGCGGGATGGTGAAGGCGCCTGTCGTCACCACATTGGCGATCGCCGAGCCCGAGATGGACCCCATGCCCGCCGAGGCAATGACCGCCGCCTTGGCCGGGCCGCCGCGCTGGCGGCCGGTGGCGGCATAGGCCAGGTCGATAAAGAACTTGCCCGCGCCGGTGACTTCCAGAAACGCCCCGAACAGCACGAAGACAAAGATGAAGGTCGCCGCCACCCCCAGCGGAATGCCGAAGATCCCTTCGGCGCCCAGCGTCAGCTGGCTGGCGACCCGGTCCAGCGAATAGCCGCGGTGGTTGAGGATGCCGGGCAGCCAGTCTGCCAGAAATGGCAGCTCACCGCGCCTGCCCGCAAAGGCATAGGCGATGAAGGCCGCGCCGATGATCGTCATGCCCAGCCCAACGGCCCGGCGCGCGGCCTCCAGCACCACCAGTACTGTGATCACGCCGACAATCACATCGATCCGGCGCGGGAAGATCTGGTTGGCGATGGTGTCGATATTGATCGGCATCCAGGCCCCCACCAGCACCGCGCAGGCGATCAACACAAGGTCGATCGCCCAGCCCAGCACGCCGCGCGGACGGGAGCGGCCAAAGACCGGATAGATCAGGAAACAAAGGACCAGAATGAAGCCCAGGTGAATCGGTCGCTGATAGAACAGGCCCAGTGGCCTGATCCCGGCCGCGTAAAGCTGAAACAGCGACAGCGCGATACCCACGACGGCAATCACGCGCAACACGATCCAGGGCTCGCGCGGCGGTTGCGGGTGCGGTTGCGGCGCGGTGTCGGTGATCATCTGTTCGTTTTCCCTGTCAAAGCCCTGTCAAAGCGATGTCAATGCGACACCAAAGCGATGCGCACGCGTGCGCGCGCGGCGACGGCCGACAACGACACTTCCCTGTCGCCGACCCGCAAGCGGTGATCAACCGCTGGTCCGCCCGGCCTGAGCACATAGGTCCCATCCGGCACAACCTCGTCAATATCGAGAATCCGGTAACCCCCTTGCCCGTCCGACACCTGTCGCCCGCGCCCGGGGATATGGTCCAGCCCCGCCGCGAAATCGGGCAGATGCGCGCGTACCAGCACCATTTGCCCGCCGCGGTTCTCATAGCAGTCTGACACTTCGAAACCCTGAACCGAGTGGCGCCACAGAACGCACCAACCTGTCCCCTCGGGGACAGGAAAGCGGGCGATCCGGGTGCCGTCTTCATGCGTGGCGATCAGCTCGCCCGCGCCGGCGGTGCCGGGTAAGGTCAGCAGGAAGAGGGCCGCCAGCCCCCTTCGAAGCCCTCCTGTCACGGGCGCAGATGGTCCGGGATCTCGGTGCCGATTTCCTCATAGTAGCGGATCGCACCGGGATGCAGCGGAACGGGCGTGGCGGCCACGGTGAATTCGACCGTCGTTTCGTTCGCTGCCGGATGCACCGCGCGCAGATCGGCGATGTTTTCGAACATCGCGCGCGCAAGCGCATAGGCCAGATCGTCAGACATTTCGGAGGATACCACCAGCACGTTGGGAACGCCCAGAACGGCTGTATCCGCCACGCCATCGTAGATGCCCGATGCCAGTGTGGTCTGGGCAAAGATCGGATCGGCCTCACGCGCGGCGGCCATCTGTTCCTCGGTCAGTTCGATCACGACAATCGACTGGGTTGTCGCGAGGTTCATGATCGACGAGGTGGGCGCGCCGACCGACCAGAAGCCCACATCGATATCGCCATTGGCCAGCGCATCGGCGGTCTCGTTGAAGTTGAGCCGCTGGACGTTGATATCGTCATAGGTGATTCCGTTGGCGCTGAGGATCGCCTGCGCGTTGATCTCGGTGCCCGAGCCGGGCGCGCCGACCGATACGCGCTTGCCCACCAGATCATCCAGCGAGGTCACGCCGCTGCCTTGCAGTGTCACGATCTGCACCATGTTGGAATAGACCGAGGCCAGGCCACGCACCATGCCCAGTTGCTGACCTTCGAACCGGCCTGTGCCCGCATAGGCCTGATAGACCGTATCCGCCAGCGCCAGCGCCAGATCGGCATCGCCGGTGGCGATCAGGCCCATGTTCTCGACCGAGGCGCCGGTCACTTCGGCGGTGGCAGAGTAGCCATCGACATGGTTGTTGATGATCTCGGCAAGGCCGCCGCCCATCGGATAATAGACGCCGCCCGTTCCGCCGGTGGCAATTGACAGTTGCTGTTGTGCCATCAACGGGCCTGCCGCAGCGATTAGGGCGCCTGTCGCAAGAGCCTTGAAGAGTTTCATTCATTTTCTCCCTGATCGGTGATTTGTCCGGCCACTTTAATCCACAATCCGCCGAGCGCAAAAACAATGTTGCAATGCCCTCTGTGCCGCTGCGTCCGGCACAATCAGGGCGGGTGGTGCCATGGCGGGCCGCACGTCAGGGGGTTCTGCCGTTTTCCGGTGGCGATGTGCGCAACATTGACCTTGACAGACGCTTTTTTCTGATCGTATCAATAGTTCAATAAAGGAAGTATGTTTTGCGCTCTTCGGGGAGGAGGGGTAAAAGGCGCGCTTCTGTATCAGCATATATAGCTGATATTGTTTATTATTCCAGATTGATGTGTTTTGCGTAACGAGTTCTGGAACGAAAGAAGTAATCCTCTTACCCCTCCCCATCGACTGCCGCTATCGGCAGGGACCGCTTTGCCCGGCCCCTGAATCCGCCACGCCCGCTGCCGAAGGAGACAGCCATGGGACTTGATCATTTCCCCGACCGCTCGAACTGGTTCGTGCCCAATGCCTCGATGCGCGATGCCTATGCGCCCACCCCCTCTGAGAACGTCCTTCAGGACCTTGAGGTGATTGGCGACCTGCCGTCAGACCTGAACGGCATGTATGTGCGCAACGGGCCAAACCCCGCCCACGCCCCGCATGGCCGCTACCACTGGTTCGATGGCGATGGCATGTTGCATGCCGTGCGCTTTCAGGGCGGCAAGGCGACCTATCGCAACAAATTCGTCGAAACCGACGGGTTGCAGGAGGAGCGCGCCGCCGGGCAATCTGTCTGGCCCGGCCTGAAAGAGCGGATGCCCGAGGGCAAGCTGCCCGATGACGCCATGAAAAACGTCTCGAACACCGATGTGAAGTTCCACAACGGCAAACTTTATTCGATGTGGTATCGCGGCGGGGCGGTTTACACCGTGGACCCCTTCACCCTGAACACGCTTGGCAAGCTGGAGCATGATCCGCGCCTTGTGGGTTTGCAGATCTCGGCACACAGCCGGGTGGATGAAAGCACTGGCGAGTTCATGTTCTTCGCCTATGGCAACCGCGCGCCCTATATGCATTACGGGGTGATCGGCGCGGATGGGGCGGTGAAAACCTTCATCCCCGTCCCGCTGCCCGGTCCGCGCTTGCCGCATGACTGCGCGGTTACGCCGAACTACACGATCCTGCATGACTTCCCGCTGGTCAACAACCCCGAGGCGCTCAAGCAGGGCCGCTACAGCCTTGAGTTTCATCAGGACTGGCCCACCCGCTACGCCGTCATTCCGCGCCACGGAACCACCGACCAGATCCGCTGGTTCGAGTTTGAACCGCGCTACATGCTGCATGTCGCCAACGCCTGGGAAGAGGTGAATGCGCGCGGCGAAACCGAGGTGGTGATGATCGGCACGCCCTATGTCATGCCACGCGATTACGACGGCAGCCTTGATGTGAAGCGGCTGTTGTTCACCGTGGGCACGCAGGGCACCGATTATGAGCTCTATCAGTGGCGGATGAATCTGGTCACCGGAGAGACGAAAGAAGGCGTTGTCGATGACGTGCTGAACTCGGAATTTCCGATGATCAACACCGCCTGGCAGGGCCGCAAGAACCGCTTTTCCTACAACGTGCTGATGGGTCGCCCGCGCACGCTGGAACAGCCGCGCTTCTCCGGCCTTGTGAAGTATGATTTCGATACCGGCGGCGCGGTGGCCTATCACCCTGGCGAGGGGTTCTGGTTCTCGGAAGCGCCCTTTGCCCCGCGCGATGGTGCCACCGAGGAAGACGATGGTTATGTCGTGGGCTTCGTGTGGAACGGGCTGGCCGAACGCTCCGAGGTCTGGGTGACGGATGCGCGCGATGTCTCCAAGGGTCCGGTGGCGCGGGTGATCATGCCGGTGCGCGTGCCGCATGGCTTCCATTCCTGCTGGGTGCGCGAGGCGCAGCTTCAGGCGGCGGCGGTGGCCTGATGGAGGCGCGCGCGCTGCACGGCACCTGGCATCTGACCGGCTGGGAGATTGTTCAGCCGGACGGGGCGATAACCCATCCTTTCGGGACGGATGCGACGGGGGTTATCGTGTATTCCGGTGACGGTACCATGTCGGCGGCGATTGCCCGGGCGGGGCGTGCGCCGTTTCCCGGCGGCAACCCGCGGCGTGCGTCCGAGGCAGAGCGCGCCGCCGCTGCCGACAGTTATTTTCATTATGCCGGCCCCTTTCATGTGACCGAAGAAGAGGGCCGCCCGCTGGTGGTGCACCGCGTAACCCATGCGCTGAACCCCGGTTTTGTGGGCACCGAGCAGCGCCGCTTCATCGACCTTGATGGCGACGCCCTGACCCTTTCGGCACGCGAGGCACTGCCCGATGGCCGCCACCGTGACCACCGCCTGATCTGGAGACGCTGATGTTCGACCGTCACCGCGACACCTTTGCCCGCGCGCAGGAGGCTTGCCGCACCCGCGCCTGCTGGTCGCCCTTTCCCGAGATGCCGGGAAAGTACCCGGATACCGAGGCCGCGCAGGCCCGTGGCAAGGCGGCGTTCACCGCGCAACTGAACCAGCCCTTCAAGCTGGACCTGCCCGGCGTCACCGGCCAGACTGGCGAGGAGGTTTCGCCCTATACCCAGACGCCGCTGGGCATTCCCTATCCGCAGGCTGACCCGGATGCGCTTTTCGCCGCCGCCCGCGCCGCCATGCCCGCTTGGGCCGGGGCCGACATTGACACCCGCATCGGTGTGTTGATGGAATGTCTGGACCGCACATTCCGTGACCATATGTTCGAAATCGTGCAAGCGGTCATGCACACCGCCGGGCAAAGCCCGAACATGGCCTATGCCGGCTCGGGCGTGAACGCGCTTGATCGCGGGATCGAGGCGCTGGTTTATGCCGAGGCCGCGATGCGCTTCGTTACGCCCAAGGCCGATTGGGCACGGCGTTTTGGACCTCAAAACATACATCTGGAAAAAACCTACCGGCTGGTGCCGCGCGGTGTGGCGGTGTGTTTTTCCTGCGCCTCGTTCGCAACCTGGAACGCCTGGCCCTCGGTGCTGGCTTCGCTGGCGACCGGCAATGCGGTGATCCTGAAGCCTCATCCGATGAGCGTTTTGCCCATGGCAATCACGGTGCGGGTGTGGCGGGAGGTGCTGGCCGAGGCAGGGTTTGACCCCGATCTGCTGACGCTTTGTGTCGATACGGTTGCCGAACCGCTGGGCAAGGTGCTGATCAAACACCCCCACTGCGCGATGGTCGATTTCACCGGCTCCACCACCTTCGGCCAGTGGGTCGAGGCCAATGCCCACCCTGCGCTGGCCTTCACCGAAACGGCGGGCTGCAACACGGTGGTGCTGCAAGGGGCTGATGATCTGGACGCCGCGATCCGCTCGCTGGCCACGACCATGTGCATGTTCTCGGCGCAGATGTGCACCTCGCCGCAAAACATCTACCTGCCGCCCGAGGTGCAGACGCCCGATGGCCCCGTGCCGCGCGAAGACGTGGCGCAGCGGCTGGCGGCGGCGGTGGCAAAGCTGGTCGATGACCCCAAGCGCGCGGCGATGATCCTTGCCACCATCCAGTCACCGAATACGCTGAACGACCTGTCGCGCCTTGCTGCCGCTGGCCGTGAACGCGGCACCGTGCTGCTGGAAAGCCGGCCCTATCCGCACCCGGATTTCCCCGACGCCCGCACCGCCACGCCGTTGATGCTGGCTGTCACCCCCACTGAGCGCGATCTTTATGCAGGCGAGTGTTTCGGCCCGGCCTCGTTCATTATTGCCTGCGACAGCGCTGAGGATGCGCTGGCGCGTGCAACAGCGGATGTCAGCGAATACGGCGGGCTGACGGCTTTTGTGTATGCCACGGATGAGGATTTCATCACCCGCGCCGAAGACGCCTATGCAAAGGCCGGGGCGCAGCTCACCATCAACCTCACCGGCGCGATGCCGCTGAATTTCGCGGCCGCCTACAGCGATTACCATGTCACCGGGTTGAACGGTGCGGGCAATGCCACGCTGACGTCGCTCGCCTTTGTTGCCGCGCGGTTTGCCATTACGCAATCGCGCCGTCCTGCGAGGGCTGCGTCATGACCCTGCGCCTGCCCGTCTTTGCCGCGCCCATGTTCCTGATATCCGGTCCTGATCTGGTAATCGCCGCCTGCAAGGCCGGGATCATCGGCGCCTTCCCCACCCCCAACGCCCGCACGATTGAACAGCTTGACGACTGGATGACCCGCATCAACGCAGAAACAAAAGGCGCGGCGCCGTGGTGCGCCAACCTTGTCACCCATTCGTCAAACGCGCGGCTGCCGCAGGATCTGGCGATGGTCGCCAAACACAAGCCGCCCTTTGTTGTGACCGCGCTTGGCTCGCCCAGACCCGCCATCGACGTGGTGCAGGGGTACGGCGGCAAGGTGTTTGCCGATGTGACCTCCATCACCCTTGCGAAGAAGGCCGTGGCGGCAGGGGCCGACGGGCTGGCCTGCATCTGCGCGGGCGCGGGCGGGCATACCGGGGCGCTGTCGCCCTTCGCCTTCGTCTCGGCGGTGCGGGAATTCTTTGACGGGCCGGTGGTGGTGGGTGGCGGTATAACCGACGGCTACGGGCTGGCCGGTGCCATCGCGGCGGGGGCCGATTACGCCTATATGGGCACCCGCTTTCTGGCCGCCGACGAGAGCCTTGCGCCCGATGCCTACAAGGCGATGGTGGTGCAGGCGACGGTGGATGACCTGCTTGTCAGCCCGGCGATCACCGGCACCAATGCAAGCTGGCTCAAACCCTCGCTGATCGAAAACGGGCTGGACCCGGCCAACATGCCCGACAGCCCCGAACGTGCCTATGACAGCGGCCAGTCCTTCAAGGGCAAGCGTTGGTCGTCGGTCTGGTCAGCGGGGCAGGGGGTGGGCGCGGTGCGCGCGACAGAGTCGGTAGCGCAGATCGTGGAGCGGCTTGAACAGGAATTCAACGCCGCGCGCCTGCGCCTTTGCCCCACATCATGAATACCGACAACAAGGAGGCTGTGATGCCCCATAACCCGGCTAAAGCTGTCATCATCGACGCATTGCGCACCCCACGCGGGCGCGGCAATGCCAAGGGCGCACTGGCCGGGGTCAAGCCGGTTGACCTGTTGGCCGCGCCGCTGGCTGCATTGAAAGCGCGCCACGGCCTGACCGGCCCGCTGGCCGAGGCTGCATTCGGCTGCGTCACCCAGACAGCGGGGCAGGGGGCGAATATCGGCAAGCTGGCGCTGATCGCGGCGGGGTATGACGATGCCGTGCCGGGGCTGACGGTGAACCGGTTCTGTGCCTCGGGTCTCAGCGCGCTGCGCATCGCCGCGCTGGCCGCCGTGGCCGAGGACGGGCTGGCGATTGGCGGTGGCGTGGAAAGCATGTCGCAGGTGCCCATGGCCACTGACAAGGGCGCGCTGACCCATGACCGCGATTTTCAGGCGAGCGCCGGGCTGATCCCCATCGGCATTGCCGCCGATGCAGTCGCCACGCAGGAAGGGTTCACGCGTGCGGAACTGGATGCCTATGCCGCTGAAAGCCAGGCCCGCGCCGCTGGTGCGCGCTTTGGCGCGCTGGTGCCGGTCGCCGGGCTGGAAGCCGATGAAACCCCGCGCCCCGGCACCACGGCAGAGCGGCTGGCCGCGATGGAACCGGCATTCGCCGAGATGGGTGAGAAATGGGGCATTGACGCGATGCTTGCCAAACGGCTGGGCCTGCCGGGGATCGAGCATGGCCACCATGCGGGCAATTCCCCGGCGATGGCCGATGGCGCCTCGGTCGTGCTGGTGGGCAGCGCGGCGGCGGCGGCGCGGGCCGGGCTGAAACCCCGCGCGCGGATTCTGGCCACAGCGGAAGTCTCGGTGGACCGGGTCATGGCGCTGACCGGCGCGGTGGATGCCAGCCGCGCGGCGCTGGAAAAATGCGGGCTGAGCGCCAAGGATATCGACCTGTTCGAAGTCAATGAAAGCTTCGCGGGCCTGATGCTGCACTACCTGCGGCACATGGGCATCGGGGCCGAGCGTCTGAACGTCAACGGCGGCGCGATTGCGCTGGGTCATGCCATGGGGTCGACGGGCACCGCGCTTCTGGGCACGGCGCTGGACGCGCTGGAAGCGCGCGGCGCGCGGCGCGCACTGGTATCGGCCTGCGGTGCGGCGGGGCTGGCGAGCGCCATCGTGATCGAGCGGGTCGCATGAGCGACGCTGCCAAAACCCTTGATCTGGACCTGATGCGCGAGGCGATCTCGACCTCGACGCTCAGCCATGCGCTGAAATTCATCGGTGATCGCTGGACCGTGCAGGTGCTGATGGGTGCCTTCATGGGCATGAAACGCTTTGACGAGTTTCAGGAACAGATCGGCGTGCCGCGCCGCACCCTGTCTGACCGGCTGAAGATGCTGGTGCATCTCGATATCCTGCGCCCGCGTCTGTATCAGGAGCGCCCGGAGCGCTACGCCTATCATCTGACTCGCAAAGGCATGGCCCTTTACGGCATGGTGCTGATGGTCTGGGAATGGGAGGTGCAGTTCGGCAACCAGCGCCTGCCCCTGCCTACACGGCTGATCCACCGCACCTGCGGCCATGCCTTCCGCCCGCAGATGACCTGCACGGCCTGCGGCGAGCAGGTCACCATGCGCGATCTGGAATTCACCCTGCGCCCCAACCCGCGCCTGCCGCATGACACCGGCGAGCCTTTGCGCACGCCCAAGATATCCGCACAAGATGAAATCTATGCCTCGCTTGCTCTGCGCCTTGACCGTTGGTCGCTGCTGATTGTGTCGGCGATCACGCTGGGCTGCCGGTATTTCGATCAGCTGTCTTATGTGCTGCGCATCGGCACCGCCGTTCTCAGCCGTCGGTTGGCGACGATGGTCGAAACCGGGCTTTTGCAGGTCGCCACCGACCGCGACGACGGGCGCAGGCGGGTCTATCTGCTGACGCCTGCCAGCCGTGCGCTGTTTTCCTACATCATCCTTCTGGCGACCTGGGCCAATGACCACCAGTTCCACGAACCCAGCTCGATCCGCCCGCGCCACCGCACCTGCGGCGCACCGCTGCAACCGCGCGTGACATGCAGCCATTGCCACTCCCCCGTGCATGCCTGGGATGTCAGCTTCGAAACAGGAGAGCGCCCATGATGGGAGCGTTTGAGCTATTCGCGCAGGTTACGGTGAACGGCATTGCCACCGGCGCGATCTATGCGCTTGTCGCGCTGGGGATCGTGCTGATCTACAAGGCGACCGAAGTGCTGAACTTCGCGCATGGCGATATTCTGGTCTTTGCCGCATTTTCCGCCTGGGCCCTGATGAGCTGGTGGGGCCTGCCGTTCTGGGCGGCGCTTCTGATCGCGGCGGGGGCGGTGGGGGTGCTCAGCTACGGGCTGGATGCCGTGGTGATCCGCCGCATCGCCGGGCAGCCGCAGTTTGCGGGCGTCATGCTGACCATCGCGCTGGCCTTCATGATCCGCGGCATTGTCGGCATGACCTATGGCACCGAGGCCCAGACCATCGCAACGCCGTGGTCTGGCCAATCGACAACCGTGCTGGGCGTGGCGGTCGGGCATCTGTCGGTGGTGATCATGCTGGTGGTGCTGGCGATCACAGCCGGGCTGTGGCTGTTCTTTCGCCATACGAAACTGGGCATCGCCATGCAGGCCGCCAGCCAGAACCAGTTGGCCGCGCATCTCAACGGGGTGCGGGTGAAGCGGCTGAACTCGCTGGTCTGGGCGCTGGCGGGGGCGACGGCGGCGGTGGCGGGCATCTTTCTGGCACCGATTGCCTTTGTCGATACCAGCCTCTGGCTGATCACCCTGAAAGCGCTGGCGGCGATTGTTCTGGGGGGCTTCGGCAGCCTTCCGGGCGCGGTGATCGGCGGCATTCTGATCGGCCTGATCGAGCAATATGCGGGCGTGTACCTGCCGCACGGGTTCAAGGATATCGCGGCGTATCTGGTGCTGATCGCGGTGCTGATCATCCATCCGCGCGGGCTGATGGGCGAAGCCCATGGGCGGAGGGTCTGACATGCGCTTCGATTACCACACCCGCTACCGCCAGAGCTTCGCGCTGCTGAACTCGCCCGCATCCTGGGTGCTCTACGGCCTGCTGCTGGTGGCGCTGCTGGCGCTGCCGCAGTTCCTGTCCACCTATATGGTCGGTGAACTCAGCTATGTGCTGATCCTCTGCGTGGCCGCCATGGGGTTGATGGTGCTGACCGGCTTCACCGGGCAGATCAGCCTTGGCCATGCCGCTTTCGTGGCGATCGGGGCCTATGCCCATGCCTGGCTGATGGCGCAGGGCCTGCCGATGATCGTGGCGATGCCGCTTGCCGCCCTGATCGCGGGCTTTGCCGGGCTGGTGGTGGGGATACCGGCGATCCGGGTGCATGGCCTCTATCTGGCGATGGTGACGCTGGCATTCTCGGTCGTGGTTGAACAGGTGATCGGTCTGTGGCGGTCGGTCACCGGCGGGTTCACCGGCATGCTGGTGGCGCGGGCTGAGCTCTTTGGCCTCTCGCTCACCTCGCCGCGCGCGTTTTACTATTTCGCGCTGGCGGTGGTGGTGCTGGTACTGCTGGGGCTGTTGAACCTGCTGCGCTCAGGCATTGGCCGGTCGTTCACCGGCGTGCGCGATTCCGAGGCCGCGGCCTATGCGCTGGGGATCGACGTGGCGCGCGTCAAGGCCGGGGCCTTCGCGCTGTCGGCGGCCATTACCGGGCTGGCCGGGGCGATGATGGCGCATCATATCGGCTATCTGACGCCGGATGCCTTCACGCTGCTTCTGTCGCTCGATCTGGTGCTGATGGTGGTGATCGGGGGCTTGGGCAGCCTGCGCGGGGCCATTCTGGGCGCGATCCTGATCTCGATGCTGCCCAACGCCATTTCCGCGCTCAAAGGCTTCCTGCCCGCCGCCATGTCGCGCCAGTTCGGGCTTGAGATATTCGTGGCGGGTGCGGTGCTGGCCTTCTTTGTCTTGTTCGAGCCGCGCGGGCTGAATGGCCGCTGGCTGAAGATCCGCGCCTTTCTTGAAAGCTTTCCGCTTTATCGCCGCGACATGTTCCGCCGCCAGAAAACCTATATGAAATCGGAGCGTAACCGATGACCGCGCCCTTGTTGCACCTGGACCGTGTGGGGCTGGCTTTTGGCGGCTTGAAAGCGGTGTCTGATCTGACAATCGAGGTTCGGCCGGGCGAGGTTCTGGCGGTGATCGGCCCCAACGGCGCGGGCAAGACCTCGATGCTCAATCTGGTGACGCGGGTGTTTCGCGCCACCTCGGGGCAGATCCTGTTCAAGGGGCGTGATATCTCGCGCCTGCCGCGCCAGCAGATCGCGCATCTGGGCATCGCGCGCACCTTCCAGAATATCGAATTGTTCGATGCCGCGACGGTGCTCGATAACCTACTGCTGGGCCGCCACCGCTTTGGCGGCGGGCCGTGGTGGGCGCAACTGTTGCGCACCCCGTCCCTGACCCGGCTGGAAGAGGAACACCGCGCCCGCGTTGAATCGGTGATCGAGTTTCTTGACCTCTCAGTGTGGCGGGGCGCGATGGTCGGCGGGCTGCCCTACGGCGTGCGCAAGGTGGTGGAGCTGGGCCGCGCGCTGGCATCCGGGCCGGAGGTGCTGTTTCTCGATGAGCCGGCCTCGGGCCTGAACCCGGAAGAAACCCGCCGCCTGGCCTTCTGGATCGATGATATCCGAACCGATCTGGGCATCACGGTGGTGATGATCGAACACGATATGTCACTGGTCAACGCCATTGCCGACCGGGTGATCTGCATGGCGCAGGGCCGCGTTCTGGCGCAGGGCAGCCCGGCCGATGTGCAGGCGCATCCTGATGTCGTTGCCGCGTATCTGGGGGGCTGATCGCATGTTGCTGGAGGTGCAGAATCTGGAAACCTGGTATGGCCCCATCGCCGCGATGAAAGGCGTGAACCTGACCGTGGCTGAAGGCCGGATCGTGGCGGTTCTTGGCGCGAACGGGGCGGGCAAGACGACGCTACTGAACACGCTTGCGGGCGTGGTGGACCCGTTCAAGGGCGCGGTCCTGTTTGAGGGCACGCCGGTGCATGGGCTGGACGCAGACGAGGTGGCACGGCGCGGCCTCATTCTGGTGCCCGAGGGGCGGCAGGTTTACCCGTTCCTGAGCGTGGCCGAGAATCTGGCGATGGGGGCCTATGCCCGCCAGGACCGTGACGCGGTGGCCCGCGATACCGAGCGCGTCTATGGCTGGTTCCCCCGTCTGCGCGAACGGATGGGCCAGCACGCGGGGCTTTTGTCGGGCGGTGAGCAGCAGATGGTGGCGATTGGCCGGGCCTTCATGTCCAGCCCGAAGCTGTTGATGCTGGATGAGCCCAGCCTTGGCCTGTCGCCCCTGCTGACGCAGGAGATTTTCGCCATCATCCGCCGGATCAGAGACGAAACCGGCACCGCCGTGCTGGTGGTCGAACAGAACGCCGCCGTGGCGCTGAAGCATGGCGATGACGGCTATATCATGGAACTGGGCCGCATTGTCGCCGCCGATACCTGCGCTGCGCTGGCGCAAAAGGAAGACGTGCGCGATGCCTATCTGGGCGGCGGCGCGGACCACGGCACCAGCGGCACCAGACAACGCTGGACCCGCAAGCGGAACTGGCGCTGAGGGGGCGAACATGCAGCAAACCATCGATTTTCAGGGCCAGACCACCCCGGCGCGCGTTTTCCGCGACAGGGCGCGGGCATGGGGCACCCGCCCGGCGCTGCGTCACAAAAGGCGCGGGCTGTGGCAAAGCCTGAGCTGGAACGACTATTACACGCAGGCCCGCGCCTTCGGGCTGGCGCTGGCGGAAATGGGGGTTGGGCGCGGCGATTGCGTCTCTGTTCTGGCGGAAAACCGGCCGGAATGGCTGATTGCCGATATCGGCGCGCAATGCATGGGGTTTGTCGGCAACGGGGTTTACCCCACATCCTCGCCCGCGCAGGTCTGTCATGTGTTGCGCGATTCCGGCTCGCGCGTGCTGGTCGTCGAAAATCAGGAGCATCTGGACAAGGCGCTTGAGGTCCGCACGGAATGCCCCGCCTTGTTGCGCATCATCGTGATCGAGCGCGAGGGGCTGCGCGATCTGGCCGATCCGTCGATCACCTTCTGGGACGATGTGATCGCGCGGGGGCAAGAACTGGCCGCTACGCAGGCGGATACATTCGAGGCCGAGATTGACGCGGGCGAGCCCGGCGATCTGGCGTTTCTGGTCTATACCTCGGGCACCACCGGCGCACCCAAGGGCGCGATGATCACCAACCGCAATGTCATCTTCCAGATGACCAAGACCGGCGAGTATCTGGATGTCGGCCTTGGCGACAAATCGCTGTCGTTCCTGCCGCTTTGTCATATCGCCGAGCGCATGGCCTCGGTCTACAACCCGCTGGCGGTGGGGCTGGTGGTGCATTTCCCCGAAAACGCGGGCACCGTGGCCAATGATCTGCGCGAAGTGGCGCCGCATGTCGTTTTCGCGCCGCCGCGGTTCTGGGAAAAGATGCATGCGCAGATCGAGCTGTTCATGCGCGATGCGGTCGGCCCGGCGCGCTGGATGTACCGCCGGGCGCTGAAAAGCGGGCAGCCGGGGGTGGAGGCGCGCTTGCAGGGCCGCAAACCGCCCGCGCTGGCACCGTGGGACAGGCTGGCGCAATGGCTGGCGTTTCGCAACATCCGGGTGTTTCTGGGCTTGCAGAACTGCCGTTCGGCCCTGACCGGCGCGGCCCCCGTGCCGCCGGATCTGATCCGCTGGTTCCTGTCGATCGGGGTCGAACTGCGCGAGGCGTTCGGCATGACCGAAACCTCGGGCTTTTGTTCCTCGACCCCGCCGGGCGGTATCAAGCTGGGCTGGGCCGGGCGCTGTGCCGCGGGCACCGAAATCAGGGTCGGCGATCAGGGTGAAATTCTGGTGCGCGGCCCCAATGTCTTTGCCGGCTACCACGGCCAGCCCGACAAGACCGCCGAGACCATCGATGCCGAGGGCTGGCTGCATACCGGCGATGTGGGCGAGATTGACAGCGACGGCTATCTGGCGATCCGCGACCGTCTGAAGGACATCATCATCACCGCAGGGGGCAAGAACATCACACCCACGCAGATTGAAAGCCAGCTCAAATTCTCGCCCTTCGTGGCGGATGTGGTGGTGATCGGCGAGGGGCGCAAATATCTGACCGCGCTGGTGATGATCGATCAGGAGCACGTTGCGCGCTATGCGCAGGACAATGCCATCCCCTATACCGATTTCGCCAGCCTGACGCGGGTTGCGCAGGTGGTGGACCTGATCGGCAGCGAGATCGAACAGATCAACCCGCGTCTGGCGCGGGTTGAGCAGATCAAGGCGTTTCGCATCATCGACCAGTTGCTCACCGCCGAGGATGAGGAACTGACCCCCACCATGAAGCTCAAGCGCAAGGTGATTGCGCAGAAATATGCTGGCCTGAT
>ERZ869909.1927-NODE-1927-length-15347-cov-4.222593_pt1 | contig 15347 bp, 13 predicted proteins | sample MGYA00520892_ERZ869909 | MGnify/ENA primary metagenome ERZ869909 (study PRJEB32215, sample SAMEA104723947) | bioreactor metagenome | biome: bioreactor; feature: anaerobic bioreactor; material: water | place: China | collected 2015-03-12 ...
CGTCGTCAATACGCTGGGTGCCATTACCCGCCGCCTCTTCTGGCAAGCCGATCCGGGCCAGCGTCTGCATTATGCCGATGTGCGTGACTATGACGAGCACTTCCGCGAATTGATGTGTAATGTCATGCGCGCCCGGCTCGTGACGAGATCGTCCCTGGGCATCAGCCTGAGTGGTGGCATGGACTCTTCCACGGCTGCCTCTGTGGCTGGTCGGCTGGCCGAGCAGGGTGAGGATGTGGCAGCCATCAAGGCCTACAGCTGGTCGTTTGCTCGCTTTCCAGAGTGCGATGAGCGAGAGAACATCTACAAGATAGCGGCCCGCTATGCGATTCCAGTGCACGAAATCGCTGCCGAGGAGACCTACCCCCTGGTGGATCTGGAGGCCTATCGGCCCCATCAGGACGACCCCTACATGTCGATTTACCATGGCTATATGCATCGTGCCATTTCGGCAGCTTCGGCCGATCGCGCCAGTGGCATGCTATTCGGGTTTCGTGGTGACTTGATGAGCGGTGAGGCCGTTTTCGACATCACGGGAATGCTGCGGGCCGGACTTTATCGTGAATCACGACGAGAGCTGGCACGGCTATCCCGCATGTATGGTACGTCTCGACTATCAACGATACACGAATATGTCGTGAAGCCGGCCGTCTCCGACCTGGTATCGCACCGTGCCATCATGGCGGGACATCGTCTCTGGCGAGCGGGACACCGCCTGACAACAAGTCTCTTGCGCCAGAGGGTACGCCCCCCCGGCTGGGTGGAAAACCGGGCGGCAAGCTATGTGCGCAGAGATTTTCTGGCACACGTGGGACTGCCAGCGAGGGATCCACAGGATGAGGCCAGCGAGCGCTGGACGGGATACGCATCGCGGCAGCGTTATCAACTGGTGACCTCGCCCCTGGCCTCACGTGTGGTGCAATTCAGTGAGCGGCTTTGTGCCCAATACGGGATGGGTTTCTGCGACCCCTGGAGCGATCGGCGAGTTGTCGAATTCGTGCTCTCTTGCCCACAGCATATCATCACGCGTCCGCGGCAGTTCAAGCGTCTGGCGAAGCGCTCGATGGCGGGCATCATGCCCACCGAGGCCATCTATGCGGCCCGCAAGGTCTCTCCTGAACCCATGTACCTGCATGCTCTGCGTGAAGAGGCACGTGAAACGGTGCGCGCGTTAGTGACCGATAGCCGGTGCGTGGCAATGGGATATGTCGATGAGCGTCTCCTGCGCCAGGAGTTTGGAAGCCTGATAAGCGGTGAGCGCGATGATGTGGACTTGTGGCCAATGCTCTCCCTCGAGCTCTGGTTGCGGCACCACTGGTCGTAATGAGGGGCTGGCGATGTTGAGGTGACATGACTTTCAGACTGGCCGCTTATGACACGGCGGTGTGAGAAAAACCACCCCTTGTGCGTATTGTTGCTTTTTGTTACCGAGAGTAAGCTTGAAGTGTGCTAATTCAGCACGGTGGGTGTCATACTGCGCAGGAGTCATGGCTATGAGTAATGACCTGAATACAATAAATGGCGATCGCTTGGGTTACGAGGCTCCACAACTGAAGCAGTGGGGAAGCGTTTCCGATATGACGCAGTTGGGTAATTCTGGAGGACCAGGAGATATCGGTTACAACAAGCCGGGTAAGCAGGTTGGTTCCGAGAACGGCAGTGTCTACCCGCCAGGAATCAGCTTCCCGACGTGATGGTATCTCCTGTCAGATAAGGGTAATTATCACCACATCTGAATTGCTCGGTGGCGGGTTTCCCACCGAGCTTATTGTGTGGGTGTGCCTCACGGAAGACATGACATTCAGTGGATTTGACTATGCTTGAGACTATTGCAGCATCGAGTCGATGACCAACAAATATCTGGTCTTTGGACAATGCATGACGACAGAGCGCCGGTTTCTTACACCGATGACCCACGCCGAGACGTCAATGCAGCCCAACCTGCACTTTCGATGCAGTGTCCATGATTCCTGCCTGAGGCCAGTAGCGGGTAGTGGCCTGTATACTAGCTCTGACAAGAACCATTTCGGTGAGCCCGCCGTCCAGCTCTACGCTCTTGCCGATGGTTATCTCATGCGCTTCCCCCGGGTGGCTGATTTCACCATAACCCCTGGGCTGATCGACTGTCGGCTATATGATCCCGCCCTTGATTACATGGTCGAGGTTTGCCTGCTTGGCCACGTCTTCAGCTACTATCTGGAACTCTCTGGGATCATAGCGTTGCACGCGGGCGCCATCGAGGTTGATGGACGGGCCGTGCTCTTTGCCGCGGATCGTACTGGCGGTAAAAGCACGCTGGTGGCGTCGTTCGTCAAGGCGGGCTTTGCCCTGCTGGCAGACGATATATCGGCGCTGGCCCTGACACCGGAGGGTGTGCGTTGCCTGCATGGCTTTCCTCAGATCAAGCTGACGCCTGATCAGGCCTGGCGCTTTCTTGGTCGTGAGGTGAATTACCCGCTGGTGCATCCTGCCTTCGAGAAACTTAGCGTGCCGCTGGAGGATTTGGGCCGGCCAGCGACGAGCCCGCTTCCGGTAGCCGGCATCTATCTCCTCGCCCGAGAGCAAGAGGCTGGGGACGTTGAAGAAGCTGTTCGGATCACCCGCCTGCCTGCCGCGGAAGCGGTGATTCACCTGGCACGTCACTCCTTTCTCTCGCTGATACTCGAGTCCCAGCGAGGCAGTCGTGAGTTCGCCTCAACGCTACCGGCTCATGCTGTAAGTGACCTTCGTGTGGGGCGTTTCCAGCGGTTGGCTCGTATTGCCTCCACTGTTCCTGTGAAACACTTGAGCTATACGAGCGGCTTCCAGCATTTGCCCGATCTCCATCGCATCATCGTGGGGGATAGTGAGGGTCGCTAGGGCACATCGGATAGCTAGACGTGCTCTGCAATGAGGGCAAAACCTGCTATTCTCCGGGGTCGGTCTGCACATGCGTTCGTATGGTAATTATCAAGACGCTGTGCCGTGCTACGTCAGGCGTGCTGTTGTCCTGATGCTCAACCCAAGCGACCCTGTGAGGTGTCTTTCGTGACCAAGTTCAGCGACCTGACCCGACTGCCCGATGCGCGTGGCCATTTTGGGCCCTACGGCGGCCGGTTCGTTTCGGAAACGTTGAGCTTCGCCCTGGATGAACTCGAGAAGAACTACGCGTCTCTTCGCGACGATCCCCAATTCCAGGCCGAATTCGACTATGACCTGGCCCATTACGTGGGCCGTCCGTCACCGCTCTATCATGCCGAGCGATGGTCGAAGCAGCTTGGTGGGGCACGGATCTGGCTCAAGCGGGAAGACCTCAACCATACCGGCGCCCACAAGGTCAACAACACCATTGGCCAGGCCCTGCTTGCCAAGAAGAGCGGCAAGCCGCGGGTGATCGCCGAAACCGGTGCCGGGCAGCATGGCGTGGCCACGGCCACGGTGGCAGCGCGGCTCGGACTCAAGTGCGATGTCTACATGGGCGCCGCAGACGTGCAGCGCCAGAAACTCAATGTCTATCGCATGCATCTTCTGGGTGCCACCGTCATTCCGGTGGAATCCGGTACCCGCACGCTGAAGGATGCCATGAACGAAGCGCTCCGCGACTGGGTCACCAACGTCGACGACACCTTTTATATCATCGGTACCGTGGCTGGCCCGCACCCCTATCCCATGCTGGTGCGCGACTTCAACGCGGTAGTGGGTCGCGAGGCGCGGCGCCAGTCGCTGGAGGAGTTCGGCCGACTGCCCGACGCGCTGGTCGCCTGCGTCGGCGGCGGCTCCAACGCCATGGGGCTGTTCTATCCCTTCGTCGAGGACGATGACGTGGTGATGTATGGCGTCGAGGCCGGTGGCGATGGCGTCGAGACCGGCCGCCACGCGGCACCGCTCGCCTCCAATGCCCCCCGTGGCGTGCTGCACGGCAATCGCACCTACCTGATGTCCGATGAGGGTGGCCAGGTCTCCGATACCCACTCGATCTCGGCGGGCCTGGACTATCCCGGCGTCGGTCCCGAGCATGCCCTGTGGAAGGACGTCGGGCGCGTCAACTACGTGGCGGCCAACGACGATGCAGTGCTCGAGGCGTTTCGCGAGCTGACCCGGGTCGAGGGCATCATGCCTGCACTGGAGTCCGCCCACGCGCTGGCCTATGCCAAGGTATTGGCTCCGACCATGCGCCCCGACCAGAATATCGTCGTCAATCTTTCCGGTCGCGGCGACAAGGACATCATGACGGTTGCCAAACTCGACGGCATTGAATTCTAAGGGGCTCAAATGAACCGTATCGACCAACGTTTCGCCGCGCTCAAGGCCGAAGGCCGTCGGGCGCTGATTCCCTTCATCACCGCTGGCGACCCGGCTCCCGAGTATACCGTCGGGTTCATGCATGCGCTGGTGGAGGCGGGCGCCGACATCATCGAGCTGGGAGTGCCGTTTTCCGATCCCATGGCCGACGGCCCGGTGATCCAGAAAGCCTGCGAGCGTGCGCTGAAACATGGTGTACGCCTGACCCATCTGTTCGAGATGGTGCGCGAGTTCCGCCAGAAAGATACCGATACGCCGGTGGTCCTGATGGGCTACCTGAATCCGGTCGAACGGATCGGCCTGGACGCCTTTGCCGATCAGGCGGCCGCTGCAGGGGTCGACGGGGTGCTCACCGTCGATATGCCCCCCGAGGAAGCCGATGTTCTCGGCCCGATCCTCAAGGCGCGCGGGCTCGCCTCGATCTTTCTCGTTGCCCCTACCACTTCCCATGAGCGGGCCGCTACAATATGCGGCCATGGCGAAGGCTACCTCTACTATGTAGCCCTCAAGGGTGTGACCGGTGCCGCGACGCTCAACGCAGAGGATGTTGCCGCCCATCTGGCCCCGCTACGCGAGCTGACCGACCTCCCGCTCTGCGTGGGCTTCGGGATTCGGGATGGTGCCTCGGCGGCGGAGGTCGGCAAGGTGGCCGACGGCGTGATCGTCGGCAGTGCGCTGGTCAGCCGTATCGCCGCCAATGCCGAGAACCCGGGCGTCATTGCCGGTGAGCTCAAGGCGGTACTGAGTGACATGCGCACGGCGCTGGATGCCTTGAGCGGACGCTGATATTGCCAACCGATTCGATACACGACGCCCGGCCATGCCGGGCGCGACAGCATACGGAAGCCTTTCATGAGCTGGCTTGACAAGATCGTACCTTCCATGGGGCGTATACAGCGCAAGGATCGACGGGCCAGTGTGCCCGATGGCCTGTGGCGTAAATGTCCCAAATGCGAAGCGGTGCTCTACCTGCCTGAGCTGGATAAGCACCACAACGTTTGCCCCAAATGTAATCATCACCTGCGGCTGACCGCGCGCAAGCGCATCGACTGGTTTCTCGACATGGAGGGGCGCGAGGAGATATCGGCCGATCTCGAGCCCACGGACCGGCTCAAGTTTCGCGACTCCAAGAAGTACAAGGATCGACTGAGCGCCGCCCAGAAGGAAACCGGCGAGAAGGATGCGCTGGTGGCCATGCGCGGCAGTCTCGACGGCCTGCCTGTGGTGGTGGTGGCCTTCGAGTTCACCTTCATGGGTGGCTCAATGGGGGCCGTGGTGGGGGAGAAGTTCGTGCGTGCCGCCACCCTGGCCCTGGAGGAGCGAATTCCGCTGATCTGCTTCTCTGCCTCGGGTGGTGCGCGCATGCAGGAGGCGCTGTTCTCACTCATGCAGATGGCCAAGACCTCGGCAGCGCTGGAACGGCTGCGTGAGGCTGGCGTGCCCTACATCTCGGTGCTGACAGACCCTGTATTCGGCGGTGTGTCCGCGTCGCTGGCAATGCTTGGCGACCTTAACGTGGCCGAGCCAAACGCTTTGATCGGATTTGCCGGTCCGCGTGTCATCGAGCAAACCGTCCGAGAGAAGCTGCCCGAAGGCTTCCAGCGCAGCGAATTCCTGCTCGAGCACGGCACCGTGGATATGATCGTTTCGCGTGGCGATATGCGCAATCGACTGGGCGCGGTGTTGCGCAAGCTGACCCACCAGCCTGCCATCGGCCTCGACGAGGAGATGCTGGTAGAGCCGGACCTGGTCGATATGGCCGAACAGGCAGGCGAAGCGGAGTTCGAGCAGCCCGACGCCTCCGAGCCGGCAGACTACCAGGATGCGACTTCGGCACCGGACGAGCCTGACAGCGAAGACGACCGTTTCGAGTCGCCGCGTTGAACCGCCCGTGACGCGACCCGCTACATCCCGGCGCCTCGATGCCTGGCTGGCACGGCTGGAGGCAGCGCATCCCATGGGCATCGAACTCGGCCTCGACAGGGTGGCCGAGGTCGGTCGTCGCATGGGGCTACTCGATACCACTCTGGCTCGACGTGTCATCACCGTAGCCGGGACCAATGGCAAGGGCTCTACGGTAGCCATGCTCGAGGCACTCGCCCGCGCGCATGGCCTCTCCACCGCCAGCTATACCTCGCCGCATCTGCTCCGCTACAACGAACGCCTGTGCCTGAATGGGGTAGAGGCCAGTGACGCCATGTTGATTGCCGGGTTCGAGGCGGTCGAGGCGGCACGCCTTGAAGGCAACCCGGTCAGCTTGAGCTATTTCGAGGTGGGCACCCTGGCGGCTCTGTGGGCCGTCGTCGACTTTCAACCAGACCTGGCGATCCTGGAAGTCGGGCTGGGGGGGCGCCTGGACGCGGTGAATATCATCGATGCCGACGTGGCGGTGGTCACCACCATCGCCCGGGATCACTCGGATTACCTGGGCGATGACCTCGATGGTATCGGTCGTGAGAAAGCGGGTATCTTTCGCGCCGGCAGGCCGGCGGTCCTGGGCAGCCGGGATCTGCCCGACAGCGTACGCGGGACGGCTGCAGCGCGGGGGACGCCGGTCGTAGCTATCGACGAAGCCTTCCAGTGGCAAGAGGCGGGCCCATCCCGCTGGCGCTGGCAGGGCCGCGGGCTCGGCGCGGATAACGTATCTCTCGATGACTTGCCTGACCCCGGCCTGCCGCTGGACAATGCCGCAACGGCCCTTCAGGCCCTGAGCCTGGCCGATGTGGTTCTGGATGCTGCCGCCTGCCGACAGGCGTTTGCTGAAGTCAGGCTGCCGGGGCGGATGCAGTGGCTGGATCAGTGGTGCCTCGACGTGGGACACAATCCGCATGCGGCGGCCTATCTGGCGGAGCGGCTCAAGGCCATGCCCTGCACTGGCCGAACCTGGATACTGTTGGGCATGCTGGGTGACAAGGATGCCGATGGTGTGATCGGTGCCCTGGGGGTAGTGGCGGATGCCTGGGTGACAGTAACGCTGGAGGGCGCGCGCGCGCGCACGGCAGCGGAGCTGGCCGAGCACGTGAACGCAAGCGGTGCACCGGTGGACTTTCAGGCGGCATCGCCGGAAGCGGGCGCCGAGTGGCTGAGCGGCCGACTCGCGCCTGAAGACAGAGTATTGGTCTGCGGCTCCTTCTATACCGTGGGCGCCATTCTGGCATGGTTGCAGGATAGGTGTGGCTAAGCCTGGGCAGGAGATCAAGATGAAATACGGAATGCGTGAACGAATCAGCGGGGCCGTTATTCTGATTGCCCTGGCGGTGATCTTCGTGCCGATGCTGTTCGACGACCCGGCGCCTCGCGACGAGCGACCGCAACCAATAATGAGCATCGAACAGCCGGTTCCGGTTGAGCGGCGCGATGTGCCCGACCCGCAGCCGCCGGGCAGCCTGGGGGAGATACGTGGCCCCGAATCGGCGGGCGAGGTCGGCTCGCTGCCTGAGCCCGTCGATATTGAACCCGGTGCTGAACCTGACGTCGAAGCGGCGGAAGAGACGTTGGTTGTCGAGGTGCCACCAGCAGCAGTGGTCCAGCCTGACCTCACGCAACAGGCTGACGAGCCTGCCGACGACCCCATTGCCGATCTGGCCCGTGCGGCATCCGAGCGGATGGAGAGCCAGCAGGCCGATCCTGCACCGAGTGCCACGCCGGCAACTGCCGCGGGTGAGTGGGCGGTTCAGGTGGGTAGCTTCGGCGAGCCGGGCAACGCCGAGCGGCTTCAGACCCAACTGGAGGAGCAGGGCTTCTCTGTGTATAGCCGTCGGCGGGACAACAACATGACCACGGTTTATGTCGGGCCCTACGATTCATCCGAGTCCGGCGAACGCGCCATGACTGAGTTGAAAGAGCAGGCCAACCTTCAGGGGCTGCTGGTGCGGGTGAGGGAGTGACGCAAAGAGTGAGCCCATGTTACTGACCTGGATCGACTGGATATTTCTCGGCGTACTGGCGGTGTCGACCCTGGCCGGGTTCATGCGTGGCCTGATCCGCGAAGGGCTCGGACTTGCCGCCTGGATCATCGCCCTGCTGGCGGCACGGCTGCTGGCCGAGCCAGTGGCCGATCTGCTGTCGGGTTTCATCGACAATCCCGATGGTCGTCTGGTGCTGGCCTTCGTATTGGTCATTCTCGGGGTCATCCTGCTCTGTGGCATCGTCATCCGCATGGTTCATGCGGCGGTGGAGTGGGTCGGCATGGGGTTCTTCAACCGCGTGGCCGGCGCCTGCTTCGGCGTGGCGCGCGGCGCGGCGATACTGATCATCACCACCATCCTGATCACGTTGACGCCATTGGCTCAGCTTCAAGCCTGGCAGGAGGCCGAATTGAGGCCTGCCTTCGAGCAGTTGCGTGACTGGGCGGTCAGCCAGCTTGAAGCGTGGGAGGATCGGGTGCCCGAGACGCCCGAGTCGTGGCGAAACCTGTCGTTTCCGGAAGGCCGCGAAGCCACCGAACCCGAGGCTCCCGACGAGCGCACGCTCTGAAACACATGTTCTGAAAGACCGGCTTTGAGCTCTCGACGATTGACCCTGAATCAGCGTACGACAATCGAACGATTAGCCGGCCCAGGCCGGCCCCCATGGCAGCGAGGTAAGGTGGAATGTGCGGTATCGTGGGCCTTCTGGCCAAGCAGACCGTTAACCAGGCGATCTATGACGCCCTGACGGTGCTACAGCATCGCGGACAGGATGCCGCCGGCATGATGACATGGAGCGAAGGCCGCTTCCTGCTCCGCAAGAGCAACGGTCTGGTACGCGATGTCTTCCACACTCGCCACATGGCGCGACTGAAGGGCAACGTGGGGATCGGCCACGTGCGCTATCCCACGGCCGGGTCCTCCAGCGAAGCGGAGTCCCAGCCCTTCTACGTCAACTCGCCCTACGGCATCTCCCTGGCGCACAATGGCAACCTGACCAACTCGGATCAGCTCAAGCAGGAGCTGTTCTCCTCTGATCTGCGCCATATCAATACCAGCTCCGACTCCGAGGTACTGCTCAACGTCTTTGCCCATGAGCTTGGCAAGCAGGGACCACATCTGGAGCCGGGCGATATCTTCGACGCCGTGCGTCGTGTCTATCGACGCTGCCGGGGCGGATATGCAGCCGTCGCGATCATCAACGGCTTCGGCCTGGTGGCGTTCCGCGACCCCAACGGCATTCGCCCGGTGGTGTTCGGCACTCGCGATGAGGGCAGCGGCCAGGAGGTGATGATTGCCTCGGAGTCGGTAGCGCTCGACGTGGGTGGTTTCGAACTGCATCGCGACCTGGCGCCCGGCGAGGCGATCTTCGTCGACATGGAGGGCAATATCCATACGCAGTCCTGTGCCGACCGGCCCAACCTCTCGCCCTGCATTTTCGAGCACGTCTATCTGGCTCGCCCGGACTCCATTCTCGACGGGGCGTATGTCTACGGCACCCGCATGCAGATGGGCCGGAAGCTAGGCGATCGTATTCGCAGCGAATGGCCGGAACACGACATCGACGTGGTCATCCCGATTCCCGATACGTCGCGCACCTCGGCTCTCGAGCTGGCCCAGCACCTGGGTGTGACCTACCGTGAAGGCTTCATGAAGAACCGCTATATCGGTCGGACATTCATCATGCCTGGCCAGACTCAGCGCAAGAAGTCGGTGCGCCAGAAGCTCAATGCGATCGATATCGAATTCAAGGGCAAGAACGTCCTGCTGGTGGACGACTCCATCGTGCGCGGTACTACCTGCAAGCAGATCATCCAGATGGCCCGGGAAGCCGGTGCCAACAAGGTCTACTTTGCCTCGGCAGCACCCCCGGTGCGCTATCCTAACGTCTACGGGATCGACATGCCGGCCGCCACGGAGCTGATTGCCCATGGGCGCAGCGAAGCCGAGGTGGGTGAGCTGATCGGGGCCGACAGGATCTTCTATCAGGACCTGGACGATCTCAAGGCGGCTTGTCGTGAGGTGAACCCTGAACTGGCCACCTTCGATTGTTCGGTCTTCGACGGTCGCTACATCACCGGCGATATCGATGCCGGCTATCTGTCGGCGCTTGAGGCATCGCGTAACGACGCGGCGAAGCAGCAGCAGAGCACGGGCGGCCATGCGCTGGTGGGAATGCACAACCAGGAAGATGACATCGACGATTGATTGATGTCGCCGCTCTCCACTACCGTGGCCAAGAAAAAGGGACCGAACATGCACGACGACCCGACACCGGAAGCGGCCTGGGCGCTGGAGACCCAGGCGATTCGCGCTGGCCACCAGCGCACCTTCGAGCAGGAACATAGCGAGCCGATATTCCCCACGTCGAGCTTCGTCTATGGTAGTGCTGCGGAAGCTGCGCGGAAATTTGGCGGCGAGGAGGCCGGCAACGTCTACTCGCGTTTCACCAACCCCACGGTGCATACCTTCGAGCGGCGTCTTGCGGTAATGGAAGGGGGTGAGCGCTGCGTGGCCACCAGTTCCGGCATGTCGGCCATTCTGGCTACGGTCATGGCACTGCTGTCGGCGGGAGACGAGATCGTCGCCTCGCGCTCTCTGTTCGGTTCGACGGTCAGTCTGTTCGACAAGTATTTCGGCAAGCTGGGCATCACCACGCGCTATGTGGAATTATCGGATCTCACGGCCTGGGAAGCGGCTATCACGCCGAAGACTCGGCTGCTGTTCGCCGAGACGCCCTCCAATCCGCTATCGGAGGTTGTCGACATCCAGGCGCTGGCAGAAATTGCCCATCGTCATGATGCACTGCTGGCCATCGACAACTGCTTCCTGACGCCGGCTCTTCAGCGGCCGCTGGCGCTGGGGGCGGATCTGGTCATCCATTCGGCCACGAAATATCTGGATGGGCAGGGCAGAGCGGTAGGCGGCGCGGTGGTTGGGCGTAACCAGGAACTCGAAGAGGTCTTCGGCGTGGTACGGACCTGTGGACCCTGTCTCAGTCCCTTCAATGCCTGGATCTTTACCAAGGGGCTTGAAACGTTGAGCCTGCGTATGCGTGCGCATTGTAGCAATGCCCTCGCGCTGGCGCAGTGGCTGGAGAGACATCCGGCAGTTACGCAGGTCTACTATAGTGGTTTGGAACACCATCCCCAGCATGCGCTGGCATCGCGTCAGCAGGAGGGCTTCGGCGCTGTGCTTGGTTTCGAGGTGAAGGGCGGACGTGAAGGCGCCTGGTCGGTGATCGATGCTACTCGTATGGTTTCTATTACCGGGAACCTGGGTGACGTCAAGACCACCATTACCCATCCGGCCACGACGACCCATGGCCGTCTTTCCGATGAGCAGAAAGCCGCTGCAGGCATCACCCAGGGCCTGATTCGTGTGGCAGTGGGTCTGGAATCCCTCGACGACATTCGTGTCGACCTGGCGCGGGGGCTCGACGCCCTCGCTTGAGCGTTCGACAGTCGGGTGTTATACCAAGGGGCTGCGCGTCCGCAGGTGCTTGCCGTTTACCAAAAGCATCATTTTTTTGAACGTTGTATTCGGCTTTTTTCAGCAGATGCTGATACTGCGCTGCGGTAAGCTCCGTCTCGTTGAGTCTCTACATTCCACGAGGGCCGATATGTGGCGCAATACCCGCTCAGGCTGGGGCCTGGTCAGCATACTTCTTCATTGGCTCAGTGCTCTGGTCATCGTCGGGCTCTTCGTCCTTGGCTGGTGGATGACGGATCTGGGCTACTTCGATGCCTGGTATAACCTTGCACCCTGGTGGCACCGCTCCATCGGCATGCTGCTGCTGTTCGCCACGCTGCTGAGACTGGGCTGGCGCTTAACGCAGCCGACACCTGTCGCTCAAGGCAGCCGGCTTGAACGCCTCGCGGCGCACATCGGCCATATCACCCTCTATGTGCTGCTGCTGCTGGTCATGGTCAGCGGTTACCTGATTTCAACCGCCAGAGGGCGCGGCGTCAGTGTCTTCGACTGGTTCGAAGTGCCGGCACTGATCAGTCATCTGCCTAACCAGGCCAGTATCGCGGGCGAAGTCCATTGGTACAGCGCTCTGGCCTTGATTCTGCTGGCCGCTGGCCATGCTCTGGCGGCACTCAAGCATCACTACCTCGATCGTCACGATACCCTGATTCGCATGTTGAACCCGGGGCGCACGCGTCGCCGGTGACCGATGCGCCCTTGGCGCACCATCATAAGGAGAACCATCTCTATGTTGACCAATACGTTCAAGAAAACCGCTCTCGTCACCGTCCTGGGTGCTGCTTCCTTCGTCGGCTTCAGCCAGGCACAAGCCGACGATTACGTGATTGATACCGAAGGCCAGCACGCCTTCATCCAGTTCAAGATCAACCACCTCGGTTATTCCTACATCCTTGGCAACTTCGAAGAGTTCGAGGGGCAGTTCCACTATGATCCGGACGACCTGGAAGCCTCGAGTGTCGAATTGGAAGTCCAGGTCAACAGCTTGAACAGCAATCACGCCGAGCGTGACCGCCACTTCCTGAGTGATGATTTCCTGAGCGCCGGTGACTACCCGACAGCCACCTTCGTTTCCACTGGCTTTGAGCCGGATGGCGACAATGAAGGCGTGCTGACCGGTGATCTTACTCTGAAGGGGGAGACTCGCGAGATTCAGATGCCGGTCACCTTGATGGGGGAAGGAGAGGACCCTTGGGGCAACTATCGTGCCGGCTTTGAAGGCAGCACCATGCTGACGCTGGAAGACTATGGCATCGACATGAGTGATTTCCCGGAAGTCATGCATGAGCTCGAACTCTACGTGACCTTCGAGGGTGTGCGTCAGTAATAATGAAGCGCTGATTTTTTCTTGATTAGAAAAGATGCCCCCGAGGTTACCCTCGGGGGCATTTCTGCTTCATGCATGCATTCCTGGAGCGTTCAGTGAGTCTCGTTGAGCACCGCTTCGGGGAAGTGACGCCGCAGGATGCGGTTCTGGAAGTCATCCACGAAGCGACTGTTGATGATGATGATGAAGCGCTCGAAGGGCATGTCGGGATTTTCCTGGGCAATGCCATCCACGCTATGGTAGAGCCTGTCATCGCGAAGGTGCAGGATGTCTCCGGGGGCCAGAGTTGCATCCGTGAGTGACTGGGTGCCGGCCTTGTCGGCATAGAGGTGGTTGTCTGCGCCAATCACGTTCTCACGCTTTAGCACCAGTATGCTGAGCGCCTTGCAGCCATCGGCATGGATGCCTTGCCCTTGCAGAGGATCGACCAGACCCTCCCCGCGCACCCCGGTGATCTGCATCAGGATCGGTTCATTGGCGGTGAGGTTCCAAAGCCTGGCCCAGGCCTGAACAAACGCCTTGACGTCCGGGCGGGCCAGGAAGTCGGGCGTCAGGGGATCGTAGTAGCGCAGGCGGTCGGCCATGGTCTCAGCGTCATTGAAGGCGCCGCCCTGTGCCATGGGACAGGGCCCCATCTCCTTGACCTCACCTGACTCATCCAGGGCCAACCAGGACATGCGTTTCCAGCGGCTATCGACGTAAGGGTCCCGTGGGAGGTTGTCGGTGAAGGCCTGCCAGGCCTCAAGGTCAAGACGTGAGCGAACGTCGGCCAAAGCCCAGTTGCGTTGTGCCAGAGAGGTGGTCGTTGATGCTGGCCAGTAGTCGGCCAGGGGACCGTGAGGCATGCCTGTGAGGTCGAAGCCATGCTTCAGAGTTTCGAGTTTCATGGGAGCTTTCTCCTTTCGAGAGGGCAGAAGTGCCCAAGCGTCGTCGGATGAAAAGTCCGACCCGCAGGAGAAAATGAAAAGAAAGGCAATGAAATGTCAAAGAAATGTGCTTATTATTTACAAATGTGGTACGAGGCTCGGTCAGTTGCATGAGATAACTAAAAGTCTATGAGCAAGGATGTAAGAGATGGGCGACAGTGAGGTGTAGGATGGATAAACAGGCACAGCATGATTAGACCGCATGATTAGACCACTTGGGCATGCATGGGAGCGGGCGTGGTTCTCCGACGATGAGGATGTGAATGATCCCTCGTAACTCCCGTCTCAGACAGTGGCTGAGGCACTGGCTGGCGAAGTGGCCGGTGTTTCGTCTCGATCCGCCTGCTGCCGTGAAAGGTGACGAGCGGGACGTGGAGCACGTGCGGCGCCAATATCTGGAGAGTGAGCAACGCTTCAGAGCACTGCTGGAGAGCCTGCCGAAGGTGGCTGTGCAGGGTTACGATCGTGAACGCCGTGTCATTTACTGGAACGAGGCATGCACACGGCTCTACGGCTATTCGTCGGATGAGGCGCAGGGGCAGCTGCTCGAGGATCTTATCATTCCCGACCTGATGCGCGAGGGAGTCATCAAGGCTCATGGGTTGTGGATCAATGAAGGTATAGAGATTCCCGCCGCTGAGCTGGAGCTCAGGCACCGGAGCGGTGAATTGGTCCCGGTCTTCTCCCACCATGTCATGCTCAATGAGCACACTGACGAACCGCTCATGTTCTGCATCGACGTGGATCTTACCGACGAGAAGCGGGCCAATCGCGACCTGGAGTTCGCTACGCGCTTCGATCGTCTCACCCATCTGCCCAACCGTGAGACCTTCCAGGTGGATCTCGACGAGATCCTCGATGGCTGCCGTCGGCGTTGCCTCGGCCTGGCATTGATCTATCTCGATATCGATCGCTTCGTCGAGATCAACGATACCCTCGGTTACGAGCAGGGGGATCGCCTGCTGGTCGAGCTTACGCGTCGACTGAGCGAAAAGCTGCGCACTACCGACCTGATGTCGCGAGTCTCCAGCGACGAGTTCGTACTGGCGTTTCCAGGCGTACACTGCGAAGACGATGTCATGCGGGTCCTGCACAAGGTGCAGGAGGTCTTCCGGCAACCCTTCGCCCTGGGGGGGCTCCAGCGCCGTGTCACCGCAAGCCTGGGGGTCTGCTTGTTTCCCGAAAACGGCTCTGGCGCCCAGGAATTGATCCGTAACGCAGACGTGGCCAAGAATCAGGCCAAGCTGGAGGGGCGAGGAGGGCTGCAATTCTTCCATCAGCAACTGCGCGACGATCTCGTGCGGCAGCACCGTCTGGCCGCAAGCCTTGAGCGTGCCCTGGACAACGATGATATCTTCCTGCACTACCAGCCTCAGGTTTCCGCTGTCAGTGGCAGGATCGAAAACCTGGAGGCTC
>ERZ869909.1928-NODE-1928-length-15345-cov-3.117435_pt1 | contig 15345 bp, 19 predicted proteins | sample MGYA00520892_ERZ869909 | MGnify/ENA primary metagenome ERZ869909 (study PRJEB32215, sample SAMEA104723947) | bioreactor metagenome | biome: bioreactor; feature: anaerobic bioreactor; material: water | place: China | collected 2015-03-12 ...
CCATAGGTGTCATTAATACTTTTAAAATCATCGAGATCGATGAAAACAAAGATTCCCAGTAATTTTGGATCTTTTTGAATCATTCCCCGAATTTCATCATGATACTGATAGCGACTGACAAGCCCTGTCAGTGGATCTTTGACCAATCGATTATTTAGCTCTTCATTCACCTGTTTCAATCTTGCATTTGATTTCATCACTTGACGTTGCAAATTAGTCATGTCATTGTTTAACTTCTGAATTTGCTCAAACTGTGTCTGAATCATTTTTTCACTCTCTGTATATAACGATTTCTTCCCTGAACGGATGAGATTGATAAAATTGCGAACCATGCCTCGCATGATCCTTGTCATTGGCTTTTGTGAAATATCCAAAAACTGATGAGAAAAGATGAAGTACGTCCCTTTCTCTTCAATCAGGCAAAGATTCATCGGGATGTTCTGTGAGCGCAAGGTCAACTGATCCATATCAAAAAACACTTCCGTTGTGTCTGCCCCTTGCTTAAATATCTCGATCAAACGATCCTTATCTTCTTCACTAAAAAGCTCATCCACGTACTTTTGAAAGGGTGAAATGATATATTGAGGCTGATGCCAGTAGATTGTCTGAATGCGCATTTGCGCATCACAGGTCAAAAAGAATGATGCATACTCGTTTACCATGAAACCCTCTTTCTCAACCATGTTCTATTGTCTGATTGGCCCACAAAAGCAACTGTTCTCCTGAGGTTGAATAATGATCAATTGGCCATTGTTCCCAAAGGGAATTGGTGGAAGTAAAGGCCTGCCCACCTACCGCAATCAAAACACTCGGAAACTGCGTTCGGATTTCATACACAAGGTCTTCACAGTGTTTCAGAAATGGTTGCATCGTCACAGAAAGAGCAATCACATCTGGCTGATGTTCCCGAATCGCTTTGATTACCGCATCCTTAGGTAGAGCTGCCCCAAGATAATAGGTGTCCCATCCGGAATACTCGAAGATATCCGAGATCATACGAACGCCCATTTCATGTAGCTCATTGCCAACTGAACAGGATAAAAGTGTCTTATTTCTTCGTTGCGATTCGAAGATTTCACTGTAAAAGGTTGATAGGACATTTTGCGTGACCGAAGTTGCGTAATGTTCTTTGTCTATGGTAATAATGCTTCGATGCCATAACTCCCCAATTTCATGCATTGTGGGGGCAAGGATTTTCTCATAAATGTCCAACAGTGGAATCCCATTCAGTTTTGTTTGCGCGATCACCTGATGGGCATCCTTGGTTTTTCCCATAAGCAACGCAGTTAAATAGGCCTTGCGAATCTCAGTGTATTCACCTGAGGTAAAATTGCTGGAAAACTCGACGTTTTCAGCCGCCTCTTGAATCGCTAAGATTCCTACATCCAAATGTTCTTTAGCAAGGACAATCTCTTCCCTCGTTAACAATGTATTCAAATGATCTTCAATCATCGTTTGCATAATGGTAAAGTGGTCAATCATCTGCTCCATAATGCGATCACGATCAAGATCTTTCATTAAATTACAAAGCAGCTCATATACCCAGATGGAGTACTCTTTAAAAATGGCCACATCTTTAAAATACACGGAAGTAAGCAGATAGCTGATATTGTACACAATATAATCATACATGCTCTTCCGGAGACGTTGGTTCATTTCATTTTCTAGCTTGGGGTCCAATCGGAAATGCTCCTCAAAGATTCTTTTCGAAACATCAAGGATTCGCGGGTCGTTGAAGTTGTTCATTAGACTCATATAAGATCCTCCTGACAAGCGTTCTATTTTTTAATTCTAGCATATCTACCACTTGATTGATACTTAAACAAAAAGCCTGTCACTTACCGTGCCAGGCCATTTGAAACAATTTTTGAAGGGGAAACGTAGATGGTCTCATTGTTTTCACTGATTAGAGCCACAGCCACATTCATCCACTTCGATACCTCTTCACATTTTACCGCAAGCAGATTGCGGTTCAGAAGCATCGTTTCTACATGTTTGCCATCAATCACGACACGATGATACGTAGTAAAGTGATTCCCCTTCACAAGCAAATATTCACCGCTGAGTAACACTTCACTGATTTCCATTGGCTCGATTCCAAAGTTAAGTTCGGATGGTTGATACTGTGGGATATGGTTATATAGATATCCATCCCCATAAAGCATATCATATTGAAACAGATGAAGCAGATCCTGATAGTAAGGCATGGTTGACTGTTGAGAATGAACTTTATGAAGAAGTCCACCACTCACATTAAGTTTGGATAACACATGCGCTCCTAACTGATACGTCGTTACATTCTTGTCTACTTTTGGTAAACCAAGATTATCCACGATGACATATTCGGTATAGTACTCCTCTTCTTCATCTAGCGATGGAAAGTCAAGTCCTGGCAAATGATCCCCAAAGAAAATCATGACTGTTGGTTCATCCAGAGATTTCACATAGGCAGTAAGTTCACCAATCACATCATCTACTCCTTTAAGAAGTGTCAGAAAATAGGCCATAGAATCCGGATTAACCGAACCTAACTCACCTTCTGCCCATATGGTTTTATACTCATCACTCACATCACTCGGATAGTCTCCATGAGAGGATACTGCAATCGTATAAACAAAGTCTTTCTGATCGCTTTGCTTCAGTGCCAAATCAATTCGGTCAATCAGAACATCATCCTTTGCCCAGCCAATTGGATTAAACGATACGTTCTGCATGGTCTCCAAAGAATCAAAGACATCAAAGCCCAGATTCGCAAAAACATGGTGGCGACTGTAGAAATTCGCATTGTTATTGTGAATCGCAGTCGAGTGATAGCCCAGTTCTCTTAAAACATATGGTAAAGACTCCGTTGTATTAGAAGATAAAATTGTTTTGTACGGATACTCACCAATGCCAAAATACTCAAGGTTCATACCACTGATCACTTCAAACTCCGTATTTGCGGTTCCACCACCCAACGAAGGAACTTTCAGCCTTCCCGAAGAATAGGAAGTAAGCAGGTTTCGGTAATTCGGGATGGGATCTTCACTGAAACTCAACCCGTCAAGGCGATGAACATCAAAGAAAGATTCCAACTGGACAAATAGGATATTGGCTTCCAACGGTTTGTTCTGATGGTTATACAAATAAGACAGATATTGTTCAATCGTTTCCTGATCATACACTTCCGGCTTGGAAATCCCTTTATTGATCACACTGCCCATAAAGCTGTAGGCAAAACCAAATTCATTGTACGTCTTCCCTAGATTACCATCGGTTTCCTTAAAGGCCTGAATGCTTAGCGAAACGGTGGGTAAGCCAAGAAGTGTTAAGGCACTGGCCATACTGACAATCAATCCCTGTTTGAGCTGGCGGCGATGTTTCGCTGATTTCAACCAGCTGTAAAGCACCACCATTAGGGCTCCGATGGATAGTGCAATCAGTAAGAAAAATTGATAGGGTTTAAGATAAAAAGATAATACGGTATGTAAATGGGTGATCATGCGGAAATCATCTGCGGTCAATGGTGTTTTTCTGAAGAAACGAATCACGAAGTTCACCGTTCCCAACACTCCCCAGACAAAGGTAATCAGTCCCATATAAAACATCTTCTTTTTAAATAGAAGTGCAATCGATAACGATAGCAGTATAATCGATAGATTGTATATGAATACCAGTGGTCTGGTAGCCATAAATGCCAAGGCTGAAAACATGGAATGGCGATTCAGAGATTCCAATAAAAATGACAGGGTAAATGCCCATCCAAGCAGTGCAACTGCAGATAGGGGTTTGTTTTTCAATGTTGTTAATCGCTGTTTCATGATTCTCACCTCAAATCTAGCCTATTATAGCACATTTTAAAAAATTGTCATTTTTTTCATTCATAAGTTGCTAAAATTATGAAATAACAAGCATACATTTTTTTATCTTTCAGTGTTTCTTGTTATTTACGATAGACAAACCTACAGATTTCGTGATTTCCACCTTGATACTTACCTATATACGTCGAATCCAGTTCAAAGTGGCAATGCTTCAACACAGCAAACGAAGCCACATTATCCGTCCGACAAATACCCCAGATGTGATCAATCTTTAACTGGCTCATGATATAGGGGACAAATGCCTTGACAGCTTCCTTGGCATACCCCTTCTTTGTATAAGGTAACGCAATGTGATACCCCACTTCCCAACCGTTATCGATGGGGACAGCCTGAACATAACCAATGTTCTTTCCTGTTTTAAGTAAAATCGGGTAGACAAACGGTCCCTCATTGTTCTTGTAACACTCCATAAGAAACTCAATGGTTTCCTGGGCTACATCCACCGTTTCAAACACCTCATCGGGTGTAAACCTGCGCGTATCTTCGTCCAGTGAGTTTAGGTGAACACTTTCTGCCATACTCAAATCAAACTGAGTGATGATCAGCCGTTCTGTTATCAGTTCTATTCTTTCCATCATTTTTTCTCCTTATCCTATGACTCGTTTAAAGTAATGCCAGCACCAGTTCACTGCTACCAGCTCCCAGCCATCCCGGCCATACTCATTGAGTCTTCTTGAAGTGGATTCACTCAATCCACAAATAAAAACACACTTGTACTCATAGTTTTTCATTCTTATTTCCTTTCCTGCTTTTTCAGCTTCATCTCGATCGTTGTCATCATCCTTTCAAGTGACGTTGCCAACTGTTCTATTTCCTCGGGTTGAAAGTTTGAAAAGATGTCAGTCAATAAATCATTGCCCGCCTGCTCCATCGATTCAAAGTAGTCCAGACTCTGCTGTGTCAGCTCCACATATATAGCACGATGATCTGCATTTGATGGTTTTACATCAACCATCCCCTTTTTTTCCAGTACCGAAAGCATTTTACTGACATTCTGACGTGAAGTGCCCATCACTTTAGCCACTTCCATAAAATTGGGATGTTTATTTTCCATATTGGAAATCAGATTCAGTAAAAACCACTGTTTCAAGGTAAGTTCTTTTGTAACCTGATCGCCAAGTAATTGAAGTTTGTTTGAAAGAAGCAGAATACTTCCAAAGATAAACTGTTGATCCTCGATTTTGGGCATGAAATCACCTCCACAGATTATGCAACCTGTTGCGTATATTATATGCAATAGGTTGCATATTTGTCAATAGAATCTTTTCTATCATTAAAAAAGTACATATTACGTGAATATGTACTCAAACACTATAGACTGCTTTGCAACTGCTGCGCAAATTCCATGATGGCAACCAAACTATTTCCATCCGGTCCAAACTCAATTTTAACCCCGTCTGTCCCCTGTTTGGCATTGGTTAACTGAAACTGTGCGATAAAATCATCAACAGCTTTACAGAACACATCCCCATAGGAAGTATCTCCGGAACCGATCACACCAAATACTTTACCACTCAAATCAACGTCAGATAGTTGGTTGTAGAAGTTTTGTGCCTCATCCGGTAAATCACCGTATCCATACGTATACGTCGCTACAACACAGATATCCGCATCTAAAAAATCCATCGGTGAAGCAGATTCCATTTTACTGGTTTCCACATCGACACCGAGCATCAGTAAATGATCGGATACCATCTCTGCAATCGCTTCTGTATTTCCTGTCATACTTGCATATATGATTCTTGCCTTTGGCATATGTATCACCCTTTCGTATATACTTATTGTATCGAACTTTATTTTTGTACATCCCGTTTAAGCTTAAAACAAACGAATCTTTCATCCTCCATAAATAATTTTTGATGCAAGTCAAAAATCATGTGATTGAACAGATAAAGGCAATCATGCTAAAATAGGCTAAGACATGCAACGAAACAAGCATAGGGAGGTCATTATGTCATTTATCGGAAATATACTGTGGATCATCTTTGGTGGTCTGATTGCTTCACTTGGATGGCTGATCGTTGGCATCCTATTGTGTATCACCATCATAGGCATCCCTTTTGGGCTTCAATGCTTTAAAATCGCGGGTCTGATCCTCGCACCCTTTGGCCGACACGTTCAGGTAGGTCAGTTTGGGGTCGGTGGTCTGATCATGAATGTTCTATGGCTACTTTTTTTTGGTTGGGAGTTGTTTTTGATGCACATCACCATGGCAATCCTATTGGCCATAACGATTATCGGAATCCCCTTCGCTTCTCAGCACTTAAAGCTCGCTTCGTTGGCACTTCTTCCCTTTGGAGCCAAAGTCTAATCACCATCACAAATGAAAACAACCAGGGTAACGTAAGTAACTCCGGTTGTTTTTTTGTTATAAAGGAAGAAAGATGCCTAGCACAGCCGCAATCACAATGAAAATGACTGGATGAATCTTGGTTTTAAATAGGGCCAATAGAAAGGCGAAGAAGAGCACCACACTGCCGATATGAATCGTTTCAATGCTGAACGTATGATTCTCAAACATCGTGACCTTAAGCATCTCATAGGCCGCATAGGCAATCAGCGCAGCCACAGCCGGACGAATGCCATAAAACACCTTAATGATTAGTGGGTTTTCCTTAAACTCAGTTAGCACCTTGGAAATAATCATCATCATCAGAATGCCCGGAGTAATCATCGCAATGGATGCCAGAATGCCGCCACCGATGCCACCCGCTGTAAAGCCGGCATAGGTTGCCATATTGATACCAATGGCGCCAGGTGTGGACTCTGAGATGGCTATCATGTCAATGAGGGTTGCTTGATCAAACCAGTCATACCGCGATGCCAATGCATACAGAAAGGGTAATGTAGCCAATCCACCACCAATCGAAAATGTACCGATCTTTAGAAACTCGAGCAGTAAATATAGGTAGGTCATTTAACTTTCCCCCTTTTTGGATAAAAGATGATACCACTGATGGCACTGGCCAGTACAATCCAGATAGGTGACACACCAAGGAGTACAATCAGTAGAAAGGCGGATAGAAAGATGATTTGACCCATGGCATCCTTAACTCCTTTGGTATATAGGTTAAAGGCGGTATGAACAATCAGCGCACTAACCGCAATGCGAATCGCATCAAACATTCGTGCCACAATCGGCTGTTCAATCAGGTTGGTTAAGAAGAGCGCAATGATGGTTATAATCACAATGGATGGGGTGGCCGAACCATATCCGGCAGCCATCGAACCAGCTTTTCCCCGAAGGTGGTAACCAATAAGAGCTGAGGTATTAATGGCGATAATTCCTGGTGTGACCTGAGCAATCGCATAGAAGTCCATCATCTGTTCTTCAGTAATCCATTGTTTGGACGCAATGACTTCTTTACGCAAAATCGGTAACATGGCATACCCTCCCCCAAAGGTCATGGTACCGACTTTCGCAAAGGTCAAGTACATATAAAATAATGAGGGTTTCTTCATAGAATATCTCCCAGCGCATGATCGATTCGATCATAGGTGCGATAAAATTTCAAATCTTCATAAATGCTTAAATCAATAAGGTCTTTGACCCAGATGGCTTTTATGTCTGCCCGGTTGGCTGCCAGTACACCATTGTAGGAATCCTCAAAGATCACACAGTTTTCTTTATGTACATTCAGATGTTTTTGAGCATACAGAAAGATGTCCGGATTGGGCTTGCTTCTTTCAATCATATCCCCAAAGACCTTCACATCAAAGATGGATGGGTCAATGTTGGCATAACCAAGAACGGTCAGGGCTTTTTCCTTGGTCGTGGATGTGGCCAATGCCATGGGAATGTGATTGATTCTTAGATGTTCAAACACTTCGTTAACCCCGGCTTTGATAGGCATACCTTCGGTTTTCAGTATGTGCCAGAACGCTTCTTCACGTAAGGAACGTGCCTTTTCGACCAGGCGCAAATCCTTGAGTAAGGACAAATAATAACGGGCACTCGCTTCGGAAGTCATACCTATGGTTTGATAGACATCGGACAGTTGCATGGGAAAGTCATGTTCGGAAAGAACCTTTTCCCAGCTGCGCAGATAGATGGCTTCCGAGTCAATTAACAGACCATCCATATCAAAGATGACGGCTTGAACCTGGCTCATACGCGATCTGCCTCAAAGACAATACCCGCATCACGTCTTGCCTCTTCCATGATGTCACAGACATCATATGCCAAGGATAGCCACTGGTGCATCGTCTCTTTATCCTGACTCAGTAGCACTTGCTCCATCGATTTGATTTCATGAATCATCGGATTTTTTTCCTGTTCCACAGTCATGACTTCATTTTTATCTGGTGAAACAAATCGGACATTCTGATAGATACTTACAGAGCCTTCAATCAAAATATTTCCATCTTCCCCGATGATTTGCGTGGTATTGATGCCTCGGTTGTCCTTGCCGAGCAGAATGGTAGCGATAAAGTCAGGATAACGTAGCGTTAACACACCGGAAAGATCAATACCTCCGACTCCCTGATTTGCCATATATCGCGTTTCTACCGGACGTCCAAAATGTGCCAGTAGAAAATAGATGGCGTAAATACCTAGATCATAGAGTGCACCACCACTGAATTTGGTATCAAACACATTGGTCATTTCGTGATTGCGATAGGCATTGTATTTGGATGAATACTGATTGAACTGTACGGAAACCAATTTGAGCTTTCCTACGGAAGGAATCAATTCGGATACTGTCTGATGCCTTGGCATATGGATAGGCATAATGGCTTCAAAGAGATATCCGGAAGATGTTTTGGCTACTTCTAGCAGCTCAGCCATTTCCTTACGATTGGATACGATCGGCTTCTCAACAATCGCCGTCTTGTTTGCCAGTAAGACCTGCTCGGCCTGTGAGTAGTGCAATGAGTTGGGTGAGGCAATATAGACGATATCCACCGCTGAATCATTCAATAATGTATCCATCGAGTCATAGGCTACGTTGCCCTGATATTTTTCCACCAGAGCCGAAGCCTTGTTCAATTGTCTGGAATAGACGCCATAAAAACGCATGTGTTCACTTGCGTTTAATGCCTGTATCCATTGTTCACTAATCCATGATGTTCCAATAACGACGCAGTTCATAAGTATTTCCTCCTTGTGTAGATGCTATACATGCTTAATGCCAATAATGTTCCTAAGGTATCAATCCCTACATCGAGAATACTTCCGGCACGGCCGTCAATCAGCGTCTGTAAACTTTCGTCCAGCGAAGCTACGATGATTCCGGCGAGAAGGGCAAAGATGAGGGTTTGCTTATACGTCTTTTGCTTTTGAGTATAGATGGAGATCCAGGCAAAGATGAAGAAATTGGCCATGTGAGCCCCTTTGCGCACAATCCAGGACAAAGTGTCGTAGGATAGGTCAAGATCAAGATGACCTAACAGGGAATATAGCAGTCGGACAATTCTTCCACTGGTTTCACTCGATGTGCTTCCGGGTTGTAGTGAGAAAGAGAAGATTACGATGATCCATAAAAACCAAAGAATCCAGGGATAATATTTACGCATAGATGATTTCCTCGATTTCTATGGGTTGAGTACTGAGGATACCAATCACATACTCCTCTTCATAAAGTATCTTTGAATATGTGCCCACGGGATCTTTAAATAAATACGATGGATCGTCATAGAGTTTAATCGCAGCTTCCCGTAAGATCCAGTGTTCAATCACCTTTTCCTTCAAACCAAGCCGTTTGATCAGACGTGAAGAGAGTCCCCTATTTCTTTCCATATCTATCCCAACAGGGACAGAGCTAAATGCAATGACTGCCCGATTCTCGGTGTGCGATACCGAGACATAGCCACAGGATAGCAGTGGTTTATTTGTGGGTGATTGGCTTATGGTAATGTCTTTGGGTAAGTACTGCTCAATGAGACGTTTGCCATCTCCCGATACAAAAGGCTTATCGGATGTCATGATGATGAGTTGCATGTTACCTCCTGTATCGCAAAAAAAGCGCGTTTAGCGCTTGGTTTGTTGCCATACCTTTTTAGCGTAGGCTGTGGGATAGGCCCAGAGTCCGGCAGTGATGACACCCAGTTCCTGCGCTACGGAACTTTTGGCCACAGGCTGACCTGTTATTCGTTGTTTTAACGCATCTACTGCGTTATTTCGTGTGTAGGCAATTATGAGGCCTTTGAGGTATTTTGATACGGCACAAGCCTTAGAACAGCCTACCTGATGGACATAGTCGATATATCTCTGCTCATCGACTTCCCCATGGTTCGATGCCACATGCATGGCGTAGCTAAGGGTGGTTTGCTCACTTGCAGGAAAGTGTAAAAAATCCTCGACAAGTAACTGATTCACTTCTTCCGAAGGTATATTCACATTCTTTGCTTCTTTGATTACTTTTAAAAGTACTGGTTCAGAAGCCATTTCTTTCGCCACAATCAACCTTAGGCGATATTTCATATCTTCTGATAAAGCAATTTTCTTTATTTCTTGGTGAAGTATGTACTCGTTGACAACTTTGATGTAAAAGTCGGTCGCGACGGGCTTCACGGGTAGCTGATGCACAGTGGTCATCCCTTTCAATCATTTCGATTACAGAGTATACATTATCACAAATTGCTGGAATGTTCAAAGGTTTTCGCTGCTTTCATTTTCAAACTGATAAAGGATCTGGTTGATAAACAGATCGACCAGATTTGGGTCAAACTGTTTGCCTGATTCCGACTGAATGATTTTGATCGCTTCGGGATAGTCCAGGCTTGTCTGATAGGTAGACCGGGTTAAGGCATCAAAGGTTTCGGCCAGATGAATGATCCGGGCTTCGATCATGATTTCCTCCCCTTTGAGTCCCTTTGGATAGCCGGTTCCATCATAGCGTTCGTGATGTTGAAGGATGATCTCAGAAAGCTTGGATGAGGAGAAGATGGAGTCAAGCAAGTCATGACCTATCTGAGGGTGGCTAAAGAGTAGTTGCTCTTCCAGTTCCACCAGTTGTTCCTTTTTGGTTAATACCTGATTATCTATAAGCACCTTACCGATATCATGTAACATGGAGGCCATGTCCAGAATGGAGAGTTCATCTTTGCTTAAGCCAAGTTCCATGGCCATCCTCTTGGCAATCAGTGCGACACGTTGGCTATGGCGGTATTCATCGTTGTTTTTATGCCACAGAACTTTAAGAAGTGCGTCGACCAAGGTTCCGTTGGTTCGGTTCACATTGGATTTTTTATGTTCCATCATCCGATCTTCCGCTTGCTTAAACGAGCTAATAAAATCGGTGGCTTTAATTTTCTTAATGGTATAGCCAATCGCTACAGAAATCGGTTCATCCTGAATCTCGATCTTTTGGAGCTCTTTGGTTATCATTTCCTTTAACACTTCACAGGATGCACTGTTGGCACGATAGAGCAGAATGAGAAACTCATCCCCGCCCCAGCGAATGACCAGACCCTTGCCTCGAATAAACTCTTTCAGTATATTGGCCACCGAGACGATGAGCTGATCACCAATTTTATGACCATAGGTATCATTGACTTTTTTCAGATGATTCACATCCACTACAAAAACGCCGAGCGGGTAGTGTTCAGCGCGGTTAAAGTCCATCTGATATTCATCAAAGTAGCGTCGGTTGTACAGTTTGGTTAAAAAGTCGGTGACGGTGCTGTCTTTGAGTCGGTTCTCAACGGTTTTACTCTCCGTAATATCTTCAATCATCACAGCCAGTTGCATGGGTGCCGGAGAATAGATAATGGAGCGATAATAACGGGAATAAAAGGCACTGTAGTCTTCCAGAATTTCATAGTTGCTTTTACCTTCGATGACTTTGATAAAAGCATCAAACCAGAAAAACTCCACCTCTTTGATCACTTCCCGAATTTCTTTTCCAATGATATTTTCTTTTTTCACACCTAATAGGGTCTGATAGCTGGGGTTGCAATCGAGGTAGTAGAAGGAATATTCCTTTCCTTCCGCTTTTACCTGATACAAAGCCAGCCCATAGAGCATGTATTTAACCAGGTTTTCATAGCGGTGTTCATAGTTGATCTGGCGTTCTTCGAGAAGTTTGAGTTCGGTGATGTTACTACCAATGGAAAGAGCTCCGATGACTTCCCCATTTTCCATTAGAGGAATCCAGCGAATGCGGAAATAATCCACTTCCGGATCATAGACGAGTTTCTGCTCGATGGTGAACTCATTTCCTTTCAGACATTTTTTGATGTATTTCCAGAACACTTTCTTATATTCCGGTTTCTCAATAACGTCGATGTAGTTTTCGATGTGTTCCAGTTCAATCTGACGGAAGCGATAGATAAAGTCGCGATAGGCTTTATTAAAATAAATAAGCTTTCCTTTGGTATCCACCGCAAATGCGTAAACAATTTCGTCGGAATCAATGAGTTGCGAAAGGATTTGGTCAAAGGATATATTCTTTTGTATCTCCATGGCAATCCCTCCTTTAGTTACAAATATAGTCTATACCTCTTGAAGTTTCAACCGTTTCGATATCAAAAGTCAAAAAAAGTAGCCCGAAGGCTACATTTTCAATACCGAGTAATACAGGGCCGCAAAGTCCACATTGGATTTCATGGCTTTCTTGACGGTTTCTACCGGATTTTCGATATCTGTTTCAAAAATCAGTTTCAACCCTTCTTTTTTCACAAAGGTTAAGTTTAATTCAGGTTTACCAAGAAGATAGTTTTTCACATCTTCCTGTTTCAAAGCTACACTCACAACAACTTGCATAAATCATTCCTCCTTACTTATATTTTACCACAAGATTGCTTACTTTACCTATCCCCGTGATTTCAATTTCCACCCGATCGCCCACGTTTAACCGTTTATCCCCGGCTGGTGTGCCCATACAGATCAAATCCCCTGGTAATAGTGTCATGATGGAGGATAGGTAAGCAATCACCTCTTCAACACTAAAAATCATCTCACTTAACTTTGATTTCTGACGAACACTGCCATTGACTTTGGAAATCAGCTCACACTCCCGATAGTTCACATCGGTTTGTATCCATGAGCTAATCGGTAAAAACGTGTCAAATCCCTTAGCATTGAGCCATTGGCCATCCATTTTCTGTAAGTCCCGTGCAGTCACATCATTGACCACACAATACCCTAAAACAAACTTTAGGGCTTCACTCTCCGAAACATCCTTACAGAAGTTGCCAATGACGACACCCAACTCACCCTCAAATTGCACATTCTCGCTCTGCTTGGGCCACACAATGGGTTGTCCACTCATAATCATGCTTGAGTTCGGTTTAATAAATATCACCGGCTCACTTGGCACCTCGTAATTCATCTCACTCGCATGTTTTGGGTAGTTCATACCTACACATATAATCTTGGTAGGCAGTGTCGGTACCGTAACCTTCACATCATCATGCATCTCAAAGGTCCCAGGATCATCCATGGAGTATATCATCTCATCCATGTAAATCCCTCTGATAATCTCATCGTTCTTCTCATAGTTCACTAATCGCATATGTAAGCCTCCTATCGCTCCATCTACCTTATTCGCAATCAATAAAATATTCCCTTTAACATATTTCATTTTTCATTAAAAAAAGAAACCAAAGCACTCTTCGGTTTCTATTGTATCATTATTAACTGCTTTTTTAGCCAATGGATTTCCATATTTCATCGTCAAAGAGCGATTAAAACCTAAGCATCCAACTCGGTTCTATGTTCATTATTACTTGCGGTATTATGACTCATCGTATTGAGCAGTTCGATGATTTCCGCAAAGCCTCTAATTATGGCAAAACCTAAAAGAATGACGATAGAACTTAATGGCAAAATGACAAATCCAAAATATCCCGATAGAAATGTAATGACCACCGCTGCTAGCGCACTAGGGATTAGGATGATCCAAGCCAAGGTATTAATCAGTCTTGCAGTTTTATTTCTCATAGTTTCTCCCCCGTGAGTTTACTCACTTACTGTAATTTTAACATCCTCATGTACTACCTGGATCCATGTATTTCCAGGAAGTAACACAATCTCTTCGCCTGATTCCTTGTAAAACTGAATCAAGTTGTTCTCATTCTTCCAGACGCCGACTTCATGTTTCCCTTCAATAAAGAACTCAGCCTTACCTTCACCCCTAAAATCAATCAGTGCATAATTATGAACCTCAGCACTGCGATGCGGTGCGTGGATAACTAGCACATTCTTAACTGTAATCTTATTTCCATTGTTTAAATCCAACATCGGTGACCCATTAATGAATCTGTCGTACTTCCCACTGGTCCTATCATACTCATAAGAGTTGATTAATTGACCGGAATATCTGAAGGATACTTTACTTACAACATCCCCTTCAATATTGGATGCTTCATCAAAGGCAAAGTGTTCCTTCACATCCATCTCTTCCACTTTAGCCAACGCATCAAAACCTCGAAAGTAGGCATTGTGTGGTGCTCTTCGAGTTGTATCGCGATAGAAGTATGAGTGATTCAGACCACTGACACCGTCAAAACGGATTGGCCAACGGGTATTTCGAATGATGGAGTAGGCATCACCCTGACCCGTCTCTGCTGCTCCATAGTGAACAAATGGAAGCATCCACTGTTTCGCAATCTCTATAAATGGGATTCGCCCTGAGCGCACCGGACCAATCTTATTTGGAACCGAAGAATTAAAAATGGCAAGGAAGCGGGTAATCTGGAATCCATCCACCGTAAACTCGTAAACTATATCTGCTTCAGATAACCCAGAATGAGGTCGTGCAGCAGCACTGTTTTCAATAATGACGGATAGTGGTTTATACATAGCACCTTCCTCAATCACTTCACCGCTAAACACTGAACGAAAAACCTCAACTTCCGGTTCTTCAACCGGCGGTGTTGGATTAGGTTCTTCATTTACAATCGGTGCTTTTGAACAGCCAATAAGTAAAAGCGTCAATAAAATAAGTGTACTAGTTCTTTTCATTTTGATCACCCTTTAATCCGATATACTTCTTAAGCCCCGAGAATGCGTAGTGAAAAAAATAAAACATTGACTTAAGTGGATGTATACCTAACTCCCGATACACATTGTAATGCATCTTCGCTGATTTAAACTTATTCCCTGATTTACTCGTTACTGTATATCTATATTTGAGAAGTGGCTCATTCAATCCCACCACGTTATGACCATCTTTTAGAATCCTAAGCCAAGTAAGATAGTCTTCATGCAAATCGTCTTTTTCCATTGGATAGTTCAAGATAACATCTCTTCTAACAACGACAGAAGAGCAGTTGATCGAATTGGTTCTTAGCAACCCTTCATATGTAATCACACCGGGGACAGGTATAATGCGATTTAGTGAATGACCAAACTCATCCACCAGTTCTCTCGCTGTCGAAGACATTACAGCATTTGAAGATTCCAGATGTTCTATTTGTCTTTTTAGCTTGTTGCCTTCCCACCAGTCATCCGCATCAAGAAATGCAATGTACCTTCCTTTTGCAAGTGCAACTCCATTGTTTCTTGATTTTGCTACTCCAGAATTTCTTTCGTTTTTAT
>ERZ869909.1929-NODE-1929-length-15341-cov-10.337592_pt1 | contig 15341 bp, 16 predicted proteins | sample MGYA00520892_ERZ869909 | MGnify/ENA primary metagenome ERZ869909 (study PRJEB32215, sample SAMEA104723947) | bioreactor metagenome | biome: bioreactor; feature: anaerobic bioreactor; material: water | place: China | collected 2015-03-12 ...
TCGCCCAAAGCGGGTGCAAAGATAATACCCTTTTCCAACTTAACAACTGTTTTGCAAAATATTTTTGAAAAAAGTTTTTTAAGGGTGATTATTTCTATGAACTTACCGCTTTTAGTGGGTTTATATCCCGTTCAAAGCGGCTGCAAATATACACCCAATTACCAATTGAGCAAGCTTTTTTTTACTATTTCTCACAAAAAAATATCAGCCAAAACTTAACTGATTGATTGCTACATTTTTGATGAATGAAAAAAAAATTGCAGTACTACTAAAATAAGTAAAAAAAACTTTACCGGCAAATATTTTAATAAACTATTTTGACTTCCATTGGTCCTTCAAATCAAAATAATGTATTGGAAAAGCAGCAGGCTGTGTTTCCAGTATTCCTTCCTGAAAACTACGCTGAAGAATGTCTTCAATTAAAAAGTCTTCTTTGTCTAAATGTGGCTGAAATTCAGACTTGAGCGATATATCAAACATACTTGCAGTGGTATTGTACCAAAAGGCACGCCAACCCGTCCTTAGGTCTTTAACTAAATCAAACGCTGTTTCACCGGTTTGCCTATGAATAAGCTTTACTAATATCCTGCCTTCACTTCTGGTGAGATTTTTAAGTTCTTCCGTAAACTCTTCTTCTATATATTTTTGAATTCTTCGGGTATAGATACGTCTTTCCCTGTTATTTTGTATAGTTTCCAGTCGCTGGTTCATCGTGTTTAGTCTCTCTGCAGCCAACTTGGCATAAGGATATACTTTTCTAGTACGCCGCCTTAGTATTAAATAGTTTCTTCGTTCTTCAGGCGAATTGAATTTCAATTCGTTCAACAAATAGACCTCATCCAAGTCAATAAATTGCCTGGGGAGCGTGTCTCCGTCAATTATCATATATATATATTCAGTGGTGTCATTTTTAAAATAACGATAGGCATCATCATCTTGTGCAACACCGGAAACTGAAAAGAAAATGACATACAGAAAAACAAAAAATAATCTGCTCATAATTATGCGATTTGTTCCAGATAACTCCAAAATCGTTCCAAAATTACGTATAATATTGTGTCGTGTTACTAAATTCATATTAATATTGGTATTTTTACGCGTCAAAAAAAATAAACTATGGCAAAATCGATACTAAACAAAAAATCACTTACTTTTTTAGAAGCATATTTAAATAATCCATCGCCCACAGGCTATGAGTCCGGTGGTCAAAAAATATGGATGGACTATCTAAAACCTTATGTTGATGAATTTATTACAGACAACTATGGCACAGCTGTAGGAGTTATAAACCCTAAAACCAGCTACAAAGTGGTGATTGAGGGTCATGCCGATGAAATATCGTGGTATGTAAACTATATAACTGAGGATGGTTTAATATATGTAATTAGAAACGGCGGCAGCGACCATCAAATTGCCCCTTCAAAGCGCGTGAACATTCATACAAAAAAAGGAATTGTTCAAGGAGTGTTTGGCTGGCCGGCTATTCACACAAGAAAAAGCAAAGAAAAAGAACAAGCGCCTTCTTTGGAAAACATTTTTATTGATGTGGGCTGCTCCAAAAAAGAGGAAGTTGAAAAACTGGGCGTTCACGTGGGTTGTGTGATTACTTATCCTGATACCTTTTTCGTTTTAAACAAAAACAAATTTGTTTGCAGGGCTTTAGACAACCGTATGGGTGGCTTTATGATAGCCGAAGTAGCCAGACTTCTGAAAGAAAACAAAAAGAAATTGCCGTTTGGTCTTTACATAACCAACTCAGTTCAAGAAGAAATTGGTTTGCGAGGCGCTGAAATGATAACACACACTATCAAGCCCAATGTAGCTATTGTAACCGATGTTTGTCATGACACCACGACTCCCATGATTGATAAAAAAACCGAAGGCGAAACCAAAATTGGCAACGGTCCGGTTATATCTTATGCGCCGGCTGTTCAAAATAAACTGAGAGAACTTTTAATCGAAACAGCCGAGAAAAACAAAATTCCATTTCAGCGACTGGCTTCTTCCCGCTCGACAGGAACAGACACAGATGCTTTTGCTTACAGCAATGGCGGAGTCCCTTCGGCATTGATTTCATTGCCTTTGCGCTATATGCACACTACTGTGGAAATGGTACATAGGAACGATGTTGAAAATGTTATCCGGTTGATCTACGAATCGTTACTTACTATTAAGGAAGGGGAAACTTTTAGTTATTTTGAATAAAAAAGAAGCTTGAAACAAGCTCCTTTAATTATCGTTATTCTTTTATTACAACAAAGGGCAAATCACCATATTCAGTAGGTTGATAAACCACTTCAATACCGTTGTAAAATACCTTAGCTGCCATCAGGTAACCGTCTCCTGATTCAATCTCGGCAACAACAGTATCGTCAGACCAGTCTCCTCCCCAGTGAATAATCGTTGTCGTTACAGGACGTTCTGATTCTTCCGTATTTAACAAAAAGCCAATGTTATAATACGTGGTGTATGGCGGCGAAGGCTCCCTTAGTATAAAGCCATAAGGAGCATCCATATTCGAATCATAGTACATCACGGGAAAGCCATCTATAACATGAAAAACTCTTATATCATCAATATTTATGGCATTTTCGTGATTAGAGTCTAACAGATCTCCACCTTTCGCATCTTTTAAAGATACTAATACCGTTGCGTCAAAATTAAACGCTTCGCTTGGTTTATCATCTGAAGAACAAGCCATCAACAACAGACCTGTGCATAAAATAGAAATCGTTTTTTTCATAACATTCGTAATTTTTATGGAGTAATATTATATACCATCCCTCTTTGGTAATTAAAAGTATAGTTTCCTGGATTCCAATTATCTGCTCTAAACCAACCATTCAAAGAACCATCCCAACCCCAATTCATTCTTAGATATGTAATATTGTTATAGGCATAAGCATCTCCATTTTCATTATAATGGCAAATCTTATAACGCCTGTACCCATCTGCTACCCATGCATGTCCATCAGTATATACAGAAAATATAAACCAACTGGATTTTCTCCCTCCCCTTAAAATAACGGGTTTATTTTGATTTAAATTGTTTATCACAGCCCCTAATAAATAGTTACCGTAAGTAGCACTTGTATAATCAAAAACATTTTTAAAAGAATTGGATACTGTATTTTGCGTATTCGCGCCTGATCCATCACACCCGTAATCCATAAAAACAGATACTCCAATAATATACATTAATTGTGAAACTTCATTACCACCTTGATGATTATGCATTGTACTCCAATTAAAAGAAGTAGGATATTCATAATATTTCATTACCTGAGCCATTGCCGTTGCAACACATCCTGCCTGCGCCCTGCCATTAGATGTCTGAGGGCAATTATAATAAGGGGCGTAGTTGTTGTACCCTGTTCTTTGCCCCCATGTAGTTTACGTTAAAGCCGACCTCTCTGTAATAGTATCTTCACAATCAAAAAAACAATTGTCAGGCACAAAATGCGCTGGTGATGTAATAGATTGATCTATTACACAAGGATCCCACATATAAGGCAGGTATGGAGGTGGTTCTTCTCCAATTTCTCTTATTTCCTGAACCAAATCTTTAAAACTTACTAACCATTCTACTAAACCGTTAGGATAAAGGTCTGACGATACGTCAAATACTTCTATGTCAGAATAAGCAAATACTGGTTCTACCCGTGTGTCGGCAGATAAAATTATAAACCCGCCCTCCCGGTAATTGATTATATAATAAGCGGCTATATCATTATCATCAGGTATTTCCGTAACATCGTCAGGAGTCTTACTAACCGGACTGCCTTCTTCGTCATAAAAAGTAAGAACGGAAGCAATCTCAAGTGCTTCAGCTTCACTGATAAAATACTCAAGATAGCCAGATCCTGACTTTGCTACTATAGACTCTTCAAAGTCATATTTTTCACATGATATAAATAAAGTTATTGTTAAAAAGACAGAAATTAAATAAGATTTTTTCATAGTTAGTTCTCAATAGCACAAACATAAACAAATTCATCAAACATTATTTATTTTTTACATTTATTTGATTTTTATGCAATTGCCCTGATACATCGCTTTGTTTTTTTATTATATATTTCACTTCAAGGCTTTCAAATATTCCAACACATTTTTATTTATCCTTTCTTCAATGTTGGAAACATCCGCTTTTTGGAATGTTTCTCAACTAAACCGCTAATTTAGCGACCTGATTAAATGAAAAAGAAGAAATTTCTGTTAGCTCTTTAGCGTGTTCAATGGTCATAGAAACAACCTTACCGTCTTTATCAAGTTCTATCAAAGTATTTTCGTTAACGTCTTTGGTTTCTACATTTCATTATCATTAAAGTAAACCAAAAGCGTGTCTGTATCTTCGAAATAAATGATTTTCATAGCTTAAAATTTTAAAATTTCTATCAAAAAAAGCATTGTGTATGGTTTCCTCGTCCGCTAATATGACTATTCGTAAATACTTACCAGTTTCTTTTATATTAGCCCAGCGCTTTATTCTTCCATCTGCTTGTACGGCTTCATATAAAGGTTCGTTAAACACATATTCTATCCATTTCAACTCAATCCTCTTTCTGTCGTTACGTTCCCGGGTGACCAAAAAACATTGTGTAAACTTCATTTAGAACGAATAGATTTTTCAAAATTAGTTAATTCATGCGCTATTTCAAAATCCTTAAATACTCCAACACATTCTTATTTATCCTATCCTCAATATTGGAAACATCAGCTTTTTGGAAAGATTCACCTGTGATGTTCTCGTAAAGCTCTATGTAACGTTGGGAAACGGTTTCGATATACGCATCGCTCATTTCGGGGACTTGCTGTCCTTCCAATCCCTGAAACCCATTTTGAATGAGCCATTGACGTACAAACTCTTTGGAAAGCTGTTTTTGCGGTTCGTCTTTATCTTGTCGCTCCTTATAACCATCAGCATAAAAATAACGCGAGGAATCCGGCGTATGAATTTCATCAATCAAAACGATTTTGCCCTCTTTGGTTTTACCAAATTCATATTTGGTATCCACCAAAATCAGCCCACGCGATGCGGCAATTTCTGTACCGCGCAGAAAAAGTTTTCGGGTGTAGTCTTCCAAAATCAGGTAATCTTCCTCCGAAACAATGCCTCGCTTTAAAATGTCTTCACGGGAAATATCTTCATCGTGATCCCCTTTTTCGGCTTTGGTTGCCGGTGTAATAATTGGATGGGGGAATTTATCGTTTTCTTTCATTCCTTCCGGCATAGGCACTCCGCACAACATTCGTTTACCTGCTTTGTATTCACGTGCAGCGTGACCACTTAAATACCCGCGAATAACCATTTCCACTTTAAATGGCACACAGGCATGACCAATGGCAACATTGGGGTCGGGAGTAGCGATGAGCCAATTGGGCACTAAATCTTGGGTTGCTGCCATCATTTTTGTGGCAATTTGATTGAGTATCTGCCCTTTGTATGGAATCCCTTTGGGCATTACTACATCAAACGCACTGATGCGGTCTGAGGCGACCATAAGCAGTATATCATTGTCAAGTGTATATACATCACGCACCTTTCCGTGATAGATTTTTTTTTGTCCGGGAAAATGGAAGTTAGTTTCTGTAAGGGTATTGTTCATTTTATTCTATATTTTCAATGGACTTATAAGCCGCAATCACTTCTTTTACCAAACGGTGACGAATCACATCTTTATCATCCAGATATATCATTCCCACACCTTTTACATCTTTTAAAACCAGCAAAGCTTCTTTAAGACCAGAAATCACCCTGCGCGGTAAATCAATCTGCCCGGGGTCGCCGGTTATCATAAACTTGGCATTTTTTCCCATACGGGTTAAAAACATTTTCATCTGGGCGTGAGTGGTATTCTGAGCTTCATCGAGTATCACAAAGGCATTGTCAAGCGTTCTTCCGCGCATAAATGCTAAAGGTGCAATTTGAACCACCCCTTTTTCAATATAAGAAGTGAGTGTTTCATGAGGAATCATATCCCGCAAAGCGTCATATAAAGGCTGCATATATGGGTCGAGCTTTTCTTTTAAATCGCCCGGAAGAAACCCCAGGTTTTCACCGGCTTCTACTGCCGGGCGAGTAAGTATAATGCGCTTTACCTGTTTTTCTTTAAGTGCCTTTACCGCCAATGCGACACCGGTATAGGTTTTTCCGGTTCCGGCGGGGCCCACGGCAAAAACCATATCGTTTTTACGCATCATATCCACCAGTTTACGCTGATTGACAGTAATTGCTTTGACTTGCTTTCCACCCACTCCATGCACCAAAATTTCACCACTTGCTTCAGGCGTTTCATAATCTTCTTTTTTCTCGCTGGTAAGAATGCGCTCAATCGCATTTTCGTCCAGTTTGTTGTATTTGATGAAGTGATTCATCAATTCAGAAAATTTTTTGTCAAATTCTTCCAGCATTTCTTCGTCACCAAAAACGGTTAAACGGTTGCCGCGCGCAACAATTTTAAGCTTGGGATAATACTTTTTAAGCAGGTTGATGTTTGAATTTTGAAGCCCGAATAATTCGCTGGGGCTAATCTCTGTAATCTCTAGAATAAGTTCGTTCAAAAGCGGGAATTTATATTAAGAATTGTCTTGAATATTGATTAAGTTTGCATATACAAATCTAACATAAAAATATGTTTGCCTCAAGTATTTGGGCTTAAAAAAATATCAACAATTCTACCTATGCCAATCATTACTCTTACAACCGATTTTGGAGAAAAAGATCATTTTGCAGGAGCGGTTAAAGGTGCTATTTACAGCGAAATGGAAGATGCAAAAATTGTTGATATCTCACATTCGGTTTCACCTTTTCATATTGCAGAGGCTGCCTATATTATCCAAAACGCTTATAAAAGTTTTCCAAAAGGAACTATTCACGTCATTGGAATAGATTCTGAACTCACACCGGAAAACAAACACATTGCCGTTTTGATGGACGGTCATTTTTTTATCTGTGCCGATAACGGTATAATTTCACTGATTACTCAGGAAATTCGTCCCGAAAAAGTGGTAGAAATCAACATACACGATCGGGTACTGTCTGATTTTCCGGTGCTGGATGTTTTTGTGAAAGTAGCCTGCCACATCGCTCGTGGTGGCACTTTGGAAGTGATTGGAAAAGAAATCACCGGGATTAAAGAACTTAAAGGCCTTGCTCCCATTATTCAGGAAAAGCAAAATCAAATTATCGGAAACGTAATTTATATCGATAATTATGGCAATGTGGTGACCAATATTACCAAAAAACTGTTTGACAGCATCGGCAAAGGAAAGCCTTTTGTCGTAATTGCGCGAAACACCAAGTTCAAAGAAGTTCATTCTATTTACAGCGAAGCCATCAACTTTAATCTTCCACCTGAAAAGCGCGAAGAAGACGGGAAAAAGCTCGCCATCTGGAATGCTTCCGGATATCTGGAACTGGCTGTTTACAAAAGTAATCCGCAAACGGTGGGCAGTGCTTCTACCCTGTTTGGATTGCAGTTTAGAGACACCATAACCATCAGTTTTGAAAACTAACTTCTATGTTTATCAGAATCGTAAAAATGGAATTCCAAATCGATAAAGTGGAGGCTTTTCTTCAAAACTTTGAAGAAGTGAAAGAGCACATCAGAAATTTTCCGGGTTGTTGTCATTTGGAATTATACCGCGATAAAAACAACTCAAACATTTTCTTCACTTACAGCAAATGGGAAGATGAGTCAGATTTGGAAAACTACCGCAACAGTTCTCTTTTCAAGGAAGTATGGGGAGTTACCAAACCCATGTTTTCAAAAAAAGCCGAAGCCTGGAGTGTGGATACTGCTTATCGTTTGTGATTAATGCAGTCTCATTTTTCAAGATTATAAACAATTGTTTTCATTTCGTTAAAAACTCATTTTTTAATTATTTTGCCTGCGTGCATTAATGTTCTATTTTTGTGCCACTAATTTCACTTCCCTGTTATGGCAGACATCAATTATCTGGAAAAGCTCGTTATCCAAACCCGGCGCGATATTTTAAGACAAGTACACAAAGTTAATTCAGGGCATCCCGGTGGTTCATTGGGTTGTACCGAATTTTTTGTAGCACTCTACAATGTATTAATGGAACGCAATGATTCGTTTGATATGGACGGAAAAGGTGAAGACCTTTTCTTTCTTTCAAACGGACATATCTCTCCGGTTTTTTACAGTGTTTTAGCGCGTTGCGGCTATTTTCCCGTTGAAGAACTTAACACTTTTAGACTTTTAAATTCGCGTTTGCAAGGGCATCCCACCACACATGAGGGTTTACCCGGCGTGAGAGTAGCCTCGGGTTCACTGGGCCAAGGAATTTCTGTGGCTATTGGTGCGGCGCTTGCTAAAAAGCTCAACAACGACCCTAAAATTGTTTACACCCTTTGTGGTGACGGTGAGCTTCAGGAAGGTCAAAACTGGGAAGCGATTATGTATGCTGCCGGTAACAAGGTGGACAATTTGATAGTAACTGTAGACTATAACGGCCAGCAAATTGACGGTTCAACCGATACCGTTTTGCCATTGGGCAATCTTACAGCAAAAATGGAAGCCTTTGGGTGGGAAGTGCTTTCGATAAAAGAAGGAAATAATCTGGAAGCTATTATCAACACTATGCAAGAGGCCAAAGCCAAAACAGGCAAAGGCAAACCCGTTTGTGTTATTATGCACACAGTGATGGGCAACGGTGTTGATTTTATGATGCATACCCACGCCTGGCACGGTAAAGCACCCAACGATGCACAACTGGAAACCGCTTTGGCACAAAACCCTGAAACCTTGGGTGATTATTAAAATCCCCACCTAACCCTGCCTTTACCGGCAGGCAGGCCTCCCCAAAGGGGAGGAAATATAAGTTCTTAGGAATAAAGAAATAAAATTAATTTAATATAAATCCCGCTCCCCTCCTTTGGAGGGGAGCGGGGGAGGATTACGATGAAAAAATTCACAAACACAGGAAATAAAGATACTCGCAGCGGTTTTGGGGCCGGAATTACCGAACTTGGAAAATCAAACCCCAATGTGGTAGCCCTTTGTGCTGATTTGACCGGCTCTTTAAAAATGGAAGAATTTCAGGCCAACCACCCTGAGCGATTTTTTCAGGTGGGTATTGCAGAAGCCAATATGATGGGAATAGCGGCAGGTTTAACCATTGGTGGAAAAATTCCCTTTACGGGAACATTTGCCAATTTTTCAACGGGAAGGGTCTATGACCAAATTAGACAAAGCATTGCCTACAGCCATAAAAATGTGAAAATATGCGCTTCACACGCCGGTGTAACACTGGGCGAAGACGGTGCAACCCACCAAATTCTGGAAGACATCGGCTTGATGAAAATGCTGCCGGGAATGACCGTAATTAATACTTGCGATTACAATCAAACCAAAGCGGCTACACTTGCTATTGCAGAACATCACGGCCCGGTATATCTGCGTTTTGGAAGACCCAGTGTGCCTAACTTCACTCCAGAAAATCAAACTTTTAAAATCGGGAAAGCGGTTCATTTGATTGAAGGAAGCGATATTACTATTGTGGCTACCGGACATTTGGTTTGGGAAGCTATTTTAGCCACTGAAGCTTTAAGCGAAAAAGGAATCAGTGCCGAGGTAATTAATATCCATACCATTAAACCGTTGGATAACGAGGCTATACTCAACTCCGTTAAGAAAACCGGATGTATCGTTACTGCTGAAGAACACAATTATCTAGGTGGCTTGGGTGAAAGTGTAGCCCGGGTATTGGTTGAAAACCATCCTGCACCTCAAGAGTTTGTAGCTACGCAAGACACCTTTGGCGAATCAGGCACACCGGCACAATTGATGGAAAAATATGGCTTGAATGCTGCAGCGATTATCAAAGCTTGTGAAAAAGTATTGAAAAGAAAATAATAGACCTGGAATCATAAAAATCCCCCTGAAAAAGGTTTTTTTTTATTTAACTATTTCACTCTGGTAAATCCTTTCGGGATATAAAGCGTTTCATAATCATAAAGGGAGATGTAAATCAATATGGGTTTTTCCAGCCCCTCATACCACACTTCATACACATCCAGTAGTGCATGAGAGCCATAAGCGTTTTCACTGGGGTAAGGACAACAACTACCACGGCGGTGAAACGAGATTTCCTCACCATTGGGTCCGGCAAGCGATGCCAAATACCTACGTTGATTAATGGGTCCTTCACGTTCATGTACACCACCCACTTTTACCAGATTTTTTTCAGAAAGCCCATAATCTGATTTTGGCGCATAGTCCCTTACATCAAAAAAAGGAATGTAATCGGTTGATTTACCAATTGGATTTGTAGAGGAACTTAATATTTTAGGGTCTTTGCTTCCGCAAGAAATCAGAAACAAAAACAACACAGGTGTTAGAAACCACTTTTTCATAAGTCTGGTTAGTTTATTGAATTATTAAATATATAAAAATAAAAGTTTAGTAGGTTTTTAGTCTTCAAAAAAACATTATTCACCCAAACATTTTCATTTCAAATCACTTACAAATTTTAACATAAATATTATTTAAAATTAATCTAAATAAACTTGCCCAACATTTTTTTTGCTCCTATTTTTGCCGTCGAAAAATAACCTTATTTAAATCAAGTCTAAATAAAGTAAAATGCAAAAACTACTGACCTGTACTTGTGTTGCACTGTTTTCAATAAACGCATTCTCACAAGTTGACACACCCAAAGACACCTTAAAAACCCAGCAATTAGATCAAATAACTTTATCGAGCAATATACTAGGAAGCAAGTTTGCTGTTAGAAACCGCACCGGATCTGCTTATTATCTATCACCTCAGGATTTACAGCAATTTGGCTATACCGATGTCAATAAAGTATTGCGCGCTGTTCCCGGTGTGAATGTATTTGAGGAAGACGGCTTCGGTTTGCGTCCCAACATCTCATTGCGTGGTACTTCACCCGAGCGCAGTGCAAAAATCACTTTAATGGAAGACGGTGTGCTTATTGCTCCGGCTCCCTACAGTGCCCCTGCAGCCTATTATTTTCCAACCATTGGCCGTATTGAGGCCGTTGAGGTACTGAAAGGAAGCAGCCAGATTCAGTATGGACCTTATACTACCGGAGGTGCCATCAATATGGTTTCAAAGACAATTCCCACTACCCTTTCGGGCGAAGCGCGGTTAACGGCAGGCAACTACCACAGCCGAAGCACCGAACTGAGCCTGGGCGACTCCCGTGAAAATTTCGGTTTTGTAACCCAGTATTTCAATTACAATTCAGATGGGTTTAAAGCTTTGGACGGCGGTGGAAACACCGGCTTTGACAAAAGCGATTACCTGGCCAAATTCCGTGTAAACACCAATCGCGATGCCCGGGTATATCAACAGTTGCAATTGAAATTTCAGTATTCGGAAGAAATTTCAAATGAAACCTACTTGGGCTTAACTCAGGCTGATTATGACATAAATCCTTACCGTCGTTATCTCGCTTCCGGCGCAGACCGTATGGATACTGACCATATGCAGTTTCAAATTGACCACTTCATCCGTCCGCATCAGAACGTAACCATCAAAACCACGGCTTACCAAAACAACTTTAACCGTAACTGGTACAAGTTGGACGATGTTGACCTTACCGGACGTGTGAGTATCAGCAATGTACTGGCTCGACCTGAGGAATTTTCCGCAGAATACCAAGCCCTTTTTGCCAACAACACACCTGAAGATGTCTTTGGTGTAAAAGCCAACAACCGTGAGTATGAATCACGCGGTATACAATCTGTAGCCAACATTAGCTTTGGTGAAAAGCTTTATCAGGATTTAGAAATTGGGATTCGTTATCATGAAGATTCTGAAGACCGTTTTCAATGGAAAGACAAATACGGCATTCAAAACGGTGAAATGATTCGCACCACCGTAGCCGCTAAAGGCAGTGACGCCAACCGCATCACGAGTGCCGAAGCCGTGGCGGCTCATGTATTGTACAAAGTCTCGTTCAACGGACTTACACTTACCCCCGGCCTTCGCTATGAAAATATCACGCTTACGCGAAATGACTATGGGAAAAACGACCCCAACCGCACCGGTTTTGAACTATCCACCGCCGAAAACAAAGTAGATGTCTGGATTCCCGGCATTGGTGCCAACTACCGCTTTTCACCTGAACTTTCCATCTTTGGTGGCGTGCACAAAGGTTTTGCCCCTCCGGGAACCGCTGAAGGCAGCAAACCCGAAGAAAGCATCAACCTTGAATTGGGAGGTCGTTTTAACTACAACGGCCTGCGTGGAGAATTGGTTGGGTTTTATAATGACTACAGCAATATGTTGGGCAGCGACCTTGCGGCTTCCGGCGGAACAGGAACATTGGATATGTTTAACGCCGGTGAAGCCTTGGTAAAAGGAATCGAGTTGTTGCTCAACTTTGATGTGTTGCGTTTTACCGAAGGCGATATAAAACTACCCGTGACTGTGTCTTACACCTTTACCGATGCCCGTTTCCAAAGTGATTTTGCCAGTACGGTGGGCATCTTTGGCGAAGTTTCAGACGGAGACGAAATTCCCTACATCGCACGCAACCAGTTTAACGTAACCGCCGCACTGGAGAATTCACACTTTAATGTAAGTTTGAGCGGCCGCTATACCGATGCTTTCAGAACCATGGCAGGAACGGGAACCATCCCACAGGAATTTGAGGTGGGCAGCCATTTTATTGTTGACCTTTCTGCCAAGTATTTCTACTCGCCCAGAGTGACTTTGTTTACCAACATCAACAACCTGTTTGACAGCACTTATGAAGTTGCCCGTATGCCGGCCGGTTTACGCCCCGGAGCACCATTTATGATGAATGCGGGAATTAGCTATGCGTTTTGATAGTGGTGAGTGACAATAGTTATTTAATAATTAGCCAAACCCCGAATTCCTTCGGGGTTTTTTGTTTATGTTATTTTATTTTTTGAAGTATTGAATTTTATAAATTTATAGTATGTTTGAGTGATTTAGTATGCTTTTCAAAAAAAGTACCTTGACAATATAATGAGCTCTATAACACAAATAATAGTAGTAATCGGAATTGTTTATTTTATAAACCGATTTTTGTTGCCAGCTATGTTCAACATATTAATTGAACTTCACGAGAAGTACAATGCAAAGAGCTTAAACCGACAACCAATCAAGTTTGTTAAGGACAATAAAGCAAAACTAATAAAAGGATTTTCCATATTTTATTGGGTAGGCGGTGCTCTAATTGTATATGGAATTCTCAGGGCAGAATATTAAATGCTGGAATCTATGTTTATAAAAAATCTATATTTGATAGTTTTAGTTTTTGACAACCACTTTAAAAATACGATTTGAAAACTATGAAAAAAAGAACATTTGATTTTATAGTGATTTTAGTAAATGCATTTTTTCTAATTATTTTAAATTTATTTGGCATACTTGAAAAGTCAGCCAAATTTATGTTTTTACCCATTTTGGCATTCTACTTTATTGGCAAGTATGCAGAACGACGTTTCAAGAATTAAACTCTATTTTATTAACTTAAAGTTTAAACTGCCTTTTTCGCATATTTGGTTGATCAAAACTAAACAGAAAAAATCATTGGCTTGTACTACCTCAACCTCCTCCCAATCCAGTTGGTCATAATGGTTGTAAAGCCCACCACGCTGATGGAGCTCATCGGCATAATGATGGCGGCTACCACGGGAGCGAGCTGCCCGGTAACGGCAAAATAAAGCCCTACCACATTGTATAAAAACGAAAGCAGCATACTGGCTTTGATTACATTAATAGCGCTCTTGGAAGCATTCAGGTAGCTGGGCAGTTCTTTAAACTTTTCGGCGTCGAGTATGGCATCACAGGCGGGTGAAAACACATTTACATTTTCAGAAACGGCTATACCCACATCGCTTTGCTGCAAAGCACCGGCATCGTTGAGACCGTCGCCCACCATCGCAACTTTATGACCAAAATCCTGCAGTTGGGAAATATGCTCCAGTTTGTCTTTGGGCTTTTGATTGAAGTTCATTTGGGTGCCTTTGGGCAGCAACCGCTCCAAATAGTCACGCTCGCCTTCATTATCGCCCGAAAGTATGCCTAAGTGGTAGTTTGAACCCAACGAAACAAAAACATCTTCCATCCCCTCTCGGTAGTGATTGGCAAATACATACTTGCCTTTGTACTCATCGTTGGCGGCGATATGCACCACAGTTTCATTGAGTTTAACAGCTTCGCCACGGTTTTCGGGAGTAACAAATGCGGCACTGCCAATTTTAATATTCCGGTTTCCGGCCCGGGCACGGAGTCCTTTTCCGGGCAATTCTTCATAGTCATCCAGAGTTAATATATCGTTTTCCTTTAAAAAGTCATACAACGAACGGCTCAAGGGATGGTTGGAAGTGCGCAGGGTGGATTTAAGCAAACTGGTTTCCATTTCGCTTAAAGCGGAACCGGTATACGTAATCGCATTTTTATCGTTGGAAGTAATCGTTCCGGTTTTGTCAAAAATAAGGGTATCGACTTTGGCCAGTTTTTCGATTACATTAGCGTTTTTGAGGTAAAATTTCAGTTTTCCGAAAATGCGCAGCATATTGCCCAGCGTAAAGGGTGCCGACATCGCCAACGCACAGGGACAGGCAATAATCAACACGGCCGTAAACGCCTGAATGGCCACAGAAACATTGTTGGCAATCAGTGTCCAATAGCCCAGCGCCCCAAAGGCAATCAGCAAAATAATAATGGTAAAATGCTTGCTGATGGCGTTGGTCAAATTGACATAAGCCTGCTCTTTGTCTTTGTTAAATACATCGTTGCTCCACAATTGGGTGAGGTAGCTTTGCGAAATGGTTTTGATACTTTCCATCTCAATAGCCCCTGAGATTTGCTTACCGCCCGCAAAAAGTTTATCGCCCGACTCTTTTCTTACGGGAATGGACTCGCCCGTTACAAAACTGTAGTCGATATTGGCACGCCCTTTTATTAGAATTCCGTCCACAGGAATGAGTTCTTCATTGCGGATGAGCAAGCGGTCGCCTTCTTTGATTTCGTGAACGGGTATGGGTTCTTCTTTTCCGTTGGAAATTCGGGTAACTGAAATGGGAAAATAAGATTTATAATCGCGTTCAAACGAAAGGAAATTATAAGTCTTTTGTTGGAAAAATTTCCCAAGCAGGATAAAAAATACCAATCCGGTGAGGCTGTCAAAAAATCCGGTGCCCAAATCGAAAGCAATTTCAATCACACTGCGCACAAACAGCACGAGTATTCCCAATGCCAGAGGCACGTCAATATTGAGAAATCCGGCTTTCAGCCCTTTGTAAGCCGATATAAAATAGCCCGATGCCGAATAGAAAAATACCGGTAGTGAAAATCCAAACATCAACCACC
>ERZ869909.1931-NODE-1931-length-15328-cov-8.525343_pt1 | contig 15328 bp, 11 predicted proteins | sample MGYA00520892_ERZ869909 | MGnify/ENA primary metagenome ERZ869909 (study PRJEB32215, sample SAMEA104723947) | bioreactor metagenome | biome: bioreactor; feature: anaerobic bioreactor; material: water | place: China | collected 2015-03-12 ...
AGCGCCAGGGCCCCCTGGGCGCGCTCGGAGGCGGCGAGCGCGTCGCGGTACGCGCGCTCGGCGCGCTCCCGCTCGACGCGCGCCCGGTCGACCTCCGCGCGCGCGGCGGCCAGCAGTTCGCGACCCTCCAGGATGCGTTGCTCCGCGGCCGCTTCCGACGCGCGCAGCTGCGCCACCTCCGATCGCAGCGCCGCCACGCGCGCATGGCCGGCCGTGACGCGCATGACCAACGCCTCGCGCGCGAGGTGGGCATGGCGGGCCGCCACCTGGGCCTCGTGGCGCAGGTGCTCGATGCGCTCCCGCAGCTCGCCCAGCACGTCCTCCAGCCGCGTCAGGTGCGCCGCGGCCGAGTCGAGTCTCCCCTGCGTCTGCTCGCGGCGCGCGGCCAGCCGCGCCACGCCGGCCGCCTCCGCGACGTAGCGCAGCAGCGTGGCGGGGTCGGCCATCAACACGCCCGCCACCTCGCCTTGGCCGATCATGGCGACGCCGGCGGTGCCGAGACCCGAGCCCGCGAGCGCCTCGTCGATGTCGTAGAAGCGTGCCAGCCGGCCGTCGAGGCGGAGGCGGCTGGCGCCGGAGCGATCGAGGTCCCGCCGGACCTTGATGGCGCGCCGGCCGTCGCTGAGCTCGACCTCGACCTCGGCGAAGCCGACGCCGCGCTTGCCCTCGGCGCCGTGGAAGATGAGGTCGGTGCGGGCCTCCGCCCGGAACTCCCGCGCGCGACCGCCGCCCGTCACCCACTTGAGGGCATCGAGCAGGTTGGACTTCCCCGACCCGTTGGGTCCCACGATCGCCGTGACGCCGGGCGACAGCTCGATCGTCGTACGGTTCCCGAACGACTTGAACCCCTGCAGCGTCAGGCTCGTCAGGCGCACCCGGACCCCCGCGGGCCCGCGCCGCTCAGCGGCCGGCCTCGCCGCGCACGCCGCCATCGCGGCCGCCGTCGGCGGTCGCAACGGCGCGGTCCGTGCCCAGCGCCACCGCCAACTCACCGAGCGCGGCGGCCGAGGCGCGGATGCCCTGGAGGTAGTGACGCACCTCGAACTTCTCGTCCGGGGCGTGCAACCGGTCGTCCTCGAGGCCCATGTCGAGCAGGACCGGCACCGCGCCCAGCAGGCGCTGCAGCTCGCCGACGACCGGGATCGAGCCGCCCGTGCGGGCGTAGACGACCGGCCGGCCCCAGACGGCCTCCAGGGCGCGCGCCACCGCGGCCACCGCGGGGTGGTCGAGCGGCGCCAACGCCGCTTCGCCGAGTCCCTCCACCGTCACCTCGACCGACACGCCCTCGGGCGCCACGCGGACGAGGTGATCGCGAACCGCATCGGCGACCCATCGCGGGTCCTGGTCCGCGACCAGGCGGCAGCTCAGCTTGGCGATGCCCTCGGCGGGGATCACGGTCTTCGCGCCGTCGCCCACGAAGCCGCCGCCGAGGCCATGCACGTCGAGCGTCGGCCGCGCCCACAGGCGTTCGAGGAGCTGGTACCCCACCTCGCCCGGGGTGGCGCTCACCCCGGCGTCGCGCACGAACGCCTCGCGGTCGAAGGGTACGGCGGCCATGCGCCGGCGCTCGTCGCCGTCCAGCGGCCGCACCCGGTCGTAGAAGCCGGGCACCGCGACGCGGCCGTCCTCGTCCTTCAGCGACGCGAGCATGCCGCAGAGCGCCAGCAACGCGTTCGGAACGCCGCCGCCGTAGGCGCCGGAATGGAGATCCCGCCCCGCCGCCCGAACCCGCACCGTCAGGTACGCCAGCCCGCGGAGGCCGTACGTGATCGTAGGCGTCTCGCGCGCCACCATGGCGCCGTCGGACACGAGTGCCACGTCGGCCGCGAGGTCGTCTCTGTGCGCGCGCAGGAACTCGGCGAGATGGGGGCTGCCGACCTCCTCCTCGCCCTCGACGACGAACCGAACGTTGAGCGGCCACCCGCCGTCGAGGTCGCGCAGCGCCTCGACGGCCTTCACGTGGGCGAACACCTGGCCCTTGTCGTCGGAAGCGCCCCGGGCGCGGATACGTCCGCCGTCGATCACCGGCTCGAACGGTGGTGTCGTCCACGCGTCGAGCGGCTCGGCGGGCTGGACGTCGTAGTGCCCGTAGACCAGGACGGTCGGGGCGCCGGTGCGCGCCGGGGTCTGGGCCGTCACCACCGGATGGCCGGCCGTCGGGTGCACCGTCGCCTGCAGGCCCGCGCGCCGCAGCGACTCGGCCACGAAGTCGGCCGCCCGCGCGACGTCAGCTGCGTACCGCGGGTCCGTCGACACCGAGGGGATGCGGAGGAACTCGAGGAGCTCGGCGAGGAGCCGCTCACGCTGCGCTTCGACGTAGCGTTCCACGCGGTCGTCGCGGGAGGATCCGGACATGGCGCGGAGCCTACCACGGCCCCCGTGGGGCGCCCTCCGCCGGGTTCAGCCGTCGCCGGCCAGGTGGTCGAGCCCGCGCTGCAACGCCGCGTCGTCCTCTTCCGCGGACGGCGGTGTGGCTCGGGCCGGCAGCGCCCGGGCGCCCTTGAGCTCGAGCTGCAGACGCTGCTGGATCGAGCCGATGCGTTCCTCCATGCGCGCCTGCAAGACGTCGAGCTTCTGGCGCAGGCGGATGATCTCCTCCACCCCCGCGAGGTTGACGCCGAGTTCCTGCGTGAGGCGACGGATCTCGCGCAGCTGCTCGATGTTGCGCTGCGAGTAGAGGCGCGTCTTGCCTGCCGACCGCGACGGCTCGATCAGGCCCTTCCGCTCGTACAGGCGCAGCGTCTGGGGATGCATGTCGACGAGCTCCGCAGCCACGCTGATCACGTACAGGGGCTTGTCCCTGTCCTGGGTCGGGTCCGCGGGGCCGCGCTGCCGGTCGCCGTGGTCGCTCATCCGTTCCTCCCGGCCGTGGTGAGTCGCCTCCAGGCGTCGCGCGCCAGCGCCACGCCGCCTTCCACGGTCTCCTGGGCCGACCGGCCCCAACCGCGCCACAGGTCGACGCGCACCGTGAGGTGCAGGTCGCCGCCCAGGCCGCCGCCGGCCACGCGCAGGCGCCGCCCGTCGCGCACCCCCGCCGGCACCTTCACCGTCGCGTCCGCGACGCGTACCGAGACCCCCTGGCGCGCCTCGAGCGGGGTCACGGCGAGCTCCGCATGCAGGTCGCGGCCCTCCCGACGCACGCCCGGCGGAAGCGCGACGTCGAGTTCGACGTAGGCATCGCCCGGTGGGCGCCCCGGGCCGCCGAGTCGGGCGAGCCGCAGACGCTGTCCCGGTCGGACGCCGGGGGGGACGGTCACGTCGACGGCCTGGCCCGACCGCACGACGCCGCTGCCGCCGCAGGTCGCGCAGCCCGCGCCGCGGCCGGCACAGGTGCCGCAGGTGACCGGACCCGGCACGAACACCCGCCGCCGTGCGCCCGACCGCGCGGCAGCCAGGTCCAACCGCAGGGCGACGCGGCGGTCCTCGCCCGGCAGGAGTCCCGCCTGGCGGAACGCCCGGGTCACCCCCCGGAACAGCACGTCGAAGACGACGTTGCCGGTGGTCGCCTGGCCGCCCGCCGTGGCGTAGCGGCCCCAGTCGACCGGGACCTCCGCCTCCTGGAACACGGTGCGCCAGTCGACGGTGGAGAAGTCGGGCCGCGGCGGCGGCGCCCGCCTCCCCGCCCCCACCACGCCGCCGGCCGCGACGTAGGCGTCGTAGCGCTGTCGCGACGATGGGTCGCGCAGCGTCGCGTACGCCTCCGAGGCCGCCTTGAAGCGCTCCTCGGCGCCGGCATCGCCCGGGTTGCGGTCGGGGTGGTCGCGCAGGGCGCGCTCGCGGTACGCGCGCTTGATCGCGTCGGCGTCGGCGTCACGGGCGACGCCGAGCACCTCGTACGGGTCGCGTCGCGGCGGGTTCACGCGCGGAGTCTAGCAGATGTGAGTGCGATCGACTCAGGTCCGGCCGACCCGCGCTGCTCGGACCCGATGCTAGGCTGGCGCCAGCGGGAGCGCCCACGCGGGCTCCCCGATCGGGAGGCGAGGATGAAGTCTCGGGGACTCCGCACGGTCGTGTTCGTCCTGAGCCTGGCGCTGATCGTCCTGGCGGCGTCGGCCTGCCGCAACGAGACCCAGAACCGGATCCGACGCAGCATCCAGGACTTCACCAACGTGCGGATGTACATCACCGTCTACAGCCTCACCGGGGACGCGCTGTTCGAGGGCCTGGTCGACGGCAAGGTCACCCGCGCCAGCGCCCGCTCCGACGACGGCAGCGAGGACGCCGCGGGAGACTACGTGTACTGGTACGACGACCGCGGCCGGTACCACCAGACGAACCTGCCGTACCTGGTGACGACCTACGACCGGCACGCCGGCACGCTCCCCTGACGATGAGCGGTGCGTGACCGTTCGACTCATTCGCCCACGGTCCGCGGCGGTAGGGTGAAGGGCGAGGCGCCATGCCAGGAGGAGGTCCCATGACCCGTCGCCACCTGCTTCCGCTCGTCCTCGCGGCCGCCTGGACGCTGAGCGCGTGCACGATCACCTTCGTACCGGCGGATGGACCCGTCGTGGACCGCCCCCGGCCCGCGCCGTCGGCGTCGGCCGCGATCGAGCGCTTCGAGTCGCTCTCGTCGCACTACCGCGTCGGCGATCGGATCGCGTTCCGCGTCCGGACGAACCGCACCGGCTACGTCACCCTGACCGCCCGCGATCCCGACGGCAGCGTGTACGTCCTGGCGCGCAACGTTCCGGTTCGGGCGAACCGTACCGAGGTCGTGCCCGCCCCGTTCGGCCGCGTGTCGTTCGTGGCCGCGGCACCGGTCGGCCTGCACGTCATCCGGGCGCACTTCACGCCCGAGGTCACGCCCGAACGCGTCGTCTTCGTCGGCCGCGCGTCGCTCGACGCGTGGCTCGCGCAGATCGTGCTCGAGATCGGCGGCTTCGGCTTCGGTGCCGACGACGTCGCGCAGACCACCCTCACGATTCGCCACTGATGGCCCAGGAGGACCCTTCGTGACCCAGCCTCGCCTCGTCGCCGCCATCGCCGCCCTCGCGATCGCGACGGCCCTGACCGCATGCACCGTCACCTTCCTGCCGGGCGACGACGCGACCACCGTCGATCGCCCCCGGCCGCCGGTGGTCACGCCGCCGGCGCCGACCCCTCCGGACCGGCCGCGACCGCAGCCCGCCCCGGAGCTCCCGTCCGATGCGGGTTTCCGCCTGTTCGAGATCGGGGCGGACCCGATCTACCCGGGGACCCAGCTGTGGTTCCGGGTCGCCGTCCGTGACGCCGGGTACGTCACCATCAGTGCGCTGGCGCCCGACGGCCGCGTCACCGTGCTGGTGCGCGACGAGCCCGTGCCGGCCGGCTCTCGCCCGACGATCGTCCCGCCCATCGGGAGCCGGAACCCGCCGCTCGCCAGCGCGCCGGTCGGCGCCTGGCGCGTGCGCGCGCAGTGGGCGCCGCGGCCCACCAACGCTCGCTACGACGGGGTCCGCGGGCTCGATGCCTGGACCGACGCGATCGCGGCCAACCTCGCTCGCGTCGAGGGCGCGAGCGTGTTCGACGACCGCTTCGAGGTCCTCGCCCGCTGACCGCACGCGCCCGGCCCGCACGGGGCTGAGGTACAATCGCTCCATGAGCCCGCCCCCTCGGTGGCGTCGGCCCTTCGGGCCGCGCCGACCTGGGGGGCGTGATGGAAGGCAGGCGACGTGGCGGGCCATAGCAAGTGGGCGCAGATCAAGCGCAAGAAGGCCGCGAACGACAAGCAGCGCGGCAAGGTGATCAGCAAGCACATCCGGGCGATCCAGAGCGCGGTCCGCGAGGGCGGAGGCGGCGACCCGTCGTCGAACCTGCCCCTCAAGAACGCGCTGGCGGCCGCCAAGAGCGACAACGTGCCGGCGGACAACATCGATCGCGCCATCGAGCGGGCCCTGGGCGGCGGCGAGGGCGGCACCGCCTTCGAGACCGTCTTCTACGAGGGGTACGGCCCCGGTGGCATCGCCGTGCTGATCGAGGTCCTGACCGACAACCGCAACCGGACCGTGGGCGAGGTGCGCCACGTGTTCTCGAAGCGAGGCGGCAACCTCTCCGGCAGCGTCGCATGGCAGTTCGAGACGAAGGGCCTGATCGTCGTCGACCGCGACGACGAGGCGGTGGCGGAGGCCGCGATCGAGGCGGGCGCCGACGACATCGAGGTCGAGGACGGGAGCACCACCGTGTACACCGCCGCCACCGCGCTGTACGACGTCGTGGACGCCCTGCAGCGCGCGGGCATCGAGCCCGAGGTGTCGCAGCTGACCCGCGTGCCGCAGACGACGACGGCGTTGGAGGCCGACGAGGCGGCGCGCGTGGTCGCCTTCCTCGAGGCCCTCGAAGACCTCGACGACGTGCAGAACGTGTACAGCACCGCCGACCTGTCGGCGTTCGCGGAGCCGGCCGACGGCTGAGGAGGGGACCGCATGAGCTTCGCCACCGTCCCGTGGGACGACATCCCCAGGGTCACCGGCGGTCAGATGCAGCAGCTGATCATGCTGGCGACGGGCAAGTACGGGCTCGACAGCCGGTTGCTGGTGGAGCACACCGCCCGCAACGTCCTGCGGCTCGTCGATGCGTTCGCCCCCGAAGGCACCGTGCTCGTCGTCGCGGGCCGCGGCAACAACGGCTCGGGCGGGCTCGCGGCGGCGCGCCTGCTCGCCGCGCGCGGCCGGCGCGTGTGGGTCGTGCCGACCCACGAGGCCGAGAACTACTCCGGCACCCCCAAGGAGCAGCTCGAGCACCTGCGGCACTACGAGTCGGTCAAGGTCCGCACCAGCCTGCCGAAGATGAAGTTCGCCTGCGTCATCGACAGCGCCATCGGGACCAACCTCGAGGGTCCGCCGCGCGGCCGCACGCTCGACGTCATCACCGTGGTCAACCAGCTGGTGGCGCAGGGCAGCTGCGTCATCTCGCTCGACGTGCCGACCGGCCTCAAGGCCGACGATGGCGCAGTGCCGGGCGACGTGGTGCACGCCAGCATGACGCTCGCCATCGGCCTGGCGAAACGCGGGGCGCCGCCCGGCGAACACGTGGGCCGGCTCTTCGTGGGCGACCTCGCGCTGCCCGACGGCCTGTACGAGGGCATGGGCCTGGAGCCTCCGCGCATGCCGGGGTTCGTCACGGAGATCACGGCGGGCTGATCGCCGGCGGCCCGTGCGGCGGCCGCTCGCCGACCCGCGGGCCCGGCCGGGTATCCTGGAGGCGAGCGGGCGCGGGCACGCGGCTCGCGTTCGCCCAGGGCGCCCACGGCGTGGGCGCTCCGGAGAGGGGGTGACCGATCGTGTCGCCCGTCGAGCGCCTGGATGCCGCCGCCCTCGCCAGCCCCACGGACCCCGCCAGCCTCGCCTTCGCGACGACCGCCGAACTCGACCCGGGGACGCTCCCGGTCGGGCAGCCGCGGGCCGTCGCCGCCGTGCGCTTCGGCGTGGCGGTCGCCGGCCAGGGGTACAACCTCTTCGCCATCGGCCCCAGCGGGACCGGCAAGCGTCACTTCCTCACGCGCTTCCTCGCCCGCGAGGCGCAGCAGCGGGAGGTGCCGCCCGACCTCGTCGTCCTCTACGCCTTCGACGACGCGGCGCGGCCGGCGGTGGTGGCGATGCCGGCCGGGACCGCCCGCGGGTTCCGGGACGACATGCAGCGGTTGGTCCAGGAGGTCGCCGTCGCGCTGCCGGCCGCGTTCGAGGCCGACGAGTACCACACCCGCCTGCAGGCGATCGAGGAGGCCTTCCAGGAGCGGTCCTCCGGCCGCCTCGAGGCGATCCGGAGGCGCGCGGCCGCCCAGCAGGTCGCGATGGTGCAGACCCCGGAAGGCATGCGCTTCGCCCCCACGCGCGACGGCGAGGTCCTCGGGCCCGAGGCGTTCGAGGGCCTGCCCGCCGAGGAGCGGCAGCGGCTGCGCGCCGCCATCGATGCGTTGCAGGCGGACCTGCAGGCCGTGCTGCGCGACGTTCCGCGGCTTCGGAGGGAGCATCGCGCGCGCGTGCGCGAGCTGCACTGGGAGCTGGCCGAGGCGGCGGTCGCCGATCCCGTGGAGGAACTCGTCACCAAGTACGCGCACGTGCCACGTCTCCCCGAGTACCTCGCGTCGGTGCGGCGCGACCTCATCGAGAACGCCCGCGACGTGATCCGGATGCGCGAGCATCAGGAGTCCGACCCGTTCGCGGGCGTGCACCCGCGATCGCCGGGCGATCTCCCCTTCTGGCGGCGCTACCGCGTCAACGTGCTGGTCGATCGCGCCGGGGAGCGCGGTGCCCCGGTGGTGTTCGAGGACCACCCGACGTACCAGAACCTCGTGGGCCGCATCGACCACGTCCCGCAGCAGGGCGCGCTGGTGACGGACTTCACCCTCGTTCGCGCGGGCGCCCTGCACCGCGCGAACGGCGGGTACCTGGTGCTCGAGGCGCTCCACGTCCTGCAGCAGCCCTTCGCGTGGGACGGCCTGAAGCGTGCCTTGCGGGCCGGCGAGGTGCGCATCGAGCCCCTGGGCCAGGCCTACGGCCTGCTCAGCACCGCCACCCTCGAGCCCGACCCGGTGCCGCTCGACGTCAAGGTCGTGCTGCTCGGCGATCGGCGCCTGTACTACCTCCTGAGCGCCCTCGACCCGGACGTGTTGGACCTGTTCAAGGTGGCGGCGGACTTCGACGACGTCATCGACCGCACGCCGGAGAGCGAAGCCCAGTACGCGTCGCTGGTCGCGGCCGTCGGTCACGCCCACGGCCTGCGCGCGTTCGATCGCGACGCGGTGGCGCGCGTCCTCGACCATGCGGTGCGGCACGCCGGCGACGCGGAGAAGCTGTCGGCCAACACCGGGGTGCTCGCCGAACTGCTGCGCGAGTCGGACCGCTGGGCCCACGACGCGGGCCGCGACGTGGTCGCGGTCGACGACGTCGAACGCGCGATCGCCGAGCGCACCTTCCGCTCCGATCGCATCCCGTCGCGCCTGCGCGAGGCGATGCTGCGTGGCACCCTGCACGTCGACACGGTCGGGGAGCGCGTGGGCCAGGTGAACGGGCTCTCGGTCTACGAGCTGGCCTCGCAGCGCTTCGGTCGCCCCAGCCGCATCAGTGCCCGCGTGCGCCTGGGCCGCGGTGAGGTCCTCGACATCGAACGCGAGGTCGATCTCGGCGGCCCGGTCCACAGCAAGGGGGTGCTCATCCTGTCCTCGCTCCTGGGCGCCCGGTTCGCGGCCGAGCAGCCGCTCGCCCTGTCGGCCAGCCTGGTGTTCGAGCAGTCGTACGCCGGCGTGGAGGGCGACAGCGCGTCCGTGGCCGAGTACGTCGCCCTCGTGTCCGCCATCGCCGAGGCTCCCGTCCGCCAGTCGCTCGCGGTGACCGGGTCCGTGGACCAGTTCGGGCGCGTCCAGGCGATCGGCGGCGTCAACGAGAAGGTCGAGGGGTTCTTCGAGTTGTGCGCGGCCCGAGGCCTGACCGGCGACCAGGGCGTCGTGGTGCCCGCCGCCAACCGGCCCCACCTGCTGCTCCGGCGAGAGGTCGTGGCCGCCGTCGCCGACGGCCGCTTCCACGTCTACGCGGTCGACGACGTCGACCAGGCGGCCGAGCTGCTCACGGGCGTTCCGGTCGGCGCCGTCGCCGCCGACGGGCGCTACGCCCCCGGAAGCCTGGGCGCGCGCGTGCAGGCGCGGCTGGCGCAGTTCGCTCAGGCGTGGGCCCAGGCGGTGCGGCGCGGGGGGGCCGCGGAGTGATCGTCGCCCGGCACGATGCCGACGCCGCGCGACGGTCGTCCGGACGAACGAACGGAACCCCGTCGGAGACGGGGTTCCTCTTGGTAGGCGCGGCCAGGATTGAACTGGCGACCTCTACAGTGTCAATGTAGCGCTCTCCCACTGAGCTACGCGCCTGCGGTCGATCTTGGTGGGACGCCGACCGGGTGGGTCCGGACGGTGGGTGGAGGCGCCGACCGGATTCGAACCGGTGAATCGAGGTTTTGCAGACCTCTGCCTTACCACTTGGCTACGGCGCCAAGCCCTTGGAAGGTACCACGGGCCCGGGGGGCTGTCAACGCGTGGGGCACGGGATCGGCGGTGCCCGTTCCGGTCCGCCGCCAGGCCCGCGGTAAGGTGCCGGCATGAGCGACGGCACCCCCCCGCGCTTCGCCCACCTGCACCAGCACACGGCCTACAGCCTGCTCGACGGCGCCGCCCGCATCAAGGACCTGGTCGACTGGGTCGCCGAGGTCTCCCCCAGCGGCACGGCCCTGGCCATGACGGACCACGGCAACATGCACGGTGCGGTCGAGTTCACGAAGGCTGCGACGGCCGCGGGCGTCAAGCCGATCATCGGCTTCGAGGCGTACATGACCCCCGGGTCGCGCTTCGACAAGCGGCGCCTCGAGGGGCGCCTCGACGGCGGCTACTACCACCTGACGCTGCTGGCCAAGGACATGGCCGGGTACCGCAACCTGTGCAAGCTCTCGAGCCGCGCCTACCTGGAGGGCTTCTACATGAAGCCGCGGATCGACTTCGAGCTGCTCGAGGAGCACCACGACGGCGTCATCGCGCTGTCGGGCTGCCTCGGTGCCCATCTCCCGCGCACGATCCTCGACGTCGGCCCGGAGGCGGGAGCGGACGTGCTGCGGCGCTACCTCGACATCTTCGGGGACGACTTCTTCCTCGAGGTCCAGGACCACGGCCTGGCCGAACAGGCGCGGCTGAACCCCGTCCTGCGCGAGCTCGGCGCGCGCTACGGGGTGGGCCTGGTGGCCACCAACGACGGCCACTACGTGCGCAAGGAGGACGCGCGCGCCCACGAGGCGCTGCTGGCGATCCAGACCAAGACCGTCCTCTCCGATCCGGACCGCTTCCGGTTCCCTTGCGACGAGTTCTACGTGAAGACGCCCGAGGAGATGGCCCGAGCGGTGCCGCCGTCGGCGTACCCGGGCGCGATCGACAACACCATGGTGGTGGCCGACCGCTGCACCCTGGAGCTTCCGATCGGCAGCCGGCGCGTCTACCAGATGCCCGAGCTGCCACTGCCCGCGGGCCGCACGCTGGCCGAGCAGCTCCGGGTGCAGACGTACGCCGGCCTCGGACGCCGCTACCCCGGGCGCGTGACGGAGCGGCTGTGGCGCGCGTACCTGGCCCACGCGGAACGCCACCGCGGCTCGGCCGCGCCGCCGGACGACCTCCCGCTGGACGACGTGCACCTGCAGCTCGCGCGGCATGCCGAGTCGGGCCGCCGGCCGAAGCGCGCCGGCGAGCCGTACGACCGCTACGAGGCGCCGCACCTGGAGGCGTTCGCCGCCGATTGGGGCGACGACGAGGCCATCGGCCTGGTGCGGCGCGCGGAGTTCGAGCTGGGCGTGATCGTGGCGATGGGCTTCCCGGACTACTTCCTCATCGTGGCGGACTTCATCGGCTGGGCGAAGGACCACGGCATCGCCGTCGGCCCCGGCCGCGGCTCCGGGGCGGGGTCGATCGTCGCCTACGCGCTGCGCATCACCAACATCGACCCCATCGCGTACGGGCTGCTGTTCGAGCGCTTCCTGAACCCGGACCGCGTGTCGCTGCCCGACTTCGACATCGACTTCTCCGACGCCCGCCGTGGCGAGGTCATCGAGTACGTGCGACGCACGTACGGCGACGACAAGGTGGCCCACATCGCCACCTTCGGCACGATGGCGTCGCGCGCCGCCATCAAGGACGCGGCGCGCGTGCTCGAGGCCCCCTTCGCCGATGCGGACAAGGTGTCGAAGCTGATCCCGCTCGTCTTCGGGCGTTCGGTGCCGATCCAGCAGGCGCTCGACGAGATCCCGGAACTGCGCGAGCTGTACGCCGCCGGCGCCAAGCCCTACGTCGACGTCGCCATGTCGCTGGAGGGTCTGACGCGCCACGCCTCGGTGCACGCGGCGGGGGTCATCATCGCGCGGCATCCCATCACCGACCTGGCTCCCGTGTTCCGCGCGGGCGACGGGCCGGTGGTGTGCCAGTACGACATGGGCTCGGTGGAGGACCTCGGCTTCATCAAGATGGACTTCCTCGGCCTCCGGACCCTGTCCCTGATCGAGGCGGCGGTGCGCATCGTGCGCGCCACCTACGGGGTCGAGCTCGATCCCGACGCGTTCGCGCCCGACGATCCCCTCACCTACGAGCTGCTGGCCCGCGGCGAGGCGGCGGGGGTGTTCCAGTTCGAGTCGCCCGGCATGATCGACACGCTGCGCAAGCTTCGGCCGCGCCGCATCCAGGACCTGATCGCGGTGTCCGCGTTGTACCGGCCCGGACCGATGGAGAACATCCCTACCTACATCCGTCGGCACCACGGGGCGGAGCAGGTGTCGTACGCCGGGTTCCCGACCGCCGGGCCGGTGCTGGCGCCCATCCTGGACGAGACGTACGGCATCCCGGTGTACCAGGAGCAGATCATGCAGATCGCCCAGGCCGTGGCCGGCTACACGCTGGGCGAGGCCGACCTCCTGCGCCGCGCGATGGGCAAGAAGAAGGTGGCCGAGATGGAGCAGCACCGCGCGCGGTTCGAGCGCGGCGCCGGCGAGCGCGGCATCCCGACCATCGAGGCCAACCACATCTTCGACCTGCTCGAGAAGTTCGCCAACTACGGCTTCAACAAGTCGCACTCGGCCGCCTACGGCGTCCTGTCGTTCCAGACGGCGTACCTCAAGGCCCACTACCCGGTCGCGTTCGCCGCCGCGCTGCTCACGGTCGAACGCGGCGACTCCGACAAGGTGGCCCAGTACGTCGCCGACGCCCGCCACCTCGGCGTGCCGGTGCTTCCCCCCGACATCAACACCTCCAACGGCGACTTCACCCCCGACGGCGACGTCGTGCGCTTCGGGCTGTACGGGGTGAAGAACGTCGGCGACGCTGCCGTCGACCATCTCGTGCGCGAACGCGCGCAGGGCGGCCGGTTCCGGGACCTGTTCGACTTCTGCCGGCGGGTCGACACGCAGCTGGTGAACAAGCGGGCGCTGGAGTCGTTGGTGCGCTCCGGTGCGTTCGATGCGCTGGGCGACCGCGCGACGCTGCTCGCCCACCTGGAGAGCGCGCTCCGCTGGGGCGCCGCCCAACGCGAGCAGGCGAGCCTCGGCCAGCTCGGCCTGTTCGGCGTGGACGAGGTCGCCCCACCCGCGCTGGACGCGGTCGCGCCGATCGGGCCGCTCGACCTGCTGCGGATGGAGAAGGAGGCGCTCGGGCTGTACCTGTCGCGCCACCCGATGTCGGAGTACCCGGGCCTGGCGGAGTCCGCGAGCTGCCCCCTCGCCGAGGTCGACGACTGGTGGCGCCGGCAGCGACTCGACGATGGCGGGGGCCGCGCACGCGTGGCGCTCGCGGGTCTGCTCCAGAACGTCGCCAAGCGGCCGACCCGCAAGGGCGGCATGATGGCGCGTTTCGAGGTCGCCGACGCGACGGGCGCCCGCGAGGTGGTCGCGTTCGGGCGCACCTACGACGAGGTCGCCCCGGCGTTGCAGGAGGATGCCCCGGTGGTGGTCGTGTGCGACGCCAGCCGCGACGGGGACGCGGTGCGCCTGATCGCGGAGCGGCTGGTCCGCTGGGAGCGGCGCGGCCAGGCGCCCGAGCTGGCGATCCTGGCGTTCGACCTCGACGGCGTCGGCCCGCACCAGCTCGTGGAGCTGCGCTCGTGCCTCGACGACCACCCGGGCAGGGTGCCCGTGGAGATGCGCCTCCGGACGCCCGAGGGTGTCCTGCACTACCTGGCCGACGGCGTGCGCGTCGACCCCGCCGGACTCCCGGAGGTGGTGGCCGCCTGCCCGTGGGTCGCGGCCAGCGTCGCCGTCGACGTCCGCCCGTGGCTGGAGAACGGCGGACGCAACGGCTTCGCCCGCCGCGACGCGGCGCGCACGACCCCCGACGCGCCGGAGGTTCCGTTCTAGCGGCTCGCCGTCATCCCCACTGCGTGACGGTCGGCCTGCCGCGCTCGAGGTCGACCTGGGTCGCCGCCAGCTTGAACTGCTGCGCGGAGGTGGCCGCGTGCATCGCGGTCTCGTAGCTGATGGCGTCCTGGGCGTACAGCTCCGCCAGGTGGTCGTCGAACAACTGCATGCCGTCGAACCGGGAGTCGCGGATCGCGTCGTAGACCTCGCCGGTGCGCTCCTCGTCCTTCACCAGGTCGCGGATGCGCAGCGTCCCGCGGAGGATCTCCATGGCGGCGATCCGACCGCTGCCGCCGGCCCTGGGCAGGAGCCGCTGCGACACGATCCCGACGAGCGACTCGGCGAACAGGATGCGCGCCACCTCGCGCTCGTGGGGCGGGAACAGCTCCATCATGCGGTTGATCGTGCGGGCCGCGTCCTGCGTGTGCATCGTCGCGAAGACGAGGTGGCCCGTCTGCGCCGCGGACAGGGCCGCGGCCGCGGTGGCGTGGTCGCGGATCTCGCCGATCATCACCACGTCCGGGTCCTGGCGCATGGCCGCGACCAACGCGTCCGCGAACGAGACGGCGTCCATGCCGATCTCGCGCTGCACGATGGCGGAGCGCTTCGAACGGTGGAGGTACTCGATCGGGTCCTCGATCGTCACGATCATCTTGGCGTGCACGGCGTTGATCTCGTCGATGATGCGGGCGAGCGTGGTCGACTTCCCCGACCCGGTCGGGCCGGTGACGAGGACGATGCCCTTCTCCTGATCGCGGAAGTACGCGATCGTCTCCGGTGGCAGGTTGACGAGCTGGAGCACCGAGTCGTCGGATCCGATGATGCGCAACACCGCGCTGATGCTGCCGCGCTGGCGGAACAGGTTCACCCGGAACCGCCCCATCCCGGCGACGCTGTACGCCAGGTCCACCTGGTGCATCGCCGCGAAGGCCCGCTTCTGGCGCTCGTCGCACATCAGGTCGACGAGCTTCTCGGTGAACGCGGGCACGACGCGGGTCTCCGCCACGGGCGTGAGCTTCCCGTGGATGCGCGCCAGCGGCGGCAGGCCCGCATGGAGGTGGAGGTCGGAGGCACTGCGCTCGACGAGCATCCGCAACAGATCGTGGAAGTTCACGCCACCACGATACCGGCCGACGCCCGCACGCGTGGCGAACGCGTAGACTGCCGGCCATGGACCTCTCCCCCGCTCTCCTTCGCGGCGGCACCGCGTGACCCGCATCCTGATCCCGCTGGTCGCCGCCGTGACGCTGGGCCTGCTCGTCGTGTGGGCCCTGCAGCGCCCGGCCGACACGCCGCGTCGACCTGCTGATCGGCATCAGCTACAACGCCGATCTGCGCAAGGCGAAGGCGACGCTGGAGCGGATCATGAAGGAGGAGGCGCGCCTGCTGGAGGACCCGGCATGGTCGGTGGTGGTCACCGCGCTCAACGACAGTTCCGTGGACTTCGCCGTGCGCGGTTGGACCAACAGCGGCGACTGGTGGGCAA
>ERZ869909.1932-NODE-1932-length-15322-cov-4.637258_pt1 | contig 15322 bp, 8 predicted proteins | sample MGYA00520892_ERZ869909 | MGnify/ENA primary metagenome ERZ869909 (study PRJEB32215, sample SAMEA104723947) | bioreactor metagenome | biome: bioreactor; feature: anaerobic bioreactor; material: water | place: China | collected 2015-03-12 ...
GGAACTTACCGAAACTGCAATGATGCGGGCGCCAGAGTTAAACTCCAAGCGCATTCGTCAACTTCACGACGTCGGCTTTCATTGGGCAATTGATGACTTCGGAACAGGCTACTCGTCACTTTCCTATTTAAGCCAGCTCAAAGCTTCGGTGTTAAAAATCGATCGGTCATTTGTGTCAAAAATTGGCAACAACCCTCAAGATGAAAGCATTATCCAAGCGATTATCGCAATGGCAAAAGCATTACAGATTAACCTTATTGCCGAAGGCATCGAAACGGATGCGCAGCTTGAGTACCTGACAAAACATGGTTGCAACGATGGGCAGGGCTATTTACTGGGTCGCCCAGTCCCTGCGAGCGAATTCGCGCAACTTTGGCTTACTTAAGGGCTTACTTAAGGGCTTACTTAATCGGCGCAGTTAGCACTTCAACAGAAACTTGCTCACCCGGATGCACTGAACCTTGCTCCTGACTAAGCAGGATTAAGCAGTTGCCATGAACTAATGAACTTAGCATCCCAGAGCCTTGTGCTCCGGCGCTATAAACTCGGTTTACGCCATTTTCGCAGCGTAAAATACCGCGTTGAAAATCGGCGCGACCGGGGCGCTTTTTCAACAGCTCACCAGCTTCTGCAGTGATAATCATAGGTTTATATTCACGCTCACCCGCGAGCCGGCGCAGGGCAGGTAAGGCCAACTGTTGAAAGGTCACGGTTGCCGAAACAGGATTTCCCGGTAGGCCGAAAAACCAAGTGCCGTTGACTTTACCAAAGGCAAAAGGCTTGCCTGGCTTCATGGCGACTTTCCAGAAACCGACGGCACCAAGTTCATCAATGACTTGCTTGGTGTAGTCGGCGTCACCGACAGAAACGCCACCGGAGCATACAATTGCATCGGCTTTCGCAGCAGCTGTCATAAATGCGTCCGCAATTTCTTGTTTATTGTCGGGAATCAGCCCTAAATTCAGAACGTTAAAGCCCATGCGCTCGATCATGGCGTGCAGAACGAAGCGATTGCTGTCGTAAATCTGGTCAGCGCGCTTTGGCTGGCCGGGCTGAACGAGCTCGTCGCCGGTTGAAAATAAGGCAATAGTGAGTTGTTGTTTGACCGCAACTTCGGCAATCCCGAGTGATGCCAACAGGCCGATATCGACCGGAGTAAAGCGATGGCCAACGGCAAATACTGGTGAGCCAATTTTGAGTTCTTCACCTTGGCGGCGAATGTTCTGGCCGACTTTGGCGCTCACTTGAAAACGAATTTGTTTCGGACTGTCGGCCTGCACTTCAGTGTCTTCCTGAGGAATAACTGCAGATGCCGAGGCCGGAACTTGTGCGCCAGTCATAATGCGGATGCACTCACCGGGCTTTAATTCGCCTTGAAACGAATGCCCAGCGAGCGCCTGACCGACTAAGGTTAATGTGCTACCGGGTTGGCTTAAATCTTCCGCTCGCAACGCATAACCGTCCATGGCTGAATTGTCGTAAGAGGGGATATCGACGGTCGAATCAATCGGTTGAGCTAAAATGCGATCGACGGCGTCGCTGATGAAAACGGTCTCGATTTCTGCGGTCGGTTGAATGCTGTCCAACATTTGTTGCACAGCTTCACGAACAGGTAGCATACTAATTCCTTAACTGCCTTGCTGATTAACCATCCAAACTGCGGCTTCAACGCGCGAGCGTAAGCCCAGTTTTTTCAATAAGTGCTTCACGTGAACTTTCACCGTACCGTCAGAAATATCCAACTCGCGGGCGATAACTTTGTTACTCATGCCCTTGGCAATCAATGAAAGAATCTCATATTCACGGTTTGTCAGATTGTTTAAATCGGCTTGCTGGCGCGGTGCTGGTTTACGAATTGCGGTCGCCAGAATTTCAGTCACGGCCTCACTTAAAACCATTTTACCGTCTAGTGCGCGGCGTAATTGCTCGAGCAACTTTTCTGGGTCCATGTCTTTCAGCAAATAGCCGTCCGCCCCCGAGCTGATCGCTTCGACGACGTCTTCATCTGCATCGGAAACTGTCAGCATCACGATGCGTGAAGTCACGCCAACTTTACGCATACCTTTGAGCGTTTCCAGTCCGTCCATGCCGTGCATATTCAGATCGAGTACAATTAAGTCTGGATCGAGATCTTCCGCCAGTTGAATCGCATCTGGTCCGTTGTTAGCTTCAGCAACTACCTCGATGTCACTTTCAAACTCAAGGAGTTGCTTTAAGCCTTTCAGTAACAGTGGATGATCGTCCACTAACATCACACTGGATTTGTCTGTCATGTTTCTATCCCCAATTAAACTTACCGGAGGTATATCCTCGGTGCCGCCTATTACCTCTTAGTGTGGCTTGTAAAACTTTGACCTATATCATAGTTTTTGACCATATCCACACTAACCATAGGGATACCTCGCTTCCTTGAACTTGTTATTAGCTTAATATAAATAATTGAAAATTAAAGGCTAATTACCAACTTATTGTGACAATTACCCACTAGTGGGTACTCCATCATTGGCGGTTGCCCCTCTCCTCGGGAACATTGTGATAACCCCTCGTAAATCGCACACTTAGCTTCGCCAAGAGAATGGCTGGAGTGAGGAGCAAAACATGTCTGATTTAAAACGCTGGGAACCCGAGAACGAAAAGTTCTGGGAAAGCGAAGGAAAACGCATTGCGAACCGAAACCTATGGATTTCGATTCCAAGCCTATTGTGCGGCTTCGCCGTATGGATGTACTGGAGCATTATCACGGTTCAGATGATGAACCTGGGTTTTCCATATAACCCAGGAGAACTTTTAACCTTAACGGCAATTGCTGGCTTAACCGGCGCGACACTGCGAATTCCGGCAAGCTTCTTTGTGCGTTTGTGTGGTGGCCGTTATACGATCTTCTTGACCACTAGCTTACTCATGATTCCAGCGTTTGGCACGGGCTTGGCCTTGCAAAACCCCGACACACCATTGTGGGCGTTTCAATTGATGGCGTTACTGTCAGGGATTGGTGGCGGTAATTTCGCCGCGTCAATGTCGAATATCAGCTTCTTCTTTCCGCGTAAGCAGCAGGGCTCTGCACTGGGTATGAACGCCGGTTTGGGCAACTTTGGTGTGACAACCATGCAATTGCTCGTGCCCTTGGTCATGACCTTTGGTGCATTCTCTTGGCTAGGTGCTGGCGACTCCATGATCTTGCAAAAGGCGAGCGGGACTTTAATTGGTAGTATTCCTGCTGGTAGCGAAACTTGGATTCAAAATGCTGGCTATGTTTGGTTGGTTTTACTCATTCCGTTAGCGTTTGCCACTTGGTTTGGCATGAACAACATTAACACTGAGGAAGTCACACCGAACTTACCAAAAGCACCGGTCTCGTTTGCGATTATTCTAGCCATGTACGGCATTGGCTTTTTAACTGCAATCATCGGTTTATGGTTAATGTTGCCAGCTGACGCGAATGGCTCTGGCTTTGGTGTGCCGAAAGAGCTAGTGCTGGTTTTAGTATTGGTCAGCACGGTTATGCTGCTAAAACTCTTACCGGGCGCTATACGCACGAGCTTAAATCGGCAGTACAAGATCTTTAACAACAAACATACTTGGGTCATGAGCGTTCTGTATATTATGACCTTCGGTTCGTTTATCGGTTTTGCGGCAGCCTTCCCGTTGTCGATTCAGGTTATTTTTGGTTACAGCCATATTATGGTTGATGGTGTCATGACGCATAACACACCGAACCCAAATGGCCCGAGTGCATTAACTTATGCATGGATAGCACCATTTATCGGAGCCTTAATCCGCCCAGTAGGTGGTTGGCTATCGGATAAACTTGGCGGCGCATTAGTGACACAAATCTGTGCCTTGATCATGGTTATCTGTGCGTTAGGCGCAGCTTATTACATGCGCTTAGCTTATCAATCTGAAGCGCCAGAGCAGTATTTCATGCAGTTCTTCCTGTTGTTCTTAGGTCTTTTTGCTGCGAGCGGAATTGGTAACGGCTCAACTTTCCGTACGATTGCAGTGGTATTTCCGAAAGAACAAGCGGGTCCAGTGCTTGGTTGGACTTCAGCAGTTGCTGCTTACGGTGCATTCTATATCCCGCAAGTCTTTGGTGAGCAAATCAATGCTGCTACACCGGAATATGCGATGATTGGTTTTGCGATTTTCTACGGTTTTTGTTTAATTCTAAACTGGTTCTATTACTTGCGGAAAAATGGCGAGTTTTATAATCCGTAAGTCGCATCAGTTTGACACTTGAACGTAAAGTCCCGCTTTCTGGAAAAGCGGGACTTTCTTTTGTGTACCGAGAACGAATATAATCAAGGAAGTTGATAAGATTAGAAGTCTCTAATATAATAGGTCACCCAAAGTAATGAACATTTCAGTTGAGCAAATGCAAATGAACGCGACAAGCGCAGAGAGCCTGCTAAAGTCTCTCGCAAACAGCCATCGGTTGATGGTGCTGTGCCATTTGGTCAATGGCGAAATGTCCGTGGGTGAACTTGAGAAAAAACTTGGGTTGTCGCAATCGTCGTTGTCACAGCACTTAGCTAAATTGCGCGAGCAACACATTGTTGGTTTTCGCAAAGAAGGTACGACTGTGCTGTATCGAATCGAAGACGAGAAAGCGATGAAGGTGCTGGAAACACTTTACGGAATCTATTGTTAAGCAGAATGCAGAAAAAGGTCGGCAACGGTCTTTTTTTAGCTTGATTATATTAGAATAATCTAATATAAAGAGTGTCGCTAACTTAGCTGAAAATTAACTTACAAACAGAGAGTTACTGCTCAGTAAAGTACGCGAATTCGTCAATCATAAGCTAGTCTAGTACAAGCTAGGCTGCGCAGTTGAGTCAAGTCGAACGTCAAGACATTCGTCAAAAGAGAGAGGGTTGAAGGCTATGAATATCGATCGTGCCGTAATGGCTTTTGCTGGAACCGTCGTGCTTGTTTCAGTATTACTTGCATGGCAAGTGTCACCAGCTTGGTTATTGTTAACAGGGTTTGTTGGCTTGAATTTACTACAAGCAGCGTTCACCGGTTTTTGTCCATTGGCCAAGATTTTGGCGAAGTTCGGACTCAAGCCAGGCCACGCATTCAAATAACTAATAAGAGTTCGCAGTCGAGGAGTAACGCATGGCGATACAACAAGGTCGTGGTAAGCCACAAGGCAATATCATTGGTTGGTTCCTGAATAGCACGTTTCCACCAATCTTTATTGGTCTTGCGTTACTGCTCGGTGTTGTTGCACTCATTCTGACACCGCGCGAAGAAGACCCGCAGATCATTGTGCCAATGGCCGATGTGATGGTCACGGCACCGGGACTGTCAGCTCGCCAAGTGGCAACGCAGGTCACGGAACCGCTTGAGCGCTTAGTGTCACAAATTGATGGCGTTGAATACGTCTACTCCTCATCGCATCGCGACCAAGCGGTCGTCACTGTGCGCTTTTACGTGGGTGAAGATCGCGAAGACTCTTTGGTCAAGCTCTATAACAAGCTTTATTCAAACCAAGATATCATTCCGGCTGTGGTCTCGAACTGGGTCGTTAAACCGGTTGAAATAGACGACGTGCCAATTGTTGTAGCCGCCATCTACAGTACCGATCCAGAGCAACAAGATGCTTTCGCATTGCGCCGCGTTGCTGAACAAGCGACCCAGCGGCTGAAATCCATTCGACAAACCAATCGTGTTGAAGTCACGGGTGGTCAAGCGCGGGTCATTCAAATCGAACTCGATAGTGTTGCTTTGGCCGCGCACAGTACAACCTTGGCGGACATCTCACGGGCAGTTCAAGTGAGTAATACCCAGGTCACTGCCGGGCAGCTTCATCAGCAAAACCGAGTGATTCAAATTGAAAGCGGACAGTTCTTTGCAAGCGCACAGGAACTCGCAAATTCAGTGGTCAATGTGGTGAACGGCAAACCCGTGTATTTGCGTGATGTCGCCCACGTTGCCGACGGCCCAGAACAAGCGAATAGTTATACTTTCTTCTATCCAGGTATGGCATTCGCTGGCGCGGAGTCAGCGACGGTTGCGGATAAATACCCTGCGGTGTTTATTTCGGTCGCGAAACAACGCGGCTCAAATGCGGTGCGAGTTGCTGACAATGTCCTTGCAGAGCTCGAAGCATTACAAGCAGAGTGGCTTCCCGCCGGCGTCGAGTATTCGGTCATTCGTAACTATGGTGAAACCGCGGACGATAAAGTCAAAGAGTTAGTCAGTAGCTTGGTGGTTGCGATTATCGTTGTGGTTGTGTTTGTTGGCTTATTTTTAAGTTGGCGAGCAGCAGCTGTGGTTGCTATTGCCATTCCCATTTCCTATGGGGCGACGCTTGGCATGGACTTGCTCTTCGGTTACACGATTAACCGCGTCACCTTGTTCGCTTTGATTCTCGCGCTCGGGTTAATTGTCGACGACCCAATTGCAGCCATTGATAACATTGAGCGTCATATGCGTGAGCAAGGAAAAGCCACCAAGCGCGCAGTGATTGCAGCCATGGTTGAAATTCGTAGTGCACTGTTAATGTCAACGCTGGCGATTATTATCGTCTTCACACCCATGTTCTTTATTACCGGCATGATGGGGCCGTATATGGCGCCAATGGCATTTAACGTGCCAGTAAGCGTTATTTTCTCGACGATTACGGCGTTTCTAATTACGCCTTGGTTGGCTTGGAAAATTATGGCGGGAGCGAAGCAAAAGGGCGCCTATGACCCGGGGGCTTCAGTGCTTTACAAAGGCTACCGCGCGATCCTCGAGCCCCTGTTGGCGAGCCCGAAACGCAGCAAGATGTTCTTGTGGGCGGTCGCTGGTTTGTTTGTTATTGCTGCTATATTGCCAGCAATGCGGTTGGTGCCATTGAAATTGCTACCGCATGACAACAAAAACGAATTCCAACTCGTGGTCGACTTACGCGAGGGCGAAACGCTTGAATCGACCGCGATGGTGCTGGAACAGTTTGCTGATTACTTACAACGAGTCCCAGAAGTGGCATCGGTGTCAAGCTTTGTCGGTTTAGCATCGCCAATGGACTTCAACGGCATGGTTCGTCATTATTTTCATCGTCAGCAGCCTTGGCAAGGCGAATTGCGAGTTGTGTTAGCGCCGAAGCAGCAGCGTAAAATGCAGTCCCATGAGATGGTCAATCGGCTGCGTGATGACCTCGAAGCGATTGCGGCGCTGCATGACGCTCGCCTCAAACTTGTGCAAATGCCACCGGGACCGCCGGTGCTAGCGACAGTTGTCGCCGAGATCTATGGCGATCAGCAAACCGATTATCGTGAGCTTGAGCATGCCGCACAGGTTGTGGCGGATCGTCTTCGTCGTGAAGATATGGTGAGTGAAGTCAATACCTCAGTGCCTTATGACTATACGGTTTGGCGTTTTATTGTTGATCGTGAAAAAGCGGCATTATCAGGCATTAGTGCGACCGATATTCACCAGAGTATTCATGCGGCCACTGCTGGCTGGGTGATCGATTACTTGCAGCAACCAACGGAGATTAATCCATTACCGATTGAAATTCGCTTACCGCCAGGCGCACGTGATAATCCCGATCATCTATTGTCTTTGTATGTTCGTGGCCAGCAAGGTATTGCACAAATCGACGAAGGTCAGGGTCTGCGCGCAGCACCTGCTCCGTTAGTGCAACTGGCTGAGCTTGGGCGTTTTGTTGAAGTGAATGCGGACCGACCTATTCTGCACAAAAACTTACGGCCAGTCACTTATGTGTATGCCGAAGCAGTTGGCCGTGTGCCGGCCGACATTGTCGCGGATGTCATGGTTGACCAAGGCAAAGAAGGCGACAATTTCGTTCCTCATTGGCGTCGTCACTACTTTAACAATGGCTCGGGTTTGGGCTGGGATGTCCCTGACAATATCAATGTTGTTTGGAGCGGTGAAGGAGAGTGGAAAATTACCTTGGACGTCTTCCGTGACCTCGGTATCGCTTATGGCGTCGCTTTGCTTGGCGTGTATTTAGTGATGGTCTTACAAACCGGCCTTAAAGGCGTGTCGGGCATTATGATGCTGTCGATACCGTTGACTATTATTGGAATTATGCCGGGCTTCTGGTTCTTAAATATGTTTGCCGCAGATATCAATGGTTATCCCAACCCGTCGCTTTTCACTGCAACGGCGATGATAGGGATGATTGCGCTAGCGGGTATAGTTGTCCGTAACGCATTAATTCTTATTGAATTTATTCAGCAGCGCTTGCGGACACCATGCACCTTAAAAGAAGCGTTGTATGACGCTGGTGCGGCGCGCACGCGACCGATTTTATTGACCGCCGGAACGACGATGTTGGCAAATATTGTGATTACCCTCGACCCAATCTTTAACGGTTTAGCGTGGGCGATTATTTTCGGAATTACCGCATCAACAGTCTTCACCTTGTTGGTTGTGCCGGTGGTTTATCACTTAATGTATAAAGATGCGGAAGGCCATGGTTTACCAGCTAGTTTGCCGCAAGAGAAGGAGAGTCTGTCATGAAGCGTACGCGTATTGCGATTATTGTTGCTGCGTTCTTGGGTCTTGCGTTGATTTTTGTCTGGCTCGCTGGCGGCTTCGTCAGTAAGTTGCCAACCGAAAAGGTAGCGCCTGGAACCCATGCCGAGAGCATCGACAGTGCGGCAGTGATTGCAGCACGAGTGCCGCAATTCCGCAACTTTAGCGGTAGTTTGCAAGCTCGACAGCAGTCATCGATTTCAGCTCGAATTACAGCGCGTGTCGCTGAAGTTTTAGTCGATGCTGGTGATATCGTGCAAGCCGGAGATATTCTATTACGCTTAGAAAGTGATGACCTTAGTGCGCGCGTCCGTCAACAGGAACAGTCGCTCGCCGCGGCCCAAGCCCGGGTTAACGAAGCTCGGTTAAACTTCCAACGCACCGAAAGTGTGGTGCAACAGGGAGTGTTGCCGGAGGCTCGCCTTGATGAAGCACGCGCTGCGCGTGATAGCGCCGAAGCGGAGCTAAATCGGGCGCGTGAAGCGTTATCGGAAGCGCGTACCAGCGAAGGTTTTAGTGTCATTATGGCGCCTTTCGATGGCGTGATTAGCCGTCGCGCAGTATTTACTGGCGATACGGCAACGCCGGGCATGCTTTTGGTCAGCCTTTATCAGCCAGAGAGCTTGCGCCTCGAAGCCGCAGTCAGTGAATCAGTGCTCGCCAACGTTCGAGTTGGCGATGAGTTAACGATGAATCTCGATGCGTTTTCTGACCCATTTAGCGCTCGTGTTGTTGAAATTGAGCCGGCAGCAGATGTTGCTTCTCGCAGCTTTATTGTCCGTTTAGCGCCCAACAGCACCGCTGCAATGTATCCAGGCATGTACGGCAAAGTTGCAGTGCCAGCGGGTGAACGTGATGTGTTGCTGGTGCCTGCGGCCGCAGTGCTTCAGGTTGGTCAGCTGTACTATGTTCAGGTTTTCACGAGTTCAGGTTCTGAGCGCCGTCTTGTGCGCCTTGGTGAGGCGCAGCGTTGGCAGGGACAGGAGTATATTGAAGTCGTCAGCGGGCTTCGGGACGGAGAGCGAGTCGCTCTCCGTCGTTAACCATCGAGGTCGCTAAACCATTTTGGCTAAATGCGATTTATCGTTCAGCTGTTCTTTTTGCAGATATTGCGGCACAAAACGGAAATAAACACCGGTGCCGCCTTCTTCTCGGCGTTTTATTTCAGCGTCGCCGCCAAGGTGGCGCCCACGTTCCTTGATGATCACTAAGCCATAGTGATTGAGCTTCTCCGGATCTGTCGGAATACCGATGCCATCGTCTTCGACGGCAAGTTCAATTTTATCGTCTGAATTCGCTAAGTGCGCCATGCGAATGACCACATGTTTCCCTTCACTGTGATGCATGGCGTTCTGCACGGCTTCCCGCACCATTTGTAGCAAATGAATCTCTTCGTGAGGTTCGAGCGGCACGTCGGTAATGCGGTAGTCGAGGTGGATCTCCATGTCCGTTTGGTTCTGCAACTGCTTCACTGTGGTCTCGAGCGCATTTAATAAACCGCCACCGTCTACTTTCAAACGGAAGGTTGTCAGTAGTTCACGTAATTGCCGATAAGCGGAGTCTAAACCTTCGCGCAGTTCCTGTGAGACATCGCGAATAATCGCTTCGTTTTTAATGTCGATTGCTTTGTTTAAGCGTGTAACCTGAATTTTCAGATACGACAAGGCTTGCGCAAGCGAATCATGCAACTCACGCGCAATAACGGTCCGCTCATTCACCATGGCTAAACGCCGCACTTGGTCTTCCTCGGCTTTTAAACTCAGCGCTAACGCAAGTTGATCCGAGACTGACTTCAAAAGCTGTTGTTGCCAGTCGTGCAAGACTTGGTTTTCTCTACAACGGGCAACCATGACGCCAAAGCGCTTTTGTTCGCGGCTGAGTGGGTAATAATACTGCCGCACGCCGTCTTCGACGGTAATGCAGTCGTCTTTGCGAATACACTCAGCACAGTTCACCGCATGGCAGGGGTCACGCTCAGGCTCGGCGGCTTGGAATTGTAAATAGGGGGCTTTGCCCTCGTCAGTCAATAGGCACAGCTCGAGGTCGTCAAGGTCAAGCACGTCACAGAGTTTCCGGGTGGTGTCACGAAAGTCATTGTAATTGAGTGCGTGTTCGTTAATCCGTTTGGAAATGTCATAGAGCAATTGCAGGGTAATATGGCTGCGTTGTAACTGATGGGTCTGCTCATCAACTCGGGTTTCGAGGCGGCCGTACATAAAGCCAATGGTGTCGCTCATTTTATTGATGGTTTCGGCGAGTACACCTAATTCGTCACGATTATTTTTTAAATCGACGCGGGTGGTGAAGTCACCATGACCAATTTTCCGCGCTGCTTGTTGTAATTTGATGAGCGGAATTTCGAAGCGCACGCGCAGCCAATGCAACACGATGATCGCCAAGATAACCGTTAAGAATAATGCTAAGACAAGCACGAGGCGCAGTTGGCCAACGGATCGCTCAGCATCTTGTTGGATGAGAAAGACCAGCTCGTCAATGTAACTCACCTGATCGACTAAGCGATTATAGAAACTCACTGAGTCCACATTCCCACTACGTAAAACACGCTCAATTTCAAGCCAGTTGGCTTGTGCTTGGCGGAAATGACTGTAAATCGTGGTGTCATTGTGTGCAAAGCGGCGAAACGACGGATGATTCCAACTCTGATTAAGACTTTGTATCGCGCTGTTGAGACGTTCTGGGTCATCCTGCGTCGCGACAATCGCAATATGATAGGTTTGCCAGCGTAAAGAACCAGCAACATTCAGTGCTTCCGGGTCGCGGTTCACTTTCTCAGACAGCCAATAACTCGTCAGGAGTGTCACCAATGACAATCCAACTATGGCAAATAGTGCCAAACTGATACTTCCTGCGAGAGATGATGGCCGCTGTTTCACGTGGAATACCCCTTTTTACCCATAGGTATCTGATTCGCCTCGATTCCGGCGCTTTAAATTATAAGTACTACTTATAATTCAGTTAGTTACGAACTAAACACGCATACCACCATGGTGGTAATTCGGCTCGATCGCGGCAAATTTGCAGGGTGGCTGCATTGACGCAGATCAAGCACAATTTCCCTACTTTACCATAGTGTAGACGTCGAAACATGAATGCAGTAGCTGGACTGGAGTCTGAAAAATGAGTCATTTACTCGATAAACTGCGCTTCTTCAATTTGAAGAAAGAACCCTTTGCCAATGGCCATGGGGTTGTGACAAATGAAGATCGCACCTGGGAACAAGGTTATCGCCAGCGTTGGCAACACGATAAAGTAGTACGTTCTACTCACGGAGTAAACTGTACGGGTTCGTGTAGCTGGAAAATTTACGTCAAGGACGGCCTCGTTACTTGGGAAACGCAACAAACGGATTACCCACGCACGCGGCCCGACCTACCTAATCACGAACCTCGGGGCTGCCCACGAGGAGCCAGCTACTCTTGGTATATTTACAGCGCTAACCGCTTGAAGTATCCAAAAGTGCGTCAGCAGTTGATGAAGTTGTGGCGCGAAGCGAAGCAGCAACATAATGACCCAGTGAAAGCTTGGGAATCGATCGTTTCCGATCCGGCAAAAGCGAAAAGCTACAAAGAACGCCGTGGACTCGGTGGTTTTGTGCGTGCGTCATGGGACGAAGTGAATGAGCTTATTGCTGCTTCGAACGTGTACACCACCAAAACTTACGGTCCTGACCGGGTGACCGGCTTCTCGCCAATTCCGGCGATGTCGATGGTTTCCTATGCTGCTGGCGCTCGCTATTTATCACTGATTGGTGGTAACTGCTTGAGCTTCTACGACTGGTACTGTGACTTACCTCCGGCGTCGCCGCAAATTTGGGGTGAGCAAACCGACGTACCTGAGTCTGCAGACTGGTATAACTCGAACTACATTATTGTTTGGGGCTCGAACGTTCCGCAAACACGTACGCCTGATGCGCACTTCTTAACCGAAGTTCGTTACAAAGGCACAAAAACCTGCGTGATTACATCTGACTACTCAGAAGCTTCGAAATTTGGTGACACCTGGTTAGCACCACGTCAAGGAACTGACGCAGCGTTGGCTATGGCGTTTGGTCACGTGATTTTGAAAGAATTTCACGTCGACCAGCCAAGTGCATATTTTACCGACTACGTTCGTCGCTACACCGACATGCCGATGCTGGTCATGTTGGAAGAAGACAACGGCAAGCTCACCCAAGGCCGTTTTTTACGCGCTGCGGATCTGGTCGATAACCTTGGTGAAGACAATAATCCAGACTGGAAAACCATTGCGATTGATCGCAATGGCGACCGCTTAGTCAGCCCAAATGGCGCGATTGGTTATCGTTGGGGACAAAAAGGCAAGTGGAACCTTGAACAGAAAGATAAACAAGGTGACGTTGACCTGCATTTGTCATTAAAAGACCACGCCGACGAAGTTGTGGATGTTGCGTTCCCTTACTTTGGCGGCAAGCCGCACGAGTATGAGTACTTCCAACATACCGACCACGACGAAATTCAAATGCGCAAGATCCCAGCGAAGCGAGTACAGCTTGCTAATGGTGACTCGGCGTTAGTTGCAACTGTGTTTGACTTAATGCTAGCGAACTACGGTGTGGATAATGGCTTAAACGATCCAAACCGAGCGCAAAGCTACGAAGACGACGTGCCGTACACACCGGCGTGGCAGCAAAAAATTACCGGTGTTGACCCGCAAGACGTGATTCGGATTGCTCGTGAGTTTGGTCGGAACGCCGACAAAACCAAAGGCCGTTCGATGGTTATCGTTGGTGCTGCATTGAACCACTGGTACCACATGGACATGAACTACCGCGGTCTCATCAACATGTTGATGATGTGTGGTTGTATCGGCCAGAGCGGTGGTGGCTGGGCGCATTACGTCGGTCAGGAAAAACTACGTCCGCAAACCGGTTGGGCGCCATTGGCGTTTGCTCTTGACTGGCAACGTCCACCACGGCACATGAACGGTACATCGTTCTTCTATAACCACTCGAGCCAATGGCGTTACGAGAAGTTAGAAATGACTGAAGTCGTGTCACCGCTAGCGAACCCGAACAAGTGGAAGTCGAGCATTATCGACTACAACACGCGGGCGGAGCGCATGGGTTGGTTACCGAGTGCACCTCAGTTAGGCACCAACCCACTTGGCTTAGCCGATGCTGCAGCGAAAGCGGGTATGGACGTGAAAGACTACGTGGTTGACCAATTGAAGAGCGGCAGCTTGAAGTTTGCCTGTGAGCAACCAGACAACCCGCAGAACTTCCCACGGAATATGTTCATTTGGCGTTCTAACTTGTTGGGCTCATCAGGTAAAGGCCACGAGTACATGCTCAAGCATTTACTTGGTACTAAGCATGGCTTGTTGGGTAAAGACCTCGGTGACTTCGGTGGTCAGAAGCCAGAAGACGTCGAGTGGGTCGATAACGGTGCTGAAGGCAAGGTTGACCTGTGGGTGACCCTCGACTTCCGCATGTCGACCACCTGTTTGTACTCTGACATCGTGTTACCAACCGCAACTTGGTATGAAAAAGACGACATGAATACATCGGATATGCATCCGTTTATTCACCCGTTAACTGCAGCTGTTGACCCAGTTTGGGAAGCACGTAGTGACTGGGAAATCTTTAAAGGCATCGCGAAAGAGTTCTCGCGGGTTTGTGAAGGCCACCTCGGTGTTGAAAAAGACCTCGTCACCGTACCGATGCAACACGACACCCCGAACGAGTTAGCACAGCCATACGGCGTGAAAGCTTGGTGGAAAGGTGAGTGTGACCCAGTACCGGGTAAAACCATGCCAAACCTCGTTGAAGTTGAGCGTGATTACCCGAATACCTACCAGCGTTTTACTTCGCTTGGTCCACTCTTGGACAAGCTTGGCAATGGCGGTAAAGGGATTAACTGGAATACCCAAGAGGAAGTTGATTTCCTTGGTAAGCTCAACCGTAAGCACGTCGAAGAAGGCGCAAACAAAGGTCGGCCGAAGATTGAAACCGCAATTGATGCGTGTGAAGTCATTCTGTCGCTGGCGCCAGAAACTAACGGTCATGTGGCAGTGAAAGCGTGGGGTGCTCTAAGCGAGTTCACTGGACGCGACCACACGCATTTAGCGAAACCAAAGGAAGAAGAAAAAATCCGCTTCCACGATATCGTGGCACAGCCGCGGAAGATTATCTCTTCGCCGACTTGGTCAGGACTTGAAGACGAACATGTGTCTTATAACGCTGGTTACACCAACGTTCATGAGCTGATTCCATGGCGCACCATTACTGGTCGTCAGCAGTTCTATCAGGATCATGAATGGATGCGCGATTTCGGTGAAACACTCTGTGTTTACAAGCCACCGATTAACTTGAAAACCGTTCAACCGATTCTCAACAAGAAGCCAAATGGCAACAAGGAGATCGTGCTGAACTGGATTACACCGCATCAGAAGTGGGGTATTCACAGTACGTATTCCGACAACTTGCTCATGCTGACGTTGTCTCGCGGTGGCCCAATTGTGTGGTTGAGTGAGATCGATGCGAAAGCAGCAGGTATTGAAGACAACGACTGGATCGAGATCTTCAACGTCAACGGTTCAATCTCAGCCCGCGCGGTTGTCTCGCAGCGGGTACCGGAAGGCATGAGCATGATGTATCACGCCCAAGAACGGATTGTGAACGTGCCGGGCTCGGAGATGACAGGTACACGTGGCGGTATTCATAACTCGGTGACTCGTGCGGTCATGAAGCCAACGCATATGATTGGTGGTTATGCCCAGCAGAGTTACGGCTTTAACTACTACGGAACAGTCGGCTGTAACCGCGATGAGTTTGTCATTGTCCGGAAAATGGACA
>ERZ869909.1933-NODE-1933-length-15314-cov-4.174575_pt1 | contig 15314 bp, 12 predicted proteins | sample MGYA00520892_ERZ869909 | MGnify/ENA primary metagenome ERZ869909 (study PRJEB32215, sample SAMEA104723947) | bioreactor metagenome | biome: bioreactor; feature: anaerobic bioreactor; material: water | place: China | collected 2015-03-12 ...
ACTTAAACAACAAGGGTTGTAGCCGCTGTTGTTCGAACATATTAAGAGAGCGCAACCACTCCCGCCAAGTTCCGGTTTGCTTAACGGCTAATGCCTGCACTGTTGGTGAACGCTCACGTACAAGTACAAACGTCGGAATTGCAACAATGACAAAATAAATCGAGATGGCGATCATCGCCCACTGATGTTGAGCAATGTAATTACCCGTGTCAGTGACCGGATCGGCACGAATAATCATTAAACTAACCATGACCATACTAACAAAGCCACCGATGTAGCCAAGCCCCCAACCTAAGCCGGATACCAAACCCATATTCTTTCGGGTCGCCAGTTGCGGTAAAAATGCCGACATAATGGCTTCGCCGAGCATCCAAGCCGTATTGGTAATTAGAATGATTGCAATCCCCCACCAAATATCGCCGGGGCCAACCCAATACAGAGTACAAGTGAAACTGGCACAAATAATCGTGCTCCACGCCAACAAGCGTTTTTTGGAAACACCTTGATCTATCCAGAACCCCACGATCGGTGACAACACCATGGCCAACAGGGTAGAACCAATAATAGCGATCGACCAGTAAGCGTCGCGCCAAACACTATCAGCAGGCACGATGTAGGCGACGAAAAACGCCGAGTACACAAAGGAGATAACAATGGTGGTATAGGCCTGATTAGCAATGTCATACATCGCCCAGCCAAAAATCTCACGCTTGCGCGCGTTCCGCTCGAGTTCAGCCACTAATCAACCGCCTCAGTTTCAACAATACCATTTCGATTAAGGACCACTTTATAGCGCTGTATGTCCTCGCGATCACTCCAACGTTCACGAATCACTAGGTTCAGCACCGAGCGCTTCTCAACCAGATCTTTAATGACTTCATTGCCCTCTTGGCGATAGATAGGATAAGTACTTTGCTCGAGGAGCGGTGATAGCACTTCTAAGTCCAAAATAATTGTTTCACGGGTGGTGGCATAACCACTTAAAAACCGCGAGGTCAGCATTTTCGACCAACTTCGATAATGTAAAATTGTTTCACCACGCTGCGGCGTATTGGCTTTGCGAGCCTTTTGAATGGCTTCAGGAAGATCGGCAAAATGCTTGTAATCTACCCATTCCAGCGACTTACCAACCGTTGCTTCGTTATTCGGGTCGATGTACTGATGACGCCACTTAGGACGGCCTTTACGCAACCAGAGCCATAGTTTCTGACGAATGTCGTCTTTGAACACTTCACGTACCGCATACAGCAAGGCAACCGCAGCAATAAACACTGCCGTAATATCTCCAAGCGTGTCGCGGGCACGCAGCACCGCATAAGACACAGCCGTCATCACCACAGCTGCAACACCAGCTTTAACAAATCGTTCCTCGACGTTGCCGAGTTCTTGCCCCATGCGACGCAGGGTCACCGGAAATTCAATTAAGCGTCGCAACAAACGCATCTTATTCGACATGCGCGTACTGTCAGTGCTGACTCGTTCCGAGTTATATTCGTTTTCAATGCGATATTTCGCTTCGCGCCGCGCCACGCGCAATAGGACTTCACGAATGTCTTGCTCGTCAGCAGCAAACTCAAGTTCTGCCGCTAAACGGAGGAATTGCTGCTCAGAAAACCATGACAAATAATTATCAATATTGGTGTAGTAGCGGCGCATCGCGTCATCTTTCGGTGCCCCACGACGCAAACGACGAATAATCGTCGCACTTAAATCGAGCAGCTCCGCCAACGCCTCACGCATATTTTCGGGTCGGTCACGCAAAATACGGCCGACTTCTTGCTCCATGGCCGTCGCGTACTGAAACGCATATAAGCTCAAGCTTAAGCGATATTCTGAACTAGGACGATCTTGCTGCTTGGCAATCCGCTGCACTAAACGACTGCGCACCAACGGCTCTAATTGCACTTGGCTATGGTAAGTCCGATTGACATGAAATGCTTGGTGGTAAAACGCTCGCTCAGAAATAAGTTCAGGGGTGAGGCTCAATTCACCCGGTACAAATAAACAGAGATCAAGTTCATGCTCAGGATAATCACCTAAGTCGCGGACAATCCGTAAACTAAACGCTTCATTACTATCAACGGTGACCACGCGAGCACAATCTCCTTATTTCTTTTGTTCGATTAAAAATGCTTCCACAGACTCGCCTGCGAGTTTGTTAATTCTAGCGAATAAATAGAAAATCGCACCAAACAGCACCAGCATTGTCGGCAACACAATCACCGGAAAGCTCAGTGCCGTCATGCGACCAATTTCGTGATTAAACGCTTCGCTCCCCGCAGGGCTCACGACGATCATGCGCGCCAGCACATAGTTGAGGGTCGCCGACAAGAAAAACGCAGCAGCAACGCCATTACCGGCATTGTTAATCACGCGCTGAAATGCAGCGCGGTTACCGCGAGCTTGTAACGCCGCATTCAACTTGTCGACATCGACCATTTTGCGGTTCAACAACATTTTTTCGACGATGGGAAACCGTGTATACCGGCTTCCCCACACCGCAATCCCAATCACGCCAGGCACCGCTGCTTCTTTAATAGCGATGTACTTCGGGTCGAGTTCAAGTAACCCGATACCGCCGGTCAGAAGCACACTAATTAAGCCCAAAACAGAGAAGCCATTGACTTTGCGGCGGCGCCAAAGCTCCCAACTACCAAAACTTAACGGAAACGCGAGCGCCAATATCAGCGCTTGAGTCGCACCCAAACGCTCCGGGCTGCTCAATTGCATGAGAATTAAAACCGGCAAGACAATATTAAAGACCATGTTGACCAACATGCTTGGCTCTTGTTCGGCTGTCTGTAGGGATTTTCTTTGGTCTGTCATAACTACCTGATGTTTATTTCGAAAAAGTGAACCGCAAGAATGGCGCTAAGTTTTTATGAATGCGCTATAGATGGATGCTCTATAGTAAGCGAAAAGCACAAACGTTGCAGCTGTCGTATGCAACAGCCGTTTGCCGCCATCTGCTCGACAGCACTTGCAGAAGTCCGCTAGAATGCTGTGCGCCTAACGGCAAACCCATCGCCATCATAATATAAAACTAATTCATACGGAGCATTTATGGGTCGTTTCAGCAAAAACCAATTAAAACGTTTCTGGCCGCTTGGCCTGATTGCTCTGCTTGTGCTACTTGTATGGTGGCCGGGCAAACCCATTTATTTGCACGTCGCAACTGAACGCGAAGCGGCTCGCATTGCTGCGATTACGCCTGCGCAAGGCGCAGCTGTTACCCCCGAGCGCTTAAGTTTAGAGCGCATGATGGACGACTTACATTGGCTCGCTCATGAAGACCGCGCCGGGCGCTTCCCGGGAACAGAAGGCGGCCTTGCTGCGCGACAGTTTATTGTCGACCGATTCAGTGAGCTTGGCCTTGCCCCCGCAGGCAGCGACGGCTACTTGCATGCATTTGAACACCCTGGTGTCGAAGACGCAGCGAACGTGCTTGGTACCATAGTAGGCAGCAAACCAGAACTTCCAAAAATCGTCATTACCGCCCATTACGATCATCTTGGTGTACGTGGCGACCGAATTTTTTATGGCTCCGATGACAATGCTTCCGGTACGTCTGCTTTGCTAGAAATCGCACGTTACTTCACTGAAAATCAACCAACTCACACGCTTTTATTTGCTGCAGTGGACAGTGAAGAACATGGTTTGTTGGGTGCGCGTGCACTGTTCCGCACCGGCCATTTAAACCCAGCTGACATCGCTTTTAACGTTAACATGGACATGCTAAGCCGCGACACTGACGGCCTATTATTTGCGGTGGGGACCTATCATAACCCATGGTTAGTCGGCTTAGTTCGCAGCGTTCAACGCGAAAGCGGTGCCCGTATTGTCATGGCGCATGACCGCCCATGGTGGCGCGCAGGTCGTACCGACGACTGGACGCTAAGCTCTGACCATGGTGCTTTCCATGAAGTTGGAATCCCATTTATTTATTTTGGGGTGGCCGACCATCCGGATTATCACACACCGCGTGACACTTCAGACCGCGCTGACCCAGAGTTTTTCCGCATCACGGCTGAAACCTCATTGAGCTTTATTAAGCTTATTGACCGCGTGCTTGCAGAGAAATAGACTTGATAAGTCACGTAAAGGCAGCGACAACGGTGCTGCCTTTCAACTATACTGCGAAACAATTCATTACGACCATAAACGTATTGGGCTATTTCCAAGAGATATGACGACTAACATGCTTCGAAAATTATTCTGCTTTGCTGCGGCGTTTAGCTTCGCATCAGCCACTGCACTTGCCTCTGCTGGGCAGGTGGCAAAGGCTGATCCGCACGAAACGATTCGCGCCTTAATACAACAGCAAAACAGTGAAGTCGCCATTTTTCCGCAATTCCAAGAACGCTTCGAGCAGCTCCTGCGAGCCGATGATGTCCCCGGTGGCGTGTATGCTATTGTGCATCGCGACCGGATTGTCGAAGTCCGTCCCTTTGGTGTCCGTAACGCTGGCAGCAATGAACCTATTGACGCCAACACGGTATTTCGCATTGCCTCGGTATCAAAAACCTTTGCCGGTTCGCTCACGTCATTATTAGCAGACCAAGGCCTGGTTGACCTTAATGCTCGGGTATTAGATTACGTGCCAGACCTGAGTTTCAAAAACCCAGAGTTCAATGCTTCATTGCGGGTTGAGCATTTAGTTGCGCAAACTACCGGCGTCATTCCGAATGCCTACGACAACCTAATTGAAGCGAATCTTGAGAAACAGCAAATTCTGCCTCACTTTCAGCGCATAAACCCAATGTGTACGCCTGGCGCTTGTTATGGTTATCAAAACGTCTTGTTTAGTTTAATTGAAGACGTGGTCGAGCAGCGCACCGGTAAAGCCTACACGCAGTTGGTTGAAGAGACGCTTTTCACACCGTTAAACATGCAGCATGCATCGTTTGGTTTAGACGCGTATTTAGCGAGTAACAACCGCGCAGCTCCACATATTCGTGGTCGCAATGGTTGGTTTACGCGCGAAGTTGGGCCGCATTATTATCGCTACGCAGCCGCTGCAGGTGTCAATGCAAGTGCGACCGACCTCGCCCAGTGGCTCATTGCCCAAATGGGCTATGCACCGGACGTTTTACCTACCACTGCGATATTAAATAGCCGTGAAAAGCGCGTGCGCACCACTCGCGACTTACGTCGTCGCAGTTGGCGTCCATTCTTGAATGACGCCCATTATGGTTTGGGTTGGCGAGTTTATGAGTTCATGAATCATGAGCTGGTATATCACGGTGGTTGGGTGCAAGGGTTCCGCGCGGAAATCGCGTACTCGCCAGACTACGAAATCGGCTTAGTCGTGCTGATGAACGCCGAGTCTGCAGTCATGAATGAAATTACGCCGATTTTCTGGAGTCACGTCATTCCGTTAATGCAAGAAGAGCAATGGGTACCTTACCTTTACGCCAATAGCATTCGCAGTCTTGAACCAAAGGCCGTTGACTCGCTTGAACACGCAACCGCCGGCCAACAAAGCCGCGAGCCACTGCCATTCGGCGAGCCACAGCTAATTCCGGTTGGAGTTCTGACGCCCTAGCGTGGCAGGTCTCATTACGTATTACGTCCCAGTAATGCGCTCAGAGTAAAGCAATTCCATCATTCTGCATAGAAGACGTTTTGATCTCAGCCGCATCTAAGTAACTAAGAACTCCGCAAAATCTTGTCCATCTTGCGTCCCTTAGCGAGCTCGTCAACTAATTTGTCCAAGTATCTGACTTGCTTGGTTAAAGGCGTTTCGATTTCTTCAATCCGATAGCCACAAATCGAACCGGTGATCAGATGGGCATTTGGATTCAGCGTTGCTTGTGCAAAGAATTGCTCAAAGGTGACCGGAGTTTCAATGTAATACTGTAATTCCTTCCCTTCGAAACCCGTCAGCCATGTAATGATTTGATGCAGCTCGTCCACAGTGCGCCCTTTGCGCTCGATTTTCGTCACATAATGAGGATAGACTGAGGAGAACGTCATACTCGCCATTCGTGCGTCATGCTCTTTTGTGGTTGTCATGGGAAGCTCCTGATTGGTTTAGTACACTTCTAGTGTAGACAACCGGAAGAAATTCGTGAGGCTGGCCATTGAGCTGTGACATTTTGCTTAACGCGACTCTTCTGTAATCGTCAGTGATTTGCCGCAACGTTTTTCCAAGTCTTGGATAAACGCCTCTTTATCCTTTGGTGAAATCATAATAGAGCCCCAGCGCCCATAATTAATCTGCAGTCGGTCAAGTGACAAGGCTGGACTCGACAACGGATTTGAAGTCGGCGTGACACTCTTGATCTCATTCATGGGCACTCGCCATTTGAACGGCCCACAGCGCACTAATAGCGTTTTGTCGCTTAAGGTGTAGTTGGTACTCTTCATCAACCACAACGGAAAGCCAGCACCAACAATGAGTGCAGGTATGGCAAGAAGAATTGCACTCGTTTTTCCGGACATCAGAACTGAAACAAAGACAATAAAAAATACACTGACAACGGCGACTAAAACCAAAGCAAACCATGTGTCAATCTTAGACGTGTAGACCCGTTCCATGTTTATTTCCCTCTAGGTAACCACGTAATCGTTAAAGACCTTAAAAAAAGCCTCTGGAGTAGCAAACATTGTTAGTCCAGAAGCCTTTGAGGAGCATCCAAATCCTCGTGTAGAACACGAACAATTAGCACCTCTGACTCCAACACTTGATAAAAAACCGAGTAATGCTCCCTGCGCTCTTACGCATACAAACCGTGCATGCGTATTTAATTCTATACTCGCGACGTTGCTGCCGCTTACTTTTCATCCAACCGTTTGACTTTAGTCGCATTAATCGCGCAAGACAAGTAGATAATATGCGCGATGCCGCACCAAACCAAGCATGAATGCAATCGCGGTATACAGTGCAGGTACAGTGAGTCCACTAGACAGAATCACGGGCACCGTCTAACTCGCCGCGTATCTTTCAAATGGCATGCGCAGTATCTAGTTGCTTATTGGCTAGAGGCTGTTTATGGTCTAAATTGTTTAGTAATTAATAAGCAAGCATCCGATTAAAAAATGTTAGTTGCCATACGAGCCGACTAATTGTTTCACGAAGGTGTCGAATTTCACCTGTCCTATTCGACATATTCGTGAAGCTACAATCAAAGCTCAAATTTTAAACTCGGCTAGGAGTGAATATGAAAATTTCAATCGAAACAGAAGTAAACGCTCCTCTGAGCACGGTTTGGGACGCCTGGGTAACACCCGGCGATATTACGAATTGGAATTTTGCCGTTGATGAATGGTGTTGCCCAAGAGCAGAGTTGGACCTAGAAGTGGGTGGAAATTTCAACTACCGAATGGAAGCTAAAGATAGTTCCGCAGGTTTTGATTTCAAAGGGAAGTTTACGGAAATAACCCCATATAAGTTGATTCACTTTGTGCTCGGAGATGATCGAGAAGTTAAGGTGCAATTTATAGAAACAGAGAACGGCGTGAAGATTGTTGAAACTTTTGAAGCTGAAGATGAAAACTCAGCGGAGCAGCAAAGGCAAGGCTGGCTCAGTATTCTAAACAACTTCAAAAAGCACGTTGAAAGCAAAAGCAACTAATAATGGGCTGCAGGGGACGCTCCACTTCGATCCCTGAACCTAGGCGTTACGCGGCACCAATCAAACTCGAGGGTTATCGCTAAATGAAGACAGCTTCCTATCAGCCAAGGCAAGAGAACCCGATTTGGAGGGACTGGCTGTGGTACGCGGCACTTACAATGGCGCTATTCATAGCATTGATAACGCTAATTCTCGTCTTGGGCGCGTTGCGAGATCCAACCCGCAGCATGCATGGAATGCTGAGTTCAGCGGTCTGGACGACATTTGGCCCTCACTTCATTGTACTCAGCATAGTTGCACTTGGGCTTGGTGTCGCCGGTCGTTGGCATGGGCAAGGGCGCTTCGCGGCTCTCGCCGTGATATTTGCTATTTTGGCCGCCTTGGGCTCGACAATCATCACGGTCCGTATCGTATTGGGGGTATCTGCGGCTGGCGGATCTGTCAACCCTGTATACGGGCTATGGCTCAGGTCGATGAAAGCCACAGGTCCAGACAAGACGGTGATATACAGGACCGTGAACAATCAAGAACTTTACGCTGCGATCTACAAGCCCGAGCCGTCGAACGGAACCGCTCCAGTGCTGTTATACATCCACGGAGGCGGCTTCATGACCGGTTCCTTCGTGGAGACCGACGCCGACCTTCGATGGTTTGCTGACCAAGGCTGGCTCGTTATTAGCGTCGAGTATCGATTGTGGACAAATGAGACTGCGACCTGGAACAAAGCTCCCGAGGATGTAGCCTGTGCTTTGGCCTGGGTCCAATCGAACGCAGCAAACTATGGCGGAGACGCAGAGCGGCTCTCGCTTCTCGGAGACTCGGCCGGTGGTAATCTAGCGATCAACCTCGCCAACGCCGCTGCACTTGGACTGGTAGATTCTGATTGCGGTCCGGTGCAGACTCCCGCTGCTGTCGTCGTGCAGTATCCCGCAGTCGATCCGTTGGCGATCTATGAGCATGGCTACCCCGTCTCCGGGTTCGAGCCGCGAATGCTCGTGTCGGGGTACATTGGGGGTGATCCCTATGTTTTCCCCGACCGCGTCCGCGCAGTCAGCTCCTACACCTACTTGTCTAATATGGCGCCACCAACTCTAATTCTTTCACCTGAAAACGATGGTCTCGTCCCCTCATGGTCGGTGCTCCGCTTTTCAGATGAGGCTCGTATTGCTGGTGCGGATGTCGAACTCGTCCGCATCCCATTCGCCAGTCATGTTTACAATCAAATCGCAGTGAACTCAATAGGCAATCAAGCCCGACGCTCGATTACTCAACGATACTTGCTCGAACGTGGCCTTGGTCCAGAACGCTCACAGTGAAAGTCGACACTTCCATGTCATTTATGTAAGCTCAATGAATTGGCCCGCGTCAAAAGATAACTAAAACAATAAAAAGGAACTTTTATGAAAATCTATCCTTATTCTGGCATCAAAACCGTTAATCTTGGACCTTTATTGATTGCAGCCCGCTTAATCGGTTTTATCAGCTTCATCCTCTTTGCAATCGCGATCACTTTAATGATTGTGGCACCGTTTCTTGAATCTGGCGTGATTACACAGGACCTCGGCTCCGGTACGACGCTTACGTTCACCAAGCCTAATCATACTGGCTTGGCGATAGTTGCTTCACTCTGGAGTGTGGTTAGTGCGCTAGCAACACTTGCTTTCAGTGGTCTATGTGCCGCTGTAGTTTCGTTAGAGTATACCTACACTCAATCAAAACAAGCAGCCACTGAGTGAGTATCCAATAAAGCGCGCCGATAACTCTGCGGAGGTTCGGCGGCTGTTCACTTCATGGAGCTTTATATGCTTATCAAACTACAGACATCCCTAGTCCTCATCGCCCTCATACTCTCCCCTGCAACTGCAAGTGCAGAGGACAATATCGAGCTACAACGCTTATTTGAATCCGACCAAAATGCTCGGCGAAACGCCGATATCGATTGGGATGAACTGAGTGTGTTGGATAAAGAAAATCGCACTAAAGTCTCGGCAATGCTTGCTCAAGGAGAAATCAAAACGGGGCTCGATTACTTTCATGCCGCGGTCATTTTTCAGCATGGCGACAGCGTGGACGATATTCGTTTAGCGCACTCGTTTGCCACCATTGCTGCGCATTTAGGCTTTGACCGCGCAACATGGATGCAAGCCGCGTCTTGGGACCGCTTACTCATGTATTTTGATCAGCCGCAGTGGTATGGCACACAATTCAAAATCGACGATGACGGTCAATGGCATCTCTATGATATTCAAGAAGGTGCAGTCACTGACGAACAACGTGCTGAATGGCGGGTTCCGTCACTCGCTGAGTCAAAGGCTCGTGCGGAACAGCAGAATCAGAATTAACCGTTCAACGGTCGTAACTACAGATTGCTGCTCTGCTTCAACTTTAAACAGATTTTTAGTTCGCAGTCGTTGGGATCGAATAACAAGCTAGGGAATTGCAAAATGCGATTATTTTTAATCATTGTCTTACTTGCCTCGTCTTACTCGGCGAATTCTGCGGACTCATTCACAGAGTTCAAAATAGGTGATGATGGTCAGGTTATTGATTGGAGGCTATCCGATGCTCGCGCTATTCGAGCGGATACTGAAGTCCGTTACGAAGAGCAAGTCAGCGTTAAAATAGATAACGACCTTTTTAACGCTAGTACAAATTACGTTTTACGCTCCTTCCCCTTAAACTTCGAAGCAGAAACCATTGAAATCCGCGCCCGAATTCGGACTAAGGATACTGGCGCTTTTGCAGGCGCAAATATTTTTCTTCGACAAGATATCTCAGGTAATGCGGTCGAATTTACGAACAGCCAGCCGTTTGTGTCCGCAAGAGATAATGACTGGCATAAGGTACGCGTATCGCAAGCCGTCAATTCGCATGCTGAGTCAATCGTCATTGGAGCTTTCCTCGCTGGTCCGGGAGCTGCTTGGTTTAGTGATGTAGAGTTTTGGGTTGACGGCAAATTAATTACAGAACTGCCTGCGTCAAACAACACTTCCGTTGCGGCGACCGAGCGCTCTTTAAGAGACTTGCAAGAAATCGAGATTAATTGGCAAAAGTTGGATGTTGCGACTGCCAATGACCTAGCAAGATGGATGAAAGTTTGGGGATTTTTTAAGTATTTTCATCCCGAGGTAGCTCTGGGCACCTTGGATTGGGACTTTATCTTTGTAGAATCCGTCCAATCATTAGTCATGGGCGATGACTTAAACGACATCATCAATGCTGTGTTGGCGCAAATTGGTGTTCCTGAGGAATCAACAGAAAAGGTTGCTACCCAGTCGAGTCATATCCTTGTCGAGCCCATTCTTGACTGGTATTTAAACGATGAGGTTTACGACAGCCAAGTTATCGCTGCTATCGAGAGCATTTGGTCAAATCGGAATAGCTTTGGTGAGAGTGTTTACGCCTTTAGCGACCAAATGGCTCTTCCTGTATTTGCTCGGGAAAAGCAACTTTCCTCCAATAATCTCACCTGGGAAATACGATTACTCGTGCTTGCACGCCTGTGGAACGTGCTTGAATATTGGTTCCCTTATCGTGAAGAAATTCAATCAGACTGGTACGGTATACTCAGTCAACTAACGCTCAAAACCCTCGAAACACTGAGTGAGTTTGAATTTAAAAAGATACTCGAAGAGCTACTGACTCATTTAAATGACGGTCATGCGGGTCTATCTGAAGCGATCTTCAAAGAAGGATCTTGCTATCTGCCGTTCACCCTTCGTCGGTTAGAGGCAGACATTATCATCAGTCGGATTCATAAAGATTTACCCGACTCCAATGTATTGCTTGGAGACCGTATTATTGCCATTAATGGGCAAGATATTGACGCATTAATCGAAGCTCAAGTTCCGTATTTCTCGGCCAGCAATGATTCCCATCGCGACTATTCAATTGCAAATGGACTGATGGCGCGCTCTTGTGAACAATCAACCGTGCTGACCTTGAGCAGAGACCAAGAGTATCATCAAGTAGAAATTTCTGAGTATGAAGTACCAGAGCCTGCACATAGCTTACCAGGACAAGCCGTGCAGACACTGGATGGTGATGTTACTTATTTGAAAGTGGCCGGTATCGATTTCAATATGGTCGACCAAGCCATTAAGCTAAGTCGTGAAACCGGCAAGTTAATTATTGATGTTCGGGGTTACCCAAGTGAATTCATACTTTATTACCTTGGCAATCAACTTACGCAAGAGCCGTTAATGTTTGCACGTTTAGCTCGAATTGATCCTGCGTTTCCTGGGCGGCTCACCATGCTTGAGCATACCCCCACATTGACACCTCAAGAATCTGTCAATCTTGATGGTATTGTCATCTTAGTTGATGAAGCATCCATCAGTCAGTCCGAGTTCAGTGTAATGGCATGGCGAGAGCTACCGAACACAACGATTATCGGAAGTACAACCGCGGGAGCTATTGGCAATGTTCGAATCGTGCCACTTATGGATGGACTATCCGCCTATTTCACTGGGCTTCGAGTATACGACAAGAACGGTGATGACGTTCAGTACGTTGGGATCGTTCCAGATATCTATATAAGACCCACGCCAGAGAACCTTCGTGCTGGTCGTGATGTTATTGTCGAAAAAGCGATTGAGTTCCTAAATTCAATGAATGACTAAAAAGCTCTACCAGTGTTTCACTAAGGTAGTGGTCATTATGTGCAGTTTGATGAGCCCGAATCGGTAGTAAATGAGCTTTTAACGCTGATACAAAAACTGGGCACTCATTGACGAGCAGAGTTTATCAATCAGAAACCTGTCATTACTAGAAAAAGCTACCCATAAAAAATGCGCGGCAGTGCCGCGCATTTCTCTTATCTCAACAGCAAATCAATTACTCTTGATACGCCGACAGCGGTGGGCAGCTGCACACTAAGTTACGGTCGCCGTAGACGTCGTCGATGCGGTTCACGGTTGGCCAGAACTTATGGTCACGTAGCCACACTTTCGGGAAGACTGCTTCTTCAATCGAGTACGGGCGATCCCATGCGCTGGTGATGTCCGCTAACGTGTGCGGTGCGTTCACCAATGGGTTGTTATCTGCTGGCCACTCGCCAGCTGCAACTTTATCGATTTCAGCTTTAATTGCCGCCATCGCGTCACAGAAGCGATCCATTTCTGCTTTTGACTCAGACTCAGTTGGCTCAATCATCAGCGTACCCGCAACTGGGAAGCTCATGGTTGGTGAGTGGAAACCGAAGTCTTGCAAACGCTTCGCCACGTCAATTTCGGCAATGCCCGTTGCTTCTTTCAGTGGGCGTAAGTCGATAATACATTCGTGCGCGACACGGTCATTACGGCCGGTGAACAGAATTGGGAAGTGTTCACCTAAACGCTTGGCCATGTAGTTAGCATTCAAGATTGCCACTTCAGTCGCTTCACGCAGGCCTTTGCTGCCCATCATGGCGATGTACATCCATGAAATTGGCAGAATGCTAGCACTGCCGTATGGTGCTGCTGAGACTGCGCCGTTGCCGTGCGCAAGGCCTTCGCCGTCAACCATGACGTGACCTGGTAAGAATGGTGCTAAATGGCTCTTCACGCCAATTGGACCCATACCTGGGCCACCACCACCGTGCGGGATACAGAAGGTTTTGTGCAGGTTCAGGTGCGAAACGTCAGAACCGATATAGCCTGGGGAGGTGACACCGACTTGCGCGTTCATGTTGGCGCCGTCCATGTACACTTGGCCGCCGTGCTCATGAATGATGTCACAGATATCACGAATCTGCTCTTCATACACACCGTGCGTCGACGGATAAGTGACCATGACACAGCTCAGCTGATCAGACACAGCTGCTGCTTTCTCGCGCAGGTCGTTAATGTCGACGTTACCTTTCTTATCACAGGCAACGACAACAACTTTCATGCTCGCCATTTGCGCCGACGCCGGGTTGGTCCCGTGCGCAGACTCAGGAATCAAACAGACATTTCGGTGGCCTTCGCCACGGCTCTGATGGTAACGCTGAATAGCTAACAAGCCAGCGTATTCGCCCTGTGCACCTGAGTTTGGCTGCATCGACATAGCGTCGTAGCCGGTAATGTCAATTAACCAAGTCGACAAGGTGCTGAGCATTTCTGCGTAGCCTTGGGCTTGGTTCAATGGGCAGAACGGGTGCAAGTTCGCAAACTCTGGCCACGTAATTGGAATCATTTCCGCGGTCGCGTTTAGCTTCATGGTACATGAACCAAGTGAAATCATACTGTGGTTCAAGGCCAAATCTTTACCTTCGAGCTGACGGATGTAACGCAGCATTTCAGTTTCTGAATGGTACTGGTTAAACACTTCGTGGGTCAGGAACTCGCTGGTGCGCTGCAATTCAGCCGGGAGCGACTGGCTGTTCTGTGCTTCGCTGTCCAGAGAGTCGACGTCTAAACCGTGGCCTTCGCCAAGGATCACGTCAAACAAACGCGCCACGTCAGCACGGGTTTTCGCTTCGTCGAAACTAATACCGAGCAAACCGTCACGGTCGATGCGGAAGTTCAGTTCAGCCGCTTCAGCACGAGCCAAGATAGCCGCGCGCACTTCACCTTCGGCTTTAATCGTAATAGTGTCGAACCAAGTTTGGTTCACTGGCGCGAAGCCTTTTTTGCTTAAGCCTGTCGCTAAAATGTCAGTTAAGCGATGAATACGACCAGCAATGTTTTTCAAGCCTTGTGGGCCATGGTACACCGCATAGAACGATGCGATGTTGGCTAACAATACTTGGGCAGTACAGATGTTCGACGTCGCTTTCTCGCGGCGAATATGCTGCTCACGGGTTTGCATGGCCATGCGCAATGCAGTTTTCCCACGGCTGTCGATCGACACACCGATAATCCGACCTGGAATCGCCCGCTTGAACTTATCACGCGTGGCAAAGAATGCTGCGTGTGGTCCACCGTAACCCATTGGTACACCAAAACGCTGAGCCGAACCGAAGACCATGTCCGCACCCATTTCGCCCGGTGACTTACACGCCACTAAGCTCATTAGGTCGGTAGCCACTGCAACCAAACCTTTGTTGGCTTGAACTTCAGCAATGACTTGCGTCAAGTCGAGAACTTCACCGTTCTCTGCTGGGCTTTGCAACAAGGCACCGAATACATCGTGCTTGCCAGCGTCTTGCCACGGGCCTTGAATAATATCGAAACCAAACATGTCCGCACGCGCTTTAACGACGTCAACGGTCTGTGGGAAGACGTTATCGGCAATGAAGAAGGCGTTCGACTTTGATTTGCTCACACGCTGTGCCATCGCCATCGCTTCGGCCGCTGCAGTTGCTTCGTCAAGTAATGACGCACTGGCAATTTCTAAACCAGTCAGGTCAATGGTCATTTGTTGGAAGTTCAAAATTGCTTGCAAGCGACCTTGCGCGATTTCTGGTTGATATGGCGTATACGCGGTGTACCAACCTGGGTTTTCCAACACGTTGCGTAGAATCACATTCGGAATCAGGGTGTCGTAGTAACCCATACCGATGAAGCTAGAGAAAACTTTATTCTTTTTCGCAATGGCGCGCAGGCGAGCTAATGCATCACGCTCAGTCATTGAGTCGCCAATTTCTAAGAATGGTTCGCGTAAAATTGAGCCGGGAACCGTCTGTTTCGTCATATCTTCTAATGACTCGGCGCCAACGGCTGCAAGCATCGCTGCTTGTTCTGCTGCATCGGGGCCAATATGACGGGCGACAAACTCGTCGTGACGCTCTAACTGTTTTAGCGTTTTACTGCTCATGTGCCTGTATCCTGCGTA
>ERZ869909.1934-NODE-1934-length-15301-cov-9.639057_pt1 | contig 15301 bp, 15 predicted proteins | sample MGYA00520892_ERZ869909 | MGnify/ENA primary metagenome ERZ869909 (study PRJEB32215, sample SAMEA104723947) | bioreactor metagenome | biome: bioreactor; feature: anaerobic bioreactor; material: water | place: China | collected 2015-03-12 ...
GCGCCGCTCGCGGCACGCGGGCCGGCCGCCGCCGCCCCTTCCCCCGCGCCCGCCGGCGCGCCCGCACCGGGCTTCCGCCGCATCTACGGCTCGCGCGAGTTCTGGCGGGTCGCGCTGCTGCAGTTCGCGATGGCGGCGGCCCTCTACGGCCACCAGGGACTGTGGGGCGGGCCGTTCCTGACGATCGGCCTGGGCCTGCCGCTGGCGGACGCGGCGCGCGCCCTGCTGGCGCTGGGGGTGGCCGCCACGACCGGCTTCCTGCTGGCGGGGCCCGCCGCCGGTCGGTTCGGGCTGCGCCGGGCCATGGGGGCGGGGGCGCTGCTGGCGCTGGCGGCCGCGATCGCCATGGCGCTGCTGCCCGCGAGCGCGCCGCTGGCGGCGGTGACGACCGCGTGGGTCGTGTTCGGCCTGGGGGCCGGCCTCCAGGTGCTCGGCTACGACGGCGCGCGCTCCCTGTTCCCGGCGGCGGCGGGGCGCGCGGTCACCGCCATCAACGTGTTCGGCATCGGCGGCAGCGCGTTGATGCAGGCGGGCCTGGGGTGGGTCGTCGGCGGCGTCGCGGCGGCCCTCGCCGCCGACCCGGCGGCGCCGCCCCTGGCCGCCTACCGCGCCGGCTGGTGGGTCACGGCCGCGCTGCTGGCCGCGGCGTGGCTGCACTTCGCGTGGCGACCGCACGCGGCGCGCTCCTGACCGGAGCGGTCGCGGCCGCGCGGCGCGGCGCGGCGGTCGTCGCCCCTACAGCGGTTCGTTGCCGTGCTTGCGGTACGGGCGCTCCTCGCGCTTGTGCTCGAGCATGCCGAGGTGCCGGATCAGGTGCGCGCGCGTGTCGGCCGGGTCGATCACGTCGTCGACGTAGCCCCGACCGGCGGCCCGGTACGGGTGGTCGTGCTCGCGCCGGTACGCCTCCACGAAGCGCGCCCGCGTGGCGCCCGGGTCGGGCGACGCCTCGATCTCGCGCCGGTGCAGGACGTTGGCCGCGCCCTCGGCCCCCATCACGGCGACGGCGGCGGTCGGCCAGGCCAGGACCACGTCGGCGCCCAGGTCGCGCGAACTCATCGCCAGGTACGCCCCGCCGTAGCTCTTGCGCACGATCACGGTGAGCTTCGGGACGGTCGCCTCGGCGTAGGCGTACAGCATCTTCGCGCCGTGCCGGATGATGCCGCCGTGCTCCTGGGCCACCCCCGGGAGGAAGCCGGTGACGTCGACGAACGTCACCACCGGCACCTCGAACGCGTCGCAGGTACGCACGAAGCGCGCGGCCTTCACCGAGGCGTCGATCGTGAGCGTGCCGGCGAGGTGCCGCGGGTCGTTCGCGACGATGCCCACCGCCCGCCCGCCCAGGTGGGCGAACCCCACGGCCACGTTGCGCGCGTGCTCGCCCTGGATCTCCAGGAAGCGGCCGTCGTCGACCACGGCGGCGATGACCTCGCGCATGGGGTAGGCCCGCTGCGGGTCGGGGTGGACGATCGCCGCCAGGTTCGGCACGCGCCGGTCGTCGGGGTCGTCGGTCGGGCGGCGCGGCGCTCGCCCGCGGGCCGACGACGGCAGGTAGCCCAGCAGGTCGCGGACGCGGGCGAGGACGGCGCGGTCGTCGTCCTCCACCAGGTGCGCGACGCCCGACACGCGCGCGTGCACGTCGGCGCCGCCGAGCTCCTGCGCGGTCACCTGCTGCTTGGTGACGGCCTTCACCACGTCCGGTCCGGTGATGAACATGGTGGCGCCCGAGCGCGACATGAGCACGAAGTCGGTCAGCGCGGGGCTGTACACGGCGCCGCCGGCGCAGGGCCCGAGGACGGCCGACACCTGCGGCACCACGCCGGAGTAGCGCGCGTTGCGGGCGAACACCTCGCCGTACCCGGACAGCGCGTCGACGCCCTCCTGGATCCGGGCGCCCGCCGAGTCCGCCAACCCCACGATCGGGTAGCCGTTCTGCACCGCCAGGTCCATCACGCGGCAGATCTTGGCGGCGTGCATCTTGCCCAGGCTTCCGCCGAGCACGGTGAAGTCCTGGGCGTACACGAACACCCGGCGGCCGTCGATCTCCCCGTACCCCGTGACGACACCCTCGCCCGGCGCGTCCAGCACGCGATCGATCGGCTCGACGAAGGCCCCCAGTTCCACGAAGGTGCCCTCGTCGAGCAGTTCCGCGAGGCGCTCGCGGGCGGTGAGCTTGCCGGCGGCGTGCTGGCGCTGCACGCGGACCGGGCCGCCGCCGCGATGCACCCGCTTCCGGCGCTCCTCCATCTCGGCGGTGAGCTCGTTCATCCAGGCCAAGGTGTCGTCGGGCACGGCGTCTCCTCGTCGGCTCCCGGCGCCGCCGGGCCGCGGCGCGGCGCGCGGGAACGCGTCCCGCGCGGCCCGCGACCGGTCACGGTCCCGGCTGGGTCACGGGCACGATCACGTACCGAACCTCGTCGGGGTACACGTAGCCCTGGCGGCGCGCGAGGTGCTCGCGGAAGCGGTCGTCGTCGCCGCGCCCGGCGATCTCGATCAGGTCGGACGTCTCCGCCCGCAGCTCGGCGACCTCGCGCGTGAGGCGGGCGATCTCGCGCTCGGCCGTCCACAGCCGACGCGCCTCCACCGACACCATGATCGACGCCTGCAGCGTACCCACGATCGCCACGACGGCCAGCACCGCGGACACGCCGCGGGCGAGCCGAACCGGTCGGCGCGGGTCGCGGCTCGGGTCGTCCGGCGGCACGACGCGCGTGGCGCCGCGGGGTCGGACGGCGCCGTCGGCGTCGCCCGTCACCGTGGCCACGCCTCCTCGCCGGCCACGCCCGCGGCCAGCGCGGCCGAGGCCTCGCGCAGGAAGCGCGCCGCCGCCTCGGGCGGCGTGGGGTTCACGAACGCGCCCAGGCTCCAGTCGTACCCCGACTGCGCGGTGAGGCGCGGCAGCAGCTTGAGGTGCCAGTGGTCGGCGTCCTCCTCGCCGCGCGGCACCGTGTGCAGGACCAGGTGGTACGGCGGCGTCCCGAGCGCCGCGTTGAGGGCCTGCACCAGGGTCGCGAGGACCTCGGCGAGCGCCTCGAGGTGGTTCGTCGGCACCTCGTGGAAGGCGGCCTGATGGGCGCGCGGGGCGACCCAGGTCTCGAACGGCTGCTTCGCCGCGTACGGCGCGAACGCCACGAGGTGCTCGTTCGTGGTCACCAGCCGCTCGCGTTCGTCGAGCTCCTGCCGGAGCACGTCGCACAGCAGGCAGCGGCCGTGTTGGCGACGGTGGGCCGACATCGCGGCGCGCTCCTCCTCCACCCAACGGTCCGGCACCGGTAGGGCGAGCAGCTGCCCGTGCGGGTGGTCGAACGCGGCGCCCGCGGCGCGCCCGACGTTGCGGCTCAGCTGCAGGTGCCGCACCTCGGGCCGGGCGGCGTGGTGCGCCAGTCGATCGCGGTACAGGCGCAGGACGTCGACCAGGTGGTCGCGGCCGAAGGTCTCGAGGCGGGCGTTCGGGTCCGGGTGCTCGATCACGAGCTCGTGCGCGCCGGCCGCCGGCGCGCTCACGTGCAGGCCCCGCTCGCTGGGCGCGAAGGGGCGCGCCACGAAGGGCGAACGGGGGTACGCCACGACCCTGGCGCGCCAATCGGGCCCGCCGACGACCGACCGCGCGGGACGGAGCGCCTGGATCTCGGGCGGCAGCGACGCCTCGGCGCCGGGCGCCAGCGGCGACGGCCCGCGCGCCGCCCCCGCGGCGCTGCCGAAGTCCGAGGGCTGCAGGCCTCGGTCGGGGGAGATCAGCACCCACGCCGGTCCGAACGGGTCCTTGCGCAGCGACGCCATGCCCGGCGAGTCTAGCAGCGGCCGACCCGCGCGCGGGGTGAAGGATGCCGCCGCGAAGGACCGGCGGCGCCGGCGCCGCCGGTGCGACCTCCGCCACGTCGCGCCCACGCGCGGGCGGCTATGGTGACCGTATGCCTCCCGAACCCGTCACCGAGGCGGAGCCCGAAGCGGCGAGCGCCTCTCCGGCGGAGCGGGCGCGGATCCTCGTCGTCGACGACGAGCTCGCCAATACGGTCTTGCTCACACGTATCCTGCATGCGGTCGGGTACCGCGACGTCGTCGCGACCAACGACCCGCGCGAGGCCTGGGAGACGTTCGCGTCCGCGCTCGCGGCGGGCCGCCCGTTCGACCTGCTGTGCACCGACCTGCACATGCCCGGCATGGGCGGCCTCGAGCTCATCGAGCGGGTGGTCGGCGCGGTGCCCCGCGACGACTTCCTCCCGGTGCTGGTGCTCACCGCCGACCTCCAGCCCGAAGCCGAGCGCGAGGCGCTGGCGAGGGGCGCGCAGGATTTCGTCACCAAGCCGTTCCGGCGCGAGCAGATCCGGCTGCGCGTGGGCAACCTCCTGCGCACCCGGCACCTCCACCTGCGCCTGCGCGACCACGCGGAGCACCTCGAGGAGCTGGTGCGCGAACGCACGATCGAGCTGGAGGCGGCGCGCCTCGACGCCCTCGAGCGCCTCGCGGCCGCCGCCGAGTACCGCGACCACGCCACGGGCCGCCACGCGCAACGGGTGGGCCTGCTGTCCGCGCTGATCGCCGAGCGCGTGGGCGTTCCGCCCGACGAGGTCGAGCTCCTGCGGCGCGCGGCACCGCTGCACGACGTCGGCAAGATCGGCATCCCCGACCACATCCTGCTCAAGCCGGGGAGGCTGACGCGCGAGGAGTTCGCGGAGATGCAGCGGCACGTCGGCGTCGGGGCCCAGCTCCTCTCCCAGGGCCGCTCGCAGCTGATCGTCATGGCCGAGTGCATCGCCGCCTACCACCACGAGCGCTGGGACGGCAGCGGCTACCCACGCGGCCTGCGGGGCGACGAGATCCCTCTCGTCGGCCAGATCGTGGCGGTCGCCGACGTGTTCGACACGCTCGTGCACGAGCGGCCGTACAAACGCGCGTGGCCCGTGGAAGAGGCGGTCGCCGAGGTCCGTCGCCAGCGCGGCCGCTGGTTCGCGCCCCGCATGGTGGACGCGTTCCTGGAGGTGCTCGCCGACCACCCCGACCTCTTCGCCGACCTGCCGCCGCCGGACCCGGCCGGCGAGCCGGGGTGACGCCGGGCGCGTCGAAGCCCTGTCATCCTGGGGGCATGGCCCACCTGTTCGAACCGCTCCGACTGCGCGACGTGACGCTGCGAAACCGCGCGGCGATGTCGCCCATGTGCACCTACCGCGCCCAGGACGGGCACGCCGACGACTGGCACCTGGCGCACCTCGGCGCCCGCGCCGCCGGCGGCGTCGGCCTCGCCGTCGTGGAGGCCACCGCCGTGGAGGCCCACGGCCGCATCTCGCCGCACGACCTGGGCCTGTGGCGCGACGAGCAGGTCGACGGCCTGCGCCGCGTCGCGGCGTTCGTCCGGGGGCAGGGCGCGGCGGCCGGGATCCAGCTGGCCCACGCGGGACGCAAGGCGTCCACCCATCGCCCCGGCTCGGCGGCCCACGGCGCGGTCTCCGACGACGAGGGTGGTTGGACGCCGGTGGGCCCGACCGCCACCCCCTTCTCGCCGGCGACGCGCGTCCCGCGAGCGCTGGCCGCCGACGAGCTGGCCGGCGTGGCGGCATCGTTCGCGGCCGCGGCCGCCCGGGCGGACGAGGCGGGCTTCGACGTCGCCGAGATCCACGCGGCCCACGGGTACCTGCTGCACCAGTTCCTGTCGCCGCTCGTGAACGACCGAGGCGACGCGTACGGCGGCGACCGAGCCGGCCGCAGCCGGCTGCTGCTCGAGGTGGTGCGCGCGGTCCGCTCGGCCTGGCCGGAGGGCAAGCCGCTCTTCGTGCGGGTCTCGGCGACCGACTGGCGCGACGACGGCTGGAGCGTCGACGACACGGTCGCGCTCGCGCGGGACCTCGCGGCCGCCGGCGTCGACCTGATCGACTGCTCCAGCGGCGGCGCCGTGCCGGGGGTGGCGATCCCGGTCGGCCCCGGCTACCAGGTGCCCTTCGCCGAGCGGGTCCGGCGGGAGGCGGGGGTGAGCGCCGGCGCCGTCGGGCGCCTCACCGAAGCGGCCCAGGCCGACGCCGTCGTGCGCGAGGGTCGAGCGGACCTGGTGCTCCTCGGCAAGGCGCTGCTGCGCGACCCGCACTGGACCCTGCGGGCCGCCGAGGCGCTCGGGGCGCCACCGCCCTGGCCGACCGCGTACGCGTGGGTGTTCGACTGAACGACGCGGTCCCCGCGGCGGCTGCCGCGGTCAGAAGAGCGACGGCTGGTCGACGACCGGCTCGCTCTCCGGCAGGGCGGTGACCTCGACGAACTCCAGGCCCGCCGCGGCCAACTGCGTCAGGGCCGGCCGCGTCATCGCCGGCGCCGCCAGGATCCCGCGCACGTCCTCGCCGGTGAAGCGCCGCACGCTGGCGACGTAGCGAGCGAGCTGGTGGACGGCCTCCTGGGTGCCCTTGGCGCGCTTGAGCTCCACCACGACCAGGCGGCCGTGCCGATCGCGCGCGAACAGGTCGATGCCGCCGACGTCGGTGGGCAGCTCGCGGTCCAGCACCGTGAGGCCGGGCTCGATGATGCCGGGATCGTGGGCGAGGGCTCGCTGCATCTCGGCCTCGCTGCCGCGCAGGACGAAGCCGATCTCGTCCCGCAGGCGCAGCGCCTGCGCCAGGGCGACCTCCAGGAACACGACCCGGAGGGTCTCCTCCGGGCTGCGCCGCTCCGCCACCAGCACCGCCTGGCCGTCGTCGAGGCCGACCCACAGGTCGTCGGTGCGCGGCTGCCAGTTGACCGGCTTCACGCCGCGGTCGCGGTGCACCTGGATGGAGCCGTCCGGCTTCAGCATGACCAGCAGGTCGCCGGCGTCGGCGAACGACGCCGCCCGGCCGACGTACGCGACCTCGCACGTGCCGACCACCTGCACGAGCGCCTCGCCGGACCTCAGGTGCTCCCGCAGGAACGCGACCAGCGCCTCGTCGTCCGGGTGGTGGAGGGCGTCGAGCAGCACGCCCGAGCGTACCGTGCGCCGGAGGGGCGGTACCCTGCCGCATGGCGACGTCCGCTACCCCCCACCTGGGCGCCCACGTGTCGACGGCCGGCGGCGTGTCCACCGCCTTCGGCCGCGCCGCCGACCTGGGCTGCGACGCCTTGCAGGTGTTCGTGAAGAACGCCAACACCTGGAGCGCGAAGCCGCTGCCGGAGGCCGAGATCTCGGCGTTCCGCGCCGGCCACGCGACGACGCCCGGGCCGCGCGCGAGCGCGCCGCTCCCGTTGGTCGCGCACGCCGGTTACCTGATCAACCTGTGCAGCCCCAAGAGCGACGTGCACGCGCGCTCGCGCGAGGCGTTGATCGACGAGCTCGGCCGGTGCGAGGCGCTCGGGGTGCCGGGGCTGGTGCTGCACCCCGGGGCCCACCTCGGCGAGGGCGAGGAGGCCGGCCTGGACGGCGTGGCCCGCTCGCTCGACGCCGTCCACGCGGCGCTGCCGGACGCCCGCGTGCGGGTGCTGCTGGAGAACACGGCCGGCCAGGGGACCGTGCTCGGATCGCGGCTGGAGCAGCTCGCCGCGGTGATCGCCCGGGTCGACGCGCCCGACCGGATCGGCGTCTGCCTCGACACCTGCCACGCGTTCGCGGCCGGCTACGACCTGCGCGACGACGACGGCTACCGCGCCTTCGTGGACGCGGTCGAGGCGACGGTGACGCGGGCACGCGTCGCCGCGCTGCACCTCAACGACAGCAAGTTCGCCCTGGGGAGCCGCAAGGACCGCCACGCCTCCATCGGTGCGGGCGAACTGGGTGTCGGTGCGTTCGCGCGGCTGCTGGCCGACGAGGCCTGGGGCGCGATCCCGATGATCCTGGAGACGCCCCTCGGCGACGACGGCGACGGGCACGCGCGCGACCTGGCCACGCTGCGGGGGCTGTGACGCCCCGGGGCGGACCGACCGGCGGTGCGCCGCGGGGGCATGGCCTCAATCGTCGAGCGCGACCCGACCGTACCGGCCGCGGCCGTACGCCAGCGACCCGGCCTCCGCCAGGCGCACGTGCTCGATGCGGCCGACCACCAGCGTGTGGTCGCCGACCGGCACCTGGTCGACGACGTCGCACACCAGTTGGGCGGCGGCGCCGCGCAGGACCGGGTGACCGTCGAGCTGCTCGAAGAGGTCGCCTTGGAGCGCGGTGGGGCGGCCGGCGAAGTGGTCCGACACGATCGCCTGGTCCTCGGCCAGCACGCTGACCCCGTACCGGGCGAGGCCCGGGAGCATGCCGTGCGCGCGGGCCTTGCGCCCGATCGCCGCGCCGACCAGCGGCGGGGTCAGCGAGAGCGACGTGAACGAGCTGACCGTGATGCCGTGGACGGTGCCGTCGGGCAACGAGAAGGTGACGACCGTGACGCCGGTCGGGAAGCGGCCGAGCGTCTGGCGGAACATGTCGGGTTCGATGGGCATGGGTCCTCCGAGCGGGTCGCCCGAAGGCGCGCCACGCGACGCACCGAGGGTACGTCACGCGGCGCCTCCGCGCACGGGGTCGGGCGACCGCGGACCGAGCCAGGCGAGGACCGCGCCGGGCTCACGGCGCGGTAGGCTCGGCCGTGCGCGACCACCGCCCGCGGCCGGCGCCGCACCCGCACCGCACGCAGCAGGGGCTGCGCCTCGCGTTGCGGCTCCTCCACCTCAACGTCGGGCTCGCCGCGTTCGGCCTGAGCATCGCGCTCATGCTGCGCGCGGGCGTCGGGCTCGGCCCCTGGGACGTGTTCCACGAGGGCGTGGCCCTGCGTACGCCGCTGACGATCGGCCAGGCGATGATCGGCGCCGGGTTCGCGCTGCTCGCGTTCTCTGCGTGGGTGGCGAAGGTGCGGCCCGGCATCGCGACCGTGCTGAACATGCTGCTGATCGGCGCGTGGGTGGACGCCTTCCTGGCGCTGCCGGGCTTCCCGCGGGCCGTCGGGTGGTGGGACGGCGCTGCGTGGTTCGCGTTGGGCCTGCTGCTGAACGGCGCCTCCACCGGTCTCTACCTCACGGCGGGCCTCGGCGCCGGCCCGCGCGACGGGTTCGCGCTGGCCCTGGCGAAGCTCCTGCGGGTGACGGTCCGGCGCGCCCGCACGCTGGTGGAGCTGGTCGTGCTCACCAGCGGCTGGCTGCTCGGCGGCACCGTCGGCGTCGGGACCGTCGCGTTCGCGCTGGCGATCGGGCCGCTCATGCAGGCCAGCCTGCGGGCGTTCGCGGGACTGGAACGGCGGTACGCCGCCGGCGCGACGCCGCGCGAACGGGTGGGCATCCGTACCTAGAGGTCGCCAACCGCGCCCCTAAGATTCGACTTGGGTCGAGGGGGGAAGGGAGCGCCCGTGGAGGTCGTGCACGTCCTTGGTTCGGGTGCCGCGTTCAGCGACGGACATCGGACCACGACCATGCTGGCCCTGGAGGGCCGCACCGGCATCGTCGTCGTCGACTGCGGCGGCGACGTGGTGCAGCGGCTCCTGGCGCACGGCCTCGACCCGTTGCGGGTGAGCGCGCTGATCGTGACCCACGAGCATGCGGACCACGTCGGCGGCCTGCCGTTGATGGTCGAGCGCCTGTGGCTCGCGGGCCGGCGCTCGCCGCTCCCGGTCATCGGCATCGCGCCGGCGGTGGCGCAGGCGTGCCGCCTGCACGACGCCTTCGACACCGGCGACTGGCCCGGCTACGCCGGCATCGCGGCCCGCGTCGTGGCGCACGAGCCCGGTGCGGTGGTGCTCGAGGACGAGGACTGGCACATCACCGCGGCGCCGGGGGTGCACTCCGTTCCGGCCATCGGCCTGCGGGTCGCCGCGCGCAGCGGCGCGGTCCTGGCGTACTCGGGCGACACCGCCTACGACGCGTCGATCGTGGCCCTGGCGCGCGGCGCCGACCTGCTGCTGCACGAGGCCACCAGCACGTCGCCCTGCGACCTGCCGATCCACGCGTCGCCGAGCGACGCCGCCCGGGTCGCGCTCGAGGCGGGCGCCCGGCACCTGGTGCTGGTGCACCTGCCGAGCGACTTCGACCCGCGCGGGTCGGAGCTCGCCCGCGCGCGGCGCCGCTTCCCGAGCCTGGAGGTGGGCTTCGACGGCGCCCGTTACGCGCTGGGCTCGAGCACCGCCTCGCTGGGCTGGAGGGCGGTCGGCGCGACGCCGTCCCACAGCCGGGCGTAGCGGCGCGGGGCGCGCCCCTCCCAGCCGCGCCGGTGGTAGGCGTACCCGGCCACCAGCGGCAGCGTCACGGTCGCCTCGCCGTACACCATCTGCTCGAACGCCAGGTCCACCTTGCCCCAGCTGCTCGCCTCCTTCAGCGTCGAGCCGGAGAGGGCGCCGTCGCGCTCGTCGGCGACGGTCAGCTGCACGGCGTACTTGTGCATCTCGGCGTCGAAGCCCAGGAACTCGGCGGAGACGACGATGTCCTGGACGAAGTTCTTCGGCACGCCGCCGCCGATCATGAAGATGCCGGTGGTGCCCTGGTGCACCTTGACGTCCGTCAGTTCGCGGAAGTCCTTGACGCTGTCGATCGCCACGTGGGCGGCGGGGTTGCGCACCTGATGGGCGACCAGCCCGAAACCCGCGGAGCAGTCGCTGAACGCGGGCACGAACACCGGCACGTCGAGTTCGTAGGCGGTGCGCAGGATCGAGTCGGCGCCGAGGTCGCGTTCGGCGAGGTAGCGGCCCATCTCGCGCAGGAACTCGCGGCTCGAGTAGGTGCCCGGCGGGAGCCCGTCGGCGATGCGCTGGACGGTCTCGTCGCAGATGCGCAGCTGCTCCTCGTCGATGTACGTGTCGTAGATGCGGTCGATCATGAGGTCGCGCAGCATGGCGTCGCTGGCGAACCGATCTCCCTGGTAGTGGCGGAAGCCGAGCGCCTCGAAGAAGTCCTGGTCGACCACGTTCGCGCCGGTGGAGACGATGGCGTCGACCATGTGGGCGCGCAGCAGGTCGACGATGACCTGCTTCTGCCCCGCGGAGACGATCGAGCCCGCCAGCGTCAGGATCACGCCGGCGTCGGCGTCGCGGATCATCATGTCGAAGATGCGCCCGGCGCGCGCCAGGTCGCGGGCGGAGAAGGCGGTCTCGGCCATCATGTCGACGAGGGGCACGACGTCGACCTTCTTGATGTCGAGGTGGCGCACGACGTCCTGCAGGAGTTCGGCCTTGGTCGGTTGGTGGGTCATGACGGTCCTCCACGCGGGGGCGAGGGACGCGCTCGGGCTCGTGGGGGGACACGCGCCACGGCGTCCAGGGGCGTTGGCCGCCGAGGGCGGCGACTCGTTGCATGGAGCCCTACGTGCGTTCGATCGAAGCGCGGCCGGTGCTCGAACACGGCAGTTCCGCCAGGGGCGGAACCGCTGGGCGTTCGGTCGGCCCGCGGCCGGGTCTCGAACACGGCAGTTCCGCCTCTGGCGGAACTGCTACGTGTTCGATCGATCTCCGATCGATCGAACACACGCCATCGGAACTCCCCGTGGCGCCCCCAGGATGCGGTCTGCCGGCGGCGTTGTCAACGCCCCCCGCGACGCGGGCGGGTGAAGGCCCGGTGAAGCGCCGCCGACGAATGCCCCTGGGGATGTCCGAGTTCGCGACCTACGCTACAATCCATCGCATCGAGGCCGGCCGATGCGCCCGCGGTCACCGCCGTCGCCGCCGGTCCGAACCCTTGGGAGGTCCTACGTGAAGGATCCGACGCGAGACGACGCGCGCGCACCGCGGAACGGACGGGCCGAGGCATGATCGCCGCCTTCCGCGCCGCGACCACCAACACCGCCCGTGCGCTCGAGATCGTGCGCATGGTCCTGCTCTTCCTGGTGTGGGGTGGGTTGCTCGGGTACGCCCTCGAGCTGTACGTGATCGGGCACTGGCTCCCGACCTTCCAGTCGCAGATCCCGTTCTACGTCAGCATCCCGGGCGTCGTGTTCATCGGCTGGGTGTTCTTCGACCGCCGCACCCCGTGGGTCCGCGCCGCGTTCACCGTGACGATGGTGCTGCTGATCGTCACCGGTGTGCTGGGCGCGTACTTCCACTGGGTGTGGAACATGGAGGACGCCGGCGGCATCGACTGGGCGTTCACGCCGGCCATGAAGCACTTCCACGGCTTCCGGCCCGTTCTTGCGGCGCTGGCCTACACCAACATGGGCGTGACGGGCCTCGCCTGCATGTACCGGGCCAGGTGAGGGGACGACCATGATCGAGCGCTGGATGCAAGCCCAGACCCCCGACGAGCGCACGCTCGCGTTCCTGCAGAACTTCTTCCTCGTGATCGCCGCGTTCGGCTTCGTGTTCTACGGCGTCGAGCACTGGGTGATCGACCACCAGACCCTCGAGCACTGGAGCGCGCTGATCCCAGGGTGGATGTCGATCATCGGCGCGCCCCTGGCCATCGCCATGTTCTTCTCCACCCACCGGGCGCTCACGACGGTGTTCGTCGTGGCCATGGCCCTGGCGTTCGCCACGGGCATGGTGGGCGCCCTCCTGCACCTGGTCTGGAACGCCAACGACCTCGGCGTCTCGCTCTTCTCCATCAGCGGCTTCCTCGAGTCCATGCAGGTCCCCTACCGCCCCGTGCTCGCCGGTCTCGCCCACACCCACGTGGGCGCGGTGGGCCTCGTCGTCGGCCTCACCGCTTGGGTGAAGGACTGACCGTACCCTTGTCCCGTAGGAGGCAACCATCATGAAGAAGATCCTGACCGCCGCCCTCGTCCTCGCCCTCTTCGGCGCCGTCGCCCTGGCGCAGCCCGTGATCGACGGCGTCATCGGCGACGGCGAGTACGCCAACAGCTTCGTGGACGACCCGACCGGCGCCGTCCTCTACTGGACCGTCGACGGCGACGACATCCACCTCGCGTTCACCTTCCCGGCGCGCGGCTGGGCCGGCATCGGCTGGCTGACCGAGAAGACCAACCGCAAGGCGGGCGGCGACATCCTCATCGTCACCATGCGCGACGGCGCGCCCGTGCTGCTCGACATGTTCCAGGAGAGCGCGCGCGGCGAACCGGTCATGGACGAGGCCGAAGGCGGCTCCAACTCGTACACGGCGTTCGCGGCGACGTTCGCGAACGACGTGTGGACGGTCGAGGCCACCCGCCCGCTGGCGACCGGCCAGGACACCGACGTCGACATCGTCCCCGGCGAGCCCCTGATCCTCATGTTCGCCTACGCCAACGTGATGGACGTCAGCCGCGCCCACGCCCGCAGCACGAGCGGCGGCGCGCACTACGTCGAGCCGTTCACCTTCTGAGCCGAACGCACGCGTAGAACCTGCGGCGGCCCCGGGATCTCCCAGGGCCGCCGCTCCTTCGTGGGGCGCCGTCGGCGGCCGCCCGCGCCCGGGCGGCGACCGCGGCAGGTCGCGCGCGGGGCCGACCCGTCACACCTGTTCGAGGTAGGTGTAGCCGATCAGCTCGGCGTCGTACAGCTCGGTCATCTCGCGCTTGTCGTCGGCGGAGAGCTTCACGCCCGAGCGCTCCGCCTCGCGGATCTCGTCCTGCAACCAACCGTGGAGCTCGTTGGTCTCGTAGCCCATGTTCTCGATCACGCGCCGCGCCTTCTGCCCGTTCACGAAGCGTTCCAGCTTCCACCCGCCGCGGCCGTCGAGCCGGACGTGCGCCTCGTTCATGCGGCCGAACAGGTTGTGGTTGTTGGCCAGCACGTCCTGGTAGGCCCCCGTGAGGAACGCCCCGAGGTAGTACGGCCGGCCGGGCACGAGGTCGTGCACCGGCAGCGTGGCGCGCACGTCGCGCAGATCGATGAACTTCTCGATCTTGCCGTCGCTGTCGCAGCTGATGTCGACCAGCGTGGCCTGGCGGGTCGGCTCCTCGTGCAGCCGGTGCAGCGGCACGATCGGGAACAGCTGCTGGATCGCCCAGTGGTCGGGCATGCCCTGGAACAGGCTGAAGTTCACCACGTACTGGTCGGCCAGCCGCTTCGGCAGCGCCTCGAGCTCCTCGGGCACGTAGTCGAGCTGCTCGATCACCTTGGCGATGCGCATGAGGATGCGGTGGTAGAGCTGCTCCACGTGGGCGCGCTCCAGCAGCGTCACGTAGCCGAGGTCGAACAGGCTGTGCATGGTGTCCTTGTTCGACACCGCCTCGTTGAACACCTCGCGGTAGTTCTTGAGGTTCACCTCGCGCGCCAGCTCCTGCATGTCGCGGACGACGGCGTGCACCTCGCCCTCCAGCGGGGGCAACTCGTAGGTGGCGCGGGTCGGGCCGATCGCGTCGATGACCGGCAGGACGATCAGCGCGTGGTGCGCCGTCAGCGCGCGGCCGGATTCGGTGACGACGATCGGATGCGGCGCCTCGCCGTCGTCGCAGGTCTCCTTGATCGTGTACACGACGGTGTCGGCGTACTCCGAGATGCCGTAGTTGGCGCTCGCGTAGAAGGTCGTCTTGGAGCCGTCGTAGTCGACCCCGAGCCCGCCGCCGACGTTGAGGTAGCGCACGTCGGCGCCCATCTTCACGACGTCGACGTACACCTGCGCCGCCTCGCGCACCGCCACCTTGATCTTGCGCACGTCGGTCAACTGGCTGCCGACGTGGCAGTGGATCATCTGCAGCGCATCGAGCTTGCCGAGCGCCCGCAGCCGGCGCACGGCATGGATCGTCTCGGTGGCGGTGAGACCGAACTTGGCCTCGTCCCCTCCGGACGCCTCCCACGCTCCCGCGCCTTTGGCGTGGAGCTTGAAGCGGATGCCGACCGCCGGCAGCACCCCCATCTCGTTCGACACCCGCAGCACGCGCTCGAGCTCGCTGGGCTTCTCCAGCGTGATCATGACGTTCTTGCCGAGCTTGCGGCCCCACAGCGCCAGGCGGATGAAGTCGTCGTCCTTGAAGCCGTTGCAGCAGATCAGCGCGTCCGGGTGCGTGTCCTGCACCAGGATGAGCGCCAGTTCGGCCTTGCTGCCGGCCTCCAGGCCGGTGGCGTAGCGGGCGCCGTACTCGGCGATCGTCTCGACGACGACGCGCCGCTGGTTCACCTTGATGGGGTAGACGCCCTGGTAGCGCGCCTTGTAGCCCGCCTCGCGGATCGACGTGTGGAACGCCTCGTTGATGCGGTCGAGCCGGTCCTCGATGATCTGCGGGAAGCGCAGGATCACCGGCAGCATGTGGCCGCCGGCCTTCAGGCCCTCCACGATCGCCGGGATCGCGACGCTCGAGTCGCGGGCGCCCCGCAGGGTGACGCGCATGTCGCCGTCGCCGCCGACCTCGAAGTAACCGCTCGCCCACGCGTTGACGCTGTAGAGCTCCTCGGCGTCGGCGACCTTGAAGGGAACCTCGGGAACGGCGTGGGCCAACGGCGGCCTCCTGCGGCGCGGCGCACGACCTGGCCGGTCGTGCCGGGGGCTCCCCGGCGCCGGCGGCGCCGAGGCGTCGGCGCTCGCG
>ERZ869909.1935-NODE-1935-length-15297-cov-4.210118_pt1 | contig 15297 bp, 13 predicted proteins | sample MGYA00520892_ERZ869909 | MGnify/ENA primary metagenome ERZ869909 (study PRJEB32215, sample SAMEA104723947) | bioreactor metagenome | biome: bioreactor; feature: anaerobic bioreactor; material: water | place: China | collected 2015-03-12 ...
TTCGCCTTGAATATGTCGCCTGCGCGCGTGGTGATGACCGCGCGCACGCCAAAGTCACGCAAAGCCCAGGGCGCATGCTCGCGCGAGGAGCCGCAGCCGAAATTATCGCCTGCGATGAGGACCGAATGGGTCTCTGTCGCAACCGCGTTCAGCGGGTGATCGGTGCGGTTTCCAGCCCCGTCGAAACGCCAGTCGCGAAAGCAGGCATCGGCCAGCGCGCCGCGCTCTGTCGTGGTCAGGAAGCGCGCCGGGATGATCTGATCGGTGTCGATATTGTGCTCTTGCAAGGCAAAGCTGCGCGAGCGGATTTCGGTTATGGGTTCACGCTGCACCACACATCTCCATCATCTTGCGCGGATCGGTAATCGCACCGGCCACAGCCGCAGCCGCAGCGGTCGCCGGGCTTGCCAGCACGGTGCGCACGCCGGGGCCCTGACGGCCGGCAAAGTTGCGGTTGGAGGTCGAGACGACCAGCTCACCCGGCCTGCCGCTATCGCCGTTCATGGCGATACACATGGAGCAGCCAGGTTCGCGCCATTCAGCCCCTGCGGTGCGGAAGATCGCATCCAGCCCCTCGGCTTCTGCCGCCTTGCGCACGCGCTCAGAGCCGGGAACAACCAGCATGCGCACGCCGGGCTTCACATGGCGGCCGGCCATGATGAAGGCGGCCTCACGCAGATCGGACAGGCGCGCATTGGTGCACGAGCCGACAAAGACGGTGTGAACCGCCTCGCCCAGCAGGGTTTCGCCGGGCGTAAAGCCCATCCATGCGAGCGCCTTCACATCATCGGCCGTTGCGGGCGCCGGAACCATCGCGTCCACGGGGGCAGCCATGTGGGGCGATGCGCCCCAGGTGACCATGGGGGCAAGGCGGCTGGCATCGAGACGCACCTCGCGGTCGAAATGTGCGCCATTGTCGGAGCGCAATTGCTTCCATTTCAGGCGCGCCGCCTCGAAGGCCGCGCCCTTGGGCGCGTACTCCCGGCCCGAAAGCCAGGCGAACGTCACCTCGTCGGGCGCGATCAGACCAGCGCGCGCGCCGGCCTCGATCGACATGTTGCAGACCGTCATGCGCCCTTCCATGGAGAGCGCCTCGATGGCCGGGCCGCAATACTCGATGACGTGGCCCGATGCCCCGCCCGCGCCGAGCTTTGCGATAATGGCCAGGATCAGATCCTTGGCGCCCACCCCATAGGGCAGGCGGCCATCGACATGGACTTTCATCGTTTTCGGCTTGCGCTGGAGCACGGTCTGCGTGGCCAGCACATGGGCGACTTCGGTGGTGCCGATGCCAAAGGCCAGAGCGCCAAATGCGCCATGGGTAGAGGTGTGGCTGTCACCACAGACAATGGTCATGCCGGGCTGGGTCAGGCCCAGCTCCGGCCCCATCACATGGACAATACCCCGGTCTGAACTGCCCCAGCCCGCCAGCGGAATGCCGTGGCGGGCACAGTTTTCCTCCAGACGCTCCACCTGCGCCTTGGCCGCCGGGCTGATATAGGCCGGGCGCTGGCCTTTCTTGCGCGGCGTGGTGGGTGTGGAATGGTCGAGCGTGGCAAAGGTGCGTGACGGCGCACGCACCTTCAGCCCCCGCTCGTCCAGCATCGCGAAAGCCTGCGGGCTCGTCACCTCGTGCACAAGGTGAAGATCAACATAGAGCATGGCCGGTGCCTCAGGGCTTTCCGGCATGACGATATGACTGTCCCACAGCTTGTCGAACAGCGTGCGCGGTTCAGACGGCGATGCGCGTTCCATTTCCGGCTTCCTTGTCAGTAGTGGTGGCGGGAACCGGCTCCAGCCAGTTCCAGCGGTCGGGCGTGCGCCCCTCAAACAGGCCGAAGAAACGGTCCTGCAGGCATTTGGTGATCTCGCCGGGGCCGCCTGCACGGGTCGGCTTGCGGTCGACCGAGCGCACCGGGGTCAGCTCGACCGCCGTGCCGGTGAAGAAGATCTCGTCGGCGAGGTAGAGAATCTCGCGCGGCAAAGCCTGCTCGACGACTTCAATGCCCTCGGCCTTTGCCAGCTTGATGATGCTGTCGCGGGTAATGCCCTGCAGGATGGATGAGGCCGCCGGCGGGGTGAGGATGCGGCCATCTTTCACCGCAAAAATGTTCTCCCCTGCGCCTTCAGAGAGGCGGCCTTCGGTATCAAGACCAATGCCTTCGGCAAAACCATTCAGCTTGGCTTCACGCGAGATGAGGAAGCTGGAAAGGTAGTTGCCGCCCGCCTTGGCACCGGTGGGGGCCGTATTGGGCGCAAGCCGGTTCCAGGAGGAGACGCACACATCCACGCCCCTGGTGCGGCCCTCGTCTCCAAGATAGGCACCCCAGGGGAAGGCGGCCATATAGATCTCGACCGGCGGCAGGGTCAGCGGCGCAACACCGATCGATCCATAGCCCAGGAATGCCACAGGGCGGATATAGGCCGAGCGCAGATTATTGGCCGCCACCGTCTCCAGACATGCCTTGGTCAACGCCGCCGCGTCGTAATCGAGCGAAATGCCGTAAATCTTCGCCGAATCCACCAGGCGCTGCATATGGTCATGCACGCGGAAACCCATAGGCCCGTCCGGCGTGTCGTAGACGCGGATACCCTCAAACAGCGAGGTACCATAGTGCAGGGCGTGGGTGAGCACATGCACCTTGGCATCCTGCCAGCGTATAAGCTGGCCGTTGTGCCAGATGTGTTCGACTTCCTGAATGCTCATGGGCGTATTCCTATTCTGCTGCGACACCATTGGCCGCTGGATGATCGGAGCCATTGTCCGCGCGATGGCGGGCGACGGCGCTGGCATTGCACAACGCGTCTATATACGCGCCAACACAGGCCGGCAGGATATCGCGATTGCGTGCGCGGCCGGTAAAGCTTTCACCGCAGCTCGACACGGTCATGTCGATCAGCACGTCAGCGGCCTGACCCGCCTTGCCAGCCTCGTCAGCTTCGGCTGCGATGTAGCGCATGTCGATGGAGTCGACGCTGCCCTCGATACCGATGATATGGCTGACGGCCAGAAACGCCGCGTCCATGGCGCCAGGCGCTGCAGCGACATCTGTCACACGCCCCCGGCGGGGATGGTTGAGTTCCACACGCGCCACCGGCTCGGCATTGGAGGCCAGAGGAGCGCGGATCTCGACCCTCGACAGCTCCCACAGCTCGTCATCGGACGCGCCTTCACTGCGCGACAGGATAGCGGCGAGGCGCGCGGTATCGACGGTACCGATCTCGTCGGCCACGCGCTTGAACTCGGCAAAGGCGCGCGCGAAGGCCTCGTCATCCAGCTTGAAGCCCAGCTCGGCGGCGCGGGCCGCCAGCGCGTGCTTGCCCGAATGCTTGCCCAGTACCAGCGAGCTGGATGGCCAGCCGACATCTTCCGGCTTCATGATCTCGTACGTTTCACGGTTCATCAGCATGCCGTGCTGGTGAATGCCGGCCTCGTGGGCGAAAGCGTTGGCCCCCACAATCGCCTTGTTGCGCGGCGGCAGGGTGGAAGTGATGCGCGACAGGGTACGGCTGGCATTCATGATCTCACGCGTTTCAATGCCCGTAGCGACGCCCGTAGCATCGCGCCGTGTACGGATCGCCATGACAATATCTTCCAGCGCGGCATTACCGGCCCGTTCGCCAATACCGTTGACGGTGCACTCCACCTGACGCGCTCCTCCGCGGATCGCCGCCAGAGAGTTGGCAACCGCCAGGCCCAGATCATTGTGGCAATGAGCCGAGAAAATCACATCGTCATCACGGCTGACTTTCTTGCCCAGCATACGGAAGAGCTCATAGATCTCGTCTGGCGTCGCATAGCCGACCGTGTCGGGTACATTGAGCGTGCTGGCCCCTGCAGCAGCAGCGGTAGACAGGGCCTCAACGAGGAATCCCGGCTCCGTCCGGATCGCGTCCTCGGCGGAAAACTCCACATCATCGCAATAGGTGCGGGCATGAGCGACCATGTCGGCAATGGCAGAGAGTATTTCCGCCGGGGTCATTTTCAGCTTGAATTCGCGGTGGATCGGGCTGGTGCCGAGGAAGACATGGATGCGCTTTTTCGGCGCGGCCTTCAGGGCCTCTGCCGCCGCATCGATATCGGCTTTCGACGCCCGTGCCAGCGAGCAGATGCGCGGGCCTTCAATCTCGGCAGCGATCCGGGCGATGGCCCTTGCGTCACCGGGCGAAGCGGCCGCAAAGCCAGCCTCGATGACATCGACATTCAGAGCGGCCAGCGCTCTGGCCATAGACAGCTTGCCCGCCTCGTTCATCGAAAAGCCGGGCGCCTGCTCGCCATCGCGCAAGGTCGTATCAAATATGGTGATCTGCCGGGTCATGACGCAGCTTCCAGTCTGGGCGAATCCATCCGCTCACTGACAGAGGTCACACCATACATGCGTGCGATTTGCGCTTTCAGAGTTTCAATCCGGCGCGGGCCCGGGCGCGGCCGCACTGTCATGGTCAGCCTGTGCGTTGTGCTGGCGGGCGCATAGCTCATGGCGTCCAGCTCATAGCCCCGGCGCTCCACAAGGCCGATGAGACGCACCACGGCCCCTTCGGCGGGCAGGAAATCGATATCGATCTGTGTGGTCATGGCTCAGGCCTCCATCATGTCGGAATTGGCTTTGCCCGGCGGCACAAGCGGCCAGACATTTTCACGCGGGTCGATGCGCACATGGCACAGGACCGGCCCGCGCGTGGACAGAAGACGCTCCACGGCGCCCGGCACATCGGCCCGGCGGTCCAGCGTGAACGCCTCAATGCCGAAGGCGCGCGCCAGCTCGGCAAAGTCGGGATTGTCCCAGAGATCGACCTCGGAGAAATTCTCCTCGTAGAACAGCTCCTGCCACTGGCGGACCATGCCGAGCTGGGCGTTGTCGATGAGGACGATTTTCAGCGGGATACGATAGCGGCGCAGGGTCGCCAGCTCCTGAATATTCATCATGATGGAGCCGTCACCGCTGATGGTGACAACCGTCGCGTCCGGCTCGGCCAGAGCCGCGCCTATACCTGCTGGCAGGCCATAGCCCATGGTGCCGAGCCCGGCACTGGTCAGATGGGCTTGCGGCCGTGAGAAGCGGCAATGCTGGGCCACCCACATCTGGTGCTGGCCAACATCGCAGGTGGCGATGAACTTGTCCCCGGCGGCTTCGGAGATCTGTTTGAGCAAGGCAGGCGCATAGACGCCCGAACCCGGCGCGTCATAGCGGAAGGCCCAGCGCCCGGCGTTCTCCTCGCAGGTGCGCCGCCAGCCATCAATCCCGCCCGTCTGGCCGGAGAGGGCCGACAATATGGCGGCAACATCGCCCGCCAGCGCCACATCGGCGTGGCGCAGCTTGGAAATTTCCGCCGCATCGCCATCGATATGAATGACGCGGGCATTGGCCGCGAACGTGTCCAGCCGGCCCGTTGCCCGGTCGTCAAAGCGCGCACCGACGCAGATCAGCAGATCGCTGTCATGCACCGCCATGTTGGCGGCGCGCGTACCATGCATGCCCAGCATGCCGAGAAAGCCCGGCCAGTCGGTCGGCAATGCCCCAAGGCCCTTGAGCGTGGCCACGGCAGGAATGCGCGAGCGCTGGAAGAAGGTACGCAGCGCGTCCTCGGCCCCGCCCAGCGCGATACCGCCGCCAAAATAGAGGACGGGGCGACGGGCCGAAGCGATAAGACGGTCGGCAGCGGCCAACGCTTTCGCATCGAGGGGAAACACGGCCCGCGCCGCCGTCCGGCAGGCCAGCGAACGGGGGGAAATGCCGTTTGCCTGCGTTACGTTCTTGGGAAGATCAATCAGAACCGGGCCAGGCCTACCTGAACTGGCAAAACGAAATGCCTCGGCAAATATGTCAGGGATATCGGCCGCATCGCGCACCAGCCAGGAATGCTTTACGACCGGCAGGGTGATGCCGAACGTGTCGATTTCCTGAAAGGCGTCGGTTCCCATCAAAGGTGTCGCCACCTGACCCGTGATAGCCACCATGGGCACACAGTCCATGAAGGCATTGGCCAGCCCGGTGACGAGATTGGTGGCGCCGGGGCCGGAGGTCGCCAGACAGACGCCCGGCCTGCCCGTCACCCGCGCCCAGGCATCGGCGGCGAGCGCCGCGGCCTGTTCGTGGCGGACCAGAATATGCTTCAGGCTGGAGGCCGTCAGCGCGTCATAGACCGGCATGATCGCGCCGCCCGGATAGCCAAAGACATGGCTCACGCCCTGATGCTCCAGCGCGTCAATGACGAGCTGGGCACCCGAACGCGTGTCCGGCCTTGTATCCAGTTTGGGGGGCGATGCGGGCGTCATGATCCGGTTTCCTGCTTTCTACGCCTGACCGGCATTGGCGCCGGGCTGCAGCCAGCCCATACGCGCGCGCAGTCGCTCGCCGGTGTGCTCGATCGGCTGGTCGAGATCCTCGCGCAGGAGAGCTGCGTAGCGCGGCTTGCCCGCCTGATTTTCCAGCACCCAGTCGCGGGCAAAGCTGCCTGTCTGGATGTCACGCAGCACCTCGCGCATGCGCGCTCTGGTCTCGGCATTGATAACGCGCGGACCGGAAACCAGGTCGCCATACTTGGCGGTCTCGGAAATGAAAGAATGCATCTTGGCCAGCCCGCCCTCATACATGAGGTCGACGATCAGCTTCAGCTCGTGCAGGCACTCGAAATAGGCCACTTCAGGCTGGTACCCGGCCTCCACCAATGTCTCGTAGCCAGCGATGACCAGCTCGCTCGCACCGCCGCACAAAACCGCCTGCTCTCCGAAGAGATCGGTCTCGGTTTCCTCGGCAAATGTTGTCTCGATGGCGCCGCCCGCCGTGCCGCCATTGCCTGCGCAATAGGCCAGCGCCTTGTCACGCGCCTTGCCGGACGCATCCTGCCAGACGGCAAACAGGCTGGGCACGCCAGCCCCGCGCTCATACTCGCGGCGCACCAGATCGCCCGGCCCTTTGGGAGCAACGAGGATGACATCGACATCCTTGGCGGGCTGGATCTGGCCGTAATGAATGGAAAACCCATGCGCGACCAGCAGCGCGTCGCCAGCGCGCATATTGGGCGCAATATCATGCGTGTAGACTGCGGCGTGAGACATGTCAGGCGTCAGAAGCGCGATCAGCGAGGCGGCCTTTGCGGCCTCGGCCGGGCTCATCACGGTAAACCCGTCACCCTTCGCCGTAGCCTCCGCCCGGCCGCCAGCGCGCGCGCCAACGATCACCTCATGGCCACTGTCGCGCAGGTTTCGCGCATGGGCGCGGCCCTGACTGCCATAACCGATAATGGCCACCGGCCCCGGCTTTATTGCGGACGGGTTGGCATCGTTGTCTGTGTAAATCCGGGCTTGCATTCTCGAGGTCTCCTTGGCGTGCGTTTGGCGCAAAAGAAAACCCCCGCTTCCGGGTGGGAGCGGGGGTTCTTGCATTTCAGGTCTTTTATCGACCGTCAGGCAGGGACAACCGCTCCCGGTATGGGAATGGTAAGTACGATCACAAGTACAAGCGTAATGAGCCCGGTCACGGCAATCATCCGTGTCCGGGTCTCGCGCTCTGCGCGGTCAGCCATGACAATGGCGCGGCGGCTCATACTTCTGGTTCCTTCATCAGCCCTGACGGCTGCATTCTCGCGGCGCGAAACAGATACGTCTCGCATCTGCAAAAACCGTGAGCCAAGCGCAGCAAAAGCGCAAGAGGAAATTTGACGGTCGTTGTGATTTTTATTTTTCTTGTGTTTTTTCAGCTATTTATGTGCTGGTCTAAGCCCAGTTCTGCCTGCATTTAGAAGATTTCTGGAAAATTTTGTTTGACGCCGCGTACAATTTGCACCGAAGCTGACCGGGTCTTAGCAGCCGCAGCAATGCGTTTGCCGGTCAGATGAGGAAGCAGGTCAATGTCGGCGCTTACCGCCTTCATCAGCAATGCCACTGTCCGGGCTGAAGCCCGAGCCGGCCGCGCTGTGCCTGCGCTCCAGATCACCATTACCACGACCATCATCACCACCACCGGCGGTACCGGGGGCGGAGCGGATATGGTCTGACGAGGCAGATAAACCTCACCACACCAAACCGACCCGCTCCCCACCCGGCGAGCGGGTTTTTTCATGCCTTGAACCACCCGGCCAGACTTTCAGCACCAGACAGGACACCGCCATGAAACCCCAATTGATGAAAGCCGGCGCAGCGCCTCTTTGCGTGCTCAAGTTCGGCAGTTCCGTGCTTGCATCGGAAGCCGATTACGACGCGGCAGCCCAGGAAGTTTTCCGCCATGTGCGGCGCGGCGAGAAGATTATCGCCGTGGTCTCGGCGCTCGCCGGAGAAACCGATGCGCTGCTGGCACAGGGCGAGCTGGTTGGCGGCAGCGGGGCGACGCCCCACGCCGCCACGATGGCACGGCTTGCCAGGGTGGGCGAGCTGCGCTCCGCCGCCCTGATGGGGCTGGCCCTGGGACGGATCGGCGTTCGCACGAGCGTTCTGGACCCGCATGAAATCGGACTGGAAGCCGAAGGCGATCCGATGGACGCCAATCTGTGTGGTCTGGACAAAGGGGCGGTGGCAGACGCGCTTTGCAATCATGAAGTGCTGGCCGTACCGGGGTTCACCGCCATGCATGCCCGTTTCGGCGCGGTCACGCTCGGACGTGGCGGCACCGATCTGACGGCGGTCTTCTTTGCGGCGCAGTGCGGGGCGGCGCGCGTCCGCCTGATCAAGGACGTGGACGGCGTCTACGCCGAAGACCCAGCGGAGAATCCGGCCGCTGACCGCTACGCCGAGCTGGACTATGACGCCGCAGCACACGTCAGCGCGGGCCTCATCCAGCCCAAAGCTATTGCCGCTGCCAAGGCCGCAGGGCTGGTTGTCGAAATCGCCGCCATGGGCTCCGGCGACGCCACGCGCATCTGCAACGCGCCGGTCCGCAAGGCGGCAGCGAGGCCAGCGCGGCGTATACGCGTTTCGCTGCTGGGTTGCGGCGCTGTTGGCGCAGGCGTGCTGGCCCATCTGCGTTCGCGGCCAGATCTGTTTGAGATCAATCCCGTACTCGTCCGCAATACGGCATCGCGGCCAGGCAATGGCCCGGTACGCTTCACTGATACCCTTGATGCCGCACTCTCGGGCGAGCCGGATCTGGTGGTGGAGCTTCTGGGCGGAGCCGATCTGCCTGCGGACATCATGGCCGACGCCCTGCACCGCGGCGCCCATATCGTCACCGCGAACAAGGCGGCCCTTGCCCGCCATTATGACCGTCTGCACGCCGCCGCGCGTGACGGTGGAGCCCGGCTCTCCTTCAGCGCCGCTGTCGGTGGCGGCACGCCCATTCTGGAAACGCTGGACCGGCTGGCCGCCACTGGCGGAGCTGCGCGGATTGAAGGCGTGATGAACGGAACGGCCAATTTCCTCCTTGACCGGCTTGCGGCAGGCGACGCGTTCGACCATGCGGTGAAAGAAGCGCAGCGCCTGGGGTTTGCTGAAGCCGATCCGGCAGCAGATGTTGAAGGTCATGACGCTGCCGACAAGCTGTCCCTGCTTATCCGGGCCGCTTTCGGCAAGGCGGTTGATCCCGCCGGCATACCCAAGGACTCGCTGGCCGACATTGACCCTGCAGCCGTGAAGTCTGCCCGTGACGAGGGCATGGCTTTCAAGCAGATCGGCGTTTGCGAGCTATCTGATAACGGAGAGGTGAAGGCGGAAGTTCGGGTGCGCGCGGTACCCGTGGCGCACCCGCTGGCGGGCGCCCGCAACGAGGAGAACCGATTCATCCTTGTCCGCGCAGATGGCGGCGAAATCACCCTGTTTGGCAAGGGCGCCGGACGCTGGCCGACCGCTGCAGCGGTGTTTGCAGACATCATGGACATTCATCGCGGACTGTCGGAGCCTGATCGCGCGGAACCCGCCTCATCGGCACCGTCCAGAGCGCCTGCACTGCTGAGGGCCTGACCGATGGGCGGCAAGGAAAGGATGCGCGCGATGACAGACATCGCAAGAGCGAGTGCGCCGGCCAGTATCGGCAATGTCGGGCCGGGGTTTGATATTCTGGGCCAGGCTTTCGACGCCCTTCAGGACGTGGTCACGGCGCGGCGCGAGGCCGAGCCCGGCGTGCGGCTTGGCAAGGTGTCCGGCCGGTTGAAGAGCCTGCCCGATTCCCCCGAGCGCAATACCGCGCTGGCGGCGGCCAAAGCCCTTCTGGATGATGCCGGAGCCGATTTCGGCGTAAGGCTGGACATCGACAAAGGCGTCCCGCTCAGCGCGGGCATGGGCGGGTCTGCTGCCTCGGCGGTTGCGGCCGCTGTTGCCGTCAACGCCCTGCTCGACAAGCCCTATCCTCATGCAGAGCTTTTGCCCTTCGGCCTTGAGGGCGAGCGCGTATCGTCTGATCCGCCGCCCTGGGACAATGTCATGGCAAGCCTTCTGGGCGGGCTGGTTATTGCCGCCAGGCTGGACGCCTCTCAGGTGCGGCGCATACCGGCGCCATCGGGCCTTGTCTCCATCGTTGCCCACCCGGATGCCGAAATCGAGACACGCGCCGCGCGCGGGATACTGCGTCCGTCCGTGGCCATGGAGACGGTTGTCGAACATTCGCGCAGGCTGGCGGCCTTTGTCGCGGGCTGCGCAGCAGACGATCATGATCTGATCCGTGCCGGACTGGATGATGTGCTGGTCGAGCCCCAGCGCCGCTATCTGCTGCCCGCCCTCCCGGCCGTGAAAGCTGCCGCCTTGCAGGCCGGTGCGCTTGGCTGTTCATTCTCCGGGTCGGGACCGTCCATGTTTGCCTGGTGCCAGGAGGGCGACCGTGACCGTGTTGAAGAGGCCATGCGCGCGGCTTTCGCCGCCGCAGGCCAGTCGGCGCGCACCTATCACGCCGCGATAAACTCGCGCGGCGCTAGGCTCGAGCCGGTATCGGAGGCGGTGGGGTGAAGTACGTCTCAACGCGCGGCAGCCAGCCTGCCCGGCTGAGCGAGGCGATACGCCAGGGCAGTGCGCCGGGAGGCGGGCTGTTCATCCCGCAATCGCTGCCGCGGATGACCCTTGAGGATCTGGGTCCGGACCTGTCACTGGCAGGCCTTGCGGAGAGGCTTCTCGGCCCTTTCTTCGAGGACGACGCACTGGAAGCTCATTTGCCGTCCCTGTGCGCGGGCGCTTTTGACTTTCCCGTCCCCCTCACGATTCCCGACCCGGCGAGACCCGGCCTGCGGGCGCTGGAGCTGTTTCACGGGCCAACCGGCGCGTTCAAGGATTTCGGCACACGCTTCCTGATGGGTGCTCTGGATCATCTGGGCGCTGAAGATGACCCGTTTACGGTTCTGGTGGCCACTTCCGGGGATACTGGCGGCGCAGCAGCCCAGGCAGCAGAGGGCCGCACAGGTGTGCGGCTGGCGGTGCTGTACCCGGAAGGGCGGGTGTCCCGGTTCCAGGAACACCAGCTGACCTGCTGGAATGATCCGGTACGCGCCTACCGCGTCAGCGGCGATTTCGACGCCTGCCAGGCCCTTGTAAAGCAGGCGTTTGCCGACGAAACGCTGGTGCGCCGGTTCCGGCTGACATCAGCCAACTCCATCAATATCGTGCGGCTATTACCACAAATGGTCTATCTGGCAGACGCGGCGCTAAAAGCATGGCGCGCCAGCGGCACTGTCCCGGGACTGATTATCCCCAGCGGCAATCTCGGGCACGGGCTGGCGGCGCTATATGCGCGGTCCATGGGCCTGCCCATCGGCCCGGTGGTCATCGCGACCAATGCCAATGCCACCTTGCACGAATGGAACCAGACCGGCGTATACCGGCCGCGTCCTTCGGTCGCGACGCTGGCGAACGCGATGGACATCGGCACGCCCAGCAATTTCGAGCGGCTCGATCATCTGGCATCAGACCAGCGCGCTATCAGCGTTGAACTTGTCGATGACGACGCCATCCGCGCCCGGATCCGGAACGATTTTGAGCGGACAGGCTATATATGGTGCCCGCACTCCGCCATCGCGGCAGAGGCCTGGCACCGCCTGCCTGAAGCCGCGCGTGAACAGCGCGTCTGGATCGCGGCGGCAACCGCTCACCCTTACAAGTTTGCCGATATCGTCGAACCTCTCATCGGAAAGGCTATCGAGCCCAGCACACCGCTGAAAGCCGTTATAAACCGCCCGTCGAGGGTGGATGAGCTGGCAGCGAATGCCGACGCGCTGGCTGCAGCGCTGGCCGCCGCCTTTCCCTACACACAAACAGCCGCAGGACACGCATAATGGCAAGGCGCCCCTCTTCACCGTCGCGAACACTTGTCGAAGGGCCTAGCCGCGCGCCGGCACGGGCCATGTTACGGGCTGCGGGCTATGACGATGCGGCGATGGCGAAACCCATGATCGCCATTGTGAATACCTGGACCAGCGTCACTCCTTGCAACATGCATCTGAACCGGCTGGCTGACTACGCGCGCGAGGGCATCATCGCAGCCGGTGGCACGCCGGTGGATTTCAACACCATCGTCGTTACTGATGGCATCGCGATGGGCACCGAAGGCATGCGCGCCAGCCTGATGAGCCGGGAATGTGTGGCCGATTCAGCCGAACTGGCCGTACGGGGACATTGCCTTGATGCGGTCCTGTTCCTGGCCGGATGCGACAAGACTATCCCGGCCGCTGCCATGGCCGCAGCACGTCTCGATCTGCCGAGCGTCGTGCTCTATGGCGGATCGATCATGCCGGGGAAGCTGCACGGCAAGGCAGTCACTATCCAGGACGTGTTCGAGGCGGTCGGCGCGTGCGCTGCTGGCAAGATCAGCGAGGACGAACTTGGCGAGGTAGAGCGGCAAGCCTGCCCCGGAGCAGGTGCGTGCGGCGGGCAGTTCACCGCCAATACGATGGCACTGGCCCTGACCGTTCTGGGCCTTTCTCCAATGGGTCTCAATGATATTCCGGCAACGGATCCCAGAAAGCCCGATGCCGCCCGGCGCGCCGGGGAGCTGGTCGTCGAAGCCTTCCGTGAGCGGCGTAATGCCAGGCAGTATGTTACCCCTCAATCACTCAAGAACGCCGCCGCCGCCGTCAGCGCCACTGCCGGGTCGACCAATGCCGTCCTGCACCTTGTGGCGATAGCGCGCGAGGCCGGTCTGGGACCTGAGGCCTTTGGCATTGATGATTTTGACGCGATCTCGCGCCAGACCCCCGTCATCGCCGATCTGAAGCCCGGCGGACGCTATATGGCACCGGACATGACAAGGGCGGGCGGCACCGCGCTCCTCGCCCGAAGGCTGATGGAAGCGGGCAAGATCACCGACGCGCCCACCATTACCGGCGATAGCCTGTTCGGGCTTGCCGCCCACGCGCAAGAGGCCGAAGGCCAGGACGTCATCCTTACAGCGGACAAACCTCTCAAGGCGCGCGGCGGGTTCGGAATATTATACGGCGATCTGGCCCCGAAGGGCTGCGTTGCCAAGCTGGCAGGCCATGACCGCCTGGCATTTGAGGGTCCGGCGCGCGTGTTCAACAGCGAGGATGCCTGCTTTGCCGCCGTTCAGTCCGGGCACATTGCAAAAGGCGATGTGGTGGTGATCCGCTATGAAGGGCCCGCCGGCGGGCCCGGCATGCGCGAAATGCTGGCCGTCACAGCTGCCCTGCAGGGTGCAGGCCTTGGCGATGATGTTGCCCTGATCACGGATGGACGCTTTTCCGGGGCCACTTACGGCTTCATGGTCGGCCATGTCGCGCCCGAAGCGGCCCATGGCGGGCCGATTGCCTTCCTGCGTGACGGTGACCGCATACGCATCGACGTGGAAGCCCAGCGGATTGACGTGGACGCCGATCTGGAAGCGCGCGCGGCGGAAGGCTTTACGCCGCCCGCACCACGCTACCCGTCCGGTGCCTATGCCAAATATGCCGCACTGGTGTCATCAGCGTCCGATGGCGCAGTGACGTCCTTCCCGTTCGCTGATTCCTAACGGCTCGCCCAAAGCAGGCTCAACCCGTCGCGGATCGTGCCGATGCCGCCGAGCGACCGCACAAGGCCGTCTCCAGCCGTCCTCTCGGCCATCGTGACAAGCCGGGCCGGGCGGGACATCAGGCGGTTAATGACGGCGCGGCCAGCCAGCCAGGCCAGCACAGGCTGCACATGAAGGCCGGGCGGCTGGCGGCCATCAACAAGCGCGCCAAAGGCCGGTTCAGCCCAGGCAAGTGCCCGGTGCGCATCGCGTCCCGGCGCGCCGGCAAGGGCAAGGCCCGCCCCGCGGCTGGCGGCGAGGTGGGCCGGGCCGGCCAGCAACGGCCAATGGTCAGACAGCCCCAGAGGGCTGGCGCTGCGCGTACGCACGCCGGTATCAGCAGCACCGCCCCCGGTAATACGCTCCAGCGCGCCGTCGAAATCGGGGCGGCGCTCATCGCCTGAGGGCGCTATGCGAACGGCCTCCACGACCGCGTGATCAGGGGCCAGAGGCAGAATGGTCTCAAAAGCCAGGGCGCGGCCTTCCTGGCGCAGGCGATGCACAAGGATGGCCGTGTCAGGCGCAAAGCAAGCAGAGCCGGCGCGGACCTCAGCGCGCACGCCTGTGCGGACCCAGCGCGCGGCGTCCATCAGCTCTGCTCCGGCGGGCCGGGTGTCGATCACCCGCAGGGCGGTCAACGTTCCATCAGAGGTTTCCAGCCGGACGAAACCGGATGCCCTGTACATCGCGTTCACGGTGACTCCGGTGCGCAGCTCAACATCCTGGCTGGCTTGAATCGTATCCACCGCCCGTTGAAGCACCGTCTCGCTGCGCATGAGGCCGTAGCGGCCGTCTGCAAACCGGCGCCCGGCCGTGAGATTGCCCCCACCCACCTGCCAGGCTGGCCAGCTGGCGGCGAAGGCGGTCCTTGGCTTTCCCGCCTCATACCAGCTCCAGCTGCGACCTGATAAATTGATTGCGGCGGCCTGCTCCAGCACCTCGACCCGCATGCGGCGGCGGCCCGACACGGCTAGGCGCTCTGCCAGCATGAGGCCGGCAAGCCCTGCACCGATAATGATGACATCCACATCGGGGCGCACGCGCAAGACCTCCAGACAGGTTCGCCCACCATTCCCAATACGGGCGCGCACCGCAATACGGCAAAACCTGTTGAGTGATGTGTCAGTGAACAATAGTCTGAAGCGAAAAGCATGTCGGGAGGAGACCGCATGGCCGCAAGGCCGAGCCTAGAAGACTGGCGCAAGACCGCCCAGCGCCATGAGTGGCGCGGGCACGAAATCGCGTTCTGGCAGGGCGGCGACTGGTCCGACGCGTCAAAGCCGGTCCTGATGCTCATTCACGGCTTTCCCACCGCCAGCTGGGACTGGGTGGATATGTGGGCGCCCTTGAGCGCCCGTTTCCGCCTGCTCGCACCGGACAT
>ERZ869909.1936-NODE-1936-length-15297-cov-4.064126_pt1 | contig 15297 bp, 14 predicted proteins | sample MGYA00520892_ERZ869909 | MGnify/ENA primary metagenome ERZ869909 (study PRJEB32215, sample SAMEA104723947) | bioreactor metagenome | biome: bioreactor; feature: anaerobic bioreactor; material: water | place: China | collected 2015-03-12 ...
GTTGTTGGGCAGAGTTCCGTGCCTGGAGTTGGTGTTCGCGCGATGCTCTGGACATCCGATCTCGGGATGGTTGATCTCAATGACTATCTGCCCACGCTCGGTATCGATCTCACCGGCTGGACACTGACGGGTGCGCGAGGCATCTCAGCGGATGGCACCGCGATCATCGGCCAGGGTTTGTTCAACGGCTCGCAAAGGGGCTGGGTTGTGACGGGGATTCCTTCTCCGGGCACGGCGGCGCTGCTGGCACTCGGTGGGCTGGCGGGTGTTCGGCGTCGTCGGTGAGTCCGAATCATCATTGATGTGACAGGAACACGACCCGGCCATGGTTGCCGGGTTGTCTCTTGCGCAGGGTGATTGAGCGAGTCATTCGACGGATTCGATCCAGCCGCCGGCGAGGACGCGGTCTGAGTCGGATGCGTCGTAGAGGACGAGGGCTTGTCCGGGTGCGACGGCCCGCTGCGGTTCGGGGAAGCGGACGGCGAAGCGTCCTGCACGCCCGGATGGCGTGGCGTCGGTTGTGTCCGGGAGCAGCCGAGCTTCGGCGGGCTGGGGGGAGGCGTTGTATCGGTAGCGGGCGAGGGTGGGGGTCCACTCGGCGAAGCGGGATTCGTCGATGAGCCAGTTGGCTTCGGAGACGGTGCAGCTCGATGTGAGGAGGTCTTCGGGGTTGCCGATGGTGACGGTGTTGGCGTCGGGGTCTTTGTCGACGACATAGATGGGGTAGCCGAGGGCGACGCCGACGCCGCGACGCTGGCCGATGGTGTAGCGGTGCTGGCCGTCGTGCTCGCCGACGGTGTTGCCCTGTGTGTCGAGGATGCGTCCCTTGCGGGCGAGGTCGGGGCGGCGTCGTTCGACGAGTCCGGCGTAGTCGTTGTCTGGGACGAAGCAGATTTCCTGCGAGTCGGGTTTGTCGAAGACGGGGAGGGAGAGTTCGTGGGCGAGTTCGCGGACGCGCGGTTTTTCGAGGCCGCCGATGGGCAGGAGCATGTCGGCGAGGTGGGCGCGTGGCACGCCGAAGAGGACATAGGACTGGTCTTTGGTGTGGTCGATGCCGCGCCGGAGGGCGAGGCAGCCGTCGGGCTCGGTGGTGATGCGTGCGTAGTGGCCGCTGGCGACGAAGTCGGCATCGATCTGTCGGGCGTAGTCGCGGAGCTTGCCGAACTTGAGCCAGTCGTTGCAGCGGACGCAGGGGTTGGGGGTGCGACCGGCGGCGTACTCGTCGACGAAGTAGTCGATGATGCGGTTGAAGTCCTTCTTGAAGTTGCAGACATAGAAGGGGATGTCGAGCTCGGCGGCGACGAGGCGGGCATCGGCGGCATCGTTGATGGAGCAGCAGCCCTGGTGACCGATTTTGATGCGGTTGGGGTCGCAGGTGACGCCCGCGGAGTCGAAGGGGGTGAGTTCGTCGAGCGTCTCGCCGGGGGAGCCGAGGCGCATGAAAACGCCGACGACTTCGTAGCCGGCGCGGAGGAGGAGTGCCGCGGCGACGGAGGAGTCGACACCGCCGGACATCGCGACGAGGACTTTGGGCTTCGTGGGGGGCATGGCTCCGGGTGGTGGAAAGGTCTGCGATTGGAAGGCCGTCCGCGTAGGATAGACCCCGCGACGCGTGCGGCGTTCGGGCGTCGGATGGTGCATCGTCATTTCGTGCAAAGGGACTGAGCATGGCGTTGTTTCGCAAGGCGGCATCACCTCGGAAGTCGGATCGCGGGGCATCAGCGCGCGTGGGCGGCGGGGCGGCCGGGCTGGTGGGGGTGGATGGCGATCTGGAGCCGGCCATCCGCGCGATCGGCGAGGAGTTGCTTGAGCGGGCGAGGGGGGCGAAGTCGGGGGTGCTGAGCAAGCAGTTCTGGTCGGACAAGCTCATGGACTGGTCGATGAAGGACCAGCAGTTCAAGGTGCAGTTGTTCCGGTTCGTGGATGCGTTTCCGGTGCTGCGCCATTCATCGGATGCGGTGCACGAGCATCTGGTGGACTACCTGACGCAGCCGGGGGTGAAGCTGCCGGCTGGGATGGAGCTGGGGTTGTCGGCGGGTGGGCTGGCGAAGGGGCTGATGACCAAGACGGTCTCCGGGCAGATCGAAGGGATGGCGCGGAAGTTCATCGCGGGGACGGACGCGGCGGATGCCCTGGGGAGCTTGAAGAAGCTCTGGGAGAGCGACATCGCGTTCAGCGTCGACCTGCTGGGCGAGGCGTGCGTCAGCGATGCGGAGGCGGACGGATATCTCGCGAAATATCTTGATCTGGTGAACAATCTGCCGGAGACGGTGGGATCGTGGAATGCGAAGGTGGAGTTGGAGAGCGATCACCTCGGCGCGATCCCGCGGACGAATGTCTCGATCAAGATCTCCTCATTGTCGGCGCGGTCGAACCCGATTGATACGGATGGCGCGATCCGTGACCTGAAGAAGCGTGTGCTCCCGATTCTGGAGGCGGCGAAGGCGCGGGGGGTGTTCATCAACTTCGACATGGAGCAGTACGCGCTGAAGGATCTGACGCTGCGGCTGTTCATGGAGTGCGCGGAGGCGGTGGCTACGCCGGTGGGACTGGCGATGCAGGCGTATCTGAAGTCGGGTGATTCAGATGCGCGACGGATCGTCGAATGGGCGAAGCGGACCGGGCGCGTGGTGACGGTGCGCCTGGTGAAGGGCGCGTACTGGGATTACGAGACGATCCACGCGGAGCAGATGGGGTGGAAGTGCCCGGTGTGGAACACAAAGCGCGAGACGGATGCGTGCTTCGAGCGGATGAGCCGGACATTCGTGGATTCGACGCCGCGGGAAGCGGGACAGGGTGGCGTGAAGCTGGCGCTGGGGTCGCACAACGCGCGGTCGATCGGGGCGGTGCTTGCGATGGTGGATGCAACGGGATTGCCCCGCAACGCGATCGAACTGCAGATGCTGCATGGCATGGCGGATCAGCTCAAGAGCGCCGGCACGGCGATGGGGCTGCGGGTGCGCGAGTATGTGCCGGTCGGAGAGATGATCCCGGGGATGGCGTATCTGGTCCGCCGCCTGCTGGAGAACACCTCCAACGAGTCGTGGTTGAAGGCGGGGTTCCTCGACAACGCGGATGCGGGGGAGTTGCTGAGGTCGCCGCACGGAGCGAGCGGGACGAACGGCGCGGTGACGAAGCGGGATCTCGTGGAGATTGCGCCGGAGCGGCACGCGTTGTCGGTGGCATTGGAAGGCGTTGGCGACGGCAAGCCGTTCTTCAATGAGTCGCTGCGTGACTTCGCCTACGCGGAGGTGCGTGGTGCCTTCGCCGAGAAGATCCGCAGCGCAGCGGTGCCTCAAGTGCGGAACGACTCGACGGTGGAGCAGGCGCACGCGGCGGTGAAGACAGCCCACGAGGCGTTCGCGGCATGGCGCGATCTGGATCCGCGCAAGCGTGCGCGGGTGCTCACGGGGGCGGCGGAGGCGATGCGAGCCCGCCGGGATGAACTGTCGGGCATCATCATCAAGGAGAACGGCAAGGGCTGGGTGGATGCGGATGCGGATGTCTGTGAGGCGATCGACTTCTGCGAGTACTACGCCCGCGAGTCGGTCGGGCTGTTCCGGCGCGAACGGATGGGGCGGTTCATCGGCGAGCTCGATGAGCAGTGGTATCAGGCGCGGGGCGTCGCGGCGGTGATCTCGCCCTGGAACTTCCCGCTGGCAATCGCCTGCGGGATGGTGACGGCAGCGCTGGTCACGGGGAACACGGTGGTGCTCAAGCCGGCGGAGCAGACCCCCGGCATCGCGAAAGTTCTGGCCGAGATTCTGTGGGAGGCGCTGGCGAGCGAGGATGTGCTGGGCTCGCGCGAGTCAGCGCATCGCGTGCTGCACTTTCTGCCGGGGCAGGGTGAGACGGTCGGCGCGGCACTGGTGCGCGATCCGCGGGTGGCGATCATCGCTTTCACGGGATCGAAGGCGGTGGGGCTGGACATCATCCAGGCATCGGGGGTGACGCCGGAGGAGCAGCACTTCGTGAAGAAGGTGGTCTGCGAGATGGGGGGCAAGAACGCGATCGTCGTCGATACATCCGCGGACCTGGATGAGGCGGTCCTCGGTGTGCGACAGTCGGCGTTCGGGTTTCAGGGGCAGAAGTGCTCGGCGTGCTCGCGGTGCATCGTGGTCGACCCGGACGGGCCGGATGGACACCACACGCGGCTGTTCATCGAGCGGCTCGTCGAATCGACGCGCTCGCTGGTCATCGGTGATCCGCTGCGATCAGGCACGGATGTCGGTCCGGTGATCGATGCGCAGGCCGGTGCGACAATCCGGCGCTTCATCGAGAAGGGAAAGGCGGAGGGCTGCCGCGTCGAACTGGAGATGGAACTGCCGGGCGATGATGCATTCGTCTCGGAGCATCAAGAGCGGTTCGTGGGTCCGGTGATCTTCTCCGGCGTGACGATGGAGCACAGCGTTGGACGGGATGAGATCTTCGGCCCGGTGCTGAGCATCATGCACGCGCGCAGCTACGACGAGGCGATCGCGCTCGCGAATGCATCCGTGTACAAGTTGACCGGCGGCGTGTTCAGCAGGAAGCCGAGCAATCTGGAGCGAGCCAAACGCGAGTTCCGAGTGGGGAATCTGTACCTGAACCGCGGCATCACGGGCGCGTTGGTCGGGCGGCAGCCCTTCGGCGGGTTCGGCATGTCGGGGGTCGGGTCGAAGGCGGGCGGGCGCGACTACCTCCTGCAATTCGTCGAGCCGAGGGCGAGCTGCGAGAACACGATGCGCCGAGGGTTCGCGCCGGAGTTATAAGGACGCCCGGCCTGTGAATTTAGGCAAGCAATAGCAACGCCGTCCTCCTCGGGGCGCCTCATCCATCAGGAAATCCGCGGTCTGGAATGGCTGCGGGTTGCCTACGCGCTTTTTCGGGATAGCGTGTACATAGGAGTAGTGCGTGTCCGTTTGAACGCATGCACAGATCCGGTGAGTCGCCGGATCGGAGTTAGAAACCCGTCTGTGTTCACAATCATCGCTGTGGCTGTACGCGGCATCCCTATGCCCGCCGCGTACTGACATGTCCCGCGGTGATGTGTGCGCCCAGATGAACGCTTGGCGAGCACGACAGGAGTCGGAAAACATGAATCTCTGTACACGGTTGTGCATCGGCACTTTGAGTGCCGGTGCGGTCCTCGGTCTCGGTGCATCCGCGAACGCGGCGATCATCAACTTCGGACAGATTACGACCAATGGCCCGGTGAATATCTCGGGCCAGATCGAGGTCGAGCTGGAGGAGGTTGGCGCCGAAGTTCACTTCACCGTCCGAAATCTCGGCCCGATCACCTCGAGCGTGGCGAACATCTACATCGATGATGCTCCGGGCCTGCTCGGATCGCTGCTCGGGATGATCAACGGCTCCGGCGTGAATCTGATCGCCGGCGGCGGCACAGGACCGGACAATCTTCCCGGATGGGACGGAATGGGCATCACTGCCGACTTCAACGCCGGTGCGGCCGCGCCCCCGCCCGGGAACGGCATCAATCCCGGCGAGTGGGCGACGATGCGGCTGTCAATGGTCGGCTCGTTCTCGGACATCGTTGCCGCGATGACGAGCGGATCGATGATGTTCGGCGCTCATGTCATCTCCGTGGGTGATGCGGGCGCGAGCGAATCGATCATGACGCCGACGCCCGGCGCTGCGGCCCTCATGGGCATCGCCGGTCTGTGCGCAGCACGCAGACGGCGCGAATAAGCCGTCGTCGATTCTCGGACCGTCACAGACGCTAATGATCGCCCCGGCGTATTGCTCATCGCGCCGGGGCCTTTCATTTTTGGGCCATGCGTGGCGTGGTTGCCCCCGATATCCGATTCTCCATATGGAGGATGGTCGGTTGTGCCGGAGTGTGATGCGATGAACACACCATTCCGACAGATTGCCGGATCGGGACGCGGTGGATGCCGACGCGGCTTCACGCTCGTTGAGATCCTCATCGTTGTGGTGATCCTTGGGATCATCGCAGCGACCGTCATCGCCCAGGTCTCGGGAATGTCGGTCGAGGCGGCCCGATCGGCCTTCGCGACCGAACTCCGCATCTTCCGCGATGCATGCCACGCCTATCGCGTCAAGTACGGCGACTGGCCCGCGAACGCCGAGTCAGGCGTGCTGCCGGCCGGGCTTGAGGAGTACATCAAGCCGCGTGCATGGGAAAAGGGCACGCCCATCGGAGGCGTGTGGGATATCGAGACGAACTCTTCCGGCATCCGCTTCGGGGTCGGCGTCCACTTCAACGGCGTCGGTACCACGCGCGACGATGAGTTCATGATCACCATCGATGACATGATGGATGACGGCAACCTCGAAACGGGTTCCTTCCGGAAGATCACCGAGGATCGCTACTTCATCGTGATCGAAGAGGGCAGCCCGTAATCGACGCGGCCCGATCAATCGGCGCATGTCATGAACGCGCGGGGGACTCAAGAACAAGCGTGACGGGGCCGTCGTTCACGAGGTGGACCTGCATGTCCGCACCGAAGATGCCGGTCTCGACGACCGGGGCATGCGTTCGCAGCGCAGCGACGAAGGCATCGAACGCCGCGCTGGCCTGATCCGGGTGCATGGCGGTGTCGAAGGAGGGGCGTCGGCCCTTGCGCGTGTCGCCCGCAACGGTGAAGTTCGGCACGCCGAGGATGCCGACCTTCCCATCCGTCTCCGCACCGAGTTCGAGCACCGACCGGTTCATCTTGCCGTCGTCATCGGGAAAGATACGCAGGTTGGCGATCTTCTCCGCCATCCACTCCCAGTCGCGGGGTGTATCTCCGGATGCAAGCCCCGCGAGTACGAGAATACCCCGATCGATGGAGCCCGTAGTCCGGCCATCAACGACGACCTTTGCTTGTAGCACTCGCTGAATGATGCAGCGCATGGGTGCGACTCCGTATGGGCGCCGAGGTTCGGTCGGCGTGTTGCATCCGGTCGGGGTTTCGGGCGAACACAGTACTGCATCGCGGTTGTACGCCGCGCGAAATACCTTTGAAACGGAGCAGACTGTGGCCGAGCATACCAAGACATGGCCCGATCTCGCGATCGGCTTGTACGACCGCCTGACCGGACGCAACGCGGAGATCACCTACGACTTCGACCACATGGAGATCGCGATTCCCAGCGGGACCGGCGAGCAGGCCGAACATGCGAAGTGGAAGCTGCACGGCACCCTGCGGATCCGGACACGCGACGGCGCGGGATCGTGAACGCCGCCACTCAGCGAACTCGAACTCAGCAAGTCCGCCCCATCGAGATTGATGGCTCTCTCACTTTGGAGTCCGCGGGTCATCGCTACGAAGTGCGAGATTCGGGGCATGCGCTGGTGCTGCACGCTCCCGGCCTCCGCGCCGCGATGCATCTGGCCCGATCGGGCCGCGGGGTTCATCGTGACCTCGGGCGGGTGCTCGCCGGTGCGGCGACGCTCTACGCCGTGAAAGTGCTGGTGAAAGTTCGTGGGCGGACGATCGCGCGGACCGATGATGGGAGGATCCGTGTCAACCCGCTCGCACTGTTGCTGGCCGGGCTCGGTAGGGAGCGTCCATCGGGGAACGCTTCGGGAAGATAGCGATTCACGATGATCGACCCATCCTGCTGACGGGGGCGACCGGGTACATCGGCGGCCGGCTGGCGCCGAGGTTGCTCGCTGCCGGATATCGCATTCGCTGCATGGCCCGCTCTCCGGAAAAACTGGGCGACCGTGCATGGACGAAAGAGCCCGGGGTCGAGATCGTCAAGGGTGATCTTTCGGATGGCGATGGCCTTCAGCAATGCATCGAGGGATGCCGGGCGGCGTACTACCTCGTGCATTCGATGACGGTCGCCGGCAAGGACTTCGCCCGCGAGGATCGCGCACTGGCCGAGCGCTTCGCGCACGCGGCGGAGCGGGCCGGTGTCGAGCGGATCATCTACCTCGGTGGCCTCGGTGAGCTCGGCGAGAATCTCAGCGAACACCTCGCATCCCGACGCGAGGTTGAGCGTGCGCTGGCATGCACAGGTGTGCCCGTCACCACCCTGCGTGCGGCGATGATCATCGGCAGCGGCTCGGCATCATTCGAGATCCTGCGTTATCTCGTCGAGCGACTGCCGATCATGATCACGCCGAAGTGGGTCAGCACCGAATCGCAGCCGATCGCGGTGCGGAATGTGCTGCACTATCTCGTCGCGTGTCTGGAAACGACCGAAACCATCGGCGAGGCGCTGGACATCGGCGGCCCTGATGTCCTCACATACGAGGCGTTGATGCACATCATGGCGGAGGAGGCGGGGCTGCGTCGGCGCGTGATCCTTCCGGTGCCGGTGCTGACGCCGCGCCTCAGCAGCGCATGGATCCATCTTGTCACGCCGGTTCCAGCTCCGATCGCTCGTCCGTTGGCAGAGGGACTGCGAAACCGCGTAGTGTGTCGGGACGACCGGGCGCATCGCCTGATGCCGCAGGATTTGTTGACGGTGCGCGAGGCGATCTCGCTCGCGCTCGGAAAGGTGACCGCGAGCGATGTGGAGACGGTCTGGTCGGCGGCCGGGACGATCCCCGGCGATCCCGACTGGGCGGGCGGCACGGAGTATGTCGATGCGAGAGAGATCGAGATCAATGCGCCGTGTGATGCGGTCTTCCGCGCGGTGTGCCGCGTCGGCGGTGGGCACGGCTGGTACGCCGCGGACTGGCTCTGGCGGATTCGTGGGATCATGGACAAGATGGTGGGGGGGCCGGGATTGCGCCGCGGTCGACGAAATCCCGAGAACATCTCCTTCGGTGAGGCGTTGGATTTCTGGAGGGTGACCGGTATTGCGCGAGATCGACGCTTATTGTTGCGAGCGGAGATGAAACTGCCGGGAGTCGCAACGCTCGAATTCTTCATGGAGCCGCACGGTGAGAAGACGGTGCTGAAGCAGACGGCACGCTTCCGTCCCAAGGGGCTGCTGGGCATCGCCTACTGGTACAGCGTCCTGCCGCTGCACGGCATCGTCTTCAAGGGAATGATGCGTGGCATTCGCCGGGCGGCGGAGGGCGAAGAGCCGAAATCTGGATGAGGGCTCGCGGGACGGACGATGAGTTGAGCATCCCAGAACCCCGGAGATCCACCGATGCTCACCGATTCCGCACTCCTTCACGAAATGCAGACCGCCGGCGTGTTTCTCGACTCTGTGGGGCGGTTCAACGACATCACCGGCTTTCTGCATCCGCTGGAGGGGTTCGCGCTGATGCGGCTCGCGGCGTCGGGCGAAGGCGTCGGCGAGATCGTGGAGATCGGCTCCTTCATGGGACGCTCGACCGCGTGGCTCGCGACCGGTTCCATGCGCGCCGGGCGTGAGAAGGTCTTCGCCATCGATCACTTCAAGGGCTCTCCCGAGCATCAGCAGGGGCAGAAGTGGGAGGTTCCGGAGATCGTGCAGAGCGGATCGACGCTCGAACGATTCCGCGAGAACATCACCAAGGCGGGTGTGGCTTCGCATGTCGAGCCGATGGTCTGCTCCTCGGCGGATGCGGCCGCGAAGTGGGACCGCCCGGTGCGACTGCTCTTCATCGACGGCGATCACTCCTACGAGGCGTCGCGGGGCGACTTCGAGGCGTGGGCCCGTTTCGTCGTGCCACGGGGCTACATCGCCTTCCACGACATCGGCTCGTGGGAGGGCGTGACGCGGTTCTTCGCCGAACTCGCCAAGACCACGACGGAGTTTCGTCAGGTCCTGGCGGTGAACTCGCTGCGTGTGGTCCAGCGGATCGCAGCACCGGCGGGTGTCATGCGCAAGAGCGCGTGACTTCCGGGGGCCGGGATCCGGGGTCCGGGGTCCGGGGGCGGGGCGGCGTTGCCTGTGTGGACGCCGGTGGGGATGATGCGCGTGTGAAGTACGATTATTCAGGCATGCGTGTGACGATCATGGGCCTCGGACGCTTCGGCGGCGGGCTCGGCGTGACGCGCCGGCTGGTCGGGCAGGGGGCGGATGTCCTCGTGACGGACACCGCGTCCGAAGATGCACTCGCCGAGCCGCTCGGGATGCTGCGCGGGCTGATCGATTCGGGGCAGGTCCAGTTGCGCCTGGGGGAGCACAATGTCGCTGATTTCACGGACACCGATCTCGTCGTGGCCAATCCGGCGGTGCCACGCCCGTGGGAGAACCGGTACCTGCGCGCAGCGGCCGCGGCGGGCGTGCCGATCACGACCGAGATCCGCATGGCTGTGGAGCAACTGAATCGGGACCGTGTCATCGGTGTAACGGGCAGCGCCGGAAAGTCCACCACGAGCGCGATGATCCATCATCTGCTCGGGAAGGTGGGAGTCCGGTCGTACCTGGGGGGGAACATCGGTGGATCGGTGCTCGACGGGCTGGATGAGGCGCGTGCGAGCGAGTGGGTGGTGCTGGAGTTGTCCAGCGCGATGCTCTACTGGCTCGGCGCAGGCGTGGGAACTGAAGGGGATGCGGCGTGGTCGCCGGGCGTGGGGGTGCTGACCAATGTCATGCCGAATCACATCGACTGGCACGGCAGCTTCGAGCACTACCGCGCCTGCAAGGCGCGCATCGCCGAGGGTGACGGCGTGGCGGTGTACTGCGCGGAGGATGGCGCAGGGGGGCTCGCGGAACTGGTCGCTGGCAAGAGAAAACACATCGGTGTCTCGCTGTCTGATGCCGATGACGAGCTGGCGGCGTCGCTCCGCCTCCCGGGCGGGCACAACCGGATGAATGCCGCCATTGCGCGCGCCACGGTCGAGGCCTGCACCGGACAACCGGCTGGCCCGCGGTCCTTCGACGGATTCCGCGGCCTCGCCCACCGGCTCGAGTTCGTGGGCGAGTTTGCCGGGGTGCGTGTGTACAACGACTCGAAATCCACAACACCCGAGGCGTGTGCCCTCGCGGTCGGAGCATTCGAGCAGGAGGGAACCCGTCGGATCCACCTCATCTGCGGCGGCTACGACAAGGGGGTCGATCTCGGGGGAATGGTGCGGGCGGCCTCGGGCTGCGCCTCGGTGGCGACCATCGGCGCAACCGGAGCGCGCCTGGCCCGGGAGATCACAGGTGCTGGCGGGCGGGCCGAGTTTGTGCAGACGCTGGACAAGGCGGTGGCGTGGGTCGGGCAGCGTGCGAAGCCGGGCGAGATCGTGCTGCTGTCGCCGGGGTGCGCCTCGTGGGACCAATTCGCCCACTTCGAGGAGCGAGGGGCACGATTTGCATCCCTCATTCAGGGGATTCTAAAGCCGGACTGACGACAGCATGTCAGTGGTCGGTGTCCGTTGTCCGACTGTATTCCAAACAAAGCTTGACAGGGTTTCGGCCCGGTTGTACCTTCTGGATACCAAACAGATGCGTCCAGTTCGGAGCATGGACGCGGTCAGGAGGCATCGAGTATGGTCAGCACACGCAACGAAAAGGCAGCTCGGAACGGAAAGCCGGGACAGCGTGCGGGTCGGCTGGAAATGCCGGAGGCGGCTCAGGAGGGCAGCATGGCAAAGGCGGCGGAATCGACGGGGACCACAGCAAAGGAAGAGGCACGCCTCAAGGCCCAGCAGGAGGTCGAGGCCAAGCAGCGACGCGAGTCGCTCACGCGCACTCTGGGCCAGATCGAGAAGTCCTACGGCAAGGGCTCGATCATGCGCCTGGATGAGAACGCCTTCGCCGCGATCCCCGGCATCTCGACGGGAACGATCTCGCTGGACCTCGCATTGGGTGGCAAGGGGGTGCCCGTCGGCAGGATCGTGGAGATCTACGGCCCGGAATCTTCGGGCAAGACAACACTCGCGCTGACGGTCGCGGCGCACGCCCAGAAGAAGGGAGGCGTGGCCGCGTTCATCGACGCCGAGCACGCGCTCGATCCCTCGTGGGCGCGTCGGCTCGGCGTGAATGTCGATGAGCTGCTGGTATCGCAGCCGGACTTCGGCGAGCAGGCGCTGGAAATCTGCGAGATGCTCGTGCGGTCAAACGCGGTCAATCTCGTGATCGTCGACTCGGTGGCCGCGCTCGTTCCGAAGGCGGAAATCGAGGGCGAAATGGGGGATTCCTTCGTCGGTCTTCAGGCGCGGCTGATGAGTCAGGCCATGCGGAAGCTGACCGGCGCGATCGCCAAGAGCCACTGCACGGTGATCTTCATCAATCAGATTCGCGAGAAGATCGGCGTCATGTTCGGTTCCCCGGAGACGACCGCGGGCGGTCGGGCTCTCAAGTTCTACTCCTCGATCCGGATCGATATCCGGCGCATCAGCGCGATCAAGGACGGCGACAAGAACATCGGCAATCGTGTGCGTGCTCGCGTGGTCAAGAACAAGCTGGCGCCTCCATTCCGCGAGGCCGAGTTCGACATCATGTTCGACGAAGGCATCAGCTTCACCGGCGACCTCGTAGACCTCGGCGCCGCCGACAATGTCATCGACAAGGCGGGCGCTTGGTTCTCCTATGGCGATGTCCGGCTCGGCCAGGGGCGCGAGAACGCAAAGACCTTCCTCCGCGAGAACCCGGACCTGTGCGAGGAGATCCGCCAGAAGGTGCTGGAGGCGCGGGGTGTGCCGGGGTATCGCCCCGGCTCGATCCGCACCGCCGATGCCGATCAGGAGGGTAGTGAAGCGTAGCTTGGACGGTATTTGGTAGGTTTTCGGGCTCCGCGGTTGGCCAGGGGCCCGAAGTTGGGATACGTTTGGGGAGAGTCGGTGAATCCCAAGCCCGAACCGGCTCGTATCGTCCATAAGTGAAAGGAGGTCGGTTCGACCGGCCCGCAGCCACGATACGCTTGTCAATCGATCGGTCTTCGCTATCTTGCTTGGTTCGCAGCATCGCGGCTGTGGCGGAATTGGCAGACGCGCCAGATTCAGGTTCTGGTGGGAGTAAAATCCCGTGGAGGTTCGAGTCCTCTCAGCCGCATTTGCCCGACCGGGCGACATCGATCGTGACGAAGATCGCGTTTGGAGAGACAAAAGATGAACAGACACAGTCGTCGCGGATTCACTCTGATCGAGTTGCTGGTGGTGGTGAGCATCATCGCACTGCTGATCAGCATCCTGTTGCCCTCGGTGCAGGCGGTTCGCCAGCAGGCGCGTATCAGTCAGTGCACGAGCAACATGAAGCAGCACTCTCTGGGCGTTGAGATCTACGCCACGAGCAATGCCAGCTTCTTCCCGAACGCTCCCACGACGCCTCGCACCACCACCGGTGCCGAGAATCCGTTCGGACGGGTCGGGAATGTCGCGTTCCGCTACGGCAATCGTGATTTCCCGTCTTCGGGTTTCTCGTTCGATTCCTCTCCCCAGAACTCCGTGACCGCGCTCCGCGGCTTCGGCAATTCTGAGATCCCGCTGAGTTACGGTCAATCCGGCGCCCGCTTCACCTGGGAGTTTCTCCAGATGACGACCGGGTACTGGACCGTGCTCGGCAGCGTGATGACGGACGGCGAGGGCATCTCCGCATTGAACAGCGGTGTGTTCGTTTCTCCCTCCGACACGCTCTCTCGAGATTCACTGGAAGATGTGACGCAGGAGCTCCAGGAACGCGATGGCCGGTGGTTCGACATGCGGACGACCGGGCGTGACTTCGATGTCTTCTCGTACCGCTATGTCTCCGCCGCGCTCGTGGCCCCGCAAGTCTACATCTGGCCACCCAACATCAACATGAATGTTTTCAACCTGACGAATCAGGCCACCTACTACCAGTATGTCCGTCGGGTCAATCAGTCCGAGTGCCGCTTCCCGTCGGCGAAGGTGCTCTTCTACATGTGGTACGCACACCACGATCCGGGCTTGGACTCATGGGTACAGAATGGCGCCCGCATCCCGGTCGCGTTGGCGGACGGATCGGCCCGTGTCGTTGAGCCGTACCGTCAGGGCTACTCCCGCCAGCAGGGCGGCTGGATCGGCGGCGACAGCGACGAGAACGCAGGCCCCTACTACCAGTACACGATCGACTTCGGCACCGGCCCCCAGCCATACCCGGCTCACTTCTTCGCGACCTACGGCGGCATTTTCGGGCGTGATCTTTGATTTGAGTGCAACCAGGAAATTTTTCGCCCGGATGGGATGTTCTCCTGTCCGGGCGATTTCGTAGATTCTCTCTCACCATTCCTCAGCGAGGTGCTGCATGGACAAGAACAACATCAAAATCGTCATCGCCGTCGTCTGTCTTTTGATCGCCGGCATCGTCGTTGCCTGGCAGGTCGGTCTGTTCGGTGGCGGATCTTCCAGTTCACGCCCCTCTCAGGATGTGACCTACGAGGACGGCACGGAGATTTCACCGCAGGATCGTGACGCGAGCTTCGTCGATCCGGACACAGGCGGCACGAATCTTGGCGGTCAGGACGATGCGTTCCGGATGCCCGGACGCCGTCGCTGAGTTTGGCAGTCAGTTGGATTCCAAATATATGGACCGATTCGTCGCGTTGATCGGTTCGTGATCGGGGTTTGAATACGCGATTGGAGATGTTTGAGATGATGAGTAGACACAGTCGTCGCGGATTCACTTTGATCGAGTTGTTGGTGGTGGTGAGCATTATCGCTCTGCTGATCAGCATTCTGTTGCCCTCGGTGCAGGCGGTTCGTCAGCAGGCGCGTATCAGCCAGTGCTCGAGCAATATGAAGCAGCACTCTCTGGGTGTCGAGATCTACGCCACGAGCAACCGGGACTTCTTCCCCCATGCTCCAGACACGCCGCGGACCACCGCCGGTGTCGAGAATCCGTTCGGCCGTGTCGGGAATGTCGCGTTCCGCTACGGCAATCGCGATTTCCCGTCTTCGGGTTTCTCGTTCGATTCTTCTCCCCAGAACTCCGTGACCGCGCTCCGCGGCTTCGGTAACGCTGAAATTCCTTTGAGCTTCGGTTCATCCGGCGCCCGGTTCACCTGGGAGTTTCTCCAGATGACGACCGGCTACTGGACAGTGCTCGGCAGCGTGATGACGGACGGCGAGGGCATCGCTGCATTGAACAGCGGCGTGTTCATTTCTCCCTCCGACACGCTCTCTCGTGATTCACTCGGTGATGTGACGGAGGAGCTTCAGGAGCGTGATGGCCGCTGGTTCGACATGCGGACGACCGGGCGTGACTTCGATGTCTTCTCGTACCGCTATGTCTCCGCCGCGCTCGTGACACCCCAGATCTTCACCTCACCGAACCCCGGTGGACCCGACATGGTCTTCGGGCAGCTGAACAACCAAGGCGCGTACTACCAGTATGTCCGGCGCGTCGGCAAGGCCGAGTGCAGCTTCCCGTCCTCGAAGGTGATCTTCTACATGTGGTACGCGCACCACGATCCCAATCTGGACTCGTGGGTGCAGAACGGCGCCCGCATCCCGGTCGCGTTGGCGGACGGATCGGCCCGTGTCGTTGAGCCGTACCGTCAGGGCTACTCTC
>ERZ869909.1937-NODE-1937-length-15294-cov-6.286719_pt1 | contig 15294 bp, 15 predicted proteins | sample MGYA00520892_ERZ869909 | MGnify/ENA primary metagenome ERZ869909 (study PRJEB32215, sample SAMEA104723947) | bioreactor metagenome | biome: bioreactor; feature: anaerobic bioreactor; material: water | place: China | collected 2015-03-12 ...
AGGTTGAGGGCGGCCGCCTCGGCCCGCGCCGCGGCCACTCTTTCCCACAAGCCGGCCCACGTGGCAAGCCGCGCCGGGCCGATCAGCCGCGCCGCAAGGGCCCGTTCCTCGGCCGTTCCCTCGCCTCGGGCCTCCGCCGCGATGAGGCGTGCCAACGTATCCATCAGAAGCTCGAAGAAGAGCACGAACCGCTGCTCGGCCGCCTGCCCGGCCAACTCGTCGCCGAGCGTATGCACCGCCGCCCAGTCCACCTTCGGCAACGGGTCGAGAAGCGACGCGATGCGGTCGTAGAGTGCGAGCCCCTTGGCCGCATGAAGCGCGATGAGGCGGCGTGCGCTCCCGCCCGACAGATGCGCCAGCCGGTTCCACTCGGAGGGCTGCGGCATCCCGCTCCCCACCTCTTCGCCGCTCGCCACGAACGCTTGCGTCACCGCCCGCTTGAGCGCCTCGTCGCCGAGCGGCGCGAGGTCGAGCGTGCGCACGCGCGAACGGATGGTCACCAGAAGCCGCCCAGGCGCCGACGAGATGAGCAGGAACACCGTCCGCGCCGGCGGCTCTTCGAGCGACTTCAGGAGCGCGTTGGCCGCCGCGATGTTGAGTTCGTCCGCCCGGTCGACGATGACGACGCGCCACGCCCCGTCCTCGCTCGTCCGCCCGAGAAAGGCCTTGAGACGGCGCACCTCGTCCACCGGGATGGTCGCGGGAAAGCGCTTGCCCTTCGGGTCCCAGCCGCGGCGAATGACCAGCAGCCCCGGATGCGAAAGCGCGAGCACCTGCCGCGCCGCGCGCGTCTCGGGGTCGATATCGAGCGAGCCGGGCGTGCGCTCGGCAGGATCCGCCAGCACATAGCGCGCGAAGCGATAGGCGAGCGTCGCCTTTCCAATTCCATCCGCACCCGCGATGAGCCAGCCGTGATGTATCCGCCCCGACGCGAACGCCGCCTCGAGCGTCTCCTCCGCACCCTCGTGGCCGTAGAGGTGGCGTGCGCTCCGTGGATGCGGAAATCCATCGAGGCGATCGGCCTCCGGAACCTCCTCGATCTCCTGCACGATCGGCGCCCGCGCCATCGCTAGCGGACCCCTGCGAGCAGCCGATCCTCGACCGCGCGCCACACGTCGTCCGCGATGGCGTCCGCGTCGCGGTTCCCGTCGATCAGGACGCAGCGCTCGGGCTCAGAGCGCGCCACGGCCAGAAACGCTTCGCGCAGGTTGAGATGATAGGTGTTGTCGGCTGCATCGAACCGCGAGAGGGCGCCGCGCTGAACGGCGCGGGCGACGCCGACGTGCGGTGGCAGGTCCAGCACGAACGTAAGATCGGGAAAGGTGGGCCTGACGCTCTCGTATTCCACCGCCGCGATCAAACCGGGCGACACGCCCGCCAGCATGCCCTGATAGACGCGCGTCGAATCCATGAAGCGATCCGAAACGACCCAGGTGCCGTACGTGAGCGCTGGCCGGATCACCTTGGCCACGTGCTCCGCGCGCGCCGCCGCGAAGAGCAGCAACTCGGTGACGGGTTCCGGCGCGGCTTCGAGCACAAGCTCGCGCACGCGCTCGCCGAGCGGCGTGCCGCCGGGTTCCCGCGTCAGCACGACTTCGGCCCCGGCATCGCGCAGACGCGCCGCGAGCCGCCCCGCCTGGGTCGACTTACCGGAGCCCTCTCCGCCTTCGAAAGTGATGAACTTGCCGCGTGTCATGGGCCGGACAGTAGTGCCCTTCGTCTTTGGATTGAAGCCGCGAAATCGCGCACCGTTGTGTAGAGTGCTTCCGGAAAAGTGGGGACCGATCATGGCGCAGCCATGTGGCCCGACGTGTCCGATAAGAAGCACGATAAAGTAAAAGCTTAGAGCCGTTCCGCGATTCCACTAAAAACCGGAACGGCTCTAGCCTGCGCGCAATCGGCCGGCCTTGAGCGCGCCGATCCACGCGAGCACGACATCCAGCGATCCGAACAGCATGTGGTCCGCATGTCCCGCGCCCTGAAAGGTCCGGATCGTCTTCGGCTCGGCCGCGAGAGCATGAAGCTCGCGCCCCATCTCAACCGGAATGATGCCGTCCGCCTCGCCGTGGATGATCAGGAGCGGCGCCGTGACCGACGCGATGTGCCGGCGCGTGTCGTAGCGATCGCGCATGAAGAGCCGCCCCGGCACCGCCAGCAGCGGATAGTGAAGCGCGGCGAGGTCCACCATCGAGGTGTAGGGCGCCTCCAGCACCAGTCCTCCCACGGGCCGAGTTGCAGCCACCTGCGTCGCAACCCCCGTTCCGAGCGATTCTCCGTAAACGACGATGTCGCCGGGATCGATGCCGAGCCCGACGAGCGTGTCGTACGCGAGGACCGCATCCCTCACATTGGCCGTCTCGGACGGGCTTCCGCTGCTGCCCGCAAAGCCGCGATACGTCATGATGAAGACGCCGAGCCCCTGCGCCGTGTAGCGCGTGATACGCTCCGCCCGGGACTCGAGCGCGCCCGCATTTCCGTGAAAATAAAGCACGGTTTGCTGGCCCGGCCTTGGCGGTGCGAACCACGCCATCACCCGCTCGCCGTCCGCCGTCGCAAGAACCTCTTCCCGCACGCCGCGAAGCCCGGCTTCAGCCGGCGAGAGATACGCGGTGCCGGGAAAATACATGAGCCGCCGCTCCACCCTCGGCACGATCAGCGCCAGGAGCCCGGCGGCCAGCGCGACGCCGACCGCAAGCTTGAGTATCAGCCCCAAATCTCCGCTCTCCCCGTGCTCGTGTGTTTTCCTCTGCGGGATCGGACGTTAGCACGCAAAATCGGCCGTGCGCGCCAACATGCTTAAGGCTCCGTTAACCAAAAGCTGCGCTTCTTGAGGTTGTATGCGTTAGCGGAGTATCTCGTCATGCGTTTCCGTTCCCGCCCCCTTTCTTGGGGCGTCCTGGCCATTGCCGGCCTCGCGACCACACTTGCTGGTTGCAGCTCCAGCGGCTCCCAGGGGTCACTTTCGACCGCGAGCCTCGCCCCGCGCCCCCAGGAAAACGTCTACGCGTCCCCGCAGCGCACCTATCCGGACGGATCGACGTACGGGCGCCCGTATACCACTGCAGAGCGCGCCCCACACGCACCTCGTCAATATGTCGACCCCGGCACGCCCACGCCACGGCACATGGCCGACGCCGGTTATCGGCCGACCGCCGGCATCCAGACCGCAAGCCTCGGCGGCACCCACCGCGGCGAGCATCCGAGCTATGACCCGAACGCCCGTTGGCAGCAGCGATCTCCGTTCATTACGGGCGCAGGCGCCCCTTCGCGTCCCGCAGGCACGCCAGCAGCGCACACACCGCCGCCCCCACCAGGTCCACACGTCGTCGAGGTCCGCGAGGGCGATACGCTCTACAGCATCTCGCGCAACCACAGGGTCCCGCTGCACGACATCGTCGTCGCCAACCGGCTGACGTCGGATCGAATCGATGTTGGCCAGCGCCTCGTCATCCCGACACGCACGCGCTGACGCCCGTGTGTCTCCCTGAGGATTGCCCCCTTCCAGGAATGCTCTGCACGCCGAGCGCATTGACCAAAATCAAGAACACCGTTTACGGTGATCGGCGGACGGATTCTCGTATTCGTCAAGAGAAACAAGGGGAGACACACATATGGCAGCCGTCAGCGGCAAGACGTCTATGAGCATCATCATCCTGCTTCTGATCGCGACGGCGGTCGGGGCTCTCGTTGGCCTGGTTCTGGGCGGCACCATCACCGGCTCGCGCACGCTCGCCATCACCGCCGGCCTGATCGCGACCCTCGTGGCCTCGGTCGCGCGCTACAAGGCGGTGTTCCTCGGGGCCGGCGTCGGCCCGGACGATTCGAAGGTTCCGGGCGTGGTCGTGGTCAACGCCGCGATCGCATCGATCGCCGGCAGCCTCGCCGCGCACGACATCGCGAACCACATCGCAACCCCGCCGTCCGCAGTCCTTCTCGGCACGTTCGCCGGGCTGCTCTCGGCCGTCCTGCTGGCGCTGCTGATGGTGACGTATCACTCGACGTCGAACGCCGCGCGCTGACATCAGCGTCCGCCAATCTTAGCGATTGTATGCGGACTGCGAACGATCCGGAGCGTCATAGCATGCCAAGAGGTAGGCGTGGCGCTCCGGACCCGGCAAATGCCCGAAGGGCGAGCCGCGGCTCTGCGCCAGGAACGGCGCGAACGCTTCCACATCCGCGCGCGTGAAGTGCCCTGCGGTCCGTCCGTGATCGATGGACCAGCAGTCCGCCTCCCGTTCGCTCTCGATGGTCGGGTTGATGATGTGCGCAAGCACGTGATGCGCGCACTCGTGCTGGTAGAAAAAGATCTGCAGCTTCTCCGGCAGTGTCTCGAGCCGCACCGGATCGAGTGCGATCACCGGCACCGCCGAGATGAACGTCGCACGGCCAACATCGCCTCTCAGCGGCGTGTGAAGCGTCTGCACGATCCGCCCGCGAAAATCCCGGCAGGCCATCGACACGCCGCCGATGACGGGCTGGGCCTCGAATGCACCCGCGGACGTGGACGTTGACCGAACGCCGAGCACGACCGCCAGAATACCGAGAACGAGCGCGAAGGCCTTCATGCGCGACCTCCAGGGTTCTGCCAAAAGGGTCCGATTGCCCTTCTTCTACGCAGGCTAGAGTTTTCCCGATCTCCGACGCAAGGGGATAACATTGCCGCATGCAAAATGCGGCCGCATGATCGAATACCGCTGGCGCGCAGCAGCCAACGCGACCCTTGCATCCCGCGCTACGTTTTCGCCGATACGGCCTCAATCGGAAATCCGGCGTCGCGCCACGCGGTGAAACCGCCCGCCAGATGCGCGACCGGCGCAAGCCCCATGTCCTGCGCCGTCCGCGTCGCGAGGGCTGAGCGCCATCCGCTTGCGCAATAGAACACGAACCGGTGCGGCTCGGCGAAAACCGGCTTGTGATACGGGCTCTCCGGGTCGATCCAGAATTCCAGCATCCCGCGCGGACAATGAAAGGCACCGGGAATACGCCCGTCCCGCTCGAGCTCGCGCCTGTCGCGCAGATCGACGAGCAGGACCTCGCCCCGCTCCCGCAAATCGCGCACGTCTTGCGCGCTCAGCGTCTCGATCCTGGCATTCGCGTCTTCGAGAAGCTGGCGATACCCGACCTTCACGCGCGGCGCTCCCGTCTCAGTGGCTCAACGCCTTGGCGATTTCCTCGGTCATCTTCTTGGCGTCGCCGAGCACCATGACCGTGTTGTCGCGATAGAACACCGGATTGTCGATGCCAGCATAGCCGGACGCCAGCGACCGCTTGTTGAAGAACACGGTCGCGGCCTTCCACACCTGCAGCACCGGCATGCCGTAAATCGGTGAGGTCTTGTCGTCCTCGGCGGCCGGGTTCACGACGTCGTTGGCGCCGATGACGTAGACGGCATCCGTCTGCGAGAACTCCGAGTTGATGTCTTCGAGCTCAAACACCTCGTCATAGGGCACGTTGGCTTCCGCGAGCAGCACGTTCATGTGCCCCGGCATGCGTCCCGCGACGGGATGGATCGCGTATTTCACCTCGACGCCCGCCTTCTTGAGAGCGTCCGCCATCTCGCGCAGCGCGTGCTGGGCTTGCGCGACCGCCATGCCGTAGCCCGGCACGATGATCACCTTGGAGGCGTTCTTCAACACATAGGCCGCATCCTCGGCCGAGCCGAGCTTGACCGGCTTCTGCTCGCCGCCACCCCCACCGGGTCCCGCCATCTCGCCGCCGAAGCCGCCGGCGATCACCGAGAGGAAGCTGCGGTTCATGCCCTTGCACATGATGTAGGAGAGGATCGCGCCCGACGAGCCGACGAGCGCGCCCGTGATGATGAGCGCGATGTTGCCGACGGTGAAGCCGATGCCGGCGGCCGCCCAGCCCGAATAGGAGTTGAGCATGGAGACCACGACCGGCATGTCCGCGCCGCCGATCGGAATGATGATCAGGATGCCGAACACGAGCGCCAGGACCGTGATGATCCAGAACGTCGTCGTATCGCCGCCCGACACGCAGAAGCGATAGATGAGGAACGCCATCGCCGCGAACAGCGCGAGGTTGATCAGATGCCGCGCCGGCAACAGGATCGGCGCGCCCGACATGCGCCCCGAGAGCTTCGCGAACGCGATCACGGAGCCGGTGAACGTGATGGCGCCGATGGCAAGACCGATGCCCATTTCCGCGAGGCTCAGGGCACCGATGTTACCCGGCGTACCGATGCCGAAGGCTTCGGGCGCATAGAGCGCGGCCGCCGCGACGAACACTGCCGCCATGCCGACCAGCGAGTGGAAGGCCGCGACGAGCTCCGGCATCTGCGTCATCGGGATCTTCTTGGCGATGACGGCGCCGATCACACCGCCGATGCCGATGCCGCCGATGATGAGCGCCCACGTGAGCGTCTGATCCGGACTTGAGACGGCGAGCGTCGTCAAGACGGCGATGGCCATGCCGACCATGCCGTACGCGTTGCCCTTGCGGCTCGACTCGGGATGCGAGAGCCCCCTGAGCGCCATGATGAACAGCACACCGGAGATCAGGTAGAGGAAGGCAGCGATATTGGGAGTCATCGGACGGCGTCCCCTCTACTTCCCGGCCCGGTTTTTTTCTGAGTCGAGTCTTTTTTCTTGTACATGGCGAGCATCCGGCTGGTGACGAGGAACCCGCCGAAGATGTTCACCGATGCCATCACGAGCGCGAGAAACCCGAACACGCGTGCCGCCGTCGTGCCGTCGGTCACGAGCTCGACGCCGACGGCCAGCAACGCGCCGACCACGATCACCGAGCTGATGGCGTTGGTGACGCTCATCAGCGGCGTATGCAGCGCGGGCGTGACGCTCCACACCACGTAGTAGCCGACGAAGATCGCCATCACGAACACCATGAGGCGATAGACGGAGGGATCGACCGCCCCTCCCATGCCCTCGGCCGCGAGCGCGGCCGTCGGCACGAGCACGACGGCGGCCGCGACCGCGTAAGCCGCGCGCAGGACGCGGCGCGCGAGATCGGCCTCGGCGGCCGCCCGGTCGTTCGGAAGCTGAGCCGCGGCCGGATCGGGATCGTGCGCGCGGGGAGAGTGACGGGTCATCGTGCGGCTCCTCAGGCGGATTGCGGGACGAGGCTCGGATGGACGATCTTTCCATCCCGCGCGACGAGCGTCCCCTTCACGATATCGTCGTCCCAATCGATGCGGAACGACTTGTCCTTCTTGTCGAAGAAGAGTTCGAGGAAGGCGTAGAGGTTCTTGGCGTAGAGGCTCGAGGCATTGACCGCGACCGTGCCCGCGAGGTTGAGCGGCCCGACGATCCTCACGTCCGACACCTCGACCGTCTGGCCCGGCACGGTGGCTTCGCAGTTGCCGCCGCGCTCGGCCGCGAGATCGACGATGATCGAGCCCGGCTTCATGCTCTCGACCATCGCCTGCGTGATGAGGCGCGGCGCGGGACGGCCCGGAATGAGCGCCGTCGTGATGACGATGTCCTGCGTCTTGATGTGGTTGGCGATCAGCTCGGCCTGCTTGGCCTGATACTCGGCCGACATCGGCTTGGCGTAGCCGGCCGCCGTCTGCGCCTCCTTGAACTCGTCGTCCTCGACCGCCACGAACTTGGCGCCGAGAGAGGCCACCTGCTCCTTGGTGGCGGGGCGCACGTCGGTCGCCGACACGATGGCACCGAGCCGGCGCGCCGTTGCGATCGCCTGCAGGCCCGCGACGCCGACACCCATGATGAACACCTTGGCCGCCGGGACCGTCCCCGCCGGCGTCATCATCATCGGCAGCGCCTGGCCGAACAGTGACGCGGCATCGACCACGGCCTTGTAGCCCGCGAGGTTCGCCTGGCTCGACAGCACGTCCATCGACTGCGCGCGCGTGGTGCGCGGCATGAACTCCATGGAGAAAAGGCTGGCGTTGGTTCCTGCAAGGGGATCGAGGCCAGCCCTGTCGTAAGGATCGAGGATCGCGGCGACGACGGCCCCCGGCTTCAACCCGCGGACCTCGTCCACGGAGGGGCGCCGCACCTTGAGCAGGATGTCCGCCCCCGAGACGGCTTCAGCGGCCGAAGAGGCGATCTCGGCCCCCGCCGCCTTCAAAGCGTCGTCGGAGAAACGCGCCCTCAGACCCGCACCGGACTGGACCCGCACCGTCGCGCCGAGCCCCGCGAGCTTCTTCACCGTCTCAGGCGAGACGGCCACCCGCGGCTCGTCTGGACTTTCGTGCGTGACGGCAATCGTGACCATCGAAGCATCCCGTAGACACGTTCCCGCGGGAGAGCTCCGCGAGACGGCCGGCCGGACCGACCGTGTGAAAACTACCGACCGTATGAAAACCCGCCGGACCGAGCGCGGCCACTGCCGGGCGCGCTTCGAGCGCTCCAAACAGCGCCGAAAAGAGCCGACAGTCGCGCGAGGGAAGCGGGACTAGACGAGGAAGTAGGCCATGCCTGCGAGCAGCACGACGGAGGACACGATGCCAATTTTGGTCCAGGCGAGGAAGTTCTTATAGGTGCGGTTATGCTCGGCGTAGTCCATGGCCGGATGACCGCCGGAAGTGTCGATCCCCATAAAATCCTCCCATTCGTTTGTTTGAGCCGTTGGCACTTGGTAGCTCAACACCTTCGGCTCATCAAGTCTACCTGGAGCACAGGCCGATCGAGAGGCCCCGTAAAGCGGGTTTTCGTCAGGCTTCGGCCAAGCCCAAATAGAGGCGCAATCCGATGCCAGCATCACGCCCTCTTGCCAATCCAGACAAAAGACCAAACGGGACCAAGGTCTAAGGGAAAGGACTTCATGGCGAGCCGCAGCGTTCGAAAGACCTTGACCGAATGGCGCGCCGGCGCCGCGGCGGGCCTCGTCGCCGTCTTGGCAGCTACGACCGCGTCAGCTCATTCGCTCGAAGTCCCATCCGGCGAGGAAGACGCCATCAAGGCCTGCGAGAAAAAAATCTGCACGATGATTCTCGGCAAGGAGCCGACCGGTGACGACCTCACCTGCGACCTGCAAAAGACGTGGGCGCAGTCCTCGCTCGATGGCGGCAAGAGCAAAGGCATGTCCTGGGGCTTCGGAGACGCACGCTGCAACGTCGACGTGGCGCTCTCGCGCGCGGATATCATCGCGGCCCTGACCCAGCGAAAGCACACCGTGCGGGTGCCCGCCCATGACGTGAGCTGCGTCGTGGTTCGGGAGGGCGAGGAGCGCCCCGTCGCCATGACCGTGGCGCCCAAGCTCAGGTTCAAGGATGGCAAGGCCGACAAGGTCTGGATCAATCTCGAAAAAATCGAAGGTCCAGCCGACGTGCGCGCCACCGTCTGGACCGCGGCCCAACTCGAAGACACGCTCGGCGTCTTCCATCGGCCGCTGATCCGCTCCATCAATCGGTTCATTCATCGCCGCTGCGAGCAGCGGTGGGGGCCGGAAGGCAGCGAAAGGAAAGCCGAGCGCAAAGAGGCGGCCGGAAAGAAGAAGGCCGCCGCAACGGACCTTCCGAAGAAAAAGGAGGCGCCGCCGGCCAAAGCCGCAGCCGCGCAATAGAAGACCACCGGTTAATCCGGCAACGGAAAGAATGCCCCGCCGCTCCAGATCCCGAGCACCCCCCCGTCGGAGCTGGGCACGGCCAATGCCACCAGATCGTAGACGAGCGCCCGGGAAACGAGCGCATCGAGCCGCCCGCGCACATGCACGTAGGGCTTGAACGCACCGCCCGCGCCGCCGCCGGCAAAGCGCAGCGGATGATCGGCGCCGCAGCACACGACATCGCCCACGTTCGTGCGAAACAGCAGCGATTGGGTCGCGCCCGCCCCCTCGACTTGCATCTCCACGGCGATGAATGGCGCGTCGGCAACCGCGACGTCGATCTTTTCCACCGGCGTGACGAGATAGGTCCGCCCGTCCGCATCGCGCCGCAACACGCGCGCGAACAGCTTCACCATCGCGGGGCGGCGGATCGGGCTCCCTTGATAATGCCAGCTTCCGTCACCCCGGATTTCGAGGCCGATGTCGCCGCAGTACGGTGGATTCCAGCGCTCGACCGGGGCCGGAGCGTCGCCCTCGGCGTATTTCAGAAGATCCGCAAGCCTGTCCATGCCGTATCCTCCTGGCGGATCGGAACATCGCGCCCGCAGCGTCGTTTGCCAATACGCGTCCCGACCACCGGAAAACGCACCGGAAAGATTGCCGTTTCAGCGTAATAAAGGTGATTTCCCGATCGTCTTACCTAGGTTTAACTTGACCCGCCCCCCTGCGAGCCGGTCACATCGCAAGCAAAAGCATCAGACAAGGCCCGCCCCTGCGCGTTTCACCCTGCGAGGCGGCCCCTGCAAATCATGAGCGGCGATCCATGAGCACTGTCATCCAGACCGACGAAACCATCGTTCCGAGGCTCGAAGCTGCCGCCGAACGCGTCAAGCGCGCCCACAAGGCCGCTGCTTCCGTCATCTTCGGCCAGGATGTCGTCATCGAGCGCTCCTTGATCACGATCCTCTCGGGCGGCCACGCGCTCCTCATCGGTGTGCCCGGTCTCGCCAAGACGTTGCTGGTCGAGACGCTCGGCCGCGTGCTCGGCCTCGACGCGAAGCGCATTCAGTTCACGCCCGACCTCATGCCCTCCGACATCATCGGCTCGGAGGTGCTCGAAGACACGCCAGGCGAGCGGCGCAGCTTCCGCTTCATCAAGGGCCCGATCTTCACCCAGCTCCTGATGGCGGACGAAATCAACCGCGCCTCGCCCAAGACGCAGTCGGCGCTGCTCCAGGCCATGCAGGAGCATCACGTCACGGTGGCCGGCCAGCGCCATGACGTGCCCCAGCCGTTCCACGTGCTGGCGACGCAGAACCCGCTGGAGCAGGAGGGCACCTATCCCCTGCCCGAAGCGCAGCTCGACCGCTTCCTGCTCGAGATCGACGTGACGTACCCGGATCTCGCCGCCGAGCGGCGCATGCTCTACGCCACCACCGGCACCGACGACCGTGCTGTCGAAACCGTGCTGTCGGCAGGCGACCTGATGGCCATCCAGCGCCTCGTGCGCCAGATGCCGGTGCCGGACAAGGTCGTGGAAGCAATCCTGAAGCTCGTGCGCTCGGCCCGTCCAGGCACGGGCGCCAATGCCGAAACCGACCGTCTCATCGCCTGGGGCCCCGGCCCGCGCGCCAGCCAGGCGCTGACCCTCGCCGTCCGCGCCAAGGCGCTCATCGACGGCCGCCTCGCCCCCTCGATCGACGACGTGGTCGAGCTGGCCGAGCCCGTCCTCAAGCACCGCATGGCGCTCTCCTTCGCCGCTCGCGCCGAGGGCGAGGAACTGGGTCAACTCATCGCCCGCCTCGCCCAAGCACTGGAGTAAGCGGCATGGCGGCGCCCCGCGGGCACGTCCCTGGCCAGGCCCAACCCGGCGTGTTCCGTCTCGAACGCGACGCGCATGCCGTTGCCGAGCGCCTGCCCGATCTCCTGATCGAAGCCGACCGCATCGCCCAGACCGTCGCCCACGGCATTCACGGCCGCCGCCGCGCGGGACCGGGCGAGACCTTCTGGCAGTTCCGCACCTACGAGCAGCAGGATTCGGCCCAGCTCATCGACTGGCGCCGCTCCGCGAGCTCCGATCATCTCTACGTGCGCGAACGCGAGTGGGAAGCCGCCCATACGCTGTGGCTATGGCCGGACCTCTCGCTCTCCATGGCCTTCCAGAGCCATCTCGCGACAACCACCAAACGCGATCGCGCCCTCGTCCTCATGCTGGCCGCAGCCGAATTGCTCGTGCGCGGCGGAGAACGCGTCGGCCTGCTCGGCATCACGCCGCCTTATGCGACCCGGCGCGCCTCGACGCGTCTCGCCGAAGCCATCGCCTCCCACACCGAAAGCCCGCTGCTCGTGAGCGGACGGCCGTCTCCCGCCCGCGTCAGCCGCTTTTCCGGTGTCCTGCTGTTCTCAGACTTCCTCGATCCCATCGAGGAGATCCGCGAAAGCATCGAAACGCTGGCCGCGAGCGGCGCCTCGGGCCATCTGATCCAGGTGCTGGACCCGGCGGAAGAAACGCTTCCCTACGAGGGCCGCACCGAGTTTCTCGGGCTCGAAGGCGCCGAGAGCTGGATCGCGGATCGCGCCGAAAGCCTGCGCGCGCGCTATCAAGCCCGTCTCAAAGCGCACCGCGAGGAGTTGCAGGCGCTCGCCACGCGTCTCGGCTGGTCGTTCATGGTCCATCATACGGACCGCCCGCCGACCGAACCGCTCCTCACCCTCATCATGCGCCTTGAAGGCCGCGAAGGCGGATATCTCTGGCAGCAACCGGCCGCCCAAGAGCGCGCGCCGGGCGCTCATCAGGCCGAGGAGCGCTCATGAGCATCGGCGCCCTCGCATTCCTCAATCCGTGGCTGCTCACCGCGCTCGCCGCGCTGCCGCTCATCTATTGGCTGCTGCGCACGGTGCCCCCGCGCCCGAAGCAGGTCGAATTTCCGGCCACCCGCATCCTCGTCGGCATCGAGAACGAGGAGAAGACACCCGCCAAAACACCATGGTGGCTGCTGCTCATCCGGCTCCTCGCCGCCGCGCTCATCATTCTGGCCTTGGCCGATCCGGTCCTGAACCCGACGCGCGAGCGCGCCCTCACCGGCAGTGGCCCCGTCGTCATCGCCATCGACAATGGGTGGGCCGCTGCCAACGGGTGGGACCGGCGCACCGCGCTCGCCGAAGAGATGATCGCGGAAGCCCAGCGCCAGGGCCGGTCCGTCATGGTCGCCGAAACCGCGCCCGCCGCCAAGACGCGCACGCTGAAGCTCGAAGCCCCGTCTGAAGCCCGCGCGACGTTGGCCGCGCTCGAGCCGCGCCCCTTCGCGCCGGATCGCACCGCGACGCTCGCAGCCCTCAAGGATGCCCTCGCCGCCACCGACGCAACCGGCCCCAGCATCCTCTGGCTCACCGACGGCATCGATCACGCGAAGGATGCCGCAGCGTTTGCCGAGGGTCTCGAAGGCCTGGCGGACGGCGGCACGCTCGCCATCGCGGAGGATGCGGCCGGCGAGGAACCGCTCGGCCTCACGGCGAACGTCGGCGCGGACGGCAAGCTCGTCGCTCGCGTCATCCGCACGGGAGGGCCGGCGCGCGCAGGCCGCATCGATGCCGTCTCGGCGCGCGGCCAGCGCCTCGGCGAGACCGCGTTCTCGCTCGCACCCGGCGCCACCGAAGCCAGCGTCACGTTCGAGCTTCCGCTCGAGCTCAGAAATCAGGTGACGCGTCTCGACATTTCCGCCGAGCGTTCCGCCGGCACCGTGAGCCTGCTCGACGGCCGCTCCCAATGGCAGCGCGTCGGCATGATCTCGGGCGAAAGCCAGGAGCAGGCCCAGCCTCTCCTCGCGCCGCTGTTCTATCTGGAGAAGGCCGTCCAGCCGTACGCCGAAATCGTCCGGCCGCAGGATCTCAACCTCGCCGACGGCATCGACACGGTTTTGAAGCAGCGCGCGAGCGTCCTCATGCTGGCCGACATCGGCACGCTCGCGGGCGACATCAAATCCCGCGTCGACGAGTGGGTGAAGGCTGGCGGCGTGCTCGTGCGCTTCGCCGGACCCCGGCTCGAAAGTGGCGGCGACGATCTTCTCCCCGTCGCGCTCCGCGTCGGCGGCCGCACGCTCGGCGGCGCGCTCTCGTGGTCCAGCCCGCAACCGCTCGCAGATTTCGATTCTTCGAGCCTCTTCGCCGGCATTCCCGTGCCGAAAGACGTCACTGTCTCGCGGCAGGTGCTGGCCGATCCGGCGCGTCTGACCTCGGATATCCAGGTCTGGGCCCGTCTCGGCGACGGCACGCCGCTCGTCACCGCGGCCGCCCACGGCGCAGGCCAGGTCGTCTTGTTCCACGTGACCGCGAACTCCGACTGGTCGAACCTTCCGATGTCGGGTCTGTTCGTCGAGATGCTGCGTCGGGTGACGGCGCTCGGCAGCCTGGCGCCACCGGCTGCGGCCGAGGGCGCGGCGCCCGAGACGTCCGCGAACGTGGCCAATCAGACCGCCAACCTCGAAGCCTTCGCGCCGGTGCAGACGCTCGACGGCTACGGCATTCTGCGTGCGCCCCCGCCGACGGCCGAAGCGATCCCCGCCGAGCACCTCACGTCCGCGAAAGCTAGCCTTCAACACCCACCGGGCTACTATGGGGCACAGGGGTCTCCGCGCGCGCTCAACGTTCTGGAAGCGGACAGCACGTTGAGCCCGCTCCCGTCCCGTCCGAGTGGGATTTCTCAGATGCCCTACGACACGCAGCCGTCGACACCGCTCGCGCCGTATCTGCTCACCGCCTCGCTCGCGCTCGTGTTCGCCGACATCGTCGCCGTGCTCGTCCTCCTCGGCGTGATCGCGACCTTCGCCACCCACCTCGGCGTCCGCCGCCGCCCGGTTGCGGCAGGTACGCTTCTGGCGGCATTCGGCGCAGCGAGCGTCTTACTGTCGCCAGACGCCGCCACCGCGCAGGCCCAGCCCAATGCGCTGCCGCCGAGCGCCGCGGTCGCGCAGAAGGCCACCGGAAACGTCACCCTCGGCTACGTGATCACCGGTGACTCGACGGCTGACGCGACGAGCCAGGCGGGCCTCTCGGGTCTCTCGCGCATCCTCGCGGTCCGCACGGCCGTGGAGCCGGGCGAGCCGCTGCCCGTCAATATCATCGAGGACGAGATCGCGTTCTTCCCCGTCCTCTATTGGCCCGTGCTCGCCAACGCCGAAGCGCTCCCGCAGGCGACCCTCGCCAAGATCGACGCCTACATGAAGCAGGGCGGCATGATCATCTTCGACACGCGCGACTTCGGCACCGGCGTTCCTTCGGGCGGAGGCTTCGAAGGGCGCAACGGATCGCTGCAGCGCCTCGTCGGCCAGCTCGACGTGCCGCGCCTCGAACCGGTCCCTGAGGACCACGTGCTGACGAAGTCGTTTTATCTTCTGCGCTCGTTCCCCGGCCGTTGGGAAGGCGGGCAGCTCTGGGTCGAGGCCGGCACCGGGGGCGAAGCGGAAGCGGGCTCGGAAACAGGCGGCCGGCGTGCGCGCCAGGCTGACGGCGTCAGCTCCATTCTCATCACGTCGAACGATTTCGCAGCCGCCTGGGCGCTCGATTCCCGCGGGCGTCCGCTCTATCCCGTCGTGCCCGGCGGCGAGAGCCAGCGCGAAATGGCGCTGAGGAGCGGCATCAACATCGTGATGCACGCGCTCACCGGCAACTACAAGGCCGACCAGGTGCACATCCCGGCGCTGCTCGAGCGGCTCGGGCAATGACGCGCCGTAACGGCCCGGCAAGGAGCAACTGTTGAACTGGTCGATCGAAGTCGCACCGCTCGTTCCCGTCCCGCTTCTGTGGGCG
>ERZ869909.1938-NODE-1938-length-15293-cov-4.232913_pt1 | contig 15293 bp, 13 predicted proteins | sample MGYA00520892_ERZ869909 | MGnify/ENA primary metagenome ERZ869909 (study PRJEB32215, sample SAMEA104723947) | bioreactor metagenome | biome: bioreactor; feature: anaerobic bioreactor; material: water | place: China | collected 2015-03-12 ...
CGCGCTGTGGATTCTCATCGCCAATGGCTGGATGCAGAACCCGGTGGGCTCCGAATTCAATCCGGAGACCATGCGCATGGAAGTCGTCGACTTCATGGCCGTGCTCTTCAATCCGGTGGCGCAGGCCAAATTCGTCCACACGGTTGCGGCCGGCTATGTCACCGGCGCGCTCTTCGTGCTGGCGATCTCGGCCTGGTTCCTGCTGCAGCGCCGCCATCGCGGATTTGCCAAGCGCTCGATGACGGTCGCGGCCGCCTTCGGCCTGATGGGCTCGCTCTCGGTCGTGGTGCTGGGCGATGAGAGCGGCTATGCGCTCACCCACAACCAGCGCATGAAGCTCGCCGCCCTTGAAGCGATGTGGGAGACGCACGAGGCGCCCGCACCGCTCACCCTTGTGGGCTTCCCGGACGTGGAAAACCAGACCACGCATTTTGCGGTGGATGTGCCCTGGGTGCTGGGCCTTATCGCCACGCGCTCGCTGGATCAGGAGGTGCAGGGCATTCTGCCCCTCGTCGCCATCGCCGAGACGCGCGTGGAGAACGGCATACGCGCCTATGACGCCCTGCAAAGACTGCGCGCCGACGAGAATGATATCGAAGCGCGCACGCAGTTTGAGGAGACCAAGTTCGACCTTGGTTATGGCCTGCTCCTGCAGCGCTATATTGCAGATCCGCGAGACGCGACGCCTGACCAGATAAGGCAGGCTGCGTTCGACACGATACCCGACGTGCCGGTCATGTTCTGGTCCTTCCGCTTCATGGCGGGGATCGGCCTCTACATGATCCTTCTCTTCGGCACCGCCTTTGTGCTCTGCACGATGCGAAAACACGAGACGCGCTGGTTCCTGTGGGTGGCGCTGTTCTCCCTGCCGCTTCCATGGGTCGCGGCGGAGCTGGGATGGCTGCTGGCCGAATATGGCCGCCAGCCCTGGATCATCGAGGGCATGCTGCCGACCTTCCTTGGCGTCTCCAGCCTCAATGCCACGCAGATATGGATGACCATTGCCGGCTTCACCGCGCTCTATGGCGCGCTGGCCGTGGTCGAGGTGATGCTGATGCTGCACTTCATCCGCAAGGGCCCCTATGCGGGCAAGGGCGGTGATGTGGCGCGCCGCCCCACCCACAAGCCCGCGATTGCCGATGACGGCATGACCCCCATTCCGGCCGAATAGGAGAACCGCAAGATGGAAATCCCGATTTCTTATGAAGTCCTGCGCGTCCTCTGGTGGGGATTGCTGGGCGTCCTCCTGATCGGCTTTGCCGCGACGGACGGATTTGACTTTGGCGTGGCCGGCCTGTTGCCCTTCGTGGCCAAGACCGATGCTGAACGCCGGGTTGCGATCAACACGGTCGGGCCGACCTGGGAAGGAAACCAGGTCTGGTTCATCCTGGGTGGCGGGGCGATCTTTGCCGCCTGGCCGATGGTCTATGCGGTCTCGTTCTCTGGCCTCTATCTGGCGATGTTCGTACTGCTGGCCGCGCTGATACTGCGTCCTGTCGGCTTCAAATACCGCTCCAAGCGGGAAGATCCGCGCTGGCGGGCCATGTGGGACTGGGCGCTGTTTACCGGCGGCTTTGTGCCCGCACTCCTGTTCGGGGTGGCGGTCGGCAATGTGCTGGTGGGCCTGCCCTTCCGGCTGGATGACGATCTGCGCGCCTTCTGGGATGGCTCCTTCTTCGACCTTCTCAATCCGTTCGCGATCCTGTGCGGCCTGCTGTCGGTGACGATGATGGGCCTGCATGGCGCGGCCTGGCTGTCGATGAAGGCCGAATATGGCCCGGTGCGGGACCGCGCACGCGCGCTTGCTCCCATCTTCGCCATTACCTCAATCGTGCTCTTTGCCGGCGGCGGCCTGGTCATGGCCTATGGCCCTTACGGCTTTGCGCAAGTGGGCGATGTCGATCCGGCAGGCCCGTCAAACCCGCTGCGGGCCGAGACGGTGGCGGCGGCAGGCGCGTGGCTGTCGAACTATGCCGCCCATCCCTGGATGATCCTGGCACCCGTGCTGGGCTTTGGCGGGGCGTTTGCGGCGCTGGCAGGCCTGAGGCTGAATTCGGAGAGCATCACCTTTATCGGCTCCAAGCTCTCCACCTTGGGGATCATCTCGACGGCGGGGCTGTCCATGTTCCCCTTCATCCTGCCGTCCAGCATTCAACCCAATGCCAGCCTGACGGTGTGGAACAGCTCATCAAGCCATCTCACCTTGTTCATCATGCTGATCACGACAGCGATCTTCCTGCCCATAATCCTCGCCTACACCTCGTGGGCCTTCAAGGTGATGTGGGGCCGGGTGACGACCGAGGATGTGACCAGTGGCGGTGACTACTATTAGGCCCTGAAAGGACCGGATTGATATGTGGTATTTTGCCTGGGTACTCGGCATTGGCCTGGCCTGCTCCTTCGCCATCCTGAACGCCATGTGGCACGAGATGTCGCTGGGCGATGAAGGCGATAGCGGCTCCAGCGAGGAAGCGGCCCGCTGGTAGGCAGGCCGGCAAGGCCGCTCACGATGAGACGGGGTGCATCGTGTCCCTGCGCGCGATCAGCCCCGTCTCGCGTATCCGCCTTGCCCGTTCAACGAGGCCATCTGCAGTGATGTGCTCATAGTCCACGTCCCGGCCCTCTGCGGCCGGGAGTGTTTCCTCGCGCAGGACCGCAACCGACCAGTCGGCAAAGCAGCGCTGGTCCACCTCGCCGCAAAACACGATTTCCAGTCCCCGGTGTGCGGTGTCCCGCGCGATGCGCCGGAAGGTGGCGGACACCGCCTGGCGCGATCCCTCCAGCACTTGCAGGAAACGGTCACCATCAACGGCCAGCACGCCGGTCAGCCCTTCGGGCGGATTGTTGCGCAAGCCGGCTGACAATATGCGCCCCATCTCGTCGGATACATTGCGCGATCCGGACATGAAATCAGCGACGCTGTGATAGACGAGGCGGGTGAGGAACATGGGTTTCGATCCTTGAAAATGCCGCTGCCGCGCCCCCTGAGAGACCGCGGCAGTTAATCGTGCCGGTGTTCGTCTCAGAGCGAAGCATAAACGAATTCCGGCGCTTACTCTGTCTGCGCTGCCCGGAAATCGTGCACTCTTTCCGGTCCGCCATTCTTGCGCAGGAAAGCATCGTACGATTCAGCACTCATCGTGGCGGTGGCGGAATGCACCAGCCATTCACTGCCGGTGAAGACCGGCGTCTGCACTGAATGAAAGCAGCGTCTCTCGCCATCGACAGGCGCCCGCCAGATCCGCTCCACGCAGGCGACATCACCCTCGAACGCGCCGCATGCGAGGACTTCCCGGACTATGTCCGACACGGCCTGACCCAGCGGATCGGCGGTTTCCATGCCCGGCGTGTAGGCCTCAAAAGGAGGCCCGGCGTGGCGGTATCGTGAACTGGCTTCGATGACCGCGACCGCGCCGTCCCGGTATGCCAGCAGCGCCACCGCATGAGGCGAGTGGCGCACGATGGCGCGCAGCTGGTCCACCAGAGGCCGGCGCACCGGATTGCGCAGCAATTCGCGCAGGCGCGCGGCAATCTCGCGCGACGGCTCGATCACCCCGTTCTCCAGCCGCGAGACATAAGACTGGCTGACTTTCAGCCGGCTCGCGGCATCGTCCTGCTTCATATTGCTGCGAAGCCGCAAAGCCCGCAGCGCTAGTCCCCACCTGCCAGGCGTCCCCTCACGCCCGGCCCCATTGTCGTTCGTCAACCATATACTCCCCGTTTATTTCCCCACCAGAAATACGGATTAACCTGCTGGCACACGGATGCATGCATGTTTTTATGTCGCAGCAGTAGGTCTGGCCGCAGCCTTGCTGCACATGCTGCGCTTTGCGGCGTCGCGCACACGGCCCTGTCTTGACCCATCCCCCGTGCCATTTACTGTCGCGGGTTCGCCCGGCAAGAGGCGGCTAGCGGGAGATCAGACCAGATGGGTTTTTTCAGCGCAATCCAGCGTGAGATTTTCTACACCAAGGAGCTGATCCGGCTCCTGAAAACGCTCAAGTCGATCACGCCGGATTCAACCGATCTGACGCCGGACCTTCTCGAGCGCAATGTGGACGCGCACAAAGCCCGCCCGGCCTTTATCCTGGAGGACGGCTCGACGATCAGCTATGGCGCGTTTGATGCGTTTGCGAACCGGGTCGCCAACTGGGCTTTGGCCAGCGGCATCAAGCCCGGTGACACGGTTGCGCTCTATATGGGCAATCGCTGGGAATACATCGCCTTCTGGTTCGGCCTGTCGAAAGTGGGCGTCATCGCCGCGCTCCTGAACAATCAGGTGACCGGCAAGGCGCTCGCCCACGGGGTGAATATCGCCGAGGCCGCCCATGTGATTCTCGAGGGCGAACTCAGCGCCGCCTACGCAGCCTCTGCCGAGGCCATCGGCCCGATCACGCCCTGGGTCTTTGATGGCGATGCCGCGTCCGTGCCCGGCGGGCAGGATCTCGGTGGCGCGCTGGCGGCTGTCTCTGACGAGCGCCCCGGCCGTGAGCACCGCGCGCATCTTCTGGCCAAAGACCCGTGCCTGAAAATGTACACCTCCGGCACGACCGGCCTGCCCAAGGCGGCCATCGTGGCGCACACCCGTTCGCTCTACTACCTGCAGGGCTTCGCGGTGGCGTCCAACGCCTCGCCGAAAGACCGCATGATGATGGTGCTGCCGCTCTATCACGCGACGGGCGGGCTGTGCGGTGTGGGCTGCGCGCTCTCCAAGGGCGGGGCGCTGATCGTGCGCCGCAAGTTTTCCGCCAGCGCCTTCTGGAAGGACGCCGCCGAGCATGGCGCGACCATGTTCATGTATGTCGGCGAGCTGTGCCGCTTCCTTGTGGCCGCTGATCCCTCGCCGGACGAGAAGAAGCACAAGATCCGCATCGCCATCGGCAACGGGCTGCGCCCCGATGTCTGGCCGCGCTTTGTCGAGCGCTCCGGCATCAAGCGCATCATGGAGTTCTATGGCGCGACGGAGGGCAATGTCAGCTTCCTGAACCTGGATTCCAAGCCCGGCGCCATCGGCCGCGTGCCGCCCTATCTGCGGAGCCGCTTCAACTCGGCGCTGGTGAAGTTTGATCTCGATTCCGAGGCGCCTGTGCGTGACGCCAGGGGGCGCTGCATTCCGTGCGGGCCCGATGAGGTGGGCGAGGCCATTGGCGAGATACGCCCCGATGATGCCCGCTACCGCTTTGACGGCTATGGCGACAAGGAAGCGACCGAGAAGAAGCTCCTGCGCGACGTGTTCAAGAAGGGCGATCTGTATTTCCGCACCGGCGATCTGATGAAGCGCGATGCGCAAGGCTATTTCTACTTCATCGACCGGGTGGGCGACACCTTCCGCTGGAAGTCGGAGAATGTGGCGACCTCGGAAGTGGCCGAGATCATGGGCATGGCGCCGGGCATCGTGCAGGCCAATATCTATGGCGTGCCGGTGGCGGATTATCCCGGCAAGGCCGGCATGGCCGCTCTGGTGGTGAACAAGGATTTCGATCTCGCCACCGTTCATGCGCATGTGACCAAGGAGCTGCCGGCCTATGCCCGCCCGCTCTTTGTGCGCATCCACCAGGAAGACCCGTCAGAGCACACGACCGGCACGTTCAAGCTGAAAAAGACCGATCTGGTGGCCGAAGGGTGGGATCCGGCGAAAATCTCCGAACCGCTCTATATCGATCACCCCGAACAGAAGGCCTATGTGCCCCTGACCGCGGAAATCCGCGCCGCTATCGAGAGCGGGGAGCTGCGGGTTTAGGCTGCTTGCCAAAATACGGAAATTCCGTATAGTCTTGCGGTGAGCGACAGGTTTGATCCGGCCAAGGATGCCGCCAATCTGGCAAAGCACGGCTTGTCACTGGCTTTTGGTGACCGGATTTTCCGCGATGCCGGGCATCTGATCCTGCCGTCTATCCGTCCTGTTGACGGTGAAGAGCGGTTCAAGGTGATCGGCGCGGTGGAGGCAAAGCTGTTCACTGGTGTGTTTACGTGGCGGGGTGGCCGCCCCCGCTTCATCTCGGTTCGCAGGAGCAATTCCGGTGAAGAAAGAGCCTATCATTCTGCCGGCTGACCCCATGGATGACGAGGATTTCGCCGTCTCCGCTGAAGGCATGGAGCGCGGGCAGCGGGCCCGGCTGATCCGGCAGACGCGCAATAATCTCGGCCTGTCGCAGGCCGAGTTCGCCCAGCGCTTCCGCGTGCCGGTCGGCACCTTGCGCGACTGGGAGCAGGCGCGCGTTACCGCGCCCGATTTCGCGATTGCCTATGTGCAGGTGATTGCCCGCCATCCCGACATGGTCGCCGACGCCCTGAACTGATCAGCCCTTGCCCCGCTCCTTGCGGGCGCTGGCAAGGTCCAGCTCCGGCGCGGCATGGTCCAGCGGCGCGTTGACCGGCAGATGGCAGGTCACTTTCGTGCCGCGTCCGGGCGTGGAGTCCAGCTCCACCCAGCCGCCATGCAGGCGCACGATTTCCTTCACCAGAGCGAGGCCGAGGCCCGCCCCGGCGCGGTTCGACTGACCGCGTTCAAAGCGCTCGAACACGCTTGCCTGCCTGTCCTTGTCGATACCCTCGCCATTGTCGGCAACCCACAGGCGCGCCTCGCCGTCCTTCACCTCCGCGCCCACCTCGATGCGGCCGCCCTGATCGACATGATCGAGCGCATTGGTGAGCAGGTTGTAGAGTACCTGCTTCAGCCGGGCGCCATCGGCGCGTACCGGCCCTTCGCCCTTGCCGGCATTGACGTTCAGCTTGATGCCGGCGTGTTCGGCGCGCGGCATGACCAGCTCTGCGGCCTCGGCGGCCAGCGCATCAAGCCGGGTATCGCCGAGATCCAGCTCCAGCTGGCCGGCATCAATGGCGGCAATGTCCAGAATATCGTCGATCAGCTTGGCCAGCTGGGCAGAGGCGGTCTGGATGGCGGCGATCGGGTCTTTCTGCCGGTCAGAGAGCGGGCCCGCAAACCCGCCCGCCAGCAGGTCGGCATAACCGCCAATGGTCGTCAGGGGCGTGCGCAGCTGATAGCTGACATGGCCGACAAAGCCGGTCTTGATCTTTTCAGACGCTTCCAGCGCCTCGGCGCGGTCGCGCAGCGCCTCTTCCACCCGGCGTGTATCGGTGATGTCGTCCCAGGCGATCAGGGTTGCGCCATCGGGCAGCGGACGGCTGAGCCAGGTCAGCACCGAGCCATCGGCGCGCCGCACCTCGCCCGTCTTGGCGGTGCGTGATTCCGGTGAGGTGTCGGTGATACGCGCCTTGATGGCCGCCCAGGATTCCTTGTCGGGATGAAGCGCGTGGCAGGCATCGGCGATGGCGGTGAAGTCGGCCTTCTCCAGCGTTTCCGGGGCCAGCTTCCACAGCGTTTCAAACGCCAGATTGTGCAGCTGCAGCTCGCCTTCCGGGCCAAACACGGCCACCGCCTCATGCAGCCGGTCCAGCGTGGCGCGCTGCACCTTGATAAGGGTGTTGTAGCGGGCCTGCAGGGCCAGCTGGTCGGTCATGTCTTCAAAGATCAGCAATACGCCGCCCAGCGGATGGCGCTGGCGGGCCACGCGCAAGGTACGCCCATCGCCCAGCGGCCACAGCTCGTCGGGCGTCTCGGTGCCCGGCGGGCGCTCATAATAGGCCAGCTCGCCGGCTTTCCAGTTCTTGTAGTCGGCATTGGCGGAGTTCGGCAGAAGCTGGTCCTCACGCAGCCGGTCCAGCAGCGCGCCGTGCGAGGGGCGGTCATTGAGCACCGCCTCTTCCAGAGCAAACAGCCGGGCAAAGGCGCGGTTGTAGAAGATGAGCTGCTTGGTGCGGTCAAAAATGGCGACCGCCTCTGCCATGTGGTTCAGCGTCTCGTCATGGGCTTCGCGGAAGCGTTTCAGCGCCGCGCGCGCTTCTTCGCCGCGCGTGATGTCAAAGGCTGCGCCCGCCACACCGCCGGAGATGGGGAAGACCACCACGTCCAGCGCCCGGCGTTCGCCCTTGATGACCGCGCCGCGCACATGGGCCACCGGAGCGCTGGCTTTCAGCGCCTCACCCGCCTGCGCAGGCAGGCCCGGCTCCAGCAAGAGCTGCCGGTCGATCACATCGGCGGCGCTTCTGCCCTCGACGGCCTCCACATAGGCCGGATTGACCCAGTGCAGCCGCCCGGATGCGCTGATGCGCCAGGAGGGGAAGGGCGCCTTGCCCAGCATGTCCAGGAAAGCCAGTGGATCGTCTGCCACGACCGAGCGGGCCTCTTCCAGCCGCCCGCGCGCACCGGATTCCTCAAGGCCGCGAATCGTCGCATCGGCGATCCAGAGGACGAGCTGCGATCCGGCCGGGCGGCCATCGGCCTCGATAAAGCGCCCCGACGGGCCCGATACGGTCAGCGAGAAGGGTTTGCCCTCGCGCATGAGCTCGCCCATGCGCTGGCGCAGCGTGGTTTCCATCCCGCCCGCCGAGCGCGCCTCATAATCGGCGATACCGTCCAGAAGCGCGGTCGCCGGATCAGGCTCGTTCATCACGCCAGAGCCCAGATCGGCAAACTGGACCAGAGAGGCAAGGGCGGTCGGCGAGCCATAGACGCGCGGCGAGGACCAGCCGGCGGCGTCAGGATCGGGCGGTGTCTCCCAGACCAGAACCAGGCCGGGATGGGCGCCGAACACGCTGTCTGCCCGGGCCAGACGGTCTTCAAGCCAGGCAATACGCTTTTGCCAGTGGGATCTTGCAGTGCGCACGCCTTCGGTCAGGCGCCAGGCCCACAGGGCGGTCGCCACGGCAAATCCCACCGCGCCGCCGGTAACGATCAACGTTGCCAGCTGAGCCGGCTCGGTGGCCATCATGGCATGCCCCCTTCACTGCGCGGCTGCATCATCAGGACACGTGGCCATCGTGTCAGTGCGGCCGGTCGAATCACCACCTTAACTTAAGGTGAATCGGCAAGCGAGGAGACGTTATCAGCGTATGCGCACCTGTCCGAGGATAAACTCGAACATCACCGTGCAGCCGGTCAGGTGCGCGCCCTCGGACAAGGGTGCGAACTGCCATTGTTCGACCGCGCGGCGGGCCTCGCGGTCAAAGAAGCGGCCCGGCACGCCTTGCGCAATGCGCACATTCTCCACCGCGCCAGACCCGTCCACGTCGAACTGGACAATGGACCAGCCCTGCTCGCCGCGTGCCCAGCCGCGCGCGGGGTATTCGGGCAAGGGAGCCTCTACCGCGCTCAAGGGCTCGCCCTGACAGCCCTCGCTGGGGGCCATGCGGGCAATATTGGGCATGAGCGGCATTTGCGATTGCGGCATGAACGGCCCGCGCTCACGCGGGTCGGTCATCGGCGCTGGCACGGACACACAGCCCGAAAGGACGATTGCCAGACCCGCAAGGGCAAGAAGAGGGGTGGTGCGCATGGCCGCCAGACTAGCGGCTAAAGCCTGCCACGCCAGCGCTTTTGCGCAGCGCGAAGTACGCGCTTGACATCATATAAGGACATCTTTATGTCCTGATCTTGCGCCGATTTGAGCTTCAGCTTGCGGGCGCGGAACAAATGCAGCTAAAGCGAAGCAGGACAAGACAATGCTGCCCGGACCGGGCACGACCGGAACAGTCCTGCATCCCTTTGCCACCGGCGCTCTTGCATTTGCCTTTCCGCTCTCCCGCGCGACGGAAAAGAAGAGTGGAACTGCCATGGCCCCGCTGGATTACGCACCGAGCTTTGTGTCTCCCGTAACCGTACGCAGCCGGCCCATGCGCGCGGTATTGCTGGGCTGCGGCACGGTCGGCAGCGCGCTTCGCGCCCGCCTGCCGCAAGGCGTGGCGATTGAAGCCATTGCGGTGAGCCGCTGGCGTGATCTGGGCAAGGGTCCGGTACGCGTGCTCGACAGTCTCGATGCCGCGCTGGACCTTGCTCCTGATCTGGTCATTGACGCCCTGCCGGGCTGCGCGGGCGCCGAGACGGCGCTGGAGCGCGCGGTTCAGGCCGGTGCCCACATCGTCTCCGCCAACAAGGCCGTCATCGCCCGCCGCCCCGATCTGGAGCGCGCGGCGAAAGAAAAGGGCCGCGCCTTTCTCTATAGCGCCGCGGTGGGCGGCGGTGTGCCCGTGCTGGAAACGGTCAGCGCCCTCAATGCGCGCGGACGCGAAATCACGACCGTAAAGGGCGTGTTCAACGGCACATCGAATTTCGTGCTGGACCGGCTGGCCAAGGGCGAGGCGCTGGACGATGCCGTGCGCGCCGCGCAGGCCGCCGGCTTTGCCGAAGCCGATCCCAGCGCCGATCTCGACGGTGATGACGCGGCAGCCAAGCTGGTGCTGACCGCCCGCGCCGCCTGGGGTGTTGATCTTGATATTGAGGCCATAGCCCGCCAGTCGATCACTGAACTGGCCCCCGGCTTTGCCGCCAAGGCGGCGCGTGAGGGGCTGCGCATCCGGCAGGTCGGGCGTCTGGCCCGTTCAGGCGGCGGCGTTCACGCCGCGGTGCGTCTCGAAGCGGTGGGCGCCGACAGCGTGTTCTACCGTGTGGAGCGTGAAGGCAATGGCGTGGTCATCGCGCTGAAGGATGCGCCGGGCGTGATCCTTACCGGCAAGGGCGCAGGCGGCGCGCCGACGGCGGCCAGCATGGCCGGAGACATTGCCCGTCTGGTCGCGGAGCACGGCTGATGCCTGCCGTGCTTGCCGCCAGTGAGGCGGGGGAGGGGGCAGCCGATCCCGCCTGTCCCTTCCCCATAAACGACCATATCACCACGCTGGAGCTGTCCTCCGGTGCGTTCGTAACCGCCAGGGGCCGTGTCTACGGCCCTGCCTGCGCGCCGGGCATTATCGTGCTGGGCGGGATTTCGGCGCACCGCTTCCTGCTGGGTGATCACGCAGACCGGGCCAGCTGGTGGCCGGGCATTGCCGGGCCGGGCCTCGCGCTCGACCCGCTGCGCCACCAGCTTCTCGCCTTCGATTTTCTGGCAGAGGAAGTGGCCCCCTTCCCGCGCGTGGAGGATCAGGCAGAGGCCCTGCTGGCGCTCGCCGATGCCGCTGGTTTCGAGACCTTCCAAATTGTCGGAGCCTCCTATGGCGGCAGCATTGCGCTGGCGCTGGCCGCCCTCGCGCCGGACCGGGTGACGGGCCTGCATGTGCTGTGCGCGGCCGCTTGTCCCCATCCGATGACGACGGCCCTGCGCGCCATTCAGCGCGATATTGTCGAGTTTGGCCTTGCGCGCGGCGATGGAGCAGGCGGGGTCGATCTGGCGCGCCGCCTTGCCATGACGACCTATCGCACCGCGGACGAGTTCAAGGCGCGCTTTGCCAGCCCGGCGCCGGGCTCGTGCGATGCCAGGGGCGTCGAAGCCTATCTGGCGGCGCGCGGCGCGGACTATGCCGCCCATACCAGCCCGCAGCGCTTTCTGGCGCTGTCGCGCTCCATGGATGCGGTGCGCATCGATCCGGCCGCCATCCGTGCGCCTGCGCGGCTGTTCGCGGTGGCCGAAGACAGGCTGGTGCCGCTGGCCGACATGGAGGCGTTGGCCAATGCCATTCCCGGTGCCAGCCTGCAGACCTGTTCCAGCCTTTATGGCCATGACGGATTTTTAAAGGAGGTGGAGGCCGTGACACGCTTTCTGGAGGCGGTATGAGCCGGGACCGGACACGCGAAAGCCTTGCCACGCGCGCCGCGCGCGCCGGGATCAACGCCGATCCGGGCCATGGCGGCATCGTCGCGCCGATCAATGTGGCCGCCACCTATCTGCGTGAAGACCCGGCCATACCCGGCCGGTTTGACTATGCGCGCACCAATGCGCCCACACGCGCCGTGCTGGCAGAGGCCATTGCCGGTCTTGAAGGCGGTGCGGGGGCCTGCCTGACAGCCTCCGGCATGGCCGCGATCGATCTGGTCCTGAACCTCTTACCCGCAGGCGCGCGCATCGTGGCGGCCCATGATTGCTATGGCGGCACGCAGCGCCTGTTCAATGCGCGCGGCCCCCAGCGCGGGTTCGAGATCGTCTATGCCGATGCGACAGACCTTGCCGCGCTGGAAACCGCACTCGCCCCCGGCGCGGCGCTGCTCTTCCTCGAAACCCCGTCCAATCCGCGCCTGCGCATCACCGATATCGAGGCTGCAAGCACGCTGGGGCATGCGGCGGGCGCGCTGGTGGCGGTGGACAATACCGTGCTCTCTCCGGCCATACAGCGCCCGCTGGAGCTGGGGGCGGATATCTCGGTGAGCTCGCTGACCAAGATCATCAACGGCCATTCCGACATGGTGGGCGGGGTGGTGTGCGTGCGCGAAGCTGCGCTGCAGGAAAATCTCGCCTGGTGGCTGAATGCGTCTGGCACCGGGCTCGGGCCGTTTGATGCGTTTCTGGCCACGCGCGGGCTTCGCACCTTGCCCTTGAGGGCCAGAGCGCAGTCAGAGGCCGCGCTGGACCTGGCAGGGCGGCTGGCCCGGCATGGCAGCGTGGCCCGTGTCGATTATCCAGGCCTTGCCAATCATCCCGGCCATGGCCTCGCCGCGCGTCAGCAGGCGGGGCTATTCGGACCGCTATTGAGCCTTGAGGTCAAAGGCGATCCACGCGTGTTTCTGGAGCGGCTGGAATTGTTCTCGCTGGCGCAATCGCTCGGCGGGGCGGAAAGCCTGGTCAGCGTGCCTGCCCTGATGACCCATGCCGCGATGAGCCCGCAGGCGCGCGCCCATGCCGGCATCAGCGATTCGCTGGTGCGCCTGTCTGTGGGGCTGGAGGATGTGGACGATCTCTGGCGCGATCTGGAGACGGCTCTCGCAGCGCTCTAGCGCCGCCCCTATCTGCGCCAGGTCAGCGAGAAGGCAGCGAAGTCTTCAGATGTGTCCCAGGACTGGGTGGGCAGCGACCAGCTGGTTTCACGGCGCACATAGGCGAGCGAGACATCCACGCCCTGTACCCGCATGGCGAGGCCAGCCTGCTGATCTCCCACCATGGCATAGGGCTGGAGGGTGAGCGTCTCGCGCAAGGAGCGCGACTCGCCGGGGCGGTAGATCAGCGCCTGACGGTCGGCGCCGGCAAAGAACCACCAGCCGCCATTGGCCGAGTTTTCACTGCCGACATACTGACCCACACGCACCGTGGCGCCGAACTCGGTAGCCGACCCGCCATCGCCAAAGCTGACACCGGCGCGCGGGCGCAGACCCATATCCAGCTCGCCCTGTCCGCCCGCGCTGTCAAAGCGGCCTTCATAGCGCAGGGCCATGGCCCGCCCGCGCATCCGGTTGGAGGAGAACTGCCAGGCAGGCATGTCCAGCCCTGACGGGGAAAGGGCGGCTGTCACCCAGTCGGGTTCTTCAGCATCGAACATCGCCACGCGCAATTCGCTGCCAGCCGCGCTGCGGGCAATAACGGTCTGCGGTGCATTGAACGCGCCGAAGCTCTGGCGCAACTCGCCTGTGTCGGCAGCCGACAGGCCGGACACCGCGAGCGCCGTTGCATCGCGGGCGCCATGAGGCGTCTGTACCCACTCGCCCCGGTCCATAGACAGGCGCATGGAGGGCAGAGGCCCGGCAGAAAGCTCTTCGAGCAGCGGCGTGATGATGATGGTGTTCGTGTCGAGGGAGGGGGCTTCCTGCGCCATGGACGCAGGCGTGCCGCCCGCCAGGTTGGCGCCGGCAAGGACCATGAGGCCCGCAAGGCAATGTGCCCTCGCGGTGAAACGTCCTGTAATGTGCTTCGCAGTGGTCACGATGGCGCTCCCCAGTGCCGGTTTCGTCACCTCAATAAACACCTCAGATCGTATCATGTTCCCTGAGCATGCGCGCCTAAATTCGCCCGAACGGCGTTAACCCGCAATTAAGAGGCCCGCAACCTTGCCATGAAAAAGGGGAGGCTGCACGCCTCCCCTTTCCCGCTCGCATATTTTCCAGTGCCTTACTGGCAGGCGAGGCATTCCTCGTACTCGGTCTTGGCCGCAGCCTGCATGGAGCTTTCCATGTTATCCTTGCCTTCGGTTCCGGCAAAGGCGGTGCGCTGGACCGATTTGGAGCGGCAATAATAGAGCGACTTGATGCCCCGCTCCCATGCCGTCCAGTGCAGCATGTGCAGATCCCATTTATCGACATTGCCCGGCAGGAAGATGTTCAGCGACTGGGCCTGGCAGATATAGGGCGTGCGGTCGGCGGCGTGCTCGATCACCCAGCGCTGGTCCAGCTCGAACGCGGTCTTGAAGACGTCTTTCTCGTCCTGGGTGAGGGCGTCGAGATGCTGGACCGAGCCTTCATGCTCCAGGATCGAGTTCCAGGTGTGAGGCGTGTTGATACCCTTCTCGTCGAGAATCTTCTCCAGATAGGGGTTCTTTACCGTGAACGATCCAGACAGCGTCTTGTGCGTGTAGACATTGGCCGGGATCGGCTCGATGCCCGCGCTCGTGCCGCCACAAATGATCGAGATCGAAGCCGTCGGCGCGATGGCCAGCTTGTGGGAGAAGCGCGCCTTCACGCCGCTCTCTGCCGCATCCGGGCAGGCGCCGCGCTCTTCGGCGAGCTTCACCGAGGCGCGGTCGGCGCCCTGACGCAAATGCTTGAACAGCTTGCGGTTCCAGCTGGCTGCCATGGCGGACTCAAAGGGAATGTTGAGCGCCTGCAGGAAGGAGTGGAAGCCCATCAGGCCAAGGCCGACAGACCGCTCGCGCCAGGCTGAATAGGTGGCGCGGTCCATCTCGTCGGGCGCGCGGTCGATGAAGTCCTGCAGCACGTTGTCGAGGAAGCGGAACAGATCCTCGATGAAGAGCGGATCGTCCTTCCACTCGAGGAATTTCTCCGCATTGACCGAAGACAGGCAGCACACGGCGGTGCGGTCGCGGCCCAGATGGTCGACGCCCGTCGGCAGCATGATTTCCGAACACAGATTGGACTGGCGCACTTTCAGGCCCAGCTTCTTCTGGAACATGGGCAGGGCGTTGTTCACCGTGTCGGAATAGATGATGTAGGGCTCGCCGGTCTGCAGGCGCAGCTCCAGGATTTTCTGCCACAGCTTGCGCGCGGAGATGGATTTCACCACTTCGCCCGATTTCGGCGAGATGAGCGGGAAGTCCGCATCCTCACGCACCGCCACCATGAACTCGTCGGTGATATTCAGCCCGTGATGGAGGTTGAGGCTCTTGCGGTTGAAATCGCCAGAGGGTTTGCGGATTTCGAGGAACTCTTCGATCTCCGGGTGATGGATGTCGAGATAGACGGCCGCCGAACCACGGCGCAGCGAACCTTGCGAAATCGCAAGGGTCAGCGAATCCATCACGCGGATGAAGGGAATGATGCCGGATGTCTGCCCGTTCTGGCCGACCTTCTCGCCGATGGAGCGCACATGGCCCCAATAGGTGCCGATGCCGCCGCCATTGGA
>ERZ869909.1940-NODE-1940-length-15292-cov-8.901807_pt1 | contig 15292 bp, 11 predicted proteins | sample MGYA00520892_ERZ869909 | MGnify/ENA primary metagenome ERZ869909 (study PRJEB32215, sample SAMEA104723947) | bioreactor metagenome | biome: bioreactor; feature: anaerobic bioreactor; material: water | place: China | collected 2015-03-12 ...
CTGCTGATGATGGCTGTCGGCCCGACCGAACGCTCCGCCCGGCGGCTGTGCATAGCCTGAATACGCCGGCTGCGACGGAGCGGGCGACGATGACGGCTGCGGGGCGTAGCCAAGCCCTTGGCCGCCCCCATGCGCACCGTACCCGTTGTTGGTCCCGTTGGTCTGCAGCGAGGCCGCACTTCCGAAGGCCGGCGCATATCCACCAGGCTGACCCTGCGGCGCGTAGCTTTCGGCCGGAGGCGCGAATGGATCGTAGCCCGCATGATGATGCTGCGAGGCCGTCTGATGCCCCCCCGGCGCTTGCGACGCCGGCGCCTGCCGCGGGGGCGCATAACCCTGCGCCGCCGGCTGGGGCGAAGAATAACCCTGAAGGCCGTAAGGATCGGAGGCGTGTGTGTGCAGCGGCTGCGACGTGCCATAGCCGTCAGGCCGAAGAGCGGCAAACGGATCCTGTGCGGCACCCGCGTCCTGCTCAGGGTAACCGAGATCGGGATACCCGGCCTGCGCGGGCCGATGCTGGTGCGGAGCGGATTGAGCGGGCGGCTGCCGGAACGCGGCAGGCTGCGGCCATCCCGAAAGCTCGGGCTCGGCATGGGCCTGATGCTGCCCATGACCCAGATGTGGATGAGCCGGATGAGGCTGATGCGAATGCCCACCCGCGGCCGGCCGGCCCTGTGCGGACGGCGCCTGAGCATGTGGCAAAGGATTATTGTACCGTGTCATCGCTCGGAACCCCCGTCGCACATCCCCGACCACCCGATCCAGTGGCGCGATCACTCCAGCGACGCGATGTCAACGTGCTGGGCATCCCGCCTCGATCCACCGGGCCACCGGTTCCGCGAATTTCGCGGCAGCGTCACCGCGATCGTCGCGCGCTCCGGCCGGATCGCGATCTTCGCGGCGCATAACGCGCAAGGCGCGCCTGCCGTCCGCTTCTCGCTGCCCTGACGCCCTCGGGAACCGAGAGCCTCAGGATCGGGCCTTCGAATCAAGACTCTAGCGCATCGCCTCTGGTGCTCCGACACCGAGCACTGCAAGGCCTGAGGATAACACGAGCTGCAACGACGCAACGAGCGCACACCGGGCCGCGGTCAAAGCGCGATTATCCTGCTGGATAACGCGTAATTGTGGCAAATCATTGCCACGTGTCCAATGCGAGTGAAAAGCTGAAGCCAAATCATACAGATAGAACGCGAGCCTGTGCGGCTCATGCGCGCGTGCAGCGCCTGTGATCAGGCTCGGATAGTGCGCACACCGACGGATGAGATCGAGTTCCCCCGCATCGGTCAGCAGTGCGAGGTCCGCGCCCGCCACGCCCTGAGGCGTCGTATCGAGGCCGGAGAACGCCTCCCGTGCATTCCGAAGTACCGACGCAGCCCGCGCGTGCGCGTACTGAACGTAGAACACAGGATTGTCTTTCGATTGCTCGGTGACTTTCGCGAAGTCGAAGTCGAGCTGTTCGAGTTCCTTCCGATACAGCATCATGAAGCGCACGGCGTCCGAGCCCACTTCGTCCACCACATCGCGCAGCGTCACGAACGTTCCCGCCCGCTTCGACATCTTGTAGGGCTCGCCGTTCTTGAACAGCTTGACGAGGTTGACGACCTTGATGTCGAGATCGGCGGTCCCGCCCGTCGTATGCCAGTGCTTGAGCTTGCCCTTCGCGTCGCGCTCCACCGTGCCGTCCGTCAGCGCAGCAACCGTCGCCAGCATGCGCGGGATGTAACCGATATGATCGGCGCCGAACACGTTGATCATATGACGGTAGCCGCGGTTGAGCTTGTCGTAGTGATACGCCACATCGCCCGCGAAATAAGTATAGCTGCCGTCCGCTTTCATCAGCGCCCGGTCGGCTTCGTCCCCATAGGCCGTGGAGCGGAACAGCGTCTGCTCGCGATCCTCCCACTCCTCGTCGTCATGCCCCTTCGGCTTTTCGAGGCGGCCTTCGTAGATCAGCCCGCGCGCACGCAGATCCGCAATCGCCGCTGAAACCTTGTCCGCTTCGCCCTTCGTCAACGATGCCTCAGAGAAAAACACGTCGTGCTTGATGTTGAGGGCTGCGAGATCGTCCTTGATCATCGGCATGATCCGGTCGATCGCAAACGTCCGCACGAGCGGAAGCCACCGCTCCTCTGGAACGTTGATCAACGAAGGACCATGCTCTTTCGCGAGCGCCTCACCCACGGGCTTGAGATAGTCGCCCGGATAGAGCCCTTCGGGGATCTCGATCTCTTCCCCAAGCGCCTCGCGATAGCGGAGGAAGACAGAGCGCGCGAGCACGTCCACCTGCCCGCCTGCATCGTTGATGTAGTACTCGCGCGTGACGTCGTAGCCCGCGAACGCCAGCAGGTTGGCCAGCGCGTCGCCGAACACGGCGCCGCGGCAATGTCCCACGTGCATCGGCCCCGTCGGATTGGCCGAAACATACTCGACGTTCGTGCGCGCACCCTGACCGGCATCGGACGCACCGTAGCGCGTCCCGCGCGCGAGGATGGCGCGCACCACGCCGTGCCAGAAATCGGCGCGGAGCCGGAGATTGAGGAAGCCCGGCCCTGCCACCTCGGCCGACACAACATCCGCATCGTTTTGAAGCTCCGCAGCCAGAGCATCCGCAATGTCACGCGGCTTCTTGCCGGCAGCCTTGGCCAGCACCATCGCCGCGTTGCAGGCGAGGTCGCCATGGGCCGGGTCGCGCGGCTGCTCCACCACGACGTTGCCGAAGTCGAGCCCGTCGGGCAGCACCTTCTTCTTTTGAAGGCCTGCGAGCGCATCGAGAACCTTGGCCTCGACTTCGGCGAACACGTCCATGGAATAGCGTCCTTGAACCGGACGTTCGCCCCGCCACTACCTCAAGGTAGCGCGGCAAGGCCACCGTCCTTCTGCTGGCAAATGATCGGCCCGGCTAACGCAATTCCGGCGCGGCGTCAAACAGGCGGGCATGTTCGGCAATGGCGTAGCGGTCCGTCATCCCGGCTACGAAATCGGCGATCACACGCGCCCGCGCACGCTCGGCGAGCCCTGTCTGAGCGGCCCGCCAAGCTCCGGGCAGAGCGCTTTCATCCGCCAGATAGCGGGCGAAGAGCCGCGCCACGACGGCCTCGGCCTCGTCCATCACACCCATTACGCGCCGGCTGCGATAGACCCGCTCCATCAGGAACGCCTTGAGCGACTTGAGATCGCGAGCCACCTCGTCCGAAAACGCGACCGTTGCCCGGGACGCAGCCATAAGGTCGTGAGGTGTCGCGGGATCGAGCACAGCGAGCCGCCGACGGCTTTCCTGCACCACATCATGGATCAGGCGCGTGATCATGCGTCGCGTCACTTCATAGGTGAGCCGGCTCTCATCCGCGCTTCCGCCATGAGGCAACGTGCGAACGATCTCTCCCACGAACGGCACATCCGCAAGGCCGGAAAGCGTGAGCAGATCGGCCCTCAGACCGTCGTCGATGTCGTGGCTCACGTAGGCGATATCGTCCGCGAGTGCCGCCGCCTGCGCTTCCCCCGACGCCCAGCGCTCAGCTTCGAGGCTCTGCCAACCGTCTTCGAGACCGCGCACCACCTTCAGCACCGGATCGGCTTCGTCCACGAGCGGCCCGTTGTGCTTGGCAAGTCCCTCCAACGTCTCCCACGTGAGATTGAGCCCGTCGAAATCGAGATACTTGCGTTCGAGCGCCGTCACCACCCGCAGGCTCTGCGCGTTGTGATCGAAGCCCCCGAAGCCCGCCATGATCCGGTCGAGCGCGCGCTCGCCCGCATGTCCGAACGGCGGATGGCCGAGATCGTGCGCCAGCGCCAGCGCCTCCGCGAGATCCTCGTCGAGGCGGAGCTGCCGCGAGATCGTCCGCGCGATCTGGGCCACTTCGAGGCTGTGCGTCAGCCGCGTCCGATAGTGATCGCCCTCGTGATAGACGAACACCTGCGTCTTATGGATCAAACGGCGGAACGCCGTGGAATGCAGGATTCGGTCGCGATCCCGCTGAAAGGGACTGCGGGTCGGACAATCGGGCTCCGGAAACCGCCGCCCGCGGGACGGCACGGCGCCCGCCGCATACCGCGCAGGGCGGCGCTGCCCAGGCGTGAGCGACGCTCCGAAGTCGGCCGTGCCGGTAATTTTGTCCAATCCCGTCGAGTCGTCGCTCATGTCCTGAGACGTAGGCCCTGCAGGCCGGACGCCGCAAGCCATTTGACTTGGATCAAGCGATCCCTATCTTCATGCCGAGACGCGACGCACACGAGGCATTCCGGAATGGCTGCAACAGCCGCCCGCGCCTCCTGAGGACCGCCAGGATGACCGAGACCGCTACCTTTCCCGTAACTCTGACAGCGAGCGCAGCCCGCCGCATCGCCGAAATCGTCGCTGGCGAGCCCGCCGGCACCCTGCTGCGCGTTTCCGTAGAAGGCGGCGGATGTTCAGGCTTTCAATACCAGTTCGATCTGGTGGACGGCGCATCGGGCGACGATGCCGTGATCGAGCGCGACGGGGCAAAGGTGTTGATCGATCCGGTGTCGATGGCTTATCTCGCCGGGTCAGAAATCGACTTCGTCGACGACCTGATCGGCGCGGCCTTCAAGATCCAGAACCCGAACGCGACCGCCTCTTGCGGCTGCGGCACCAGCTTCTCTCTCTGACCTCTCCGCACTCCCGGCCCAAAACGGGAGCGCTCCGGACCCTCATGCTCATCACCACCTGGAACATCAACGGCATCCGGGCGCGTATCGAGGGCGCCGTCGCTTACGTGCGCGAAGCCAAGCCCGACGTGTTGTGCCTGCAGGAGATCAAGTGCCAGGACGAGGGCTTCCCGCGCGAGGCCTTCACCGATCTCGGCTATACGGTCGAAACCTACGGCCAGAAGGGCTTCAACGGCGTGGCGCTCCTCTCCCTGCACCCGCTCGAAGACGTGACACGCGGCCTCCCCGGCGACGATACAGACGTGCAATCACGCTTCATCGAGGCGACCGTCACCGTGGGCACGCTCTCGGTCCGCGTTGCCTCCCTCTACCTGCCGAACGGCAACCCGCTCGGCACCGAGAAGTTTTCTTATAAGCTTGGCTGGATGGCGCGCCTCGAAGCGCACGCCCGCGCGCTGCTCGCAACCGAAATGCCCGTCGTTCTCGCAGGCGACTACAACGTCATTCCCGACCCCGCAGACGCCCGCCGCCCGGACGCATGGACCAACGACGCGCTGTTCCAGCCGGAGAGCCGCGGCGCATTCCGCGCCATCGAGAACCTCGGCTATCTCGACGCCATACGCGCCTGCCATCCCGAGCCCGGCATTTACACGTTCTGGGACTATCAGGCCGGCGCCTGGCAGAAGGACGACGGCATCCGCATCGATCATCACCTCTTGTCGCCCCAAGCCGTGGACCGGCTTTCGGGCGCGGGCATCGACCGCTTCACGCGGGGCTGGGAAAAGCCATCCGATCACGTGCCGGTCTGGGTCGCGCTCGCATAAATCCGCAGTAATCCCACGCAAACGAAAACGCGCACCGCAAGGGTGCAGCGCGCGTTTCGAACTTTAGCAAGCGATGGGTCAGCGCACCTGGCCAGGCGCAGTGACGTCGCGCAGCGCAGCGTCTCCACCCACCGAGCCGTAGCTGAAGGTCGGCGGCTGGGCGGCAGGCGGAGGCAGCCGGTCGGTGGTCGTAACCGCGTGTCCGCTGTTCCCTGCAATTCCCGAACGATTGGGGGACAGGAAATCCACGGCCTCGCCGTTCTTGCACGTGCGGATCGGTGCAGCCGTGAGCTGCGCCAAGCCGCTGTGGTCGCGCGCCTTAGCGGGCTTCCGGCCGTAGCGGTTGCCCCACTGCGCGACGATGCCCGTCGCCTGGCTGCGCGTGCCTTCGGCGGCACCGCAGAAGATGTTCTGATAGATGTCCTCGATCCACATCGCATCCTGCGGCGGCGCATTGCGCACCGCAATCGCGATCAAGGCCAACGCACGGGCCGGATCGGGTTCCACATGCTTTCCGCGCCAGAGGAGATCGGCGAAGAAGGCCTGCGCACCCGCATGTCCGTTTTGGCTCAGAATGGAGAGCCAGTGCCGCCCGAGCGGAATGTTCGCCTCAACCCCCTCGCCGGTCAGCTGCAGCTTGGCGAGTTCGAATTGAGCATCCTCGTCGTTGTAGGTCGTCGATGCGTTGTTGAAATAGAACACCGCACGCGCGGGATCCGGCGCGAGCCCGATCTCCGGCAGACCCTTGAGCCAATATCCCGCAACCGCCGTCAGCGCCTTGCCGATGTAGGGCGCGCGCGGATCGAGATCCGGATCCGCTTCGAGATGATCGTCGATGATCTTCTCGAACAGGGCAAACGCCTTGGCGTGATCGGTATAGGCAGCCGTGTTGTCCTGGTAGATCTTGGCCAGGTAGTACGTCGCCATGAACTCGCTTGATGCCGCCGCATACTTCAGCGCCGGCACCGCAATTTCGTAATAGCCGCCTTGGTAGGCGCTGACGCCTTGCCGAAGCGCCTCGCGTGGTGAGCTGAACGACGTCGACTGCGCGTGCGCCGCCAACGGTCCGCATGCCATCACGATCAAACCGAGTAGAAGTCTAGATGTCCGCATAGCAAACAACTTCCGCCTTCCCGCCTGCGTGGGTGACGGCGCCATACCGGGCCGGCCCCACCTGATCCGCAAATTTTCTTATTGCCCCGCTCTGATAAGCGTTCGGCGGAGCTTTCCAGGTCTTGCGGCGGCGCTCGAGCTCGGCTTCGTCGACCTCAAGGTCGAGCGTACCGGCTACGGCATCCATCGCAATGATATCGCCGTCCTGGATGAGCCCGATGGGCCCTCCTACGGCTGCTTCCGGTCCAACGTGCCCGACACAGAACCCGCGCGTCGCGCCCGAGAAACGTCCGTCCGTGATGAGCGCGACCTTGTCGCCTGCGCCCTGCCCGTAGAGGGCTGCGGTCGTCGCCAGCATTTCGCGCATACCGGGGCCACCTTTGGGGCCCTCGTAGCGGATCACCAGCACCTCGCCTTCCTTGTAGTCGCGCGCTTCGACGGCGTGGAACGCGTCTTCCTCGCAATCGAAACAGCGCGCAGGACCACGGAACTGAAGGGTCTTGAGACCGGCGACCTTCACGATTGCACCGTCCGGCGCGAGCGTGCCCTTGAGGCCCACGACTCCGCCCGTCGGCGTGATCGGGTTGGAAACCGGATAGACCACCTTCTGCTCGGTGTTGAACGTCACCGACTCGAGGTTCTCGGCCATCGTCTTGCCGGTGATCGTCAGGCAATCGCCGTGCAGGATGCCGCCTTCGAGGAGCGCCTTGAGAATCTGCGGCACACCGCCGATCTCGTGCACATCCGAGGCGACATACTTTCCACCCGGCTTGAGATCCGCGATGTACGGAGTCTTCTTGAAGATCTCCGCCACGTCGAACAGGTCGAAATCGATGCCGCACTCATGCGCCATGGCCGGAAGATGCAGCGCCCCGTTGGTGGAGCCGCCAGTTGCGGCCACGACGATCGCCGCGTTCTCGAACGCCTTGCGCGTGCAGATGTCGCGCGGGCGGATACCGAGCGCGATGAGCTTCATCACCGCTTCACCGCTCGCGCGCGCATAGGCATCGCGGCTTTCGTAGGGCGCAGGCGTGCCGGCCGAGCCGGGCAGCGCAAGGCCGATGGCTTCCGAAACGCACGCCATCGTGTTCGCGGTGAACTGCGCGCCGCATGCGCCGGCACTCGGACACGCCACGCATTCGAGCTCATGCAGGTCTTCGTCCGACATATCGCCGACGGAATGCTTGCCGACACCTTCGAAAACGTCCTGCACGGTGACGTCGTTGCCCTTGAATTTGCCGGGCAGGATCGAGCCGCCATACATGAATACCGACGGCACGTTGAGGCGCAGCATGGCCATCATCGTGCCGGGCAGGCTCTTGTCGCAGCCCGCGATGCCGACCAACGCATCGTAGCTATGGCCGCGCATGGTGAGCTCGATGGAATCGGCGATCACCTCGCGTGAGACGAGCGACGACTTCATGCCCTGGTGACCCATGGCGATGCCGTCGGTGACGGTGATCGTGCAGAACTCGCGCGGCGTGCCGCCCGCGTGCTTGACGCCGGCTTTGGCCGACTGTGCCTGACGCTGAAGCGCGATGTTGCAGGGCGCGGCTTCGTTCCAGCAGGAGACGACGCCGACGAACGGACGATGGATCTCTTCTTCCGTGAGACCCATGGCATAGTAATACGAGCGGTGAGGCGCGCGCGACGGACCTTCCGTGACATGCCGGCTTGGCAACTTCGATTTGTCGAACGTCCTCGCGTCCATCAGTGCATTCCGTTTCTTCTTAGACACTCTCACAGCGGCCACGCACCGACGCGCAGCACCGCTCAAGAGCGGGTCCCCCAAGTGATTTCAAAAAAGGTCGCTTCCGATGAAGGACCGGCCGTTTGCCCCCGCAAAAGAGGGTGATCGCCGGTTCCGAACCTGAAGCCCCCGCAGCTTCCCGTTCATTCCTAGTTTTCGTTGCGCTTTCTTTGTGGCTCAAACGAGGCATCAGATGGGGATTTCGTTGCCGTGAGGCAACATCGGTTAAGTGCCACGTCCATTTTCCGGACGATTTCGAAGCCGTGGCTTTGAGAACACAGTTAATGTCTCGCACTCTCCCGATCCTGCATGTCTAGCACCCGATCCCGGCCGATGATGGGCCGTGATGAGACTGTTCCGAGGCCCGAAAAAATGCGCACACCGGAGCATTTAGATCCCACGCCACAATTGAGCGATCGGCCAAGCTATTGATTGGCAAACGTTTTGCGCAGAACCACGACCGTGATTTTCTCCGAGGGCGACATATCTTGGCCTGAAGGCAGCCCAAATCATTGGTTTATATGGGGAAAGCGACACGCCGCACCCGGGCCGGGAGGACCGATGAAATCTCTTCTGATCGCAGCGACCGCCACCCTCTTTCTCGCCATCGCTTTCGTAGCGTCGCCCTTCGTCGCGGCATGGTCTATTCGCGAGGCCATGCGCACCGGCGACAGCGCCTACCTCGCCGAAAAGATCGAATGGCCGACGGTGCGGGAAACACTGCGCGGATCGCTAATGGAGTTTGCAACCGGTCCCGTGGCCGTCGCAAGCGTCGGCACCGCCAACCCGCAGCCCGGCCTTTGGCAACGCATCAAATCCGGCATCGGGCGACACGCCGTAGAGAGCATGGTCGACGCCTACGTCACGCCCGAAGGCCTGCCGCAGCTCTTCAACGTGCGCAAATTCTATCGCGATAACATTTCGGGCCAGACGGCCGCCGATGCCGCGCTCCCGTGGCACGAACGCGCACGCCTGTTCTGGTCGCGCGTGAAGCGCGCGGAATTCCATTCGCCAGCGGCGTTCGAAATCGAGCTGGCGGACCGCAATGATTCGACGCGCCACTACGTCGGCCTGCTCGAACTGCGCGGGGCGACATGGAAGCTCACCGAGCTACGCGTCCTGAAAGTGCGGGAAGCATCTCTTCCCTCGCCCACTCGGATCGCGCGCCCAGCCTAACCTTCAGCCCGCAGGGCTCAGGCGCCAAGGGCGCCCGGGCCAAGTGGCCCGCCCCCGCGGAGGGCGCAGGTCGGAAGGGGCTTGGCTTGGCCAGGCTTTTCAACCTGAACAAGCCCGTGAGCGAAGTTAACTCTCGATCCGCTTCAGCGCCGCCTGAAGCCGCTGAATGCGATCCTCGGCCTCGACGACCCGCTCGCGGTTGAGGTCCACGACGTGCACCGGCGACTTCGCGACGTTCGCTTCGTTCGAGAGCCAATTGGACGCCTTGGTCCGGTCCCCCTCTGCCTTCTCGATTTCCTTCGAGAGGCGCTTACGCTCAGCCTCCATGTCGATGACGCCTTCGAGCGGCAGCGCCGCCGTCGCCTCGTCGATCACGATCAGCGCAGCACCTTTCGGGATCGCATCGCCAAACGAAATGCTTTCGAGCCGCGCGAGCCGGCTGATGGTCTCCTCGTGCCGGCGCGCACGCGCTACCGTCGCCTCGTTCGCGCCCGAGATGATAAGCGGAATTTTCGCACCCGCCGGCACGTTCATTTCCGTCCGTACGGAACGCACCTCAGAGACGAGCTCGACGATCCAGCCGATCTCGGCATCCGCCTCCGCGCTCGCAAGGCCCGAGAGACGCGGCCATTCGGAAAGGCACAGCAGCGACTGACGCCGCTCACCGTGCTCCACCATGTGCGCCCAAAGCTCTTCGGTGATGAAGGGCATGAACGGATGCAGAAGCTTCAGGCATTGGTCGAGGGCCCACGCCGCACAGTTGCGCGTCTCGGCCTTCGCCTCCTCGTCGTCACCCGCAAGGATCGGCTTGATCAGCTCCAGATACCAGTCGCAATAGATGCCCCACACGAACTCGTAGATCGCGCCCGCCGCCTCGTTGAAGCGATACGCTTCGAGGCCCTGCGTTACGGCCGCAGCCGCACGCTCCGTCTCGCCCACGATCCAGCGGTTGAGCGTGTGCTTCACGCCATGCGGATCGAAATCGAATTGGCGCACGCACTCGTTCATCTCGCCGAAGCGCGCCGCGTTCCAGAGTTTGGTTGCGAAGTTGCGGTAGCCTTCGACGCGTGCCGGCGCGAGCTTGATGTCGCGTCCCTGCGCGGCCATGGCCGCCAGCGTGAAGCGAAGCGCATCCGCGCCGTACTTGTCGGCGAGTTGTAGCGGATCGATGACGTTGCCTTTCGACTTCGACATCTTCTGCCCCTTCTCGTCGCGCACGAGGGCATGGATGTAGACGTCGTGGAACGGGATCTCCTTCATGAAATGGAGACCCATCATCATCATGCGGGCAACCCAGAAGAAGATGATGTCGAAGCCGGTAACGAGCACGCTCGTCGGATAGTAGCGCTGAACTTCAGCCGTCTCGTCCGGCCAGCCGAGCGTCGAGAACGGCCACAGCGCGGAAGAGAACCACGTGTCGAGAACGTCCTCGTCGCGCGTGAGCGTCAACGGAACGTTCGATCCCGCATAATGCGCTTCCGCGAGCGCGCGCGCTTCCGCTTCCTCGTGCGCGACGAACACGTGCCCATCGGGGCCGTACCACGCGGGGATCTGATGACCCCACCAGAGCTGGCGCGAGATGCACCACGGCTGGATGTTCCGCATCCACTCGAAGTAGGTCTTTTCCCAGTTCTGCGGCACGAACTTTGTCTTGCCGGTTTCGACCGCGGCGATGGCAGGCTTCGCCAGCTCCTCGGCATTCACGTACCACTGGTCCGTGAGCCACGGCTCGATGACGACGTTCGAGCGGTCGCCGTGCGGCACCGTATGCGTCGTCGGCTCGATCTTGGCGAGCAGTCCCAGCGCTGCGAGATCGGCCACGATCTTCTCGCGCGCCTCGAAACGGTCGAGCCCGCAATAAGCAGGCGGCACGTCTTCGTTGAGCTTCCCGAACGCGTCGAGCACGTTGATCTTTTCGAGATCGTGCCGGCGACCCACCTCGAAGTCGTTGAAGTCGTGCGCAGGCGTGATCTTCACCGCGCCCGTACCCTTCTCAGGATCGGAGTACTCGTCCGCAACAATCGGAATCTCGCGCCCAACGAGCGGCAGCACAACCTTCGCGCCCGCCGCAACGAGGCCCGCATAGCGCGCATCATCGGGATGCACGGCAACCCCGCTATCGCCCAGCATCGTCTCAGGCCGCGTCGTCGCAACGATGATGTAGCCGCGCGTCTCAAACGCCGTCGGCTTGCCGTCTTCATCGAACGCAATCGGGTGCTCGTACGTCTTCCCGTCCGCCAGCGGATAGCGGAAGTGGTACATGTGCCCGGACGGGTCTTTCTTGAGCGCTTTCGCGAGCGCCGCCGCATCGAACGGCGCTTCGGGATCACCATCGGCCCACGTCAGCGAGCCCTTCTTCTCGACCTGCACCACCTCGAGATCCGAGATCGCGGTCTGGAACTTCGGGTCCCAGTTGACGAGACGCTTGTCCTTGTAGATCAGCCCGTCGCGATAGAGCTGTACGAACACTTTCACGACGGCCCGTGAAAGCCCCTCATCCATCGTGAAGCGTTCACGGCTCCAGTCGCACGACGCGCCGAGCCGGCGAAGCTGGTTGAGAATGGTGGAACCGCTCTCGTCCTTCCACTTCCATACTTCGTCGAGAAACGCTGCGCGGCCCATGCTGCGCCGGTCGGCCTTGCCCTCAGACGCCAGCTTGCGCTCCACCACCATCTGGGTCGCGATACCGGCGTGATCCGTTCCCGGCTGCCACAGCACGTCGCGCCCGCGCATCCGCTCGAAACGCACCAGCACGTCCTGCAGCGTGTTGTTGAGCGCGTGCCCCATGTGGAGCGAGCCCGTCACGTTGGGCGGCGGAATGACGATCGAGTAAGGCTCGGCGCCTTCGCGCTCCGGCCGCCCAGCGCGGAAGGCCTCAGCCTTGTCCCATTGCTCAGTGATGCGCGGCTCGATCTCGGCGGGCTGATAGGTCTTGTCGAGCATGGAACGGCGAGCCTTTACGGGAAAAAGAAAGGGGAGCAGGCGTCCTACGAACCCGCTCGCCGCCTGTCAATCGGCGGGACCGGGCCCGCGGATTGCGCGGGAGAGGAAAACTGAACAGAGGCCGCGACGAAGCGGTGGCGTCTCACGAGCCAGGCGGCTTGGTGCCACCGCCCGAACCGAGCGTGCGTTGCATCTCGGAGCGGAGCGCCTTCTCCATGATCCGGGGCATATTCTCCGCGACCCACTTTTGCAGCATTGGACGCAGCATATCCGCAACGACATCCTCGAGCGTCCGCCCAGGCGCGGCTGCGGATTCGGAAACCGGCTGTGCGGCAACGGGAGCCGTGACAACCGGCGGCGCGGAAGAGACGGGCGCAGCAACCTGAGCGCTCGCGCTAGGAACCGTGGCGCGATCCGCGATCACCGGTGCGCCGACAACGTCAGCCGCATCCGATTTGGCGGTGGAAGCCGCCAGCCCCTGCGCAAGCGCACCGAGCGCATCCGCCGCCGCATCTTTGCCCGCCACCTCTGCGCCAACAGGCGCATTGTCTGGCCTTGCAGCGAGTGACGTCTTCACCGGCTCCGGCGCAGCCAGGGTCGGCGCGACGGGCGATGCAGGCGTCGAGAGCGAAGGCGAAAGAGGCGCGCGATTGAGCGAGGAAGGCTCCAGCGTATCGAGCTGAGGCGGACGAAGCGAAAGGCCGTTCATGCCAACATGCGCAGCGGCACCGCTACCGGCGCGCGGCGGTGAACCGAACGAACTGTCGGGCGTCGGCTGCCCGCGTCCCACCACATCACTGGGCACAATGGAACCGAAATCCGGAAAGCGCGTCGTAGGATCGATAGGCGGAGCCCGATCGGCAGCGTTGGCATTCGGACTGGCAACGGACGGTGCCGGCGCCGGGTCCTTAGCCGCAAGCGACGGATTGGGCACCGCAGCCTGGGCGAGATCGTTGCTGCGAACCGGGGGCAACACCGGCTCCGACCGCTCCGGCGGAAAAAAGCCCGTCTTCTTCGTGAGCGGCGGAAAACCGAACGTCTGGGGGCGCGGCGGAGCGGCACTCTTCGCAAAACCACGGCCGAAAGGCGCGGGCGCAACCAGCGTCGCCTCAGGCGCGGGATCGGACGACAGAGAAGGAGACGACGGAGAGGGAGAGACTGCGGTAGACGCTGTTTCCGTCACGGCATCGGCCGCGGCCACCAGCGGCTTCGCGCCGCCGAATGGCGCGGCCTCAGGCACCGCACGAGTCTCCGGCTTCGGTGCCGCACTGGCGACGTTCGCCGTATCGGGTTCGTCGAGAATATCTGCAAGATCTTGATCGAAAGGCAGCGGACGTTTGGCCCCGTTCGTACCCGCAGCCCCTGCGGTTGCGCCAGCAGACACGCTGCTGAACGTGCCGTTCAGCCGATCCTTGAGCGAAGGCGGTGTTTCCGGCGGCGGGGGCGGCGCGGCGTGGCTCGGAACAACGGGCGGCGAAGTGTCCGGCACAGCATCGAGAGCGGACTGCGGCGCGTCAGGCTCCTCGGAAATGTTCTGGCGGATCGACGCCAGGATCTCGTCGATGCTAAGCTCGCCCGGCTTGTCCGGTCTATTCATACCCCACCTGTCCAGCCGATTGAAGCGCGCGCCGCCCCATGCGAGCCCCTCGCATGAGCATCGACACGCGCCATTCCGCGTACCGCTCTAGGGAACACGTACCGCCGATCCCCCCCGGCATCAACGGATCCGGCGGATTTATGCGTGCTCTCCACCGGGCCGTATGCTCGGCCCGGCTTGCGACGATTTCGAGGCGGGCTCGCGTTTTGGGCAACACGAGGCCCGGCCACACGCATTCTATAGCTTTTTCAGCGGCTTGACGCTTTCCGCAATCTCGATGTGAAGCGCCTTCTCCACCATGCGCGGCATATTGTCGGCCAGCCACTGGCGAAGCATCGGCCTCAGGAGATCCGCCGTCGTATCTTCGATCGACCCCACGCCCTCGATTGCATCCCCGGCGGGCACTGCCGAGACCGGCAGCGGCGGCGGCGGCATCGCGATCACCTGCGGTGCGGGCACGTCCTCCAAGATCTCTTCGACATGGGCCATCACCGGCGGCACCGCCTCCGGTTCGAACGATGCAACAGGCGTGAAAGCGACAGGGGATACCGGAAGCGGCGTCTCGGCCACGGCTGCCGGAGCGGGCGTGGGCACCGGGCTTGCCGCTGGCGCCGACATCTTCATGAAATGCGTGTCCTTAAACGACGCCATGACACGCTTTGGCTGGTCAGAAATATCCGCCGACGCGCTATTGGCCGGGGCGACGGGTTCGACAGGCGCCGCCGCGGCATGCGCGTGTCCGTTGTGGGCGCCGTTGACGTGGCCGGAACCGTTCACCGCCACTGCGTCATCGCTGCGATACACTTCTGTCCGGACCGGCTGCAGCGAGCTCAAACCCTGATATGGCTGATGCACGTCGGGCTTGGCGCCGTTCAGGCTCGCCCCATTGCTGTGAGCATGATCCTCGCCGTTGCTCGCCCCATCGACCGGCGTTGCCGTCGCATTGCGGAGCGCATCCGTCAAACGGCCAAGCAGCGGCGCAGGACGATCCGGCGCAGGCAGCGACGACGAACGGAAAATCGCGGGAAGATCGAAATCGCCAGCGTCGTCGAGGACGCCGTCGCCCTTAAGTACGATAGGCTGGCTGCCGCGGAAATCTCCGTAAGCCTGGTTTGCGGGCTCCTCAGCGATGATCCTGCGGATCGACGCAAGGATCTCTTCCATGCTCGGCTGGCCGTTCTTCTCTGTCATGTTCATGACGCCACTCCCTACGCACACCACGACACACGGCACCGACCCGCAAAGGCACCGCCCCCGACT
>ERZ869909.1942-NODE-1942-length-15268-cov-3.483115_pt1 | contig 15268 bp, 20 predicted proteins | sample MGYA00520892_ERZ869909 | MGnify/ENA primary metagenome ERZ869909 (study PRJEB32215, sample SAMEA104723947) | bioreactor metagenome | biome: bioreactor; feature: anaerobic bioreactor; material: water | place: China | collected 2015-03-12 ...
CCGCTTCGGCCGCATCGCGCTGTTCGGCATGGACTCGGCCACGTACTTTGATCTCGTCGATGATGCCATCGACAAGAAGATCTACGAGGAAGCTGGCCTCGTGGTGTACGGCGGGACGCCGGGCACGATGGGCAAGCCGGTTCTCGTGTCGGATCGCGTTCCGGCCAACAAGATCTTCGGCCTTCAGTCTGGCGCCATCGAGATCGTGGAGTCGCAGGCCCCTGGCTTCCGCCTCTATCCGATCAACGAGCAGGAGAACCTCGCTCTCGGCTATCGCTCCGAGGGCGCGTTCAACGTGAACCTTCTCGGCTACTCGTGGAACGCTGACGGCACGCCTGCCGCCCCGTCCAACCCGAACCTGACGCAGTTGGGGACGGGTCAGAACTGGGTGAAGTACGCCACGAGTGACAAGGCCACGGCTGGTACTATCATTAACGTTACGTCGGGCAGCTAACAGCCTAACCGGCCGGAGGGGAAACTCTCCGGCCTCTCCGTTCGAGGCCATCATGATCGTCATCTACTCTGACCAGACGTCCGGCTTCCTCCCAGGGTACGCCTACCGGAACCCGCAGTATTTCCAGGCTCCGCTTGGTCGCCCTGAGAAGGTTATTGTGTGCGGCGACTATCCGAACGTCGCCGCCGCGTACCGCACCCTCGGTGTAGAGGTCGAGGAGCGCCCTGCATACGTTCCGTGGCGGACGGCAGTTCCGCCTCCGCCCGAAACCGTGCGCGCGAAGATCAGCGGCGATGAGCTGAAGCGTCACGCGCTTGACCACGACGGAGACGGAAAGCCGGGAGGCTCTGTTGCCCCGGAACAGACCGAAGATCTCCCGGCTATTCGCGCCGAATATCAGCGGGTGATCGGCAAGCGGCCGTTCGCGGGGTGGGACGCTGAAACGCTGAAGCAGAAGATCGCCGACGCCGGCGCCTGATGCGCGTTTCCATTCATCGGGACTGCATGGGCTGGCGCGAGAAGATCGCAGCCGCCGCCAACCGCAGGGGCCACGAGGTCACCGACAACAACCCGGACGTGGCCTTTGCCCGCCTGGTAACGTTCGAGCCGTGGAGAGAGCGGGGGCTGGAGTTTATGAGGGGGGCTGCGGTGAGGGGAGTGGCAACGCTCCCCGAGCCCGCAAACCTTCACTGGTACGACGACAAGCTGGCTCAAGTGGCGCTGCTCTCGAAGTGGATGCCGGAGACGGTTGTGGTTCGTGAGGGTGAGCCGATGCCGGCGCCTCCCGGCGGTTATCCGTTCGTGTCAAAAGCGTCCACAGGGGCAGCGAGCCGGAACGTTCGGTTGATCCAGACGGAGGCTGAGGCAAGAGCCGAGTACGACGCTGCGATCCTTGGTGGCGGCATTCCTCTGAAGCCGAGCGGAGTTCAGAAGGGCTACCTCTACTGGCAGCGCTTCATTCCCGAGAACGACGGGGACGTTCGCGTGATCGTCATCGGGGACGAGTCTTTCGGCATTCGCAGGGGAAACCGGGACGATGCGCCCTTCGCGTCCGGGTCCGGACGGATCGAAATCATCCGGGAGCTCTCGGACGAACGGACGGCCAAGGCATTCCGGATGGCTGACGAGATCTCGGAGCATCTGGGGACGCGCTGGCAGGCGTACGACTTCGTCTTCGAGGGAGACCGCTGCTATTGCCTCGAAGCGGCATGTTCCTGGACCGATAGCGGTTATGTCGGGTGTCCGACATTTGATCGTCACACGTTGAAACCCACGGGCAAGACCCAGGACAGATGGCCGGATATGGCCGTGACGGAGATGGAATGGCTCTGGACGTCGCGGTCGTAACCTTCTGCTGGGGCAAGTACGGAGCGGGCCACGTCAACACGCTTCAGCGGATGGTAGCAGCCAATCTCTCGGTCAAGCATCGCTTCGTCTGCGTCACGGACAAGCCCGAGGGCATGGAGTGTGAGACGGTGCCGCTTCCAGAGGTCCCACACATCGAGGGCCGGCCGCGGAATTTCGCCAAGCTCTACGCCTTCGAGGAGAAGTTTCAGCGGTCGCTCAAGGCCAAGCGGGTTGCTCTGCTCGATCTCGACGCGGTGATCTGCGACGACATCGGCACGCTCATTGACCAGCCGGTGCCCTTCGCCATCATGCGGGGCACCAAGAGCTGTCACGGTGGTCAGTTGGCGCCGTACAATTCGAGCTTCTGGACCTGCAAGCCGGGGAAGTTGGGGCGGGTGTGGGAGAGCTTCGGGCCGGACGCGAAGACGGAACTCGATGCGGTGCGAATGCCGGGCCGGGGATTGGCGGTCGGGTCCGACCAGGTCTGGATCGCGAGCCAGGTCCCGGACGCGCCGACGCTGGACGAAGCGGACGGCCTCTATCAGTACGTGTCCATGCCTGCCGGTGATGCGCCTGAGAATACCCGCGTCGTGTTCTTCGCCGGGGACGTCAAGCAGTGGTCGGATGCGGTATGGCGCGCAAAGCCCGCTGTGGCCGCTGCATGGCGCTGCTACGCCGAGGATAAGGTTCCGCCCTTCCAGCCACGAAACGGCGGCCGGTGCCTCGTTCTGGGCCGGGGAGAGTCGATCTGGGCGGACGTGGACGTTGCGATTGACCGCGGCGCATTCGACGGCGTGGTGTCGGTCCCCGAGGCGGCGCTTCACTGGCCCCGTCCGGTTGATGGATTGGGGCTCACGCTCGACGCCTGCATCCGCCGAGCCAAGGCCCTCGGGTTCGACGATCTCGTGATCTGCGGTGCCGAGACCAAGCATCTTGAGGCGGCCTGATGGAACTCGTCTATGCAACCAGACGCGTCCCCGAGTGCAAGGACCGGCGCTTCATCAACCCCCGGTTCTTCTCCCGCCCGGAGCCTGGCACCACCAAGGTCTACGTAGAGCGTGGCCAGGACCGCATAGCGGAGGCGTACAGGGCCGCGGGCGTTCCGGTCGTCATCATCGGGGCCAAGGACAAGGCGGCCGTCCCTGTCCCTCCTGAGGGGCTTGTGGAGCGCGTTATAGCGGTGATCGAGCCTGACCCGGTCGAAACGATGACCGACGACGAGCTCCGGGAGGCCATTCGGGCAGCTACCGGACGCCGGCCGCACGCCAGGACCGGCCGTGAAAAGCTGATCGCGCGCTACAGAACTCTTCGATGACCGACCGCCCTTCACGTGAGGACCAAATCCGAGAGGCGTTCGACCGCTACGACGTAGGGGACGTGATGGTCATCTGCCGCTGGAACTGCAAGACACCAGATGGCTGTCCCATGTGCGCCCACGTCACGATCAACCACGGCATGACGGCTGAGGACGTGATCAAGATGGCGAGGCCGAACAGGGCATGAGCGAGGTCGTGAAGTTCCAGCCCGTAGAGGTCGGCGTCGGCTATCGCTTCGATCCCGATGTCATCCTCGAAGAAGCCAAGGGCAACGAATTCGTCAGGCTTGCTGTCCTAGCCGAGCGGCCGGACGGATCGTTTTACGTCAGCGGCAACGCAAATGCAGGCGAGACGCTGATGCTGATGGAAATGGCGAAGCGGCGCATCGTGTTCGGGGAGGACTAATGCCTCTGATCGTCGAAGACGGAACGGGACTAGAATCCGCCGAGTCCTATGACACCATCGAGAACATCGCGGCGTATGCCGTGAAGGTGGGCAAATCGTTTCCGATCACGGGTTCGGACGGGCCAGCAACTGCAGCAGCTATTGCAGCGGCAGAGGCGGCCGCACGACGCGCTACGGCATGGATCGACGGAGAGTACCGCTCTCGTTTCCAGGGTGCGCCGACCACGGCAGAGCAGGCTCTTGAGTGGCCGCGATCTGGTGTCATGTACCGCGGCACGGAACTGCCGGAGGACATCATCCATCGCAAGATCAAGGAAGCCACCGCCGAAGCTGCGATTCGTGAACTGGCCAACCCCGGCGCTCTCAGTCCCGACGTCATCCCCGGAGCCATCAAGACCAGAGTGCGGGTCGAGGGTGCCGTTGACGTCACATATGCCGAAGGCGCAGGTGCCGAGGGGCAGATCCCGGTGATTAAGACTATCGGAGACCTGCTCGCTGACTTCCTCAAGCCCAAACAGGGCAACACCCTCGTCGGATTTGCAGCCAGAGCATGACCTTCTATTCCGAAATGCAGGGCATCGCCTCTGGCGTCCTGAAGGAATTCAAACAGGGGAAGATCGAACTCAAGCGGATCCTCCCCGGCAGCACAGAGCCGCCGTACAGCCCATGGAACCCTGCGCCCCCCACGTCGCAGATCATCGAACTCGACGGCACCGCTCGCGGCGTTGGCACCAAGTACATAGACGGCACGCTCATCCTCGCTAGTGACCTTCAAGCGACCATTGCCGTCCCTTCTGTTGAGCCATCGATGTCTGACAAGGTCCTGGTCGACGGGAAAGAGCACGCCATGGTCCACATAAAGCGAATACCCGAGGCGGGGACGGCAGTGAGCTACATCCTGTTCTTTAGGGCATGACCTTCCAATCCATCGGCTCCTTAGCCGCCCTCCAAGTCGCAAGAACGAAAGACCTCATGGAGAACCCCATGAACCGGAACGTCTACCAAGAAATGAAACGTCTTCTCGGGTTCATGGACGCGATCAAAGACAAGCCACCGGCAGAGCAGATCGTCTGCATCCGGTCGCATGTAGCGACGACGGCTCAGAAGGCGGCGTCGGAGCCAAGAGTTGGCTAGGAGGCCGCTGTCTCAAAGGGCGCTGCGGGTTCGGCTTCAGGTTCTTCTGAACGATCTTGAGCCGCGCATGGCAGCGGCGTTCCAAGCCAGCATCGACGACATTCGGTCTAACGTGTCGCTTCAGCGCCTTGTGGACGCCATTGAGCGGCGAGACTTCGAGGCAGCAGTACGAGCGCTCTACATCGACGAAGCGGCATTCAGCCCTCTCAGCCGGACAATCTCGGATGCGTATAGCGATGGCGGCGCACTAGCCGCAGCATCAATCCCAGCGGCAGCAGGCGGCGGGCAAGTCGTATTTCGCTTCAATGCACGCGCGCCACGCGCTGAACGATGGCTTGCGCAACATTCGAGCACGCTCATCACTGGTATCACCGCGGACATTCGCGCGGCCGCACGCCAGCATCTCGTGAGCGGAATGGAACTCGGACAAAACCCTCGGACAACGGCGCTCTCGCTTGTTGGACGGATAGATCGAGTGTCCGGCCGTAGAGTTGGCGGTGTGTTGGGGTTGACGTCTGCTCAAGAGCGTTTCGTGGCAAACGCACGTGCGGAACTGACCTCGGGAGATCCGGCACGCATGAGGAACTATCTCACGCGCGCACGCCGGTCAAAGGGGCCAGGCGGGCAACTGGATCGCCTGGTCCTGTCTGCAATCCGTGAGGGCAAGCCGCTGGACGCGGCGACTGTAGAGCGAGCGCTCGGGGCCTATGCTGATCGCTTGCTAGAACTCCGCGGGTCGACCGTGGCCCGGACAGAGAGCATGGCGGCACTCAACCAGTCCAACATCGAAGCCTATCAGCAGGCCATCGATACCGGTCAGGTGCAGGCGCAGAACGTCCGTAAGGTGTGGGTCGCGACGCAGGACGCACGCACCCGCGACAGCCATCGCCACATGGACCGCGAAAGTGTGGGCATCAACGAGAGATTTTCGAACGGCCTCATGTATCCGGGTGACCCTAACGGGGCTGCGAGCGAAGTGATCAACTGTCGCTGCACGATGTTTACCCGCGTCGACCACCTCGCCAATCTGACGTAGCGCCATGGCCGGCCAACGATCCTTCAGCGCATCCGTAGACGAGTGGGTCGCTGCAACGCGTGAGCGCATGGAGGCTGTGTTTCGCCTGAGCGCAGAATACGTCATCGAGAATGTCATTGAGCTAACGCCCGTCGACACGGGGTTTCTGCGGGCGAGCCTCACAGTCTCGACCGATGGTCCACTACCTATCAGGTCCGACGCAAAACCTGTTCGTGATGGCACCACCTACGAGACTGGGCCATATTCGCTGGTCATCAGCGGCGCAGAACTCGGTAGCGTCGTGTACGCCTCTTTCGTCGCGGCATACGCCGCGCACGTCGAGTATGGTGCGAGAGGCCGATCTGGTCGCGGGATGGTCCGCCTAGCGGCCCAACGGTGGCCGGAGCATGTCGATAGAGCCGTGAGGACAGCCAAGGCGCGCGTCAATTCTGGGATGACCTAGCGCCGGTTCTTTTCGTTCGAAAGCGAGACGGCAGCCACTAGGTTTATGAGTGCAACTCGTGCTGCCTTGATCGCGGTATCACCCGCCGCCGTCTGTCCCGATATTCCGACCAACTCAAACGCCATTCGGTGCAGGAGATCCTGCACTTCATCGTCGTCGAGCGGTGGCTTTTCCCGATTCGTCACAAATCAGAGGGTAGGTGAATGACGGATTCGGTGGAAGCCAAGATAGCCACTCTTCTCCTTTCGAGAGTGGCAGCCCTTAGTATCACACCGCCTCTGTCAGTGTCGTACCCAGGCGTATCGTTCACGCCGCCGGCCGGGACGTATCTCGAAGTCAACCTGATCCCCAATACGAACGTCAACCGGGGGCTTGGGAGCACCGACAGCACGCAGTTCCGCGGCATCCTACAGGTGACTGTGGTCGCCCCGGCGAACGGTGGGATCATCGCGCCGACGTCTATCGCAGGGAAGATCGCAGACCACTTCGAGCGCGGCACCGCACTTGCCGACGGCACGCTGCAAATCAAGATCTCGGGCAGGCCCTCCATAGCGCCGCCCATCCAAGACCCAGACCGGATCAGCATCCCCGTCTCGGTCAACTGGTACGCATTCCACTAACCCCATTCCCGACGAAACATATCGGGTCAACCGCCCTCGCCAAAAGCGGGGGCTTTCTTTTGCTTGAAGAGGAGGCCCCCTAATGGCCATCACAACCGCATCGGAGTGGGCTGTAAGCATTGCTCAGCCCGCAGTTATCGATTGGTCGAGCGAGGGGGCTGCCCTCGCAGACTTCGAGGGACTCGTCTGGACCCAAATCGGCGAAGTCGAAAGCCTCGGTGACTTCGGCGACGAAGCGTCTGACGTCACCTTCACCGCCCTGAACGACGGTCGCGTGCGCCATCTGAAGGGGCCGCGCGATGCTGGCGTGTTGGCCCTCGTCATCGGGCGCGATCCGCTCGATGTCGGTCAACAGGCGTTGTTGGCGGCGGAAAAGACGAAATTCAAGTACCCGATCCGCATCACCGCAGCGGACGCAGCATCCGACAGCTACACCGACTCGGTCTTCTACTTCGAAGCGCTCGTGCAGTCGGCTCGCATCAACGCTGGCGCGGCGGACAACGTCGTTCGCATCAACGCCAACCTCGGTATCACGACGGCTATCGCCGAAGCGACGTCCGAACTCATTAGCTCGTAAGGGTGCCAAATGGATCTTTCCAAGTTTTCCGGCATCGCGAGCGCGTTTGAGGATGGCATCGAGGTTGAGATCACGCACCCCGTGACATCGAAACCGCTGGGGATGAAAGTCACAGTCGCGTCATTCCAGTCTGAGCGCGTCAAGGCCGTTCAGCGACGCGTTGCCAATAGGTCGCTCAAAGAGAACAAGCGCAACCCCAAGAAATCGGCCACGGTCGAGGAGCTTGAGGAAGCGTCGAGCGAGATCCTCGCGTCTGCGGTTCTCGGGTGGAGCGGTTTCGAACTTAAAGGTAAGCCGCTTGAGTGCAACCGCGAAAATGTCTTGTCGGTTTTGAGCAATCCGGACCTTTGGTTTATCCGGGAGCAGATCGACAAGGCCGCGGATGACGTGACGTCTTTTATGCCGGCCTCGAACAAGAGTTGAGAGCTTTTGCCGAGGCGTATTTTCAAAAGGGACGGCGTGAGGAACTAGAGCCGCCAGACGGCCTTGAGCACATCTGGGAATGGTTCGTGTTTATAGCGCCGTCCCTTGGTATGGGGGCGGGTTTGTTTCAGGAGATAGAGGCATTCTGCCGTCTGCGGCGCATTGAAATGTGCCCGTGGGAGGTGTCGATGCTGTGGATGCTCCACGGAATACAGAACATTTCGCGCGGCGAAGGGAAGTCGTCGCCTGCGGCGTCAACGGGTTCGGGGGTGGCGGCGGTGATGCGTGGAATTAAGGCGAAGCGGGAAGTGAAAGGCGTGAACAATGGCTGACATTGCCACGCTTGGAATTTCTATCAAGGCGGATGGTGCGCAGAGGGCCGCTTCTGACCTCGACAAGGTGTCGGGTGCCGCCAAGCGTGCCGAGGCGGCGACGAAGGGCATCGCAGGATCGTCTACAGAGGCCAGCGACCGCCTCCGGAAGCTGGGCCAGGCGACGGCTACGATTGACGGGCCGCTTGGCGGCGTCGCATCAAGGTTTCGGTCCCTTGGAATGTTGATCAGGGACACTAGCGTCGCAACGGCCGCGTTCACGATTGCACTCGGCGTGATGGCGCTTGCCTTCCGTCGTTTTGGATCGGCCGCATCGGAAATGGCCGACCTATGGTCCGACATGAATGCACGTGTCGGGCTCGCGATAGGCGATATGGAGCGCAGTTCTGTGGTCATGGACAGACTCGCAACGGTCGCCATGCGAACCTATTCGTCGCTTGAGTTGTCGACAGAAAGCTTTATCCGCAACTCTACAGTTCTCCGTGAACTCGGCAAGGCGACGAGTGAGCAACTCGACTTTACCGAGTCGCTAAACCTCGCACTTGTCGTTTCCGGCGCAAAGGCACAACGAGCTGAGCAGCTCCAGACAGCGCTCGGAAGAGCTATGGCGGCTGGCGCGCTGCGCGGACAGGAACTCAATACCGTCATCGAAAATGGCGGCCGGGTCGCCGAGGTGCTGGCCGATGAGCTTGGCGTCGGAACGAACCAGCTCCGTGCACTCGGCGCACAAGGCAAGATCACATCAGACGTGATCTACGGCGCACTCACAAAACGGCTTGAACAACTTCGAGAGGAAGCCGAATTGATGCCGGCCACGATCGGCGATGGGTTCCTCCTGCTGCACAACTCGTTCCTAAAACTGGTCGGGACATTCGACCAGCAGTACAAGATTTCACAGAGCCTTGCGGAAGCTCTTGTTGGTCTGTCTCAGAATCTCGAAAGCGTCGCGCGCGCTGCGGTTGTTGCAGGTTCCGCGCTTCTCGCTGCATTCGGCGGGCCGATTCTCGCTGGCATCAAGGCGGTAACTGTCGGGATCGCTGTGGGTCTAGTTGGTGCTGTTCGAGCGCTGACGGTGGCCGTGATGGCCAATCCTATCGGTGCGATTGCCGGTGCGTTGGCTATTGCGGTCACTTGGATAACGCAGTTCGGCGAAGAGACCTACAAGGTCGGCGGTACGACCATACACGTCGGAAACACGATGAAGGCGGTGTGGACGACGATTGTGGAGGCCGTAAACATGGCCATCGCCGCAGCCGTTGGCTATGGAAAAGTCCTTTACAACATCGCTACATTCAATTGGGCCGGAGCTGTGGATGCCGCCAAGGGTGCGGCCCAGGACATTGCTGACTCCGCGTCTCGCATTGCGGACGCATGGCGCGAGATCACGTCGATACCCGGCACCGACCGCTTTGCTTTCGCAGGCAATATGGCACAGCACCTTTCACCGGCTCCGGCTCCCCGCCCGCCGGAGGAATGGGAGCCAAATGCTTTCGAGAAAGCAATCTCCCGTATCCGTCAGCGCACTGCTGCATTGGAAGACGAGGCGAAAGTCATCGGGCTCGCGACCTACGAGAGCGAGAAATATCTGACCACGCAGAGGCTTATCGCCGCCGCGCATGAGGCCGGGCTAAAGATCAATGACGAGCTTCTGAGGCAGATTGACGAGGAGGCGTCGGCCTATGCGAGCGTTACCGCCCGCCTTGAGGATCTGCAGGAAGCCCAGCTTCGTGCCGACGAGATGCACAGCACGTTCCGAAGTGCCTTCTCCGGCTTTGCCCAGGACATCCGGCAAGGAGAAGGCGCTCTTCATGCACTAGGCAACGCCCTTGATCGCATCGCCGACAAGCTCATGGACATGGCGACGAACAATCTGTTCGACGCGGCGTTCGGAAAATCAGGAACGTCCAGTCCGCTGTTTGGGGCAATTTCCGGTGCCAGCGGTGGCGGCCTGCTTGGCGGGATCTTGCTCCCGGGTATCCTCCACAAGGGCGGCATCGCCGGGAATGACAACGTGCCGACCAGAGCCGTGCCCGCATCAGCATTCGCCCACGCACAGCGCTACCACAACGGCGGAATTGCAGGTCTGAAACCCAATGAGGTGCTCGCGATCTTGGAGCGTGGTGAGCAGGTCATTCCGAAGAACCAAGCGCAATCCGGCGGCGGCACGGTCGTCAACATCACCAACCACAACGACTTCCGCGGCGTCGACCCTTCCATGCGGGCGTGGATCGAAGGGCGCCTTGAGGTGAATAAGCAGCAGGCGGTGCAGGAATCCGTCTCTGCCGTCGCCAAGACCCGCTCGCTCAATCCTCGCTACGGGGCGGGTGTGTTCTGATGCAGATTCATGCTTGGCCCAGGGCGTGGCACGGGCTGTTTGAGAACGGCCGGTTTCATCTGACGTCGGGGTCACAAGTGTCCTCGAATCCCTGGGCCGGACGGCAGAACGTCTATGGCCCGCATCGGCAACTTTGGCGGTGTGAACTGAAGATGGTCCCGCTTCAAGATGCGGACTGGATGTCCGTATCAGCGTTCTTCTCGGAGGCAGGAGGCCAAGCCGGGTTTATCCGTATCGCCGACCCTCGACGCCTCAAGCCGCAGTACAACCGGGTGGCCACCCTCACGCAACAGCCCTGGTCCGACGACACCTACTTCTCGGATGGCACGGGTTGGGTTGAAGGCGGTGTGCCGGCGACATTCCACGTCGCTGAGTTCGCCGCGCGAGGCGCGACGCACCTTGTCGTCGGTGGCCTGCCGGCATCGGTCCCGCGTCTCCTTCGCCGCGGCGATCTGATCGAGATCCGCCGCGGAGGCATCGCGGACCATGTCCCCAGCCTGCACGAGATCGTCCGGGACGCGCCGACCGATGCGAACGGTCGGACGGGCCTGAGCATCCGCCCCGGCCTTCGTAAGGCTGTGATGCCGGGAGACCAGATCGTCTCCGACCATCCGACCGGCGTATTCCGGTGCATCGACGACGATCAGGGCATCGTCGACGTGACGCCGCCCTCCATCGGACGCACGGGCTTCACGCTCGTCGAGGCGATCATCTAGCGATGTCCATTCTGACCTATGACATGGCACGGGCCCTGCGGGACCGCTGGCCCCTCTGCCTGTTGGCCGAGTTGGAACACCCGAGCGGCATGTTCCGCGCGTGGACGGGGGTCGGGGATCTCGACTATCGGGGGCATGTCTGGAAGGGCCTCGGGATCCTGGGGTCGATCTCCCCGATCAAGAGCGCGACGGACCTCGCCATCCAGGAGGTCCGGTTCTCGCTCTCCGGTGTCAGCGCCGAGAGCCTTGCGCTCCTGAGCCCGGCAGTCCGGAAACGCCCGGCGAGGGCATGGCTCGGGTCGTTCAACAAGGCGACGGGCACGATCGTTCGCGACCCGTTCGAACTGCTCGACTGCGAGATGGACACGCAGGACTTCACCGTCGACGACAGTGGGATGGCGACTTTGTTCATCGTCGCGCGGTCGGGCTTCTACACGCTCGAGCGCGCCATTGACGAGGTGTGGTCGGATCAGGATCAGCAGCGCCGCTTTCCGGGCGATATCGGGCTGCGCGATCTCGCTTCGCTCCAGAACGCCGAAGTCCATTGGACGCCGACTTGAGCCGGGCCGCTCTGTCCGCGGCGCTGGATCGCGAGATCGACCGCTGGTGCCGGGAGCCGATGCGTTGGGGCATCGACGACTGTGCCCTGTCGGCTGCCAACGTCATCCGCCAGGCGCTTGGCTACGACCCTGCCGAGGCGTGGCGGGCGTCCCATGGCACGAGGGACGAGGCCTATCGCGTTGTCGGCCGGATGGGACTTGGTTTCGCTGTACGGCGTGTCGCAAGGGCCTACGGCTGGGGGCCGATCGCTCCAGAGCAAGCGGACGTCGGAGATATCGGACTCATCATGCAAGACGGCCGACCGTGCGTCGTGATCTGCAAGGCCCGCGGCTGGTTCATGGGGCGCTCGGAGACGGGGGCTTCTTTGCTTCCGGTCGAGAACACGGCGAACCCGTGCATGTCGGTCCGGATCGCGTGGAGCGTGCTGCCGTGAGACGGATTCTCCTTGCGCTCGTCCTGATCGTCAGCCTCGCGCGCGATGTCCGGGCGGACCCGATCAGCATCGGCATCGGCCTGCAGGGCCTGTTCGGCTCGACGCTGTTCTTCACCTCGACGGCCGCGACCTACGCGTTCTCGGCCGTGGTCAGCGGAGCGCTCGCTGTCGGTCTCTCCTATGCGTCGTCCGCTCTGATGGGCAAGCAGGGCGGCCGCGGGCGAACCCAGGGGAACTCGCCCGAAGTCCGTTACACGACGCGGCAGTCCATCCCGCCCAAGCGCAAGGCCTACGGCGAAGTGCACTGCGGTGGCGCCTTGTTCTTCGAGCGCGTCTCGCCGCCGTTCCTGGTCCAGGGCTTCCTTGTCCACGAAGGGGAAATCGACGGGTTCGAGGACATTTACATCGGCACCAACAAGGTCTCGTTCGCCGGCGGCATCGTCCCCAATACGATCCTCACGCCGATTGCCGTTCAGGGGCAGCCTGACTATGCGGGACATCTCCGTGTGTCTGTCCGCCTCGGGGCCGATGACCAGGCGCACGATCCCCTGCTGCGCAATCGCTTCGGGTCTGGAATCATCCCAAACGCGTACCGGCAGCGTGGCATCGCGACCGTCGTTCTCGAATACCGGCACCCGGGCAACGACTTCGACGCCTTCCAGGCGCTCTGGGGCAACGGGCGCCAGCCGAATCCCTTGTTCGTCATCCGCTCCCGCCGGGTCTACGACCCGCGCGACCCGACGCAGAGAGAGAACGATCCGTCGACCTGGACGTATTCCAACAACGCGGCGCTGTGCCAGACCGACTACGTCCGGGCGGAGCACGGTGGCCGGATCTCGTCGGACCGAATCCACTGGGAGCGTGTCCGGCGGGCTGCCGACTACGACGATACGCCGATGGGCACGATCGAGGGGCCTGCTCTCAAGAAACACACCTGCGATGGCATGTACACGCTGAGCCAGTCGCCATCGGACGTCATGGGCGATCTGCTCACGGCGAACCGCGGCACGTACATCCAGGAGGGCGGGAAGGTCTGGCCGGAGAGTTCGGCGCCCAAGACGCGCGTGCTGACCATCACCGACGACATCCTGGTGGGCGGCCTGCAGTTTCAGCCGTTCAAGAACCGCCGCGAGCTCGTGAACATCGTGGAGCCGCGGTTCGTGGCCCAGGAGATCGCGTACGAGACCGTGGCGGGTCCGGAATGGCGCGATGAGGACCTCCTCGCCGCGCACGGTGAGCCGCACCGCGCCACGCTGAACCTGCCGTTCACGCTCGACCATCGCCGCTGCCAGCGGCTGGCGAAGCTGTTCGGCCTCGACGCGCAGTTGGAGGCGAGCCTCGGCATCCAGGTCGACCTGCTCGCCTTGGCCCGCGCGAAGGGACCTCTCACGGGTGGTGTTGTCACCGTCCAGAGCAAGCTCTTTCCGCAGGCCAACGGCGACTACGAAGTGAGGACGCTAGGGTTCACCGAGGCCTTCTCCGCGATCGAACTCGCCTGCGTCGCCTACGACGGCTCGATCGAGAGTTCCTACGATCCTGCCGTTGACGAGAAGCCGTTCGACCCAACTCCCGTTTAAGCATGAGGTCCTAAGACGTGCCGACGACCCATGACGCCGTAACCGCGCTGCCCGCCGCCGGCGGGGCGAACCACAGCCTCTTGCGCAATCTCCTGGTCAAGCGCATGGCGTATTGCCTGGCGGCGGATGAGGACGCCCAGGACCTGGTGGCAGTCGATCCCCAATCGGGTGCGACCATCCTCGCATTGATCCAGAACGGCCGGGTCTATGCTCTCGACCCCGAGGACACGACGTCGCCGCACGACGGGACGTCCGTCCTCGTTTCCTACGATAGTCGGCGCTACAAGCTGGATGATCTGTCGGTGCCGTATCACGTGCTCGACAAAGACCTCACGGCACCGCCCGACGATCCAGAGATCGGCGATGCCTATCTTCTTGTGGAGCCCGGAACGGGAGACTGGGCGGAGTTCGAGGGGCTCGTCACGCTCACCGGCCACGGCTGGGAGGAGATCAGCCTTCCGGTCGGCCGCATGGTCTACGTCGCCGACGAGGACGCCTACTATCACCGCCGGCCGACCGGCGAGATCGTCGCCGGGCTCGGCGTGGGCTCGATCTCCGCGGGATCGCTGACCCCGCGTCATCTGCTGCGGGGCGGGGATCTCGTCACGTGGCAGGTGATCAACCAGACGACTCAAAGCCCGCCCGAGTCCCCAACCGATGGGGATACCTACATCGCGGCGGCCGGCAGCACCGGAGCATGGTCGGGTTGGGGTGGCAGCGTCGTCCGCTACGAAAACGGCGCGTGGCACCGCTACGTGCCGGCGACGGGCTGGCGCGCGTTCGACCTCACTCTCAATCAGCCGATCATCTTTCAGTCTCCGAACTGGGTCGTTCAGGCCGCGGGATACAATCAAGTCATACAAGCGTTTGCTGCGGGTGCCGCAGCTATCGATCTCGCTGGATCGAACAATAGCGGCTACACTTTCAGCACGACGGCACCAACACAGACCACATCGAGACGGATCGTTGAAACCCTGACACTCCAGGTTCAGGGACAGTTTGCCGGGCAGGTGTTCGATGTGGACTACACAGCGAACATTACGGCCAGCGCCATAAACTACTCACTCAACACGACGCTTTCTCGATCTGTTAGATTCTCGGCAGGCGTTTTTCTTGATGCCGTGTCCGCGGCCGCAGATTGGGCATCTAGCTTCACTACAGCTGTTGAAACGAATGAGGCTGCTACGAACGGCATTATTGCCAAAAGTGAAATTCACTGCGGATTTTCTATAACAGTGCCAGATACCTCACCCTACACTCTTTCTATCATCCTCTTTCCTGAGGTCAGCAACGGAACATTGAACGGCGGGACTGTCACGCTTACCAGACGAAGACTTGTTGCGAAGAGGAGAGCGTGACATGACGGGCGATCCGCATCCCGTTTTCCAGGATGGACTTGCACCAGAGAAGGCGAATGCCCGTGCCCGCCTCCCGATCCTGCTCGGAAGCCCGGACGAGCTGCGCGCCCTCGACGGCACCACAAGCTGGCTCGTCTACATCGCCAGCCTGCGCAAATACTTCGACCGCAGCACTGACGACACGACAACCCCCGATGACGGA